>Ga0180433_10003976_pt1 | contig 21104 bp, 51 predicted proteins | sample SS_ome_8_FD_132980 | JGI IMG/M metagenome (GOLD analysis project Ga0180433, IMG submission 132980) | Hypersaline lake sediment archaeal communities from the Salton Sea, California, USA - SS_1_D_1 metaG | ecosystem: Environmental > Aquatic > Non-marine Saline and Alkaline > Hypersaline >... | reverse complement strand
GTCGTAATCGTAGGCCGGATATTGGGTGCCGTGGAAGTTGACCTTGCGGCCGACTCTCTGGGCCATCCAGTAGACAATGCCGTAGGCATACTGTCTTTCTGGTCCCATGACTGCACCGTAGTTGATCCCGACCTTGAGTTTGCCGCGGCAATAGTACAGGTCATCTGTTGGAGCAGAGCAGTAGTCGTGTTCGCCTTGTTCCACTACTTCGTGGTAGGGCCGGTAGTGTTCAGCCATGAAGGCTAGGATTTCGGCCTTGGCCTTGGCTGACTTGGCGGTTATGGCGATGGAGTAACCCATTATTGAATCCCCACTTGAGATTTGAGGCGGAGGATGATGTCAGGTACGTCGTAGAATCGTACGTCGTCTGGCAGCATGGTGAAGGGTCCACCCCAGCCGTTGGCTGGCTTGGAGAAGTCAGACCGGTGTTTCTCTGCTGAGTACAGGGCTGACTCTGCCTGCTGTATCCAGTCTTGGACAATCAGCTTGTTGGCGTCTGCTGTGGTGAGTGTTGTCATTGAGTTTCCTGAGAGATTTCTTCCTGGGCTTCTTGGATAAACCTTTCGACACTGAGATAGAGGCCAAGGTCTGTCTTGTCCCCCCAAGTGGTGTTGTAGCGGCCGTTGGCCTTCCTCTTGAGTCCCAGCATTTCGGCCAGTTCCTTGCCCTTGGCTGTCATGATGTCTCGTGTTCGTGCCATGGTCTCTCCCTTGATTATGGCTGTACTATATCGCAGGACATGGAGCAAGTCAAGCAAAATCTTCTCTCGTGCGTACGCACGCATCAAGTGGAACTATTCCCCATGAGGGCAGCCATGGCGTCAACTCCTGCCTGGGCTTGGTCGGCCTTCTTGCGAAGGTTATCACGATGCTTGAGGGTTGCCTCTTTCACTTCCTTGAAGAAGGTCTTGGCTACTGCCTCGAATTGCTCCCAGCTTCCGGTGTGTGCGATGCCTTCTTCGTTCCACTGCTGCACCCTGGCCTCGTAGGCTTCTCGAAGATCGTTCTTTAGGGCCTCGTACCCTTTGGGTGACAGGAACCAGAAGCCTGACTCTCGTCCAGTGCAGAGCCTCATCTTGCTGCCCTGACGCTTACAAGTCATGATGTAGTCATCGGGGATTTCGATGGCATCGGGGTGTTGAGACACGTCGCAGACAGCCTGGCCGTCCGGATTGACATGGATGCAATACTGAGGAACTTGAAGGGTGTACCGACCTTCGCTTGCCAGTTGGGTAAGTGCAGATTTGTTGACTAGCATGGTATCCTCCCTATCAGAATTACAGATCAGTTTCACCTTCCTCTGGTGTGGGCAGAAGTCCGTCTACCATAATGGCTGCGTTCCGCTGGTCGATTTCTTTCTGAAAACCAGGGGCATCTGGCAGGATCAGGTCACAGAAAGAACCGAAGTGATGGTCGAACACTTCCACTGCATGGCAGTAGTCTGAGGCCATCATCTGTGTCTTGATTTCCTCACCGTCTAGGCCGAGCTGCTTTGCCCACTTCATGGCGGTGCCGATAAGGCAAAAGACATTACCATCTGGTCCAGACAGGTCGATCTGTACCCTTGGGTTGTCTTTTCTCTGTATCAGTGCCATGGTCTCTCCCTTGATTGTGCCTGTACCATAGCACAGAGGAACGAAGAAGTCAAGCGTTATTTGGGAAAATCCAGGTCACCTTGGAGGCAAAGGGGTAGTACGGATTGTTGGCCCCGGCGTCGATCCACTCTTGAACGTCCTTCTTTTTTCCCCATGCCATGACGTTGATTCCGTCGCCGTAGGCTTGTCTTCCGTCTGGCAGGAAGGCACCCCACTTGGGAGAACGGGTGGAACCTACGTGCTCGTCAAACTTCTTGGGGACTGGCTTGGGGTCTTCCATTTCAGTCCTCTGTGGGTTCTGGGAACTCGGGCACGCCAGCCCATTCAAGAAGTAGTACGTCGTCTTGCTCGATGTGGTCTGCCAACGACTGCAATTCAGAGATTTCTCCGTAGCTGATACGTTCCGCTTGGATTTCCCCTCGCAGGTATTCGAGGCGAGCCTTGATGCTCTGTCCACGGCAGATGGCTGGAAACTGGTGATAGGAGAAGACGGCTCCGTCTGTTTCGGACAGGTCCACTCCTACGAGATGGTCGCAGGCTTCGCAGTGACCGTCCAGGCCCTTGGGGCACTGCATGTTGACGAGTTGAAAGTCTGGCCTCATGTCAGGACCGAGGGTTGGTGCATGCACCTTGATCTCTGTGTTTCCTTCTAGGGCTTCTGCGAATGTCATGGGTAGTCTCCTACAGTATTATTTCTTCGTTGGGCAAGATAGAGTCGATGATGTCTGATAATGCTGGCAAGGGTTCGGGGCCAAGGACATTTTTAGTGTTTTCTTCTGCCATTTCCCACAGTTGATCGGAGACTGACCTATCGAGTCTTGAGGCCAGCACTCTGAGGCGTGAAGCCCAGTAACTCTCTGCCCAGTGGCAACGCAGGCGGGAGATTTGGAGAACGGCTCCACCCGTTACGCTCTCAGCCGGGAGAGCGCAGCAGGCTTGCTTGGCCTTGGTGATGTTCAGATGGCAGAGCTTCCATTCTTCCCGGAAGTCTGGCAGTGAGTCAATCACGTCCAGCATTTCCTGAGTCATGTGCTCGGGTATCCTGAGGCCGTTGGAGGGGTCCATCTTAGGATCGTTCATTTCTGAACCCTTAAGAGTTCGAGAGCACGTTTCACTTCTGGTTCTGTCCCGTCCAGAAAGGCCAGGCCAGAGTCAGACTCTTTTGTCAGGCTGACAATCAGGTCCGTGAGTTGAGCCAGAGCCTTAGTGGTCTCTGTCAGTTGCCGTTTGAGTTCCACCCGACGAGCCAGGCCAGCAGCCACTTTGACAAGGGAGATATGGTCCTCGGCTTCCATCGGCATGTCGAATACAGGCTCGCTCATGGTTATACCCTCGGCCATGCGTTACCGGGACGCCAACTCCTCGGGAGGTCAGCGAAGGCTCCAAGGGCTTTACGCCACCGCTCCACCAGTGTGGGGGTAGCCTTCTTGCCTGTGACCTTCTCATACAGGTTCTTTGCTGCTTCGATCTGAGTCATGGTCTTTCCTCCCTAGATTTTCAGGGCTTCTTGCAGTTCCAGGAACGCCCGAATGTCGTCGTCCGTGGGCTTCTCGTAGCAGGGCTCACCGAAGTTGATGCACTCCCCGTCTACATACAAGTCATAGAACTCGTACTCGTTCTCCGGAGTGTCCTTGTCCCAGCATCCATAAACGTCAACTTCGACTCCGTCGACCGTACGAGTCTCGACACACTCACAGCCTGCTTTCTGGCCCATGGTCAATCCTCCCCTCATTGTGCTGCTACCATATCACAGGCCACGGTCTAAGTCAAGAGAAAAGAGGAAAAAACTTCGTTAGGTCAGGTGGAACCGTTGGGATCAGGCAGGGACCACCTTCTTGAGGCAGCGGTCGGAAGCACTCTCGTATCTTTCGGCCCGGTTGTGACCGAGGCACTTAGCTGATGCAGCCAGCCACAGGGCAGCGGCCTCTTTGTATTCGCCTCTCTGCTCGTACTCTGCTGCCAGGTCTGCACAGGGGGCCGGGGCGTCGGGGATAACGAGTCCACCCCTCTTGAGATCTTCGAGGATTTGCCACAGGTTCATGCTAGTCTCTTTTCTCGTTAGAGGTGGAACCATACAGGCGATCCCAGTTGGAGAGGAACCGCTGGGAACAGTAGGAGCGATCCGGCCAGAAGCCCTGCATGGGGCGGTAGATCAGCCTATTGAGTCCACCGAATATGATGCAGTCACAGCCGTCACAGTGCTGGATGCAGAAGTCATCGGGCGAGCCGCATTGGTCGAAGATGTCATAGGCCACTTCGACAATGACCATGCCAGCTTTTTGCAGGCTCTCTGGTGAAGGCTCTTTCATGACTCACACTGTCCCATGAAAGCAACGAAGTCTGGATGCTGGTAGAAGTTTGGGCTGTTGCAAACCACCTGCATGAGTTCCGGAGAGATGGTATAGATGCTCTCCATTTCTTCGGGAGGGAAGTTGAGTTCGCCCAGCATGGCCGACAACCAATCTGGTGTGTAGTCGATCATACAGTGATCACTCTCCCAGTAGTCTCTGGTAGTGATACCCAGGCTATAGTGGCCGACGAAGTCTGGGAACCCCATGGCGAATTCCTCACAGTTCTCGGCGGTTATGAGGGTGGCCACGTAATAGATTGGGGAGTTCTGGTCCCCTGCTGTGTCAACAGGGTGAACATCGGTGCCTATGAAGGCGAAGTCCTCGGTCAAGGGATTGGAGCCCTTGACAACCAGGCCGATGATAGTGAGTCCACTCGTTGTCTCCAGGACTTGTACAGACTGGCCTGTGGTCTTATTGATGAATGTCCGAACCCATTGGCCTTGCTCGTTCTTTTTCTTGGACTGGCGTTTCCAATCTTTGGCCTTGGTATCAGAGTAGGCTGGATCGGAGACGATGATTTGCACGCAGTCTTTGGTGCGAATGGGTGCAATCACTTGCTGCAACACTGAAGCCATTATGTCTTCGTCTTCAATGTCGTCTAGCATGGTCAACTCCCCAAAAACTCAAGGAAGGCCACACGGATTGAGTGTCGTCTCCAGGCTGCTGCCCAGGCCAGGCCCACGAACACGAGAAAGATTCCACTGATTATGGTGCCAGCCATGAAGGCCAGGATAGCCTTCCAGAAGAACCACACCATCATCATGCCAGACAGGCTAAATCGTAGGTATCTCATAATGCAGACACCATATCAAAGTCAGTGCTCCCTGTCAAGTCCCCATTTGCCTTTTTTTGCCAGGCAGACAGTGTGCTCGATGAAGCGGTAGGTCTTGCTGTGAAGGATCAGCCATACATGGACACTCATGGAAAGAGGTACAGCATGTCTCATTGTGAACCTCCCTTGATTATGGCACTACTATATCATAAACAGTTGTCAATGTCAAGGGTTTTCTTTTCACGAGATTTGATTTCGTTAGCAGTTCCACCCGTTGTCTGGGGTGGAATGACCTGGTAATAGAAGGTCATCTGGAACCTTGATGACACCGAGTGACCAAGTTGGTGACCAAGTTGGAGATAGTTCCACCCGTTCTATGAGTGGGCGTAAAGAAGGCTCCCACCGTCCTCCTGTGCGATGGGAGCCTTCGTTGTATGGTTGATCTTACGCCGTGGCTGCGGCCGCTGCCTTCTCAGCAGCCTTGGCCTGGGCTGCGGCCCGGGCCTGCTCACGCTCGTTTTCGGGCACCGGCTCGAACCGGGCCTGCTTGTTGTCCAGGCCACGCCCTTCCTCGACCGACCGTACCCGGTAGTCGTTGGTCGGGTGCTTGCCGCTGGCAATCATGGTATACTGCCAGTAGGCCCGCTGCCGCCGTCCGGAGCCGCGGTCCTTGCCCTTGGGATAGGTGCCAAGGGGGAGGGTCTTGCCTTCCTTGTCCTTGGTCAGGGCCTTGAACTCGTTGGACTTGGCGACCTCGTCCAGCACTTCGGTCAGGGGCCGCAACTCCGTGCCAGCACCGGCCTGATACACCAGGTCGATCTTCGTGCCGGGGCGGAAGGGGCTGCCGTTCTCACCGTTCCGGACTGCCCGGGCCTTGTGCTCGGCCTGGGGCTGCGTGGCCTCCGTCTGCTCGGGCTCGGGGGTCTGCTCGGGCTGGCCGACCGGCTCACCCGCCTTGGCCTGCTCGATCAGCTCACCCACGCCGGGGACCACCGTCCGGATCCGCTTGCACACGGAACCGCTGGGGTTGCCCTTCACTCCGTGGGCTCGTGCGATGGCACTCACGCTGTGGGCACCCTCGTTGATCGCTGCCACGATGCTCTGCTCTGTGTACTCGGCCATGTTCGTTCCTCCTGTTGTTGTGTTGTTGGCCTTCGTTCCTCTCATCATGCCCACACCATATCACAGGCCTATGGGCATGTCAAGTGCTAAATCGTCTTTTTCTCCGATTTTTTCCAGGGCCTCACGAATCTCGTTCTTGCCCTGCTGTCGTTCTCGTGATCTCACTTCACGAAGGGTGGATCGGTCCGCATCGCACCTGGGCCTTGCCTTGTAGGGCTTGGCTCCTTTGCCGTGCTTTTTCCAGGTTGCTGACATCGTGTTCCTTACAGGGCCATGAGGGCATGGACTCCGTCCATCCACCACACGTACCAGGTCGAGCCTTCGGTTCTGCACTTCCGCATGATAGAGTCCCACGACTCGTTGTCCCAAAGGGCACGAATGGCAGGCCGCAAGGCCTTGTCTTCCTGGGCCTTGTCGATTAGATCTGAGAGAGCCTCCGAAGCTGCTTCCTCGGCATCACCTTCGAGTTGGATGACGGTTCCACCCTCTGGCCACTGTTCGTCTCTTGGTATCGCCATGATAACCTCCCTTGATTGTGACTGTACAGTAGCACAGCAAAGACACGAAGTCAAGTCCTATTTCGACTTTTTCTTTCGTGGGTGAGGTGGAATCGTTATGGCTGCTTGATGGCTCGGACAGCTGGGAAGTGACAGGGAACCTCGTACCACACGTAAGAGCCTTCCCCGTGGATGGCATAGCGAGTCTTGCCAAGATACTCAAAGGTGCCTATCTCAATGCCCCCGACAGGAGTTAGGTGCCTCACAGTTCGCATGGTCTCCCTCAAATCCTCCTGGCAGTCCATGGGGAGAAGCGTGATGGTGGCGTTGGGGATGCAGGTTCCACCCGTTCTTGTGGTGTAGGTCTTCATGGGTGCAATAGGCCGTTGGCTCCTACCTTCATGGTAACTAGGATCACGTCTCCTGCATGTAGGCTGTGATATTCTGCCATGGTGCCGAGAGGTAGGTCGGCGAAACGGGGGCTCAATTCGTAGTTGGGGTCAGTCCACTCCAGCTCAACCATTGGCTTTTGGCCGAGCAAGCCGAAGAGAGCAGGCTTCATGTGCTTTCCACGAACAGTGGCTTGGATCTTATGCACACTCATTGTCGTTTTCCTTTGCCAGGAACAGTTTGGCCGTGGGATGCTCTCTGTCACGAATTCTCTTGGCTTCCTTGTTGGCATGGGCAGCCGTGCTGTAGTCACCCCTCTTGATCCAGTCCAGTGCCACCTTCCAACGCTTGCCGTCCTTGCTCACGGTGATAACGTGGCTCATGATGCCTCCCTTCATTCTGCCACAACCATATCACGGAGAGAGTGTGTTGTCAAGCCTTTTCTTCGTCCTTATTTTCGTGGAGGGGTGGAACCACCAAGACTACTCCTCTTGTGCCTGCTGAATGCCACGCTCCCAGGCCAGGCCCTCAAGTTCCGCGACCTTCTCAAGCACGAGAGCGACGGCGTTGGACGGCATGGCTTCAACATCGGTGATGAGGTCTGCAATCTCTTGCCTCAACTTCAGGGCTTCGAGTTCGTTGTCAGAGTAGCTGGCATTCCACTCGTTGCCCTTGCCGTCTGTGAGGACACACCTATTGAGATTGCCCCAGGCTGTTCGCTCTGCTTTTTCTACTCTGACAAGCCGGATCATTCCCAGTCCTTCCTTGTGCAGGGCTCACCATCTGAGTGAGTGAAGTCCTCGGGCTTCATGCAGGCCAGACGGATGCAGGCCCACAACACTTCGATCCACCTCAGGATAGCCATTAGCCTCTCCTCCCGAACATGGCTGCAATCGTCTCTGCCATGGCAGCCTTAGCCCTTTCCCTCTCTTCCTCGGCAGTCTTCCTCTGTTGGGGGTTCTGCTTTCTGGATGACAGGTAGTGGTCTAGCCAGGCAACCTGTCCCCTGTCCAAGGGTCGTTGCCCGTAATGGCTGACGATAACAGAGGCTTCGTTCTCCCCGTCACCGAAGGTGATGACGGGATCACACATGATGGCTCCACTGTTTGCCATGGTCTGTCCCTCCCTTGATTATGGCACTACCATATCACAGGAAGACGAAGAAGTCAAGAGGAAAGATGCACTAATTCGCATCGTCCCACTTGTCAGGGTAAACTCCGTTCTTCTCGTCCCGCCGACGTTCCTCGGAGAGTTCTTCTTCTCGTTCCTCTGCACTGGTCTGTTCGCCGCAGTAGTTGCAGTAGCCGTCGTCGTCGCAGTCAGTCAGGTGAGTACCGTTTTCGATACACTCGTCAAGGTCAATCAGTTCGTCCGGATTTGAGTCCCCGACTTCGACTGTGAGTCCGGGTAGAGAGTCATAGCCCAAAGACGGACTACCAGTGAGACCGAGACTGTCCAACGCCTCGTTCACAGCATTGATGGCCTGCAAGGCTTCATGCTGAGGGTCTATCTCAGGATGGAGTTGATCCACCTGAAACACGAGACTTCCGGTGACTGTGATCTGCTTCATGTTATTCCTCCTGCCCAGGATAAGGACAGAATACAACGTCCTCTCCGAGTTGTTCTGCCGCTGCATCCTGGATCGTGTCCAGGAAGTTGAGCAGCCCCTCGATGTGTTCCACCTGTTCATCCGTCATGTGCTTGGAACCTGCCAGATTGATGAGGGTGTTCTTCTGCATGCGAAGCTGCTGCCAGTCCACCCTTCCCGTTGAAACAGTGGCTTCCTGCACAAGCCCGCTCTCCTCGGCCTGTAACCCCCTGTTATACTCGTCCCTGCAAGCCTCACAACAGAAGGCCGTGGCATCGTGGACAACCGCTTCGCTCAGTTCCACCTCTGCATCACAGTGAGCACAGGAAACAGTGTTGTTGCTCATGGTATCCTCCATTGATTGTGCTGCAACCATAGCACAAACCTTTGGTAATGTCAAGCCTTGGTTGTAGAAAAATCGTTAGGTCAACGTTTCCAGGGGTGGAGTTGTTATGCTTGGAGATCGACTCTCAGGCCAGCCGCGGAGTTGATGATGGCACCCATGACGAGGACGGGATCTTCTTTCCACTCCTCGTTGTCCCAGTAGAGGAGTTCGTTACCATCGGGATCGCAGAGCCTCACGTACTCGCCGCTGACGAAGTCGGAGCTGGTTGATCCACTTCTGAGAGTGCAGCCATTAGCCACAGGCACAACCACTTCTCCATCCTTGTTTTGTAGAGCATCTGCAATGGCTTTGGCGTCTTCGTTCATGTTCCACCCCTCCGGAAGAAAGGCCCCCGTTCCCGCCTCAGAGTTCTCAGTTGGTACTAGGGGGCCAAGTTTGATGTTCGTTCTTACATGGGCAGGTTGTCTTCGTCCTCTCCGACCCACGCCTCGACCATGGCCTCGGCATTGGCCTCTGCCTCTGCCTCTGCCACTGCACCGGCCTCAGTCAAGGCCAGTTCCCACTGACTCAGGTTGGCACCCTGGATGATGTTCAGTCCGCCAAGGCTGATGTGCTCGAAGTTGTCGTGCAGTTTGTAGGCCCGGTAACGGCCGACCGGGAGCAAACGCCGCATCGTCTCACGAATGGCCGTGGACTCAGCCGAAGCCTTGGGCTTGTACTCGCCCTGCTGAATGACGTGCTTGTGGACCGTCATGCACCCACGCAGATAAAGAACACCAGCCGCCTCGCCTTCCCTGGAGAAGGCACCCTTGGCCTCGGCATGGTAACCTTGATCGACCGTCTTGGGCTCGGTGAGTTGTTCCCTCAGCCTGGCAATCTCTGCCACGATCGTGGCCCTGTCCTGCTCGTTGGACAGGTCATAGACCCGCCGGGAAGTTGCGAACACCGTGAAGCCCTTTTTCACACTCTTGCGGTTGGTGGGGGACTCGACCCCTGCACCATTGACCCACTTGCCCCGAACCACTTCGAGGCCGTTGGCCTCAATCTCTGCCAGCAAAGCACCCGAGTCGATCATGGCAACAGACCGTGCCACCATGTTCTCGTAGTGACAGGCACCCTGTACCCAGTGATGGGCCACTTCGCCCGTGCTGGAACAGTAGCCGTGGATGTAGGCATAGCCGCCCCTTTGCTGATCGTCGAGGAAGTCGAGCACGTCCTTGGGATCCACGTCCGTTCCTACTTGATGACTGGCAACCTGCATGTTCTCCCCTCCATTGTGTTGTGTGTCACCCTCGCCCATTGTGCTGCCACCATACCACAGAGCACGGCACAAGTCAAGCCCTATTTGCAGAAAGCATTGATGGCCTGCACTGCCCCAATGTGATGGCACAGGGAGACTGTGACGCTGGTCTTGCCGTTGGTGATAGTGACCCTTGGAACGTCCTCATGGAAGGTTTGAGAGAAACCCTCTGGGAGCTGCCTCTGATCGGCCACTTCCTGCATCATGCCCTTGAGAACCTTGGGCGCATCCTTGCCATGCTTACTGTGAAGACTCATGCTTCCTCCCTTCATTGTGCCGCTACCATATCACACCCCTATAGATAAGTCAAGTGCCAATCCGTCTTTTCTCCTCTTTCTTTAAGAACGAAATGCTAACGCAACGGGTGGAACCCTTGCTTGAAGGCAGCCGTCAGGTGCCCCAGATGAGTTGGAGGGCCTGCTGCAAGACCTCCCACAGAGATCGGTTCCACCCCTCAGAAATTGTAACCTTGTATGTAACACAGGTTGATGAAATGTAAACCCAGGTTTATGCCTCGAAGCACTCAGACCCCTACTGGTGACTCCGCCGAGCTCGAGCGCAGCTCCGATTCGGATATCTCTTCGGGACCATAAGTTGTTGATTGCCAATGGATTCAAGATCAACTATCAGAATCTCTTGTCCCAGTAGCTTAAGCTCGCGGATCGGCTGCCTGAAGTGGTTCCACCCGTCTTGTATTTGTGTAAGTCATTGGTTATCAACGCTAGTGCCTTAGAGATGTGTTTGGGAATGGCTAAAAGTGGGCGGTACGGGTGGAATCGTGTTGAGTCTGGGAAGAGGCGGAGCTCGATGGAGAGGGCCTCCGGCGCTTCCAGGCGCAGCCGGAGGGATTGGTGAGACGTAATGGTGGTGGGGAAAGGGAAGGGATGCGACGGTCGGCAGGAGTCGAACCTGCATGTGGCAGCTGCAATCTATAGCCAAATGTTAGTGGTTCTCTGTGAGGGATCAGCTCACTCCCCACAACATAGATTAGATTGAGCAGAGACATGAATAGACTTATCTAAATGCCGAGAGTCTCCCAGGGCTTGTCTATTCATTCTCGTTCATAGGTGAGACTATCTCCTAATCTACCTAGCGTGTATAAGACGCTTGGGTTTCCGTTACCCTACGACCGTCAGATTTTAAGAATGGCAATGAGGGCACCAACAGAGAATCCTGCAAGGCCGTAGCCTAAGATAGAGGCTGCTCCACCCCATACAGCGAGTGCTACTCCTACAAGAAAGACCAGAAGATAGATACCAACTCTGACGTACTTGTTCATGAGTCCTCCTAAAAAGGCGGCTTCCTACCTGTGAGAAGGCAGTAGGCGAGTCGATATTTGTCTTTGAGGCTCCCCTCCCTAAGGGTGGAAGCATTATCCAGCAGATCAGCCACCTTCACATCTATCGCAGGCAGAACTCCCTTGATCCTCCAGATGAAGTCGAAGTAGGTCTCACCATCTCGGCGAGTAACAGCCTTCACAATATCAACAACTTCTTCTGTGATGCCGAAGTTCCTTAGGTCTTCGATGGTGGTAGAAGTATCTTCTATGGTGTCGTGGAGCCAAGCAGCGGCCTTTTGAGCGTCTGCGTATACCATGGCTGCTACACGCTCGGGATGAATGATGTACGGCTTGCCTTTGTCTGGCCCAAACTTGCGGGTTTGCCCTTGGTGAGCAACCACTGCTATTGCCTTGGCCGTATCTTCCATCGTCTGTTCCACTGGATGTTCTTTCTTCATTGTCCAATACATATACAACGAAGTGTCTTCAGTGTCAAGACAAAAGAAAACCCCTTGAAGGGGGCTAATCCTTCAAGGGGTTTTCTTTTTGATCTTTTGTTTCGGGGTGGGACTAGGTCCCTCGGCGCCAGATCTACAATCTATTTCTTTTGTAAAGTCTAACAATATGGGGCAGACGAGAGGGTCCGAGAGTCCCCCAGGGATTGTCCAATCATCCTGTGTCAACGGGTAGCCTAAAAATCCCGTCACACGGCCCACTATGTAGTATGTAATCTTTTCATACTACTAACCTCATTGTCTTCTTTATACCACAGCCACCGCCCAAAAGGCAACATCTTTCTCAAAAAATGGCTGCGATGTTTTCACGCACGCACATACGCACGCATTCGGTGGAGGTCTTACCTCCTTTGGGGCTTCTTCCTTAGTGTGTATCCTTCTGCCTCGGCGAGTGTCCTCAGAACCTTGAGCCTGTCCTCTGCCTTGCTCATGTTCAGAGACCAGTGGCCTGCATAGCCGCGGCCAATTCGCTGGCCTAGGTTTCCACCAACAATCATAGCAACCTGTTGGTCAGCGTGATGAGAGTCCACGACGATGGCTGCATTGGCATGACAGCCGCAGGGCACGTCCACTGTTTCCTCCCTGCCAGCACCGACCCTCAGAATGGCAGAAACGAGATTGGCAGCGAACTCATCACCGTGTTGCTCAATGTCATGGAGAGCATCGTTATAGACGACAACTGTTGAATTGAAACCCATGATGTATCCTCCCTTGATTGTGAGAACACCATATCACAAACAGTCGGTGGTGTCAAGGGGAAAGTTCAGACCCCTTGACCTTCAGGCACGTCTGTGTAGTCTATTTCTGGCGCCGTAGGCACCGTGGTAGTCGGAGCCGCATTAGTGTAGGGAGAGTCGATTGGCTCTGTGTAGGTGGGAGTGTTGTACGTGCCGGTCTGTCCGGAACAACCCTTCTTCACTGCACCAACCACCATGCTGATGAAGATGGCGGCGATGGCAATGACAACCAGCAGCTCGATCAGTGTGAATCCACCTGTGCGTTTCATTTCCTGTCCTCCTATTGGGAGTCTTCAGATGGCAGCCTCTGACCGCCCTTGACCTTGCCGTCCTTCTGTTCCACCTGTACCTTGAAAGTTGCAGGCTTACAGCCGAAGTTCTCTTGGAAGATCTCAGGGAGAACCTTGTTGGGGTCCATATCATCATCCATCTCAAGGGTAATGCCTTGGGGGAGATTAGACTGACCTGGCCAGACGATGCTGTGTACTTGAACTGTCTTCATAGTGACAGCACCATAGCAAAGAGGATAGACGGTGTCAATCCTCTTATCGCAATTCTTCCCTGGCACCCTCCAGGGAAATGATGTGAGTTTGGTCTTCCTGATTGATGTCTCCCCAGATCACCACCCTCAGTTCTCCATTGAAACGCTCGATGAGAACTGGCATACCCCTGCCATCAGGACTGCACATGTCTCCGTAGCCCTCAGGCATGATGGCGATGCCGTTGGAGGTTGCTTCCACCCGTACTCGTAGGGTGGAATCGGTCTCGTCGATCTCGTCCCTCAGCTTGACCTCGATGATCTGTGGCTCTTCAGGCATGGAGCACCCCCTCGTCACGTTCGTCACAGATGACCTTCATCTTCTCGTAATTCTTTCTGGCCTCTTCTCTCAGGGCCTTGAAAAGGGTCTTGCTGATCCTGGTGGCATGACGGTGGGTGACCTCGGCTCCACTCATCTCCTGGTACTCAAGCCAGTGGGTGCCCTGCTCGTCACGGATGACAACCATTCCACCCCCACCGGCACGTCTCATGCGGAAGGGGTTGATACCGAAGTGAATGGGGGGCTTGGACTTAGGCATCAGAGTTCTCCTTAATGACCTTGATGGCCGAGCGAGTAGCCTGGATGGAACCCATTGCGATTTCAGCGGTTGTGAGTAGCTCGATGATCTGTACCAGCGAGAATCGAACCGCTGCCAGCCTCAGAGCAGGCTGGTCTTCATGTAGAGCATTCCTGGTCTGTTCCACCTTTCTGGCCAGAGATTGGATGTGGCCTTCCATCGTAATCAGGTCATCCCTGACCTGGTCCTCATGGAATTGAAGGCTAGACCTGAGAACGAGCACAGCCATGGGTTCCTTGGTCGGTGCCTCAGCCACGGCGATTCTCCTCAATGGCTTCGTCAATGTCGCCCAGGAGAGTGTCCACCTCGCCGGTGTCGTTCCCGTAATTTTCGAGCATGTCTCCGTAAAGACCGAGTTGCTCTTTTGCACGCTTCAGAAGGGTCAGCAGTTTCTCGTCCATGATCTTTTCTCCCTTGATTATGGCACTACCATACCACAAGTGTTTGGGAGTGTCAAGCCTTTTTAGAGCAATTCTGCCAAGTCGAGTTGGCGAGGACGGGCGAGTGTGATGCCGAAGGGCTTGAGGGCTGCCTTGAGTCTGGTAAGGTTTTCCTTCCACTCCTGCTTCGTGCTTCCCGCAAAAAGATCAGTGCCCTTGGGCTGAATGAAGACCGAAGTCTTCTCCCAGTCTTCCAGTTTATCTTCAGGGATCTCGGGGATGAAGCAGAAGGAGTCTTCCAGCCAGCCAGCATTGATGATGGCCTCGTGGAGTGGATCTCCCGGACGGACATACTGGCCGTAGAATTGAAGCATGGAGTTCTCAGGATCGTTCTTGTACACCAACTGTGCTGTCATCACTGCCCCTCTTTCCTTTCCAACACACGTCCCAAGCACGTTCCAGGTTTTCAGACGGATGCAGGTTCTGAATGCCAGCCAGTTGGGTGATCTTGTCAGCAAAGAGAATGCAGACAGGGTGATGGTTGACGTCGACGGTTCCACCCTCATTGGCCCGCACTTCCTCCCACACCTTATCCAGGATGGTGGCAAAAGACTTCACCACTCCTGATAGGTTGCAGGCATCCTGCACTGCTACGGCTTCATCGTAGATGTTCACACTCATTCCTCCGTAGGCGTCCACCGAATGGTAGACTATGCCCTGACTTCGGTTCTCACGTAGGTCATTCCGGTAAGGCAGTCTGAGTCGCACATCGGCTCGCCAGACTCCTGATAGAAGTCAGGACCGACCTTGGCGGTGGGGTTGCCGTTTGGGCAGTCACCGTTCTCACACTTCCAAACATGACGCACCTTGGAGTCTGGCACCGCCTGCCACTTACCCTTGACCGGGGGAGCCAGGGGAGTGAGCATGTCGTCATTCCAGCCCCCGTATTCTTCGACAAGATCACGAAGGATACCACGCCACGCCTTGACGCTCCGCACCATCATGCCGTGCTCACGACGAGTGTTGTTTGTCAGTTGCTCTATGGCAACACACCAGTCCACCCCTTGCTCGCCGTCCACAGTGTTCTGCGCCAGGAAGCATGCCACCTGGAAACTGGTACATTGAAGAAGATACTGTCTGTTGTCTTCGTCAGAAGGCCAGGCATCCGGATCACCGACATGGGACTGTGCATTGTGGCACGCCTCAGCCATGAACCCCAACAGTAGATCACCCTTTGTCATTGTCGAACCCTCCCTTGATTGTGGCAATACCATACCACAGGTGTTTGGCTATGTCAAGCAATTTCTTCATCGGGCAAGAGGGTATCGAGCATGGTACCGTTCTTGGTAGCCTGGACGGTTTTCTTGTCGGCCACGACTTCCTCTGCGGTCTTTGGGGTTGACTGGCCCTTGCGGCAGCACTCGCAGGGCTGAAGGCTGACGTTCTCTTGGTCTCCGAAGTCCATGTCACGCCAGCCGTCCTCGCCCTTGTAGGTGAAGCCGCCTACATACTCGACGACCCGGCACACGTCCTCCGAAATGTCCTTGAACTTCGGGGGAGACGTTTCGACGTAGTGAACGTAGGAGCCTTCATCGTGCCAACCGCTGGCCTGGTGGGAACACTTGTGGGGCGTGCCGTCGTTGAGCTTGTCGGGATGAAGACTGCGAACTTCCTTGGTCTTGGCTCGACATCGCTTGTAAATGGTAGAGGCATGGAACCTGGCAGGCAAGTCTTCGTCCTCTGCATAGTCACCGACCAAGGCCACCCGATCACCAGCCCAACGACCGATCACCCTTGCAGCGATCTCGTTGTACTCTTCGTCGTCGGAGTTCAGATCCAGGTCACCACCCCCACGCCCTTCGGGCATGACTGCCTGAAGGATGATAAGGGCCGTGCTCGTGCCGTACCCACTGGCGGCTTGTTCCCACAGCTTCAGGCCGTTGCCCAGCTTGTGAGGATGGATGAACTCCTTTTTGTCCAGGTTGACCGGTATCCAATACTGTCCCATGATCTTTCCTCCCTTGATTGTGCTGGCACTGTATCAGAGAGTGTGCCCTATGTCAAGGGCTTTCTCACAGAAACCAGCAAGGAAGCCATGAACAGGCTCACCCCACTGGCTCCACCCGTTCGAACTCTACGTCGTAGTAGTTGTCTTCCTGGTCCCGGACCGTCACAAGATGGAGGCCCTTGTAGCTGACGACAACCCCCACAAAGGCATTGTTCCAGCCATCATTCTCGTTGGGCTCAGGAACCTCGACCTCACATCCGACCAAGTCCGTGGGCTTGGGAGTGACCGTGCCAAGGGTGTCCTCCGGAGAGAAGCCACCAACCACCATCAGGTGATAGGGTCCATTCCCGTCGTCCTTCAGCCTGCCTACCCAGTTGATGTGCTTGGGCAGCCTGCCATCCAACGGCTCTGCTTCGTACTCAGCATCGTTCTCCAGGCCAGTGTAGTCGTAGTTGCATGCCACTGCCTCTGCGGCGTCCATCATGGCCTGTTCCACCTCTCCCGGGGTCTTGCCGATCAATTCCTCATCAGGAATCTCGACCTCGATGCCCTGGGTTTGGTGAACCATCCTCGTAACGTTAATCAACATCTTCATCCTCTATCCTCCCATTGATTGTGCTGACACTGTATCATAGGGTGCCGGCTATGTCAAGCCTTTACCCACGTATTTTCCTCTACGTAGCCACGGTCCATCAGCTCCAGGCTGGCAAAGCAGTGTTCCCGTTCCACTACCCACCACGGCCTCTTGTTGCTGGGCTTCTCCCCTGCGAGCTTGATGGTAAGAGCAATCAGATCGTTGTCTCCCATCTTGGCGATCCTGCGAACAAATCTCTTCTCCTGGGGAGAGTCACAGTTGGACAGCCTTGCAGGGGTCATGCTCCACTCCTTCACACCATCACGGCTTCGGGCTCGATGTCAGGAAGCATGGCATTCAGAAGAGCCTTGGCTTGCCGTTCTTCCTCCAGTTGCGGCTTCCTGTCCAGGTCGAAGTCAACAGCCCCCTTGGCCTCCTGGATCATGTCAGAGTCTTGGCTGCCGTACTTGTAGCCGTACTCACCGAAGTAGCCCCAGCAAGAGTCAGTCTCGTCCCTCTCGTCATCAGAGTCTTCGCCGTTATCTTCCACCCCTTCGGGGAGGGGGCCAAGAACCTTGTAGCCGTAGACGTCACCACGAATGTATTGATCGTACGTCTCGACTTCACACTTGAGACAATCCTCTGCCCGCTTCACAACCTTGGCCGTACAACGAACCTTGCCCCACTCTTTCACGGCATCCTTGCGGCTGATCCAGACAAGACCTACCATGCCAGAGTCCCACCCGCAGGAAAAGCCGGTGGTGTTCATGGTAACTCCAGAATGGTCATACAGGTAAAGAGGAAGGATGATGGCCCGCTTCTCCAGCCACTCTTGCTTGGCACCATTCACGAACTCATCATATTCACGAATGGCCTCAGCCCTCTCACGGCCAGACTTGGACCAAATGTCGTCAGACATTGCTTCGGCCTTGGCTTCCAGCCTCTCCAAGAACTCATCCCAGCCCTCAAAGTTGCCACCGATACGAGCCAAAGCCTCGTCCATGTCCTTCACCTTGGCTTCCTTATCCCCCAAGGTATAACGATCATGCCAGCAAATCATCTCGCCAGCATTGTCATAGTCAGTCCGGGGATTCAGAGGATCATCATCACTCTCTACGAGAATGACGTGGCCCCTGTACTCAATCCTTTCCAAGCTCATGCCGAACCCTCCCTTGATTGTGGCACTACCATATCAAGGATTGTTGGCTATGTCAAGTGAGAAGTTACAGCTATTTCCAAGGCTTCGGCAAGGGTGGAACCCTCATAGGCCTCGGGAGCTGTTTGGCCAGCCATGCCAGGCTTGCCATCCCAGATCACTCCTACTGTCCATCCTTCCTCACTTGGGCAGCAACACACAGAAGACGCCTGTTTCTGGAGGATGTCCAGGGCGTCATAGTCAACTCCCTCATGGGTAAACAAGGCCTTCATTTTCCTTCCTTCCTGTAAGCACCAGGGATAAGGTGTTCATCTTCCTCACCAACCAAGGTACTCAACATCATCTCTCTCTGCAAACAATCCCTACAAATTACTCCATCAGGTGCCACAGAGATATGGAAAGAAGGCTTGCGGTCAATCAGATCTTGCAGACACTTGTAGGTGTAACCGCATATGACACAAGACCTTAGAGCATACTTGAACTGGCAAATTCTGTACCAGACCTCAGCTTCAAAGTCTGTCATGTCAAAGAGTGCATTACTTTTGCTCATTGTGCATTACATATATCACAGTAGATACGAAATGTCAATGGAAAAGTCAAAAGATATTAACGGCAGCCGATTTTAATATTGGTGTTTTGGTTCCACCCGTGAAGAATAAGGGGCTCGATTATTGGCTCAGACACCATGAGGGGTGGAACCATTCTGACTTGTGCGCTGGTAAAGTGCACAGGTCCGAGCTGGATCCGAGCGATCCACACTTAATAAGAAGTCTCCACTCCCATGCCCAAGCGCTTTAATAATTAACGGCGGCCCTTATTAAATTAGGATTACGATTCCACCCGTTTTCTGTGGGGTTGATTACCAACAGGTTACAGAGACTGACGGTCACCACGGGTGGAATGGGGTGGAGATACTTTATTAACTCCGGCCGCGTGCATCCACACTTAGAGCGATTTTAATTTCGGAAATGGCGCAAAAAAGCCCCCCGGTTGACGAGGCCGGGGGGCTAGGGCGGAGGGAGGGACCGGACGAAATTAGAAAGTAATCTGTTCCTCTGTCATGTTGCCGAAGATGGCGTCAACCATCAGTGCCACAGCATCTTCTGGTGTCTTTGGCTCCTCTTCGAGTTCAGCAATCAGGAGACTGGGCAGCTTGGTCTTCAGGGCTTCATAGATGTCCTTCAGGCTGATCGTCTCTGTCTCAACCTGAATGCCCGAGTAATGGATGTGCACATTCCAATGAATGTTGCATCCATCAACAGTAGCACCACTAATCACCACAGTCTCGGCATCGGTCTTGGAGACGCAGCCATCAGGAATCTCTGTGTTGTCAGAGACAAACACAAAGTCATTCTCATCCATCCAGGCACAGAAGTCCCCTTCACACTCAGGAAGATTATCCAAAGACTCGTCATACCCGAACAGAGTGATGTTGTAATCCCAAAAGGTGAGACCATACAGAGCCTCATCAACCGCCTTAACCGCAGCCCACTGCTTGATCCTTCGACCCAGCAACTCCGCAGTCTTGTGGTCTACATCAACAAGGGCATAGTCAGCCTTCTCACAATTCTCATTCGCCCAAGTTGACACTGTTTTCAAGATGATCTTCATTGTGGCTATACCATACCAAAGAATGTTGGCAATGTCAAGACCTGATTTTCTTTTTCAGTGCCTTCATGCAGTTTTTACAGACGCAGCCGTCGATAAACTCCTGAGTCTTCTCCAGGAGGAACTGTTCCTGGTAGGTTCTAGAAGGCAACCCGCACAGAGAAGTTCCACCCTTATCATCGGGCAGCCATATGTGAGATGGCCTGCCTTTCCCCAGCTCTCTCAGCTCGCCCACATCAGAAGCAAGAGACGCCAAGGCAAAGGCTGCTGCTTGACTTAGGGCTGCCATGTCAGTTCCACCTCTTCCTGGATAGGAGCCTCATGCGTCCACCGAATGAACCTGCTGCATCTCCCTGTGCACCTCAAGGGTAGGCAGGTCATAGGAGGTTGAGTGCACGTAGCCGTCCTTGATCACAAACTTGCGGACATGCCGGTAGGTTTCTCCCGTCTTGATCCAGACCGGCTGGTCTTGAACACCGTAAACCCACCTCGGCCGACGAGCCGTACGGGTGGTGGTCTCATAGCCATAGTTGGTGCCGCAGTAGCACAGCTTGAGAGCTTGCGGAACTCCATCTGGAACATAGAACCGCCTACCATGCTCATCAGTCTTGACAGGACAGTCCTTGATGTTCACCAGGACAAAGTAGTAGCTGTCCACTGGTTGGCCATCTTCATCAACGTCGGTCTCTGGATTGCCATGCCGCCAGCCGTACTTCTTGCACCTCACCACCCTCTGACCATCATGCATCATGGTTCTTCTCCCTCAGGGCAGCCTTGGCCTCAGCCATGGCACGTCCGCGAGTGATGTAGTCCCCTACCCATTCCTGCTTCCCAGTCGGAGAGACCAGGAAGGCAGAGTACGGATAGAGAGGGCCACCGTTGTCACCAATACTACTTGTCCATTTCCTCTTCATGATGACCTCCTTGTATCATACGGTGTGTCAAATGTCAAGTCTCAATGTCACAGTCAGGTAGCATCTCATCGACCATCTCTTCAACACTGGTCTTCACAGGAGTTTGCATCAGTTGGATAAGCACATCAGCCAACTGACACTGATGTCGAGGATGAAGACCGGATTCGGGTTCCACCCATACACAAGGTACCCCCTTCGAGAACAGCTTGAGACTCATGTCAATCAAGCCAGCCACCTGAAGAACCTCACGCCCCTTAGAGCGACACCAGTCCGGAGTCACTAGGGTGGAATCTTCCAACTCAAAGACATAGGCCACCAGCTCTGCAGTGCGATGATGGAACATCTGCACACGCTCAGCATGGTAGACGACCACCTCTGGTTCCAGGCGAACTCGCTCAGGATGGTACTCGATCTTGTCAAGGATCTTCGGGGACTTGCACACAATGGTGATAGGCTTGACGTCTATCTCGTGTGCGGTTCCACTGATTGTGACAGTCTCCTTGGACATATCAAGCGTCCTTCTGAGATTCGCACCTGACCTTAAGTTGGACTTCGACACACTCTTCCGTCTCAGTACAAGCCTTCTGGCCATCATTCTGAGTCTGCTTGGCCTTGTGAGGCAAATGCCACTTGGCATGGTCACAGTCTGGATCACAACCCTTGCCCCCTGCCCCACTGCAAATCACCAATGTCTCGGTATCATCCATCAGAGTGTTCCTTCTATTATGCCAGTACCATACCACAGGTCTTTGGTTATGTCAAGAGAGAATACGCATAAGGTCTGGGTGAGGTGATGTGAGGTGATGTGAGGTGATCACTCTTCGTCCAGGATGTTGTCGATCAGGCCTTCGAGTTCT
>Ga0180433_10003975_pt1 | contig 21112 bp, 17 predicted proteins | sample SS_ome_8_FD_132980 | JGI IMG/M metagenome (GOLD analysis project Ga0180433, IMG submission 132980) | Hypersaline lake sediment archaeal communities from the Salton Sea, California, USA - SS_1_D_1 metaG | ecosystem: Environmental > Aquatic > Non-marine Saline and Alkaline > Hypersaline >... | reverse complement strand
GGATTCACAAGGGGCACAATCCAAACCTCGCTCTGGTTGACAAGGCTTCTGATGTAGGCGTCAGTGGCATAGCTGTCGAGGAGATGTTGGGCCACATAAAAGGGAACCTCCACGGATATCCATTCCCGCGCATGATGGCATCCGGTGATGCACACTTCCGCCTCGCTCTCCTCCTCTAGCTGGACATTGTCAGAAATTTTTAGGGCGTAGATGTTCCTCATTTCGTGGCTGTCGCCGATGTCATAAACTTTGGCCAGGTTGGGGTAGGCTTGTTCGAGGGCAAACAGGTCGCGCTCGAGCTCGGCATAGGAGTGATACGGACCATTTCTGGAAGTCAATGCGAAAACATCTCTTTTATCACTGGCGGGGTCGGGGAAATGACCCGTTTCATCGAAGAAGGTGATGTTCGCCTCCTGCAGTTTGAAAAGATCCTCTGCGGAGGCGGTGAGGTAGATTTTTCCTTCCCAGACCATGAGGATATCGAGTTCGAGCGGCCGGAGCTTGGCCATGTTTTCGGGCGTCCGGGTGAGGCTGACGATAAAACGGCTGCAAGGGGACTCGAGAGGACCGCTCAAAGAGGGAACGAGTGCGGTCGTGACCAAGACTGCGCAAAACAAAGTCAGGACAGTTTTCACTGTGTTCATTGTCGTATCCTCAAAAAGGTGCCAGGCACCTTTTTTTTATATGGGGGAAAAAGGTGCCTGGCACCTTTTCTACCCTATTAAGCTAGTGCTGATAACTGATGGTCAGGACGATTTTGTGAGCGCTGAGATTGTCTCCAGAGCCGTATTCTTTGCCAAGCATAGCGCCCAGGTCCACTGCAAATCGCCCGGCGTGAAGCCCGGTCCCGAAGGTGAGGTAAAGATAGTGCACACTCGGCTCCCTGACGGGTTGCGGATCAAAGGTGAAACCAATCCTCAGGGGTGCGCTGACACGCTTTCCGAAAAGCCGGAATGAGCCCCAGTATTCGCTCCCCACGCCGATCTTAAAAATGTTCTTGAAATCCCTCTCCAGCTCTTCGTCAAAAGAGACGACTTCATAGCTCGACCAGTTGACAAATGTCAGATCCGCGGCTGTGCGTAAATTTTCAGTCCATGCATAACTCAGCCCCACCCCAAAAACCAGCGGCTGCTCTGATATGATTTTGGCGGTTGCATCGGATGAGATCGACACGGCCGGGGACTGAAACAAGCGGCGGCTTTCGCTATCTGATTTTTTCGTGTAGGGCATACGGAACATAGCCCCCAGAGTCAGCTTCTCCGTTGCATCATAGGCCATCCCACCGTTCATATAAAACCCGGTGAAGTCATGTTTCACCGCATCCTTGAGCAGGAAATCGTCGAGGACGAATTGTTCATCGACAGTTTTTTCCAGCCATCCTCTGACAAAATTGATGCCCAGGCCGAGGGAGATTTTGGCACCGATTTTTCTGGCCAGCGAAAAATTGACAACCGACAGTGCTCCGTCCTGATTGAAATCGAGGGTGTGGTAGGCCTGTCCTTCATATTTTGATTCCAGGCGGACGCCTGGCCTGTAGTAGTATTCGAGGATGGCGAAATTCAGGGACACCGTCCATCCTTTGAAAGAATAGGATGCACCCAGGAAATCCAAAGCAAGGATATAAAGAGAGATATTTTCCTCGGAGCTGAGAGCCCCCGTGTTCACCAAGGAATAGCGGAAAAAGGATGACCGTGTTACGGCGCCGTTGATGGCGATGGTGAATTTAGGGAGCCGGGAAAGGAGTGCCGGATTGGTGAGCGCCACAGAGCAGTCTCTGGCCAGGGTGAATTGCGTCTCGCCCATGGACACAGCCGGGGTGGTGAGAACTCCGATGTTGTTCCATGTTCTCATCGGCGCTTCGTCCTCATACTGACCCACAACAAGCTGCGGCCATGCCGCATTCGGGAGAACGAAAAACAGAACCATGCCGAGAATTGCACAGGCCAGCGCAGGCCTGGAGTGTGTCGAATCCATATCTAATCCCTCGGTAAGCTTTTTTCCAATCGTTCAGCACGCCCTTGCAAAGTCTGTAGGTATTCTGTCAATGTCTTGTTGTGTGCTGTCTTGATGCCTTCACTGCTATGCCAACGGGTTTTGTCGCTCGTGCTTCTGGATTGAATTCGCAACACTCAATTCTAGCGTGGACGCATGATTTGCGCAACACCAGAACACTGGGGCTGTGTATTTGTGAGACAGTGATGACACTGGGACCAGCCTTTCGCGATTGAGAGATTTGATTGTTCCTAGTGCCTTTCATCACGGATTTGTGAATGTTATTCCAGGGTGAACCGATCGAGGCGATAAGTTTGCAAATTCAAGTTAAGTATGCTATTTAGTAGTTCTTTTGGAGCGATTATGGCAGATGACACCAAGCGAAAAATAAAGATTGTTGGTTCAGGATTTTATGTTCCCGACAGAGTGCTGACGAACGCCGACCTGGAAAAACTAGTCGACACATCCGATGAGTGGATCATCACCCGAACAGGGATCAAGGAGAGACGGGTCGCGGCGGATAGCCAGGCTTCCTCGGATTTGGGTCTCGAAGCAGCGAAAAGGGCCCTGAAGACGGCTGGGTTGAAGGTCAAAGATATTGATTTGATACTGGTGGCCACCTCCACGCCGGATACGGTGTTTCCGAGCACGGCCTGCTGGGTACAGAGTGGATTGGGCGCCGATCATATTCCCGCCTTTGATGTGAGCGCGGGGTGTACCGGATTCATATACGGGATGATTATTTCCGAGGGTTTGATCCTGTCCGGAACAGTCAAACGGATTCTGCTGATCGGGGTGGAAACGCTGACTCGGGTGACAAACTGGAAAGACAGGGGCACTTGTGTGCTGTTCGGGGATGCGGCAGGTGCCGTGGTTTTGGAAGAGAGCACGAACGCATCGGGGATGCTCTCCTCGTATTGGAAAGCGGACGGGAATTTGGGAGATCTTCTCAGTCAGCCGGGCGGGGGGAGCCGAATTCCCGCCACCCATGATTCGATCGATGCCGACCTCCATTACCTCCAGATGAAGGGCAATGAAGTGTTCAAGCACGCCGTGAAGAGGATGGGGGAGGCGGCTCTCGAAGCTCTGGACAGAGCCGGGTTGGAGAGGGAAGATGTGGACTATCTGATTCCGCATCAGGCAAACATCCGTATCATCAAAGCTACCGGCGAAAGACTGAAGCTTCCGCCCGAAAAGGTGTTTGTCAATATTCATAAGTACGGTAATGTGTCGGTAGCCACGATCCCGATAGGGCTGCACGAGCTGTATGCAGAAGGCAAACTCGAGGAGGGCACGATCATCGTCATGGACGCCTTTGGTGCCGGTTTCACCTGGGGCGCCCTCGTTTATCGCTGGTAAAAAAGGTGCCAGGCACCTTTTCTCCCTATATAAAAAAAAGGTGCCAGGCAACATATATTTTTCCCCTGAAAAAAGGTGCCAGGCACCATTTTTCTCTTGAACTCAAGAGGAAAAAACACTATAATTACGATATAGATAATAATAAATAGATGCAGGAGATGAGCATGAGGAAGTCAGTATCGGTGACCGTTTTGGCAGCACTTGTTCTCTTGGTGAGTCTGGCAGCCTTTGCCGCGAAAGAACAATCAGCCCCGGATTTTGCGTTGATCGATCTCTCAGGAAATGAAATCACTTTGGCCGACCTCAAAGGCAAAGTTATTTTCTTAAATTTTTGGGCTACCTGGTGTGGCCCCTGCCGCCACGAAATTCCTGATTTCATCGAGTTCTATTCCCAATACAAAGACAAGGGTTTGGAAATCATCGGCATCTCTGTCGATCAGAGCGAGAGGAAGGTCAAAGATTTTATGGATAAGTACAAAATCAATTATCCTATAGTCATGGCCACCAATGAAATCATGGGGAATTACAAACCCGGCAGGTACATCCCGACCACTATCATCATCAACACGAAGGGACATATCGTGGAGAAGAAAGTCGGTCTTATGAACATGGAAGCTCTGGAGGTGTTCTTCAAGGAGCATTCACAATAAAATTGAAATGGCAGGAACCGAAAACATCTCGCTGCTCGTCGCCTTCACCGCAGGGCTGATCTCGTTCTTATCGCCGTGTGTTCTCCCTCTTATTCCCTCTTATATGGCGTTTATCACAGGCATATCGCTCGAGGAGCTTTCTGTCCACGAGAACCAAAAAAAAATACGGCTGACCGTGGTCTGGAACTCGCTGCTTTTTATCGGTGGCTTTTCGAGCATTTTTATCGCCATGGGCGCTTCGGCGACCTTTCTCGGGACTTTTCTGCAGGAAAACATCCGCTGGTTTGAGATCATCGGAGGGAGTGTCGTCATCATTCTCGGGCTGCATTTTGCCGGGCTGTTCAAGCTGAAATTTCTCGAGAGAGAGCGCAAATTCCACCTCAAAAACAAGCCGCTCGGTTTCCTGGGCACATTTGTGGTGGGCATGGCCTTCGGCGCCGGATGGACACCGTGTGTGGGCCCGATCCTGGGCTCTATCTTGACCCTGGCTGCCACAACCCAGGATGTCGTCAAAGGCATTGTCCTGCTCGTGTTTTACTCCCTGGGACTGGGCATCCCCTTTTTCCTGGCTGGAATTCTCCTCCATAAATTCTTCGAATACTTCAAAACCATTCGCAAGCACTTCAGGATCATCACCGCGGTCGGAGGCATCCTGCTGATCATCGTCGGTGTTCTCCTCATTACGGGCTACTTCACAGCCATGTTTTCCTACTTCAGCTATTGAATACAATTATTTCAATCTGATCACTCGATTCTGCAGGCCTAGTCCTGGCGTCATTAAATGGGAAATGCGTACCAATAAGTGAGAGCGTTTGACACGACTGCGATTATTGGCTAATGTGTTTCTCTGAAGCCTGAAACTCCCAGAGGAGGATCGGGCAAATGACAAAAGATTCGCCCGTCACGCGGCGGCCTTTTTTTTAAGCTTGCGGAGGACCACATGAGCAAAAGATTTCTCCTGGTTTTCATCACGCTGATCTGTCTGGCAGGTTTGTATCTTTTTCCCTGCACGATTTTCAATGCCTCCAAAGGGGGCAGAGTCCTGGCCGGGAACAACGAGGACCTGAACACGACGGATTCCAGAATCTGGTTTTATCCTCCTACCGGAGGAAAGTACGGCTACGTTTACGTGGGTTTCGATTCCTTCGGTATCCAGGGCGGAATGAATGACCAGGGATTGTTCTTCGACTACAACGCCCTCAAGTTTGCCAAGATGAGGCCGAGCCCAGAAAAACGACCCATCAAAGGCTGGAGGTGGCTGATGAACAAAATCATGGGGGAATGCGCCACCGTGGACGATGTCGTTTCCCTCCTCGAGGGATACAACCTGGGCTGGTGGGGTCCCAATCAAGTCATGTATGCCGACGCCACCGGCGCCTCGGCCGTCATCGGCGCCGATAAAGAGGGCGGGCTGTCCATCGTCCGCAAACAAGGGGATTATCAGGTCTCCACCAATTTCAGCCTGGCAAACCCAGAATTCGGGGCCTTCTCCTACCCTTGCACCCGGTATGATATCGCCACCGCCATGCTGGATGATATGGATGAGCTGACGGTGGAGTATTTTCGAAAAATTTTAGCGGCGACTCATCAGGAGGGAAACAACCCGACGGTCTATTCCAACATCTGCGATTTAACCAACAAGGAGATCTACATCTACAATTTCCACAATTTCGAAGAAGTGGCCAAGTTCAACCTGGCTGAGGAATTCAAAAAAGGCGAGCACTCTTACGAAATCGTGTCGCTTTTTCCCCGGAAAACCCACGCCCAGATAAGATTCGAGGCCGCCCAGGCGAGAAAGCTCTCCAACGTCCTTCTCCAGACGATTTTGAGAGACGGCATGGATGCGGCCGCCCGCCAATTCCATGAGATCAAAGACGACTATTCCCTCGTGGCCGGAGAATTGCAGAGCTTGATCTTTTCGTTGAGGCTCAAGGGCCGAATCAGGGATATGGTCGCTGTTGCCAAACTCTACACCCAGGAATTTCCAGAGTCTGCCGCCGGCCATAAAAAACTCGGTGACCTCTACCTCAGGATGGGCAACGAGAAACAGGCCGTGCAGAGCTACCAGAGAGTGCTCGAGCTCGATCCCGAAAACCCCGAAGTCACCGCCATCCTGAAAAAGATCAAAAATTAAATGGGGTCAGACTTGAATTTGTTGAATTGTCTTTGGTGGATGGGGATCAAACTTGACTGAGTTGTTTGGTTGGCGTCAGTCATGAATGCGTTGAAATACCCACAAGTATGTTCGATATCTTTGCAAGAAATTCAACAAATTCAAGTCTGACCCCAAATAAAGCTGCGAAATTGACTTGAATTTACCCCTGTGCTATTAGTTGGAAGAAGAGGTTCAATACACATAGATTCGCAAGAAAAACATGAAACAAGAGAGAGGGAAAGAACATTTTTTCTCGTGCCTCCTTGCACGCGGCTCATCACGCTGCTTTTCATGCACGTTTTCTCGCTCATGCTCAGGCCACCTTTCCCGGCTCTTTCTGGCAGGCTTTTGTCTTTGGGTTATTGGCTGTTTTTTGCCTCTGCATTCGGCAGCGATCAAGCCCCGAGAGAGGCCGAATGTCCTTCTCATCACTGTCGATACGTTGAGAGCGGATAGGCTGAGCTGTTACGGCAGCGTTCACCTCAAAACACCGAATTTCGATACTCTGGCCAAAAGAGGGATGCTTTTCTCCAGAGCCTTTGCCAACACCTCCACAACCCTGCCTTCGCACACGAATATTCTTCTCGGGACAAGCCCCCTCTACCACGGCGTTCACGAGAACACGAATTTTGTCGTCAGGGACACTTTCCTGACGTTGGCGGAACATTTGAAGGCCCACGGGTATGCCACAGGCGCCTTTGTCGGCGCCTACCCCCTCGATTCAAGGTTCGGTCTCGCCCAGGGGTTTGATGTGTACGACGATGACTACGGCCGAAGTCAAAGGTCCCAGAGCACCTTTTATGTCCAGCGGAGAGCCGAGACCGTCGTTGCCAGGGCTCTGGAATGGCTGGAGCAGCAAAGCTCGCCATGGTTTCTCTGGGTTCACTGTTTTGATCCTCACGATCCGTACGAGCCCCCCGAGCCCTTCCGCACCAAGCATACAGACAGCCCGTACGACGGAGAAGTCGCCTATGTGGACTTCGCCTTGAGCCCGCTTCTCCATCATCTGGCCGATCACAATTTATTCGACAGGACGCTCGTCGTCTTCACCGGTGATCACGGCGAGTCTCTGGGACAGCATGGCGAGTTAACCCACGGCTTTTTTGCCTACAACACGGCCATATGGATCCCTCTGATTATGGCCGTACCCGGAATGAAGCCCGGCCAAACCGACCAGTATGTGAGTCATCTCGATATTTTTCCCACTGTCTGTGATGTTTTGCAGGTCGAAAAACCTACGTTCCTCCAAGGCCTTTCCCTCCTGCCGGCCATCAAGGGCGGGAAGATGCCGGCCCGGCCCATCTACTTTGAATCCCTCTCACCGTACTACAGCCGCGGATGGGCGCCCATAAAGGGATTCATAGCCGGCGAGAAAAAGTATATCGAGTCTCCTATCCCCGAGCTCTATGATTTGGGCGTTGATTTTGACGAATTCAAAAATTTGGCCGGAAGCCAGAGATTGGATAGATACCGCAAAAAGCTGAAAGACATCCAGCAGAGCCAGTCCATGCCCGACAGCGGAAAAGCAAGGCAGAAAAGCGACAGACAAACCCTGGAAAAACTCAAGAGTCTCGGCTATATCTCCAGCGCCCGCCCCGCGAGAAAATCAACCTTCGGCCCTGAGGACGACGTCAAAGTCCTTCTTCCCTTTTATTACAAGGTGACAGACGCCGCGGATCTCTACCGGCAAGGAAGGCGAAGAAAAGGGATCGAACTCCTGAAAGAGATCATCACCGAGAATCCCAAGGTGGACACCGCCTACCATCATCTCGCTTCGTTCTACAAGGACTCGGGGAGGATGGGAGATGCCCTGGAGGTTCTCAAACTCGGACTCGATGAAAATCCTGCGAGCTATGAAATTTTCTATTACTCCATCGAATTTCTGACCGAGGCCGGCCGCCCTGATGACGCTATCCTCCTTTTCGAAAGCAGGCATTTTTCTCAGGTGGAGGTCGATCCGGAAATATGGAACACCCTCGGGATTGCCTACGGCACCAAAAAGGACTTCGCCAAGGCCATACAGGCTTTCGAGTACGCCGTTTCTTTGGACGAGGAATACCGCTTCTCCTTCCTCAATCTCGGCCGTGCTCATCTATCCCGATTTCTGGAGACAAAGGATCCCCAGAGCTACAGGGATTCCACCGAAAATTTCAAAAAAGCCATTGTCCTCGACCCTGACTTTGCCCCAGCCTATTTTGACCTGGGAATGGCCTATATTCAGGGAGGAAACCTGGATGGTGCCGTCTACTGCTGGGAAAAGACTCTGGAATTTGATCCTGAATTCGACGGAGCCCTCTATAATCTGGCCCTGGCCCACAGGGACAAAGGAGATAAGGCAAAGGCCCTGGATTACCTCAAACGCTACAAGGACAGGAACTACACCCATCTGCCCCCAAAAGAAAGGGCAAAGCTGGATTCGCTGATCCAGGAGTGCGAAAAACAGTAGCCCTTCATAGCCCCGGCTTTGGTTCGTGATGGCATTCTCTGCCTTCCCGCTCGCTACTTCGGCACGGCCTGTGATTTCTTCAGATTTGCAGATAATTTAATATATTTAAATATTCGCCTTATATTTTTCAAATATTAAAATTAATCGACTGTTGCCTATTTAAAAATAAGATATTTTTAGCTTGACAAAGCAATTTTCTTGGATATGATTTAAGGCATGGGGAAAGCGTTGAACCAGGATAAGAATCACTCGCATTCTGCTTTTTTTTGAATTTTCCCTGTCTGGTAGTCTGTCTTTGAAGAGGATGGTTCACATATGCATACTCACGCATGGAAAGGAGGTGAGACACTGACGACAACACACATCAAAAACAATCATCACGATTCTTTCCATAAAAAATAAGGAGGTAAAATGGCAAGAACGAAAACAATCCATATTTTAGGCTTAAGTCTGCTTGTTCTCTTGCTGTGCTCGTTCGCGTTCGCCCAAAGGCAGACCGGGTCTCTGACAGGCACGGTCACCGATGAGGGAGGCGTTGCGCTCCCCGGGGCTGAGGTCACTATTACGTCTCCCGCCCTGATGGGTACGCGATCCTTTGTGACCAGGGATGACGGAACCTTTCGGTTTCCGGCTATTCCTCCGGGACGCTACACCGTCAAAATTCAGATGCCGGGTTTTCAGATCGTTGAGAGGCCGAATGTCATCATCAACGTCGGAACGACCATAACCGTGAATTTCGAGCTGAAACCGACGACCATATCCGAGGAGGTGACAGTCACCGCCGCCTCTCCTGTGGTCGACACCAAATCATCGAAGCTGACCGAAGTTTACACGTCAGACGTCATGGAGAATATTCCGGTCGGCAGAGATGTCTACGGGATCGTTCAGACAGCGCCCGGAACACTGGGATCCGTCTCGTCTATGGTCTCGGTCCACGGATCAGTGCTCATGCAGAGCCGCTACGTGCTCGACGGCGTCGATATCACCGATCCTCTGCGCGGCTACAGGGCCTCATGGCTCACCTTCGACGCGGTCGAGGAAGTGGAGATGGTGCTGGGTGGTCACAGCGCCGAGAACGCCAAATCGAGCGCGGGCTTCATCAATGTGGTCACCAAATCCGGAGGAAATCAATTTTCGGGAAGCCTGACCGGCGTCTACACTGCGGAGGGCCTCTTCAGCTCGACCTTCTCCGAAGATACTCTGGATGCCCTTGGGATGGGCGTCCCCATTTTCGATAAGTACAACTATGATATTTCCGCGACCTTCGGAGGTCCGATCATCAAGGATAAAGTGTGGTTCTTCCTGAATCCGAGAGCCAACTTTTGGGAGAGAAATGCCAATTTCATTCCCTTCACCGCCGGAACGGGCGAGTATTTCGGACCTTTCACCAACAAACGGACAAATTGGCTGGGATTCTTTAAATTGACGGCACAGATCACCAACAATTTGAAATTCATGACCATGTTCCATTACTATCAGGGAAAGGAAAAGCCCTATTCCTGGTGGAACAGCCCCCGCCGGGCACCCACCTACACCCAGGAGCTCAACTACAAGCCCTGGACCCTGAGCAATGTGTTCAGCTACATCATCGACCAGAACACCTTCACCGACCTCAAGGTCGGGTATATCAGTATCGGTCAAATCAGCCTTGATTTGTACGAACTGGGCGAGCGTCCGCTGGAAATGTATGCCCAGGATGTTTACTACGGCACAGAATGGGGCCTCATCCCCTGGAACGAGGATTACGACAGGAAAAAACTGGATGTTGACTGGACCTTGACCCGGTTCCTGGATAATTTTTTGGGCGCCAATCACGAGGTGAAGATCGGCGCGGGCTACACCTGGTGGAAAACCAGAACGTCCTACTACAGCGCAGCCAATTATTACGAATACTGGTACAGGGGCACGCCCTGGCTTTACCACAACGTGGCCCCGTACTGGGGCGGGGTCTGGATCGAAAATTTCAACGACCAAAGGGATGCCATCGGACCCCAGCTCGTCAAGACGAACAGGTACGGCCTCTTCGCCCAGGACCTGATCACCATCGGTGACAGGGTCACTTTGAATCTGGGTGTCCGCTATGACCGGATAGCTGTGACACGGCCCGAAGAGGTAAGGTTGGGATGGTTCGATGAACGGACCGGCGGCCTGGCCAATATCCTGGCTCCGGATCTCTTTCTGACAGAGGATCTTGTGGCGCCGGAGATCACAGACGCCCTGGTCTGGAACAAGTTTCAACCGAGACTCGGGTTCACTTTCGATCCCTTCGGCGACGGAAAAACGGCCATCAAGGCCAACTGGGCCCGCATGATGGATGATATCGTTGGCGACATGACGGCCGGCCTCCATCCTTTCGACCCCTGGGAAAATGCCATGTGGGTTGTCTGGTGGGATATCAACCGGAACGGAGTCTATGAGATACCTCCCACAGATTACTACATCGTTGTCAGCCGTCCGGCAGGATATGTTACCGATCCTGACGAGCTGTCGAAAGTCCTGGACCCCAACATGAGCGCTCCGTATGTCGATGAAATAACAGTCGGGATCAACCGGGAGATGTTCAGAGATGTCAGCGTGGGATTGACTTACATCTACAGGGAAAACAAGAACATCGCCGACACGCTGGACACCAACAATCCGCTCGACAGCCCCAACTGGCTGCCGTACGAGGTGACAGATCCCGGGCCGGATGCGGCCTTGGGAACGGGCGATGATTCCTCCATCACAGCCTATGGCCTGAGAGCCGATGCCCCCTACACACAGCGGTTGAGGACCAATATTGATTTCATCAAGAGGAAATACCAGGGTGTCGAGCTCACCGTCAACAAGCGGATGTCCGACGGCTGGCAGCTCGGAGCCAACGTCACCGTGAGCAAGACCTACGGCAATTTGGGCGGCGGATGGGGAATTTGGCGCGGAGACAGGGGGGGGTTCTTGACTCCCAACCAGCTCGTCAACCGCTGGGGGAGGACGAATTTCGACAGACCGCTGATGATCAAGATCCTGGGCACGGTCACCCTGCCCTATAATTTCCTGTTGAGCGGCTACTTCCAGTACATGTCCGGGACACCGACGAACAGGACGCTCACCGTTTATCTGCCCTCTACCATCGGAGGCGTTCCGAACAGATACACCAGCGTGGATATCAATGCCGAAGCGCCCGGCACGATCAGAGGTCCATCCAGGAATGTCCTTGACCTCAGGCTGGAGAAAGTGTTCACCCTGCCCTTCGGAAGACTGGGTGTTTATGTGGATGCGTTCAATGTCCTCGGATTCAAGCAGCTCTATGTCAATCAAAACAACGGCGGGTACATCTATCAGGACGGATCGTTCGACGTCTACCCCACCTACGGCCTGATCAACACGGCTGAAGGCGTGCGGTCGTTCCTGTTCACTGTCAGGTACAACTTCTAGGTTCGTTAGTCAATGCTGCGGGGGGAGGGAAGACCTCCCTTCCCCCGGTTTTTTTAGATTCACCCGGGATCTGTTCTGAATTTTGACCAGAAACAAGCGCAAAAACAAACCCTCCCCAAAAAACCAGAATATATCAAATTTTCGCACGAGGCGCTGGTTTGTCGTCGGGATTTTTGTGTTGGCCTTTTGTGTCAGGGGGATCTACCTCTGGGACAGCAGCGATAATCCAACCTTTGCCACACCCATTGTGGATGCGTTGACCTATGACGGTTTGGCCCGGGACCTGGCTTCGGGGCAGTCCATGACCAGCGATTTTTTCTGGCAGCCCGTGTTTTATCCCTGGTTTCTGGCATTTCTCTACTGGCTCGGCGGCGGCTCCATCCTTTTTGTGAAGATCGTCCAGGCCGTGCTGGGAGCGGTGACCGCCGTGCTGGCTTTTTGCATCGGCGAAAGGATTTTTGGTAGAGGCGTGGGCATTCTGGCCGGCCTCATGACCGCTGTCTATATGCCGCTGGTTTTTTTCGAGTTGGAGCTTTTGGCGGCCGGCTGGGCGGCTTTCTGGATGGCGGCCATGGTGCTGGTGCTGATCAAAGTCAGAGAAAAGCCAAGCTTTGGATATTGTTGCCTGTTGGGTTTGATCGGCACTCTGGCCGTCATCACCCGGCCCGTGTTTTTGCTTTTGTTCGGAGCGGCCTGTCTGTGGCTGGTCATTGTCTGGGGGAGGGCAAAGATCAGGCTGTCGAAGATGGCGCCGAGAGTCATTGGTCTGGCTTTGGGATTCCTGGTGATCGCCAGTCCGGTGTGGATCGTGAGCCATCGGGTGACGGGAAGAGCGAGCCTTTTGCCTTATTCAGGGGGAATCAACCTCTACATCGGGAATAACCCCGAATACAAGGAGACGATCACCATCCGTCCGGGGCTGGCGTGGCGGGAGATCACCTCTGCGCCTGCGCGTCAGGGCATTGTCACAGACCAGGAAATGCAGCGGTTTTTTCTGGATAAAACGAGGCAGTACGTCGTGAATGAGCCTGTGCATTTTGGTCTGGGGCTGATGACCAAGACAGCCCAATTCGTGAGCGCGAGGGAAATGCCCCGCAACGCGGACATCTATCTGTTCAGGAAGTGGTCGCGGTTACTGAGCTTGCTGGTGTGGAAGATCGGGGGGTTCGGGTTTCCGTTCGGCGTGCTGCTGCCGCTCGTGGTTGTGGGTTTGGTCGTGAGCCGGCGGAGGCCGACCGGCCCGCTGTGGCTTCCCGTTGTCTTTTACCCCCTTTCGGTGATCGCCGTGTTTGTGGCGGCCCGGTATCGGGTACCGCTTGTTCCGGTGATGTGTGTTTGGGCGTCGGCCGGGTTGTTGGGGCTGCGCGAGATGGTGCACAAACGGCAGTGGAATTGGCTGGCGCTGGCAGGCGTGATTGTTCTGGGCGTCGCCGCGGCCGGCAGCATCCCGGGGCCCTTCTACGAGGAAAAGCTCGATTATGAGGCCGAACTCTATTACGGGCTGGGGAGTGCTTTTGATAAATATGGCCAGGTGGAGCGGGCGAAGACCGCCTACACCAGGGCGATCGGTCTGAAACCGGACTATGCCGAGGCCCACTACAACCTGGCCAATATATTGAAATCGCAGGGCAGGCTTGCCGAAGCGGTCGACCTTTACCGACAGTCGTTGGGGGCCGCGCCGGAGTCTGTGGAGGTGAGGACGAATTTTGCTGCGGCGCTGCGGTCTCAGGGAAAGGTTGAAGAGGCCGTAGAGCAGTGGGAGAAAGTTCTGGAAATAGACCCGGGCAATCCCTTTGCCCATTTCAATCTCGGCGAGGCCTTGGCCGGGAAGGGCGAATATGACCGGTCCGAGAGCCACTTCGAGGAAGCCCTGCGGGCAAGGCCGGATTGGGTGGATGTTCATCTCCAATGGGGGCTGATGCTTTTCAGGAGAGGTGACAGCGAGGGGGCTGTCAGTCATTTTGCGGAAGTGCTCAAGGTCCGGCCGGATGATGTGGAAGCGTTGTGCAACATGGGCATCGCCCTGGGCAGTGCGGGCAGGCTGGAAGAAGCTGTGTCCCATTTCCGGCGGGCCGTCCGGCTTGAGCCGGGCTCGGTCTCGGCGCATTACAACCTCGGCTATGCCCTGGAATTACTGGGCAAACTGGTCGAGGCCAGAGAGGAATACCGCCGCGTCCTGCAAATCAATCCCGATCACGCCGAAACCCGCCGCCGCCTCGAAGCACTGAAAAAAAGGTGCCAGGCACCTTTTTTCCCCATATAAAAAAAAGGTGCCTGGCACCTTTTCCACACTCTCCCTCATCGCAAGCTATTGTGCTGTTTTTCAAATTTTTTTTCCTAGAGTGATAAAAATCCCTTCTCTCGATCGTTCTTAGTAGTGAAAGAAGGAGAAACAAAAAATGCCCAGAGCCCTACGAATAATTGGTGACAACATGGTCTATCACGTTCTCAACAGAGGGAATCAAAAACGTCTCGTATTCTTCAATGAATGGGATTACCGCGCGTTTTTGGGACTACTAAAGGATTCGAAAAAAATTTTTCCAGTGGAGATTTTTGCCTATTGCTTGATGCCGAATCATTTCCACCTCGTATGTATGCCTCATATCGGCGAAGAAATGAGCAAGTGGATGCATTGCATAGAAAATGCCTTTGTCAAAAGACATCATATCTACAATCACACAGATGGGCTTTTATGGCAGGGTCGATTCAGGAATTTTCCAATCCAAAATGATGATCATTTTATAACCTTGCTTCGCTATGTCGAAAGGAATCCGGTCAGGGCAAATCTTGTGCCGTCAGCAGTGGATTGGCGATGGTCGAGCGCACGCGAGCGGATATACCGATCCAAAGATAGGGTCATCGATAATTCACCCGTTTACATTCCCGAGAATTGGAAATCTTATGTTGATAAGCCTTTGACTGCGCAAGAATTGGAGGATATTCGTCTTTGTGTGAATCGCCAGTCCCCATACGGAAAAGCCAAATGGAAAAAAGAAGTTTGTAAGAAATACGGTATGGAACAAAGCCTTAGGCCTCAAGGACGGCCTAAGAAAAAAAGTGCAAGCAAAGGACAGATTGATTCGGATTCAGAGGATTCGGAGAATAAAAATATGGATTGACGTGTTTTGTGAGTTTTGTCTTGGGATTCTACACGAGCGACATACCGAGCTCGATGGCTTTTTCGTTGAGGGTGATCAGATGGTGATACCGTTCGGGCAATGTGTCTCTCAACGCCTTCATCAGTGACTCTTTCTTGACCGTGTTTTTGATCTTCAAGAGTGCGCCCAAAATCAACATGTTCATGACTTTGGTATTTCCCAGATCATTGGTGGCCTTTTCGATAGCGGGCAGGGCATAGACATCGATGTCGGTTCGGGTCGGAGGTGGTTTGATGTTGGTGCTTTCCCAAATAAGGGTGCCGCCGGGTTTCACTCTCGGCTCGAACTTCCGCAGTGATGGATTGTTGAGCACAACAGCCACATCAAACTCACTCACGATAGGGGAAGAGATCGGCTGATCGCTGATATTGACGATGCAATTTGCCGTTCCGCCTCTCATTTCAGGTCCGTAGGAGGGCATCCAGCTGACCTCATTTCCTTCTTTCATCGCGGCGTAGGCAAGGAGCGTTCCCATGGACAATACCCCCTGGCCGCCGAAACCGGCAAATATCATTTCTTGTAGCACTGTTGACCTCCATTCAGTGAATCTGCCGAAAAAAGGTGCCTGGCACCTTTTACTTCGGTGGTTCTTTAAACACGCCCAACGGGTAGTACGGGAAGACCTGTTCCTCCAACCATTGGAGCGACTCCTCGGGCGTCATTTTCCATCCGCTCGGACAATTCGAGGCCACTTCGATGAATGTCGTCCCCGCGCCCTGCAGCTGCAGCTCAAAGGCCTTTTTTATGGCCCTTTTGGCCTTTCTCGTGTTGGCCGGCTTGTTGCACGACACTCTTTCCACATAAGCCACCCTTTCGAACGTGGCCACAATCTCAGACATCTTCATCGGCATTCCCGCTTTGGCTGCGTCTCTGCCATAGGGACATGTCGATGTCTTCTGCCCCTCAAGAGTGGTCGGGGCCATCTGCCCGCCCGTCATCCCGTAGATTCCGTTATTGATAAAGATAAACGTGAAATTTTCGCCTCGATTGCAGGCATGCAGCGTCTCAGCGGTCCCGATCGCCGCCAAATCACCGTCTCCCTGATAGGAAAACACAAGTCGATCCGGCAGCATTCTCTTGATTCCAGTAGCCACAGCCGCCGCTCTCCCGTGAGCCGCCTCCTGCATATCGACATCCATATAATTGTAGGCAAAAACCGAACAACCGACCGGACACACGCCCACTGTCCTGCCCTGAACGCCCAGTTCCTGGATCAATTCCATCATGAGCTTGTGAATTGTGGAATGAAAACAGCCCGGACAATAATGCATGCGTGTATCGGTTAAGGTTTCCGGCCTCTCATAGATTAGTTCATAGCCTTCTTTCATTTGCGTATCCTTTTCTCACTTTAAAGGCTTGGCGCCCTTGATAGATAGCCAGACAAGAGCCACCACCGTCGTCAACAAATAGCCAAAACTCCTCAGCACACTCATGGTGTCTGCGCCGATTCGGACTATTTTTGGTTTTATGGTCATGATTTAAAAGTGATTCTTTGTCGTGCCAATCCCATCCTGGTTTTATATATGACTTTTTATGGCTTCAAACACCTCTTCGGGTGTGGGGACAATGCCTCCCATCCGGCCATAAAAATGAACGGGCTTTTTCCCGCACACGCCCAGTTTGATGTCTTCGATCATCTGGCCGGCATTCATCTCGATAGAAATGAAAAATTTGACCTGATCCCGTCCGGCAATGGCCTCGATCGGGCCATAGGGAAAAGGCCAGAGCGTGATGGGCCTGAAGAGTCCCATTTTGATTCCGGCCTCCCGCCCCAGTTCAACCGCCTTTTTGGAGAGCCGCGAGCACAGCCCATACGCAGCGACCACGATCTCGGCATCATCGGTCAAATATTCCTCATACCTGACTTCTTTCTCTTTGATCTCCTTGTACTTCTTCTGGAGACGTATGTTGACCTTTTCCATATCTTCGGACTGGATATAGAGCGATGTCAAAATATTCCGCTCCCTGTCCGGTGTTTTTCCGGTCGTGGCCCACGGTTTGTCCGGTTTGTACTCGATTTTGTCCGGAAGCGTGAGTTTTTCCATCATCTGTCCGATGGCTCCATCGGAGAGAATCACCACCGGAGTCCGGTATTTATCGGCCAGCTCAAAGCCCAAAAATGCGTGATCCGCCATTTCCTGGACAGAATTCGGACCGAGGACGATCACGTTGTAATCACCGTGGCCGCCGCCTTTCGTGGCCTGGAAGTAATCGCCCTGGCTGGGTTGAATCGTGCCCAACCCGGGACCTCCCCTCACGACGTTGGCGAACACGGCCGGTAATTCCGCACAGGCGCAGTAGGAAATACCCTCCTGCATGAGCGTGAATCCCGGCGAAGACGTCGTTGTCATCACCCGGCCGCCAGCCCCCGCGGCCCCGTAGATCATGTTCACCGAGGCCACTTCGCTCTCGGCCTGGATCAGCGTGTAATCGTATTTGGGCTCTTCCCGCGCCAGATATTCCACCACCTCTGACTGAGGTGTGATCGGATATCCAAAATATCCCTGAAGGCCGGCGCGGATAGCCGCCTCGGCCAGGGCTTCGTTCCCTTTCATCAAACGTGTTTCACCCAATGTGACCTCCCCTTGCTTATGATGCCTGTGCTTCCTTAGGCTTTTCGATCATCCTGTAAACCGTTATCGCCGCATCCGGACACATCACCGCGCAGTTCATGCAGGCGATACATTTGTCGGGCTCAGCCGGGTAGGCATAATGCAGTCCGTATGTGTTCACATCTGATTCGTTGAGGGCCAAACACTCTGTCGGGCAGTTGATCACGCAAAGATTGCAGCCTTTGCAGGTATCGACAGAGATTTCAACGTATCCTTTCTTCGGCATCTATTCCTCCGTGACATTATATTTTATCACAAAAAGGTGCCAGGCACCTTTTCTCCCCATATCACAAAAAGGTGCCAGGCACCATTTATTTTACCTCTGAAAAAAGGTGCCTGGCACCTTTTTTAGAGCTCGAAGGAGAGCACCCGGTGCGAATGGCACTGGATGTTCACGGCAGCGGGCATGGAGGCAATATGACAGGGAAAGGCTTCCACATGGACGGCCAGCGAGGTGACGCGTCCTCCCAGACCCTGAGGGCCTATTCCTAATTTATTGATCCGTTCCAAGAGACGAATTTCCATGTCTTTGTAGAAAGGATCCGGATTGTGAGTTCCTAAGGGCCGCCTCAAAAGCGCCTTCTTCGAGAGAAGCGCCGAGTACTCGAAATTCCCTCCGACGCCCACACCCACAACCGTGGGCGGGCAGGGGTTGGAGCTGGCGATGTCAACCGTCTCCACGACAAAATCCTCGATGCCCTCTTTCCCGGCTGCCGGCGCAAACATCTGCACCCGGCTCATGTTTTCAGCGCCCCCACCCTTGGCGATGAAGGTCACCTTGAACACATCGCCCGGCACCAGTTCCCAATGGATATAGGCCGGAGTGTTATCACCGGTGTTTTTGCGGCGAATAGGGTCTTCCACAACGGATTTTCTCAAATATCCTTCTTGATATCCCTCTCTGACGCCCTCTGTTATGGCTTCTCTCAAGCTTCCGATTCCGCCGTCCTTGTCGAGCTCGACGTCCTCGCCGATATCGACGAAAAAGACGGCCAATCCCGTGTCTTGACACAGTCCCAGTTTTTCCGTTTTCGCAATCTCGGCATTCTCTAATATCTGATCCAAAACTGCCCTTCCCACATCGGATTCTTCTCTCTCCTGCATGTCTTTGACAACCTGAATCACATCATCCTGAAGCTCGAAATTGGCTTCCTGAACAATATCACGAACTTTGTCTCTGACCGCAGTCAAGCTTATTGTTTTCATATGAGACCTCCTGGTGAATTAAAGGTATGGTGTGTCGTATTATTGGGCATGAACAGATTAGTTTAATTTTCCAGCTTGTACCTGTCAAGCAGAAATGATAAAAGCGAAGTATTTTCAAATCCGTGATGGAAAGCTCACCGACAGATCGGGCTGGCTCGATAAAAACGAATCTGAGACGGACAAGCTCCTCCGGGAGAAAAACGTCCGCTTTGCCCTCCTGGAATGCGAAGACGACCGCGACATCGCCCACGCTTTGCGCGATCATATCGAGCATTGAGCCAAAGCCCAGGGCATGGATAAACAGGCAAAACATCATCCATTGAGATGATCCAGAACCCTTTGCAGGGTGAAAAATTTATTGACAGAGACTAGTCTTGGTCGTATTATTTAATCAGCCAGGTAGTAATGGAAGCGGAGGATATTAACACAGCCAATCACATCATTGAATGAAGCTTTGTCGATCTGTGTGAGGTCAAATTCTCTCCGTGTAAAGGAGGTGATGCGATTAGTCTATTCAATCAGAGTTTCTTTAATTAAACATTTTGTATCAGATCAATTTAGAAAAAGGAGGCTATATTGAAGAGTCACAAAAAATTCACAATTTTGGCTTTGGCAGGTTTGATCGTTGTGGGGATGTCGACATTTATGGTGGTGAAGGCCTTTGCTTGTGAGGAAGGCTGTACTCCCGGTTTCTGGAAGAATCCGAAACATTTCTGCTATTGGATCGGTTATAGTCCTGGTGATAATGTAGGTGCTATTTTTGGTAGTTGGGATTCTGATTATGATTTTCTAAAAGGCCAAACTCTCCTTCAAGCTCTACAGAAAAAAGGGGGGGGAGGAGGATATCTCCCGCATCAAAAAGCAGCCCGAATACTTCTTCGCCAAGCTGTTGCATCACTGCTTAGCGGAGCTTATCTTGGCTGGGAGAAGCACTATGTCCCCTCTACTGTAATAGGTATGGTTAACGCCGTCCTGCAAGGCAACGACGCAAGTTTAATCGAAGAAGTGAAAAATATCTTTCGAGATGGTAATGAGATGGGCTCGCCAATTTGCGAGTGAAGGGCAAAAGAGCAGATTAATTTTTTTATTTAGGATTTAATTTTACTGGAGGAACGTCTGCTCGATAGATAAGTCGTTTTTCTCTACGGTTAAAAGGCTCGAGTCAGAGTCTGTGTCTTACTTGTGCTCATTTTTTCTATACATTTGCCGTTTGTTTTGATATAGTTGTTCCAATCCCCGTTGCGCTGGCTGGGGAAACCTGCCTTTTATTTTTTCAACCCTTATCAATAAAACCAGCCAGCTGCATCTACCTGCATAAAAACCAATAGTGCCAAAATGAAATTGGTATCCGTGGTCGGTTTTTAAAGTTCGCAGGATTGCCTTTCTTTAATTTGAAACTTCCAACCTTTTTTATCCAGAGTGAGAATATTGGCGGGGCCGTTCGTCTTTCATTTCAGGAGGATGACATGAACGAATTTTACGGATTCGAAAATCTGGAGTGTTGGAAACAGGCTAAGGACCTGGCCATTGAGATGTACAGGTTGTCCGCGAATGGAAATTTCCAGGATGATCCGGCCACGCTGGCCGATCTCAAAAAATCGGCCACTGCCGTGGCTTCGCTCATTGCCGGCGGCAGGGAGAAGGGAGGAGCGACCAACTTCGTCCATAACCTGAGCAAGGCCAAATCCACAGCGGCCGAGCTCAAGTCGCAGCTCATCATTTTCAGAGAAATCGGCTACCTCACCGAAGGGGATTACCTGGAGTTTGACGACAGGATAAACCGGATCTCGGCCATGTTGGCCGGCCTCATCCGTGCCATTCGCACCAAACAAAAAGGGGATGGGAAGAAGAAGCCGGATGATTCAAAGGCTCAGCCAAAAGCCGCAAATGAGCTCCAGATAAAAGCATAACAGCCCTTCATTTCTCATCATTAGCTTCGTGTAAAGAGGGGGGACCTTTCTCTGCAAATACGGTCGTGTCAAGAAGGGAGGGTTCCCCCCTAGCCTGAGTTTACGCTTTATTGAAAAGAAGGGATAAAATTTTCTCTTATCTTCATAATAATAATCGATTTAACTCGGGCGGGTTGCGTATTACCCTACTGATAATCAGTTTATATTAAT
>Ga0180433_10003973_pt1 | contig 21114 bp, 25 predicted proteins | sample SS_ome_8_FD_132980 | JGI IMG/M metagenome (GOLD analysis project Ga0180433, IMG submission 132980) | Hypersaline lake sediment archaeal communities from the Salton Sea, California, USA - SS_1_D_1 metaG | ecosystem: Environmental > Aquatic > Non-marine Saline and Alkaline > Hypersaline >... | reverse complement strand
TAGAAGAAAATCAAAAATCAATATCACTTGAAGGGCAATATGTAAGTAAGGTTATAAACAAAACTGATCCATCAGCTGTAAGAGGAACATCACCAATACAATGTCTTTTAAGAGTAATGATATTTGAAGATAAAATAAATTCTCTTAAGATGTTTGCAATAGACAAATATAGATATCCAATTGAGATATGGAAAATTGGAGATCTTACAATTGATCCACCAATTATACCAGATGATCAAATGTTAATGGATTTTGAAGTTCTTATTAAGAGCGCTAAAAATAATCCTCCATTTGCTTTATTTGTTCCACCATTTGTAAGTTATCAAGCGGTAGGATTCTCAGCTGAGAAAGGAATGTTTGATTATAAAGAAGATTATGAATGGATAAGAGATGCAGTAATGGTAGGGCTTGGAGTTAATAAAAATCTAATTACTGGTGATGGTCCTTCATTCAGTAATATAAAACAGCTTACATTATTCAAGTTATTTATGATGTATCAAGCAGTAAGAGATTTATTTGAAGAATGGATGATATATGAATTTTTCTATCCTCTTGCTGAGAAAAATGAGTTCATAGATGAAGACGGGCAATATATACTTCCTACAATTAAGTGGCATAAAGATCTTGAAGTTGATCAAACAAGTAGAGAAGAAGCTATGGATCTTTGGAAAGAGGGTCTTATATCCACAGAATCTTTATTAGGATATTATAAAGGTATAGATGGTGCTCAAGAAGAAGTTAAACTAAAACAAGAGATTGGCAGTATATATGATGATGGAAAGAGAATAAGAAATAAAGGATTACGTAAACAAATAGAGAAATTTGGACCAGATTATGAGCCTACAGTGGATGAAGAACCAGAAGTAGATGGTGGTCCTGAACTTGGGCCAGGAGAAGAAAAATTAGAAGAACCTGAAAAATCAGAAGAACCTACGTCACCTGAATAAGAAAAGTAGTTATATTTTTATATTATACAAATATAGGAGGTTTTGCGATGTCTGAAACGAATGTTGAATCGATGACGAAAAAAGAGCTTAAAGATATGATAATTAAAAAAGTTCTTAATAGACTTATGGGGAGCCAATTTGATCAGATAAGATTAACTCATATAAGTGATAGGGCATTTGGGCAATATGAGAGGACATCAAGAAACGATTTTGCTAATGTAAGGAATTTACTTCAAAGTTTATTAGTTGTAGATGATAATGCAATACAAAAAATAAAGGAGGTATTAGGTGAACATACAGGACAGCCAGATTAAAAAGTTTTTAGAGGCAGGTAAATCTAAAGAAGAAATAATAAAACTTTTGTCTGATGAAGATACTAGACAAGAACGTATAAAAGAAATCAAATCAACTATCAAAACACTATCAAAAGACAGAATAGAAAAAGTAAATAAACTTATAGAAGAACTTGTTGTGCTTGAAGGAGAAGAAAAATCTCCAGCAAGAAAAGCACTTGAGGGTCTTGCAGTTTTATTGAATGAAAAATTTGCTGAATATACAGTTGATTGGGACACAATTGAAGAAGTTCAAGATTTATTGGATAAGATTGGTGAAACAGTTAAAGCTAAAAAGAAAATTAAAGCAACTCTTGGATTAAAAGATACTATTGATATTTTAGCTAAGGTACAAGCAGATATTGAGAATGAAAAATATTCAAGTGGAATAGCAATGCTTAAAGAGCTTATAAAAAGTCTTAATAAATTTGGAATGAATGTTCCTATTGATTATGATCCTAAAGAAGGAAAAATAAAAGCAGATACTTATGATGATGCAAGAGAAGCTTATGAAATAATGACAAATTCAGATAATAAACATAGAGCTTATGAAAGATTAAAAGAAAGATTTATAAATACTTATTCAAATGAAGCACTTCAAAGACTAAAAGCACTGTGGCAGCCAGAAATGGAAGATGCATTTATAGCAGATATAGAAAGAAGATTAGAAAAAGGAAAGATAAAAGCATCTACTCGACATGAACAATTAAATAAACTAAAAGATGCTTTAAACTGTGACTTGCTAGTTGATTCAATTGTGGATGCAATGAGTGATGAAGCTTTTGATAGTGTTTATAAATTCATTATAAGAATGCATGATATAGAAATAGAATAAGGAGGTTTATTATGAGAATACGAGGTAGTGTGGTTGATTTAAAAGTAATGGATGATATATCCATGATAAAAGCAAATGAAAGTTCTGATGTAAAGAACTTTATTTTCTTAAAAGGAAGGATTCTTACATGTGATGAACCTAATTCAAATGGAGATTACTTCCCAGCAGAAGAAGTAAAGAAATCTTACAGGACTTTCATTGGTAAAGTCGTGGATTTTAATCATAATGAAAACATAGTTCTCGGTAAAATCATTGATGCTGAATGGATTGAGAAATCTCCTAAAGATGAAAAATCAGCAGTTGATATAATATGCAAGATAAATAAGAATGCTTATGTAGATATAGTAAAGCAAATTGAATCAGGTATTTTAAGGCAGATGAGCCTTGAAGCTTATGCAGACAGGGCATTATGTTCTATCTGCGGATGGGAATTTAATTTTATAGACATAGAACCTTGTGAGCATATAAAAGGTGGATTAATGAGAGAAATAGAAGGTGATGATGGAAACATGCATCTCATCTTTAAGAAAGATTATGATCTTACATTTGTAGGAGCTGGCATAGTTCCTAACCCAGCTGATAAAAAAGCTGATATAGAACATTTATTAGCAAGTGCGATGAAAGAAAATCAATATCGTATGAAGAAAGCAAAAGATAAAGCTAAAGATGGTAAAGTTGAAGAAGCTAAAAAACAAGTTGAACCGCTTGTAGCTTGTACATCACTTGAGCAGTCGTTAAAGAACACTAATGCTTTAGATTTTTTAAACATTCTTAAATCAATAAATAATAAATGGAACGGAACAACTAAGAAAATAGCACAAGAACTTGCGGATAAAATAGATGTAGTGACGACGAAAGAACTTGCGGAGTTATTATCAAAGAATTATGATAAGCTTACAACTACAGATATTGATGAAATTAAAGCTGAACTTAAGAAACAAGGGAAATATATAGACTCGACATATAATGCAGTATTTGTTGAAGATACAAATTCAAGTTTTTGGCTGATAAGTAAAAATGGTATTCCTATATTAAGAGCAACATTAGAAAAGATATGGGGGGAAGAGCTTGAAAAAGATATTCAAATTGATGGGTTACATATTAAAGAGTACGCTAAGTCAGATTATTTCAGAAAGAACTTACTTAAAGCTCTTACAGTAAATGGAGAGAATTATGTTAAAGATATATGGGACTTAAAGAACTTGCTTAATGAAGAACCACCTCTTGAAGAAATAATTGGAAAGCTTATTGGTTTTGATTTAAAAGATACGCAAAGAATTCTTTGTAATTTTAACAATGTTAAAGAGATGGCGAAGAAAGATATAAAAGAAATAAAAAATCCTATAGTAGTAAATACTATGGAAAAATTTGAAGCATGCGTTTTGGCTAATAAAGAAAACAAAGAAATAGTAGCTCAGAAAGGCCAGACACAAGGAGAAGCTGTTGAAGCACATTGTTTTAAAACAACTGTAGTTGGAATTAAAGCATCACAGCATGATGTGTTTGATAAGCTTTCAAAATCAATTAAAGAGCCAGCACTTGATCTTAAAGCATGGATGGATTATAAGATATCAGGAAAATGGCCGAAAAGCCCAAGTGAAAGGGTTTTAATAAAACAATTTGCTCTTAAGATAATACAAAAGATGAAGAGTAATCTTACTTTTGAAGAACAAAAAGTTCTTGAAGGATCAGCTAAATATATGAAAGAAATTGGTTTTAGTTCTGAATTTATTTCAAAGTATTCTTTAATTGCAAGTGAATCAGACATCAAGCATCTTGTAAGCATGGGTCTTGGTGTTGCTGATATAAATGAATTATATTCCACACGATTCTTATAAGGAGGTATTCTGATGGGAGACAAAAGTAAATTCGATAAATTCCTAATCGGAAGAAAAATAATAAAGACTGCTGACAATGAGTTCGAATTTGAGCTCAAAGAAAATGATACGAAAGATGATGTGAGGTCTCTCATACAAAATCAGTTTGAAGCTTTCATGGATAAGCTTGTGACAGAAGAAAAACAACCTACTCTTGAAGAACTTGAAAAATCAGATTATTATCCTACATTTCAAGGTAATACAAAGAAAATCCTTGAAAAAGCTATTGAAAAGAAAGTTATAAGTGAAGATGATAAAAAAGCATTCATGACTGAATATGGAATTAAAGCTCAAATTAATAGAAATAAAATGAAAGTGGATGGCAAATATGATATGATATATATGTGGCAGATGATGGAAGTAATGAAAGATAAAGGATATGATAAAAATAAAGTAAAAGAAATCCTTATGGATAGTGGAGTAGATGAAGAGACAGCTACAAAACAAACTGATCTTATGTTTAAGGAAAAAACAAAAACTTCTACTAAAGCTAAGTTTAAGAACGAAGTTTTAGTTCAAACAGAAAGTGGAGTAAGAGATTCAATTCTTAAAGGAGCAGAAGAGGAAAAAACTTATCTGATAATAAAAATTACTAATGATGAAGATTTTGAAATAATAAAGAATGCAATAGAGGATAGTGAATTTACTATTGAAAAGACAGAAGATAATAAGATTTATTTAGCAGAAGATGAAGAGACAATTTCTGAGTTTAAGTTAGCTATAGAGGATATAGTAGAAAAAATACCTATTAAAAAAGAAAATATTTCATATTATAAGATAATTAAAGCAAGTGATGCTGTTTCATTAAGACCTTATTTATCAGATGTATTAAGTATTAAGTTATCTGATGGAGAGATTAATGAGATTATAACTAATGAAATAAGTGAAGATTTAAAAAATAAACTTAGTGAAACAGAGCTTAATCAAATAAATGAAGCAATAGATAAATGGTTAAAAGAAGAAAATGTAGAAGGAATCGAAGCATCATCGATTAAAGCTGAAATGAAATTCGTTATAGGTGATATAGATGCTGGTGACGGTGTAAAGATAGATTTACATTATGACCCGGTTGAAAATCAAGTTCTTGAAGAAAGAACAGGAGATGACAACGCAAAGAAACTTATTTATATAAATTTAGATGACTTTGACCCAGAAAATTATGGAGAAGCTGGTGAACAGTTCTTAGAGAAAGTAGATGCAATGAAATCAGAAGGATCTTCAGCTGAATCTATAATAAAGAAAGAACTTGAATTGTTGGAAGCAGCTGAGAAAGAATTATTCCAAAAAGATTGGGTTATATATAATCTTGAAAAAGGTAATATTCTTTGTATGAGTATAGTAGGAAAAGATAAAGACTGGAAGCTTGTAAGCTGGATCAATCTTGAAAATAATGTTTCAATTGATATGGATAGGATTCTTGATTTTAGGTATGACTCAATGCTTAAAGCTGCTAAACAAAAAGAAGATAAATACATTTATGCTATAAGCAATTATAGTTTCGATCCAGAAAAACTTAAAGCATATTTTTTAAAGTTTCTTGGAGAAGACAAATTTGCAGGAAGACATAAAGTAGATATTGAAATAAATAAAGATGAATTTGAAAAAGAAGTTGCCAGTATTATAGGTAAACCTGATATTCAAGGATCAGATGATTTTAAAAAGAATATTAGTGCTCTTGAAGCTTTAATGGCAGCTACTGGTGCTGATGAAAGACTAGCTGATGAAGATAAGCAATATGAAGAACAGTTGGCTAAAGGAGCTGAAGTAGAATCAGAACATAAAGATACTGTAGCTCTTATTAAGAAGAAATTAGATGAGACAGGAAAGCTTCCTAGTGATCATGAAATATATGAGAGCATAGCAAAAGACCATATTATAGAATTGCCAGACTATTATGATAAGCTTGCAAAGATGGAATCAGGAAGTATTGAATCAGATGATAAGCTTCCTAAAGAGCCAGAAAAAGATATATTTGATCTTACTGAAGGAGTCCAGCTTGGTGATGGGTTAACGCTTTATAAAGATATTGAGAAAGATGAAGTATATGTTAATGATAAAGAGGGCAAAGAATTATTCAGAGCACCTAATGTATTAAAGGATGATATGGTTAAAATAATAGAGTTTATGAGGATAGTATTAAAAATGGATGAAGAAGAGCCTGAAAAAGAAAAGAAACCAGATGAGTCTATTGCTAAACAACCTGGAGAAAAGAAAAAACCAGAAGAGCCTCTTTTACCTGAACAAGAAACAGATGACGCTACAAAAGAAGAGCTTGCTAAAATGAAAGAGGAAATTGATAAGAAGAAAAAGAAAGTTAAAGAGATAGTTGAGAAAGTAAATAATACAAATCAATTAAATGTAAGCAAAGAAGAGATACAAGCTCAGATAAGAGCTGGTGAAAGAAATCCTATATTTGCAAAACGAAGAGCAATAGAAGAAAAGAATAAGAAACTGACATTGACGTTATACGCAATGGATGATAAAGCAATGCACATAATTGAAAGTGCGTTAATAAAGAATGAAAAGTCAGATGAGTTAAACAATCTTCTGAACTTATGAAACTGATTAGAATCGAATCGGGAAATATAAATCTTTAATGAAATGATATTGAAAAAGAAACGGCACACTTTCATTATGAATATGTTTAAGGAGGAAAAGAACTATGGGTATGGATATTCTTAAAGAAACTGGCGCATCCAGAACTCCCGGCTCGAAAATTAAAGCCGGCGAAGAAGCGATGCCTGGTTTTGTTGCTTTGTTTGAAGACGCTGAGACACTTATCGTTTATAATGATAAGGCAAAAGTTCCTAGCGGTCTTTTCATGCAATCGAATGTGCATTATCCTGCTTTTGACACTGCTGCTCCTGATGGAACTCCCGTTGGTGACGGATTTGAGTTTTTGAATTATAACAGGGGTGGATTGATCGGTCTGTTTAGAGCTGGTGGAACTGTTTTACTGTATGATGATAAGCGTAAGTCTGGTGGGGCTTCGCATCCGGTGGATTACACAAAAGCCTACAATGTGAATGACAAATGTTATGCTGACCAAAATACTGGAAAGGTCACGTCTACTTTAGACACTAACCGCCAGGAAATTGGCATTGTAGAGAAAGTCGTTGGCAGTGGCGTTAATCTCGTTTTAAAGATGAGATTAAGCGGCACTTTAGCTTAATGACGATATATAAGGAGAAAAATAATGAGTAAACAATTATCAATTGAAGAGTTAAAGAATCTTCCTATATATGCATCGGATAACAAATTCACCAAATCCACCGAGGAAGGAAAAGAAAAAGACCGATATATGATTTTAGCAGAGCAGGAAAAAAATCTCAACCTGATAACTTCATCGAACTTTGGTGAAGATATCATAGCTGCACAAACAACTGCACAGATGAAAAGGGAATTGCTTTATGAATCAAGAGGAAGACAAATTCTTGATGCTTACATGTTGTCACAAGGTGAGGATCCACAGTTTGATGGTGACCTTGATGTTCCAGCGGCAGCAATAAGCCCAAGAGGATTGCCAGAAGAAGTTGAAGTTCAATCAGACAGGATCCGATTTGCATCATCTCAGATAGTAGCTTATTTTGTTGTAAGATGGAATGAGTCAGCTCTGAGAAAGTTTGACGTTCTCGAAGTTGCCAGACAGAGGGCGATGGCCTCTGTTATGTATAAAGAGGACGTAAGAATCTACAATGTAATAAAGTATGCTTCCGGTTTAACTGGCCAGCAAGCAGTTCAATCACTTGAAGGAAGCACAGCTGCAGATAACAATCCTAAGGTTATCCCAGGATCTTCTTCAAGGCTCAACCCAGTTGACCTTGCAGATTCAATTGGTGAGCTGAGAGGCAAATTGCTTCCAGCGTCAGTTGTATGGGTAAACCCAAAGAGGTTAACTGACCTGTTGCTCTTCAACGTGCTTTATGCTGGTGGAACTCCGCAGGGTGGTGGTCTTGGTATTTTTGCTCCTGCAGTTCAGGAAGATGTATGGAAGAAAGGACAGCTTGGAGAAGTTTTTGGCGTGAACACTCTTGAATCAATTGTTGTTCCATACAAGGAAGTATTTACACTTGCACCAAAGGAATACATCGGAAAGCTTGCAATTAGGAAAGACATTCAGGTAAAGACGCTTTCGATGCCTAATTTCTTAGGTGATGTTTACGCAGCCATAGAAGATATTGGTATTGGTGTTCGTTATGCAAAAGGTATTGTTAGGATCGATTTACCCTAACTAATATCTTTGTTATACATTATAGGGGGCAGAATAATCTGTCCCCTATAAATGCATTTATAGAAAAATAAACGATATAAGAATCTTTAATAAAAGGAGGTAAATACAATGAAATTGAAAAGCATAAAACAAGGAACATTAAGGTTTGAGTTTACTAAAAAGAATGGGGTACCTGCTGATTTAAATGAGGGTGAAATTCTTGATAGTAAAGACGTAAAGAAAGACCTTTTTGATAATAGTTATGAGAAAGGCCAGATAAAATTATATATAGACGCTGGCTGGATTATCAAAGCTGATAAAGAAAAGAAAGAAGAAAAGAAAGATAAAAAGAAAGAAGTAAAAAAAGAAATGAAAAAAAATAAATTAAAAACAAATAAAAAGAAATGAAAACGAAACGAGGAGGAAAAAAGAAATGAAACTGACAAACTTGAAACAGCAAGGAGAGATTACGCTTGATTGTGTAAAGAAAAATGGCACACTAGTAAGATTGAATTATGGCGATGTAATTAATTCAAAAGATCTTAATGAAGAACAGTTTAACAAAAGTCTTAAGGGTGGCCAGATTAAAGTTTATCTAGAAGCAGGATGGTTTGTAGAAGGAGCAAAGAGCGTTAAAGGTAAGATTATTGGAGCACCGGCTGCTATGAATATTGTAAATGAAGAAGGTCAGACTATCACAGATGAGAAGTTAGAAGATACATCAATGACTATTATAAATGAAGGTGATGCAGTAGCAGACACATCTACTCCAACTCCACCTACAGCTGAAGAAAATAAAGAGAATAAAGAAGAAGGATCAAAAGAAATCGAAGAACCTAAAACAGAAGGATCCAGCGAAGAGAATAAAGAAGAAGGATCAGAAGAAAATAAAGAAACAGATCCTTTTCTTTAATGTTTAATATTATTTACATTGGAGGTTAGAGATGAAAAGATTTGTAATCATTGTATTTTGTATGTTAATGACAGTATCTTTGTTTGCTGAATTATGGATAACTAATGTTGAGCCAAGTCAAATAACTGTTAATTGGGATAAGATAGGAACAGTTAAAGCAAGTGATTATGTTATTCATTATAATGCAGAAGATAAGAAAACAGATTGGTTTGTTAAAGAAGACAGTGGTATTATTAGTTATGATTTAAAATCATTGAAGCCATGGACTTCTTATGTTGTATATGTAAACCCAATTATAGGAGGATTAGAAACTCCAGCTCAAGGAACTAATGCAGTGACAATAACAACTAAGTCTAATGAATATACTTATATGTGGCAAGGAAGAGATCAATTTGCTGTTACTGATTTAGTTCAAAATTATGCGTTTATATATGATGCATCTAGTTTTCCTTCAGATGTGACTAAGTTTACAGTGACAGAAGATATATATATTTTATCTTTAAATTTAACAGATCATGAAAGTGCATCAGGAGCTTATAGCATGGCTACAGTTTTAATTGATGACAACGCAGTAGATTATTTAACTGTTCCTAAATTTTCAATGGCTCCAATGCTTTACACTGGATATTTGCCAATTAAGAAAGGTCAAGAATTTCAAGTAAGATTAGATACAGGAAATAATGGTGAGCGTGGATTTAGAATGAGGTTTATTACTCCTACATTAAAATAACGGAGGATTATAATGATTCACTTATTAGAAATAGGAATATCATATTCTGAAGAATATTTAGAGAAAGCAGGATATACTATAAAGACTGTAGACTCAGGGGAAATGTATGCTGAAAACGAAGAAGGAGATATATATTCTTTGAGATTTGATAAACATGGTCTTTTTAAAGTAGAAGATAAGATTGATAGAAAAGAACTTAAAGAATCTTTTAAAGATAAAAAGAAAAGAATTAAATTAAAACAAGCAATAAATTTAGAAGAAGTATCAGCTTATGCTGTAGAATATAGAAATATGCACGATGCTGTTCATTATCTGTTAATAGTAGATGAGCGTGATATTGCTGTGCTGATAGCTCAAGGGTTAAAAGAAATAGAAGAAGCTGCTGCAGCTGGAAATAATGAACTTAAAGAAAGTATTGAACTTGAACTTTCTAATTATAAATCTAAAGAAAAGAAAATAAATTTTAGAGATATAATAGAAGAAAATGGAGTAAGATATTATCCTATTCATGAAGGGGTAATTGATAAAGAATATATTGAAATTGTAAATGTTGAAGTTCCTGATATATACGCAACAGATGAATTTTTTATATATGAAAAGAAAAGAATTATAATGAAGCATATAAGTGGCCAAGGACTTATAGAATGGGAAGAGGGGATAGCGAAGACATATGATAATAAAGGTAATCTGATTAATGAACACGAAGCAGCCTTGGGTGACCTGGTGATTGAGGGGTATATCCAAGATAGTGAGCAGACTATTAAAATTGAAGCTACACTTAAAAAGAAGTATAATAAGAATACTAAGCAAGAAGAATGGGCTCTTATATCAAAGAAAGATCCTAATAAAATTCTACAATGGTTTGGAACTCAAAAGCCTTCTGATGAGAAAGTAGAGAAAGTTGAGAAACGAGTCCAATGGTTTAAAAATAAAGGATCTATAAATGCAGCATTTATAGAAATAGATACTGTAATGGGTGAAAATGCCAAAGAAGATAAAAAGTTTTTTGATTATCTTAAAAAGAATAATATTAAACATAAAGTAGTCGAAGAAGCAGGCCCTGCTGGCGGTTGGCCAATTGTAAAATACACTGGATCGAAAGAAGCTTTAATGAAAATGATAAAAGAGAAATTTGATGATAAATATTTAATAGAGGAAATAGAGGGTGAAAATAAAGGATCTGAAATTGAAGCAAAAATAACAAAAGAAAGAATTAAAAAATTAACAGAATCTATCGAAGTTTATAAAGAAAGGTTGAAAGAAAAACAAAGAAGAGATTATGGTGATATAAATATTAACATAAAAACCTATCATATTGATGTTCCTGCTGATAAAATAAAAGAAAAATATCCTAATATTACAGATGAAAAAATAGATAACATATATTGGGATCTTTCAAGAGATTATATGGAACAAACAGTAGAATCGATAGAGCACATGTATGGGTGGGAAGCTGGAGTTGCAGGCAGAATGGGAGGGTGGTTTTATGTAAAAGGAATAAAAGATGATTTAAATAGAATAAGTGAAGACTTGGATAATATGCTTAAATATGATGAATATGATAAAAATGACGAAAATGCATATAAAAATTATAAAGATGAATTTGAGAAAATAAAGAAAAATATTTCTGCTATAGAAAAAGAAGTAGCAGATACAATGAAATCTTTCAAAAGTGAAGTTGAATCCATGGAATTTTGGGATGATGTTTTTGAGATTAAATCTTCAATTAAAGCTTATTTTGGAATTGATTATACACAGCTTCAAGATATTCCTACAAAAATACTTGAAGCTTTTAAAAGAAGTCACGAAGGGATTAAGGCTATTAAAGATATAGATGTAAGCGAGATTAAAGGTGATGATTATCCTTATTTTGAAATAAAAGATCTTGAAAAACTTGATAGGGATATTCAAAGTGATATAATGCAATGGATTAAGAGTGCTAAGTTCTTAAAAGTAAAGAATAATAAAGTAAGTTTAGATACAAAGAAGATTGAAGCAAAACATAGAAAAGAATTAGAAGAATTTAAAGTAATACCTAAAACTAAAAGTAAAGATGAAATAAATATAGGAGATAAAGTTCTTGCTCCTGATAAAGAAGATTTTATAGAAGTAGAAGTAAAAAATATTTATCGAAACAACGAAGGAGAAGATATAGCAGTAGTAAAAAATAAAGAAGGAATAGAAGATGAGTTTACTTTTGATGAATTAAAAATAAAAGCTCAAGTAAATCCTATGACAAGAGATAATTTAGAAAGAGCTAATGAGATAATTTTAAACGGGATTAATGATATCGAAGATATATTAGAAGAAGTAAGGAAAAGTATATTAGCAATTCCAACTGAGCCATCTAAAGTTCTTATGGGAGAATATAAGAAAATAAAGAATGCTATTCCTAAATCAGTTGATAAATGGAAAGATCAAATATATTCAATTAAAAAACTTATTGATGACATTATGAGGTATGAAGATGCCAAACAACCAAAAGCTTTCTGAAAAAGATTTTAAAGACCTTTCTGGATTAGTAACAGAGCTTTCTAAGACTGAAAGCAAGTCTACAATGGAGGATCTTAATAATATTTTTGTAGGCAACGTATTATTAAAAGATCTTGAAAATAAAAGTATTGAAGATCTTATTTATATTTTTGAGCAAGCAGGAGAAAACAAAGCTACAGCTAAACTAATTGAAGAGATTTCAAGGAGAGAAAAGAAATGATTAAAGGATTTTCACTTGCATTTAACAGATTAAAAGAGAAGAAAGGTAAAGCAGATCCTGCAAACTACGATATATATAAAATAAAAGAAAAAGAATCAGGTGGATATATTATAGTTGAGAAAGGAATTCCTTATGTAGATGGCTATGTTGGAACTTTTCTTCCAACAGAATTAGATAAATTTTTTGAAGGAGAATGGCAGTCACAAGTTCAAGATATTGGCACAGCAGCTTATGAAAGATTTGGTTATAATAAAAATGAAGCTAATATGCTTATTACAAATGGAATTACAATACATGAGATATTTCAAATTAAAATACATAACAAACTTATATAAGGAGGGTTAGCTATGAAAAAAAATATAAAGAAAGTTATAGAATCTTGTGATAAGCTTTTAAAGAAAGAAGGGATTACGGCTGAGCAAAGAAAAAAGCTTGAGGCTAAGAAAAAAGAAATGGAAAATATTCTTGCAAAAATAAAAGGGTCAAAACTTACTGAGATAGTTAATAAAGAAGAGGCAGTTGAAAGAACTTTTAAAGCTGCTGAAGAAGTTTTAGATGGTCAAACTGATGCTTTTAATCCAGAGCTTGATGAGGATGTTGAGTTTATGAGTGATCTTGTAAAGAAGCTTATTCAAAAATTTGAAGAAAAATATGTAATTAAAGGATCAATAAAAGTAAAAGCAAATTACGCTGAATTAAAAGAAGAACTTAAAGAGGATATAATTGATGAAGCTAAAAACATAAAAGAAGACAACCCAAACATTTGTTATAGGGATCTTGCTTTACACTTAATGGATATTCCTGAATTTGAAGAATATTTAGAAGATGTAATAGGAAATGAATTTGATGTAGAACAATGGATAGAAGATAAACTTGAAACAGAGGAGGACTAATCATGCCAGCACCTACTGAAACAGTCATAAATCATATCAACGAAAATAAGGATGGTATAGTTAATAGAGCCAATTTTCTTTTTAGAGCCACGGGTGAGCCTGTGACCATGGAAGAACTTTATAGGGTAGTTAAAAGAGAGTTTTCTTTACCTGAAAGATATAATCCAGCTTATGGGGATGCAATGAATAATATATTAAATGAAGCTGGTTGGTCAGAAAAAACAGGATTAATTAAACAAAAACAAGATATAAATAAGAAAATAATGGCAATGCTTGATGAAGGTAAAACAAAAGAAGATATTGTAAAAATACTTTCAGCTGAAGGCCCAGTTGAAGAAGCAGTTGTTGATGCTGCTCAAGAATATGCTAAAGAATTAAAGAAAGAAATCAGAGTAAGACTTGACGAAGATATGGATAAAATAAAAGAAGACTTTGAAATAGATAGAACTATTACACCAGTATACGATTTGTATATGAAAACATTGATAGAAGAACTACAATAAAAATAAGGAGAAAAGTGAAATGAAACGAATTTTGATTTTAATGCTTGCAGTAATGTTTTTGTTTAGTTGTGCAACAGTAAAAGATGTAGCAGTAGACACAGTTAAAGAAGTAGGATCAACAGCAATAGATAGTGGAAGTTCAGTAGTAGACAAGAAAGTTGAAGCAATTAAGAACAAAGCCAAAGAAGTAAAAAGCAAACTTACAAAAAAAGAGATCGATAATTTATGGGGAATATATGGCCCTATAAGAGACACAGAAAAATTAGCGAGAGAGTCTTATAAGAAAGGATCAGAAGTTTTAGAAGCTGTTATTAAGACAACTGAAAATACTATTAAAGCATTAGATGCTTTTGGTGGCCAGGTATTTATGGCTGATGATATTAAAGTTTGGAAGTATAATAACTTAGGATCCTATAGAATAGATGAATTTAAGAAGCTTACTAATTATAAAGTAAAAATGGCTACTATAGAAGCAATGGAACCTAGTGAAGAGAAGATTAAATATCAGAAAGAAACAATAGAGTTATTTACAAAATGTAAGAGTCTTCTTACAGACGGTTTACCGTATGTCCAAGTAGCAAAAGAAATGAATGCAGAAATGTTTAAGAAAGTAAAAGCTGCTGGAAATAATACGAAGAAATATGAAGATAGGGCAGTAATAATTCAAAACAATATTGACTATATTGATTGGGTTTTAAAACACTACACAAAATAAAAATGAGGTGAATTGAGATGGAAAAGGATGGAGAGAAGAAAGAAAAGAAAGTAGCAATCACAACAAATGATCTGAAAGAGAAGTTTAAGGAACAAGTTGATTTAATGGGGCAATTAAATGCTAAAGCTACTGAGCTTCAACAGCAAGCAGTTCAAGCTCAATCAATGGCAGCTAAAGCTAGTGGAGCAGCCGAGTCAGCTGTTAATATGCTGGCTGAAATAATTGGAAAAGAAGAAGCTACAAAGTTTGGTCAGGAAGTTATGAATCCTAAGGCAAACGGAAAATAACAGGAGGTAAATAAAGATGGCAATTAAGACTGATGCAGAAATAGGAGCAAAAATAAGAGTAGACATATCCAGTGTAGAGCTTAAAGTTAATGAGACAATTGAAAAAGTACGAGTAATTCTTGTTCCTGAAATAAAGAACTCTGATACTGGAGCTGTATTTTCAAGAGGTGGAAAAGGTTTCGAACTGAATAAATATAATTTAGATGATGAAGAATTAAATGACTCATGGTAAAGGTGATGTAAATGGCTAGAAAAAAGATTTATATTAACCAACTAGATTTGACAAACATACAAACACCTGGTAATACTATTATTTCTATAGATACTAATATGGAAGGTATTGCTATTGGTGGTGCAACACCTGGTACTGGTGAATTTAATGTTGATGCTTTAAATGGTGTTAACATTAGGAACACTACATTAAATCCTATTCAAATTCAAAATGTTGCTCCGCTTGGAGATACATATGTCAATGCTAATGGTATATTATGGCTTCAAGCATTTAAAAATGATGCTTCAGCTATAACTATGAATGCTACGACTGGCGGAATAAATATAGATGCTGATATAGGAATAAAAATAGATAATAATACAAGCGGTAATATACAAATAACTCAAAACTCTTCAGGTCAAATTATTATATATAATTCAACTTCAACTAGCTCAGCTGGAATTTATATACAATCAGCTTTAAGTGGTATGTTTCTTGGTGTTGCTGGTGGAAGTGGAAATTTTGATGTTTTACAAAGTGGAACAGGTGCTTTAAATCTAACAAGTCAAGGTGGTGGCAATATAGTTATAACTAACACCGCCGCTCAAATTAATTTATCTGCGTATACGGATTTATCGTTAGGAGCTATAACAGGTCAAATGGGATTTACTGCCCAAACAAACATTGCTATGTCAACTGTTACGGGGACTATTCAAATATTGGGGTTTGGAAATACAACATTAGGTTCAATTATTGGAAATACCACCGTTCAGGCTTCATCTGGAGTTTCAATATTGAATACTATAAGTAATTCACTTCTTATAATGCAATCTGCAGTTAATGCTGACCTTGATATATATGCACAGGGTTTGGGTTCTAAAATTGATATGGACGCTGATGCTGGAATTACAATAGATAATAATACAAGTGGAAATATAAAAATAAATCAATCATATTCTTCAACTCAATATTTAGAATTTGATGGAACAACAAATATAACAACTTTAAGACATTTAGGATCTGGATTACTAATTGATTATAGTGGTGGGGCTGGAGCAACATTTAATGGTCAAACTGCTGGTTTAATAACATTTAATTATGGTGGATCTTCAGGACTTTACTTTAGAGAAAATTTAGCAGGTTCTGGTGGATTTCAAATTGTAGCAGATGGTGGTGGAGGTGGTTTTCTTTATACAGATAGTGGAGTTGCTTCTGGGGGGTTCCAAGTAAATCTTACTGGAGGGGGTGGCTCATTATTATTACAGTCAGACGGTGGTGGTAGTGGAGTAAATATAACGAGTAATACAATTCCAGGTGGAACAGGTTCTCCATTATCTATAGCTAGTGGTGCTGGCATACAAATTACGAATGTTGGAGCAAATGTTTTCTTAATAAGTCAAGGTGTTGCCCAACCATTTCAAATAAAGAATACAGTAGCAGATTTAGATATAGATGCTGAAACTGGAATTACAATAGATAATAATACAAGTGGAAATATAGTTATAACAAATAGTGTAAGCGCTGGACAAATACAATTATTGGCAAACGTAGGTGCAAGTGAAATTGATTTGACAGCTACTACAATAGATATAAATGGAAACGCAGATGTAAGTGGAACACTTACAATGGGAGAGATTGAAATACCAACTATTTCAGGATCTGATCCTGCAGACACTCCTAATGCTGGAACTGCTAGGTATAGAACAGATACAGATGTTTTATGGATATACAATGGAAGTGCATGGAAATCAGTAGCATTATCGTAAGGAGGCTTCTATGAAAATTAAATCAGCAATAGTCAAGAATATTAATGATATTGAGTGGGATATGTGGGAGCCAGAAAGAGATACAGGAAATGTTTATTTTGTTTTTTCTGATAAAGATCATGAATACTTTATCACATTTGAAAATATATCTATAGGACCTCACGATGATATGTGGGGATATACAGAAGATAAAAGTTTAGGATTTATAGAAGATATTTATAAAGACGGAAAAATAATAAAAGATGAAAATGAAATAAAAACAATATTAAAAATTTTAATAAATCAATATGGAGCTGATTTCGAGAATAAAGAAGATATAATTGAGAAGAGGTAATACTCCATTGTTGAATCTTAAAATGATTATATATTATGTTGTAAGAGGTTTTAAATATTTAAAACAAACATTTATAGTTATTTTATTTTTATTTGTCATCTTGTACAAACCAATGGATACGCATAATGAAGTATATGATATAGATTTAATATCAAACATTAAAAAAAATTTATACAATTCTAAAACTGAATATTTATCTGAAGTATTACAATATTTGACAGATAGAGATTATCAAGTTATAGAACAGAATTATAAATATTATCATTGGGCAGCAAAGATATGTGATATTCCTGAAGAGTTATTGATTGCTATACATTATAGAGAGTCAAAGTTATATCATGGTTATTACTCGTTTAAAAGAAAAGTATTAGTCAAAAACTTAGGAGGTCCTTTTATGCTTGATTGTGGTGGACAAGGCACTGATGAATTTAAAGCGAATATAAGATATGAGGAGTGTAGAATTGCAAAAAAATATAATTTCAAAGGTGATACCCGTGTAAGTCATAATTTTATATTTGCTTGTTTAGTTGCAGCTGATTATATTAAAAATAAAACACGATATGACTTAAACACTGAGCATGGTGTAGCAGACATGTTTTGGGGATATAATGGTAGAGCTCATAAATCTTATTTACACTCAGCATATGTGTGTTCAGATCCTAAAAATGGCAAAAAAATGTCGTTTATTTTTAAAGGACGAGAAATAGTTGATGTTAATCCAGGTTGCTTAGCTATTTGGAGAGAATTAAAAAATTCTAAAAAGCTACTAATTATAACATCAAAATATCATTAGATTATTTTTTTATTTAATAAAAAGATAAAAATTTCTAAAATTTTTTATTCTATGATAACTGTATAACTTAGATATAAGAAAATTTTAATGATGTAATTAAACTCAATAAATTGGATTTTATTTAAAATACAGAATTAAAGATAGTTATTTTATTATATTATTAAAGAATACAATATAAGGAGAGATAGTTGGAAAAAAGATACGATAGAATTTTTAAAGTATCATTGGTTGTAAGACCAAAAAATACAAATTGTTTTAAAGATAATTTGATTTTGGAAGAAAAAAATATTTATAATTGGGAAATATAAATGAAAAAATATAATAAAATTTATGAGTCAACATTAATTATGAAATTAGATCAAAAATTTTTGTTAGATGAACTGTTTTTGGCTAAGCATATAAAAGTAGCAGCAATAAAAGGAAACATGACAATAAAAAATTTGAATATTGATTATTTACATGCTAATTATAAAGGAAAACTATTACAAAGTTATAGCTTGACATTAGTTGTAGAAGAAAGTCATATAAGTATTTATACATACCCAGAGTATAATAGATTACATATAAATATAGCTACTTGCTCTAACAAAAGATCAATACAAGAGATTATTAAATATTTCAAAAAAATATTTAAAATAAAAAAAGAAAATAAAATAAGGATAATAAGTGTATCTTGAACATGGAATAATTAAAATAGTTCTTTTTCTGATTGAATGTTTAGTTGTATTTGTTCTTGGAAAGGCAACTTATATATTGTGGAAAAATATTGATGCAACTGAAAAATTTACATATAAAACTTTGATCAACATTTTATTATGTATTTTGTTTTTCTTTTTAACTTTAGTGACAGTAATAAGATTTTTCTTATGGTAAAAAAAAATATGGGTCACGCATAATTATCTTTTTTTGATTATGCGTAGAAAATCTTAGGAGGTGTATGCAAAATGAAGAAAGTATTGGCTTTAGTTTTAATGTTTGTTATTCTGCTTAGTATGAGTGTTTTTGCAGGGTCTACAAACACTCCAGGTTCGAAGACTTACAGCTTAACTACAGCTGGCCCTGGTCCTCAGACAATTGTTAGTGGAAAATTTCAATGTAGTTTTATTTATGTTGATTCTACTACTAATACATCTGCAGCAATTACAATTATGGATGGGGCAACAGTAGTAAGAATTATTGACTTGTGTGGTGAAAGAGAGATACCATTGTATGGAATAAAGTTTGGCACTAGCTTAGTAGTTGATTTTGGAATAAACACTGGAACAGCTACGGTAAATGGAACTGTTCCAATTTTTTAAGATGAATAAGAAATATGCGTGACCCATTTAAAATTTAGGTGAAAAGATGCCAAATACAGATGAATCATTAGAAATATTAAAAGATTTGTTAGAAGAAGGATATACAGAAGTTGAATGGGAAACTCATGAACATGGTTGTTCTAAGTGTAATGAATTACACGGAAAAACATGGACTCTTGAAGAATTTATTGAGTATCTTGAACACGATGCTCCTATATTTGAACATTCACATGTTAATTGTATTTGTAAGATAATAATTAGAAATCCTGAAGGTGATGAAGTGCGGGTAAATTGGGAAGGGGAAATAACCTAGAGGACTGGTATTAAATCCAGTCCTTTAGGGATTAATTTAGGAGAAAATAATGAAAAGAAACTTTATAATTACAGTTATAATAATGTTTATTTCTATATTTTTATTGTCAGCTAATATTTGTGCCACTGCAACGCATACACCCACAAATACTCCGACTTTAACTCCAATGCCTACAATTACCCCTATTACTACACCATATTATTTTGTTGTAATGGATTTAGAAAATGTAGGAGATTGGTCTATTGTACCTCAAACAGCAATAGATTATGGTTATCCTTTGCCAAGATATTCTGTTCAGGCAAATATACAAGAAACTTGGAATGGCATTATATTAACTTTATGGGAAACAACTAATGTAGATACAGTAGGGCAATTATTAACTTTGGTAGCAGATAGTGAGAACATACATGATGCAGGAAACGATACCACAAATGCATATTACAAACAGGTGTTGGGCATTGAAGAATAAAATTTTACTTATAGCGTTTTTATTTATAACGAGTAATATATTTGGGGCTATAAGCTATGATGCTGTTAGTTTTGGTGGAGTAAATACTTCGGCACAGTACTTTACTTGGGTTCATACAGTTGGTAGTGGTGATGACAGAATCTTAACAATACAAATTATAAATTACGCTAATCCTACCGTTAGTAATGTAAAAGTAAATGGCAGCAATGCTACATTGGCTGGAACAGTAAATGCATTTAATAGTTTAAGGGCAGATTTATATTATTATATAGATCCTGATGTAGGTTCAAATACAATTACTTTTCAAACTTCTTATTGGAATACTGCAGAATATGGGGCTATTAGTTATCATGGAGTAAGTACAGTGGGCAGCGTGGCAACTAATGGAGTGTTAGATACATATATAGGCATTACATTTACTACAACAGTAGATGATAGTTGGGTTGTTGGGGCTTTTGGAATAAGGGATGAAACACAATCTTATACTTTTTGTTCAGGAGTTAATACAAGGTGGTTAGACCCTGCTACTGCTGGATTTCAAGGAGAGGGTTTTGATAAACCAATGGGAACTGCTGGTGTAGAACATTTTTATGTAAATACTTCTCCATCGAAGCATATGGTTATGGCATTAATGGAATTAAAAGAAGTAGTTTCTGCAGCTACAGAAACTATAACTCCTACTATAACTGAAACTATAACAGAAACTATAACAGAAACTATAACAGAAACTATAACAGAAACTATAACACAAACTATAACTCCTACTATAACTGAGACTATAACAGAAACTATAACACAAACTATAACTCCTACTATAACAGAAACTATAACTGAGACTATAACAGAAACTATAACTGAGACTATAACAGAAACTATAACTCCTACTATAACTGAAACTATAACTCCTACTATAACTGAAACTATAACAGAAACTATAACTCCTACTATAACTGAAACTATAACTGAGACTATAAC
>Ga0180433_10003972_pt1 | contig 21119 bp, 20 predicted proteins | sample SS_ome_8_FD_132980 | JGI IMG/M metagenome (GOLD analysis project Ga0180433, IMG submission 132980) | Hypersaline lake sediment archaeal communities from the Salton Sea, California, USA - SS_1_D_1 metaG | ecosystem: Environmental > Aquatic > Non-marine Saline and Alkaline > Hypersaline >... | reverse complement strand
TTTATCTATTTTTTAATGATCCAAAGATATAAATATAATTCATACAATACTATACATAGTATAGTAGAGATAGAATAATATTAACATTTAAATCAAAGAAAAATACAATAATAAGGAAAAAACAATGATAAAACGAGTAAAAGGATTTGATCCTGAATTTATGGATTACGCATCTAAATTTGAATCTGAAATTAATCGTGGAATTTCTACGCTATGCATATTGTCAATAATTAACCAATATGATGATGAGGGAATACATGGATATCAAATTTCTAAAGACCTACAAGAAAAAACAAACGAGATTTTAATTATCGAAGAAGGTACCCTATATCCTATTTTAAGAAAATTAGAAGAGGATGGAATAATAAAAGCAGAACGTGAAAAGACTGGGAGAAGAAGAAAGTTCTACTTTATTACTGAAAAAGGTAAAAAAGTCTTTAATTTTCTTTCTGGATTTTTTTCAAAACTAACGGAAGCAATAGCACCATTATTCGATGTAAATGTGAAATTAAAAAGGGATCAATATTTCTACTGTCCTAACTGTGCTAATAAAATAGATTTATCAAATAATGATATTAATTTTTGCGATGTATGTGGACATAAAATTGATCCTGAATTAAAATCAAGAGGTTTCTTAAATGAATAATATGGAAATTGAAAATACAATAAAAGAATATCTTAAAGAAGTGAAAAAAGCACTTCCAGAATGGTTAAAAGAAAAGAAAGAACATAAGGAAATTTTAGTCGATTTGGAAGATCATTTGCGCGAAAAAGCCAGAGAATTGTCGAATACTGGAGAAATTACTTTAAAGTCTACTTATGAAGCTATTGAGCATATGGGTACTCCAAAAGCCATAGCAAAGGAATATAAAAGACGTGGAACGCCCTATGTTTACATCACTAAGGAAATGTGGCCGCTGTATCTTCGGGTTTTGACCGTAGTTTTTGCTGTAGTAATTATATTAAATGTAGTAGCCATGTTTATAAACATAATATTCGAAAATCCTTCAATTGAACAAATTTTTGGAAACTTAATCTCGGGGATTCAGTTAGGAATTTTAATATCTTTTGCTGTAATAAGTATTATATTCGTGCTACTCTCAATGGAAGGTTACTTTCCTGAAGACTTTAAGTCAAAAAAAGAATTAGAAAAAGAAAAGGTACTGATGCGAAAAGTTCAAGAAGAGGGCTATCCTATTTCGAAAAAAACTGGAAAACCACTTAAACCTTTTATTAAACCATTGGAAGAAATTATTGGCGGGGGAATCGGACTAATAGCGGGAGTATTTTTCATAACTCAACCAATTTTCGTGGGCTTACTTGATCCCCTATTTAGTATCCTTATCCGAATATTTGGAATTTTATTAACCATCGAAGGTAGTTTGGATATCTCAAGAGGAATCATAGGAAACTATAAACCTTCCACCCATCAGATAATACATGGAATAAAGATCATTTTAAAATTCGCAGGAATCCCTTTGATAATCTTTTTAGCCCTTAATCCACAAATATTTCCATGGTTTTATTATAACGAAGGTTTAGGGTTATGGGTTAATGTGGGAATTAGCGTTGAATTTTACGAACTCTTCAGAAATGTGATGATTGCAGTTGCGGTAATCGCTGGCTTAACTTCAATTGAGGATATATATCGAATTATCAAAATTCAGAACTATAAATAATATTTTTTCTTTTTTTTTTTTACTCCATTATTAAAACTTTTTTAATGTTATCAAAAAGTCTTTGAAGTGTAAATGGTTTACTTTTAAAACTCTTAACTCCAATTTGTAATGCCATTTCTTTAATAGAATTATCTGCACTCGCAAAGATTACTTTAGGCTTAATTTCAGAAGAGTTATTCAAAATTTCTTTTGTTGCTTCAATTCCATTTTTAATCGGCATTCGATGGTCCATTATGATAATATCAGGTTTTTCCTTAAATGCTTCATACTTTTGAACTGCTTCTTGGCCATCCCTCGCAGATTCAAGTATATTATATCCATTTAATGCGAGAGCTTTCTCATAAAGCATTCTTAATGAACTATCATCCTCAACAATGAAAATATTTACCATATCAATGACAAAAATGTCTATATGATTGAATAAATCCTTATTAGATAAAATATAAGATCCTTTTTTTTTAATAATTTGCTTAATTTTAAAAATTTCATTAAAATTGGACTCTTGGAATAAGATGAAATATTAACTTTAAATTATTTTAAAAATTCTTAATCTTAGCTTTAAAATTATCTTAGTATAATTAATATGAAAATTAGGATAACAACTCCTTGTCGAATACATCTTTCCCTAATAGATGAGAACGGATATACAAATAGAATCGATGGGGGTATTGGATTGATGTTAGATAGACCTAATGTTGTATTCGAAGCATCAAATCATGCTGAAGAGTTTAAAATTGAAGCTCATAAATATTATCGGGAATCAATAGAAGTCATTAATGAAAAAGCTTCAAGGGTATTTAAATCATTTAATATTAGTAATAAAAATTTTCACTTTTCTCTGAAACGCTATTATCCAAGTCATGTAGGTTTAGGTTCCAAAACCCAGTTATCATTAGCAATTGCTACAGCTATCATGAAATTAAAGCAAATTAACAATATTTCTATAAAAGAGTTAACTAAACTTATGGAACGGGGTGGTACTTCCGGGATTGGATGGAGAGGCTTTGCGAGTGGTGGATTTATTGTTGATGCAGGTCATGAATTTGGAGTTGGAAAAGAAAAAGAAACTTATTTACCTTCCTCTGCTTCAACATCAGCAGATCCTGCTCTCACTATATTTAGACATCCTATCCCAGAACATTGGCGTTTTGTTTTAGTAATTCCTAATATTAAAAAGGGAGCGTATGGTGATGAGGAAGTAAGTATATTTCAAACTCATGCTCCAATTCCTAAAACTGAAGTAAATGAAGTATCACATCAAATTTTAATGAAAATTATCCCTGGCATTCTCAAAAAAGATATTGTATGCTTTGGGGAAGGATTAAAAAGAATTCAATCTATTGGATTTAAAAGGATTGAAATAGAACTTCAACATGACATTGTAAAAAATATATTAAAATTTTTTAAAGAGTATAAAGTAAAAGCTTATGGAATGTCATCATTCGGGCCTAGTGTCGTTGCACTAACAGAATCAGATGAAGAAGCAAATGTTTTATTAAGAGAAGTTCAGAAATTGATAAGTGGATATGGAGGACATATTTATATTTGCAAACCGAATAATTTTGGAGCTAAAATCGAAGTTATAGATGAAGATTAATGAACAACAAAAATATCAATAAATATTTCACTTCAGATATAAATGAACGAGAACGTGCTTGTTTTGAAGTGGGGATAAAATTAGGAGCACTTTACCACATTTTATGTGGAATACCAATCTCTTCAAATAAAGATATTATAAAATCTATTGAGAAAGGGATTGAAGCGTCCATTTCTTGCCAACCTTATGTAAAAAATGTAAAAATATTACTTAATCAGGATAAGATTATTGGAGATAAAAAAACTGAATATGCTTATGATGATATTTCGGGAGAAATTATTAAGGCTGAAATTGATTTAGAATATGAATCAGTGAAAGTTAAAGCTAAAATAAACTGGATTGATGATTTAAATTACCCCCTTATGTATATCGAAAAAATATCTTAGATCTCCAATTCTAAATTTCTAATATATTCATTAATAAGATTAACTGATTTAGTTACTTCTAAATTTTTACTGAACTTATCAATATTATTAATAATATAATTAATTTTATTACGATAGCCCCTTATTATATCGGAATCATTTTTTAAAACGGCAATTTTAAGCCTAGTGGCTAAAATTAATGCTTCTAATGTTAAATTCTCAGCCCTATTAAAAAGTTTGTGGGATTCTTTCAACTTTACTATAGAAATAGTGCCTAATTCAAATTCAGAAAGTTTTACTGTACCAAAAATATCTTCCTTATCAAATTCTAAAGCTTTTTTAGCTTTGCAAATTACGATTGCCCAAGCGTCTCTAATATAGGGAATTGTATTTGTTTTTACACTTTTGAAGTCCTTACTCTTCTCTTTAATGTGATAATAGTCATAAAATTTTAGTGGAAACCTCTCATATTTTTTAGAAAGATGTGGTCCCTTTAGAGCAGCTAATGCATATAAATAAATATTATCTACGAAATTAATACAAATTAACGAGTTTTTGGTCAAATTTTTATAAGTTTTTGTATCATGATATGGCTTGATAACTATTAGATCTTTCTTTGCTCTTATTCCCAAACAAGAGGCATTTGGGATTGTTTTATTAAAAGATATAGTTGTCGCTATTACTTCATATAAATAGCCATCTTTAAGTCCAAGATCCTGATATAATATTCCCATTGATAATTCCAGCTTAAATAATGAATTAATTAAATAAATTCTTCTTAATTAATTAAAAATTTTCTAAAAATAAATAAATAATAAAATGATTTGATTTTCTAAAGTCGTTTTTCAGACAATTTGAGATGATCAGTTTCTACATCTACAAAAGCTTGAAAAATCTCTCGTACTCGAGGATTTTCAGATTCTCTTGCAGCTTCTCTATAAAAATTTATCGCTCGTTCTTCTCGAGAATGAGATTCTTTCAGATTTGGGACATACTCAGAGGCACATGCATCATATTTTGGAAGATCAATTTTATCTAGCTTTAAAATTTTCTTCCAGACTGATGCGTGTTCATTTTCTACTTTAGACAATATTTTAAACAATTTTTGGCCTTCTAAACTTGGAGTTTTTTTGCTTGCGCATTTATAGAAGATTGTGTTAGAGATTTCAACTTCTAAAGCTTTCTCTGCATTTTTTCTATCCTTTTCATTTAAGTTTACTTCCCAAGCACCTGTGTCATCGTAATCTCGGGCTTTTACTAAATATTTTTTATGAGCACCACAAAAAGGGCAATGAGTTGGAACTTTTTCTCCGATATATGCTTCTCCACAAATTTTACATACAAAAACATCTACAACGGTAATTTTTAGCACCTTGTTATTATTTAATTTAATATGATTTATTTCAATTTTAGAATATTTGGAATGAAATTATTTGGATTATTAATATTTAATCACTATGAACTAAAAGATGATAAAATTACTTTAGCAATAATTATAAATTAATAAGTATAAAAGAAATATTGTACATTCATATGTTTCGCGTTATTGGTATCGATCCGGGATCATTAAGCTGGGATTTTTTTGGATTAAATAATGATAAAGTTATTCTTGATACCTCTATATCCTCTAAAGAATTAATACTCGAGCCGCAAAAGGCAATTACGATAATTAAGTCTGTTGAAAACATTGATTTAATGGTAGCACCCAGTGGATTTGGACTTCCGCTAAAAAAAGTTGCTGATTTAACTGAAAAAGATATCCATTATACACTCCTAAAGTTTAAGGAAGAAGATAAACAAAAATTGATAGGTTTAGGTGAAGTATTACGCTTAATTAAGGCAGAAAAAATCCCAGGAATAATTGTTCCTGGAGTAAAGCATTTGCCAACTATACCCAGATATAGAAAAATTAATAAAATTGATATGGGAACTGCAGATAAACTTTGTACTGCTGTAACTGGTATTCGGGATCAAATGGAAACCTTTCAAGTACCACCACAAAAAACAAATTTCATTATGGTTGAGATAGGCTATGGATTCACTGCGGTATTAGCTGTTGAAAAAGGTCAAATAATTGATGGTATTGGAGGCTCTAATATTATGGGTTTTAAGGCTTGTGGCAGTTTAGACGGTGAATTAGCATATCTTATTAAAAATGTAAAAAAGAAAAATATTTACAAGGGTGGAGTTTCCTATATAGCAGGTTACGAAGATCTAAGCTTACATGAAATTACTCTTCTGGCTGAGAGGGATGAACAAACCAAAGTTGCTCTTGAAGCGTATATTTCAAGTGTAAAAAAAGCAGTTTACGCAATCTCATCTTCATTTACTAAAAAATCCAATATTCATGAAATTTTATTAGCAGGAAGAGGCGCTAACTTACCATATCTTAGAGAAAAAATCATTTCAAATCTAATTGATATCGCTCCAGTGAGAGTTATGAAAACTTATAGTCAATTATCTAAACGTGCAGCACAAGGAGCAGCTTTCATTGCGAATGGTCTACTTAACGGAGAATTTAAAAATATTGTTGATAATCTAAAATTGAAAGAAGCAACAGGCTCGATATTAGATGATATATATATCCCTTTTGATAAAACACAGATGAGTGATTTTGGATAAGCATATATTAATTATTACTGGTACAAGCAGTTTCTCAATTATCTCAAAAATAATAAAATCAATTAAAGATTATAAGATTGATATATTTAAAGCGCCAATTTCAATTTCAGCTTTCCTCACAAAAGATATAGTCAATGATATCTTACAAAAAATTTCTATTTCTGATTATGATTTAATTTTATTACCTGGATTTGTACAATGGGATGCAAGTAAGATAGGAGAAAAACATAAGATAGACATAAAAAAAGGACCTGAATTTGCCTCGGATTTGCCATTTATTCTTAAGAATCTCGAGAAAATAACACTTTCTGCAAAATTGCCCGCAAATAAATTAATTGAAATTTCAGGTGAAAAAGAATATAAAATGATTTTAGAGGAGCAAAAGAAACTTGCAGAACAGGAAATCGACAACAATTCTTTTTTTATTAATAAAAAGAAAGCAGACACAATGATTTCCCCACACCTACCACCTCCTATCATTGGAGAAATAGTCAATTGTACCGAAAGATCAGAGAAAAAAATTCTTAAGAAAGTAAACCATTATATTGAATCTGGTGCGGATATTATTGATATTGGATGTGTTTCAAATAAAGCATATCCAGAAAAAATCCCTATTATTGTTAATGCTATTCGTCGTAATTTTGATGTATTATTAAGTATTGATTCAATGGATAAATCAGAAATTATGGCTGCAATTAATACTGATATTGATATGATACTTAGTTTTGATTTAGGCAATTATAAAGACTTTTTAGATATTCCAAAAACAATTCCAATAGTTCTTTTACCAACTGATATTAAAAAAGCATATTTCCCTAAAAATCCTAAAGATCGAGTTAATAATTTATTCAAATTAACAAAAATCTTGCAAGATAACGGCTTTCAAAAATTAATTGCAGATCCATTATTAGAGACGCCTATATCTCCTGGGATCTGCAATTCTTTAGATGCATATTTCTTATATAATAAAATGGTCAATGAGCAAGATAACAAGAAATTTAAACTGCCACTTTTCTTTGGTATTTCAAATGTGGTTGAACTAATGGACATTGATTCAGTAGGCGTAAATGGCCTTTTAGCAAGTATCGCGATTGAATTAGGTATAGGCCTACTTTTTACTGTCGAACATAGTGTAAAATTAATGGGGGGAATCTCAGAATTAAAAGAAAGCATAAAATTGAACTATTTAGCCAATTATCGAAAATCTCCCCCGATCAATCAAGGTATTACAATTTTTAAATCAAAAGGAAAGACACGCCAGAAGATACCTAAAATCGATCTTGAAAATGCCATAAAAGTGAAATTGGAATATAAACATTATACTCCTGATAAAAAAGGGTATTTTCGAATTTATGTTGAACCTTATGCAAAAAAAATCTATCTGTTATTTTACTCAAATGAAAATCTACTTTTAAGAACTCTTGTTGGTACCAATGCTGAAGCTTTATGTAAAAAGTTTATAAATTTAGGACTTACTAAAAATATTGAACATCTCAATTATTTAGGGAGAGAATTAGAAAGGGCTCAAATTTGCTTAGAATTGAATAAACCATATATCCAAGATGAGTAAATTATTCTAAGAAATCATAAAGAATATTTCCTTTGGCATGTTCAGGTTTGGGAATATTGAGTAAATATGATAGGGTGGGAGCAATATCAGTTAAATTAATAATTTTATTAGGAAGAGCACCTTTTTTAATTCCATTCCCACTCATTATAAGAGGCACACTTACAGAAAACTTTCCAAATCTCGTTTCTGGAGTGTAATATGCATGAGCCCCAAAAAATCTCTTAGTATCATAAGTCAAAGGTTTATTATATTCTTTAGAAGATAAACTGGAAGCATCTAAGGCATCTAAAATCCCATCAAATACCCCATAAGGCGGTCTTAGAAAGTAAACAACATCCCCCACCCTCTCTCCATTCAAACCATAAGAGGTGGCTTCTTCTTTTCTTAGAGCCATTTCTATTACTTTGGCCCCTGTTTCAGGATCTCTAGCACTAGAAAGAGCATCAATGATTTGATCCCTTACTGTCTCATATTCTTCTTTTCTCACAATTCCTTGTGGATCTCTACCTTTTAGATTAACCCAGATAAACGGTGGTTCTATATAAGGGAAGGCAAGAGTTTTATTCCAATTAATTGTATATTTTTGCTGGGATTGAACAAATCTATAATCCATTAATCCTGCTTTCGTTAAAATTTTAGTAATATTGGCTACTTTCCATATAGGAATTGCGCCATGATCAGATATGAATAAAGTGATTGTATCTTTGTCAATACATCTCTTCATTAATTCCCCTACCATTTCATCAACAATTCGATAAGCAATTTGAATATTTTTTAATGCATTCTCTTCTTTCTTTTCTGAATAGACCTTTGAATCTTTATGTAAATAAGCTAGAAGATCATGGTTGATAGTATCTAAAGGATGGTAGTGAAAGAAACAAACATTCCAGTTCATATCCTTTTTCGCAAAATCTATTGCTTGAACTAAAGATAAACTCTCATTTCTGGCATATTCCAAGTATTTCTTCATTTTTCCATAAATCATAAATTCGACTTCTCTTTTTTTTGGAAGATCATATTCAAATACATTTTTAACGAGTTTCTCTCCAAATGATTCAGGAACTGACCAACCTTTTGTGTTATAAACTCCAGAACGTTCTAATTGAATATATTTTCCATTTGGATCAATTTTTATTGGTTTAATTCTAAAAAGAGATTGTAGAACGCCATAATCTGAATTTATATTTATTGAAATCCATTGACTCCATTCATTTTCTTTTACAACTTTGCTCTCTCCATTATGATTTATAGTGATTTTTAAGGAATCATATATTTCATTTTCAGGCTCACTCTTATTCAAATCGATATTTATAATATTTCTATAATAATTTTGGTCTTCAACAGAAAATTCCGGGGATATTGATTCAATATTGTCGATGAGATATTTGCCTATTTTATTTTTAGTATCATTATTCTTTGAATCAAAAATCATGGTATCAATAACAGATTTAATTAACATTTTAGGTAAAGAATTGGGAATAGGCCAGGTAAATAAACTCATAACTCCATTTTTAAATATACTAGGCCAACCAGAGGGATAATTTAAGATAAAAGGTTTAAATTTATTGTTATCTGCTACATCCCAAATATACTGTGCCTTACAATTTTGATAGAGTTGTGTTCTTGAACGATACTTCATTCCTAAATCAAGAGCTTCTCCAGGAAGGTGCATATAAAAACTGGTTACTCCATGAACGGCAGTTGTGGCTCCAGTTGCGATTGTAGTCCAATTAGTAGGAGTATCACAAGGAGCAGATGAATAAGCCTCACCAAAAATCCCATTATTTGCAAAATGTTGGATATTAGGAAGAATCCCCTCTTTTAAAAATCTGTGAAGAAGATAAGGAATAGCTTGGTCAATACCTATTACAAGAAGTTTTCTTTTATTTCTCCCCATCATTATTTATTAAAATCAATCTAATTTTTAATAGATTTCTTAAATATTAACCAATCAATTTTAAATTTGAGCAACTCATAATAGTTAATAGATATTTTAAATTAAATTATGTTTTTGGATTATAAAAATGATTCCTAAAAAAATGGAAGGATTTCTGAAAGAACATCTCCCTAAAAATACTCTTAAAAATCGTCTTATCAAAGAAAATGGGTTGTGCTATTTAGAATTCACTAAAGCTGATGAAAACTTGCTTTCTAGCATCGGGATTGTGAGTGATAAATTAGGACCCCAACTCGTCGCGTGTATATGGGATGAAAACTCCGAATTAGAGGTTGGTGGATATTTAGTCGTCGATAATTTATCAATGGGCAAACCTAGTATGGGAGGAATTAGAATGCTTCCAGATTTAATACCTTCAGATATATATAATCTTGCAAGAGGAATGACTTTGAAAAATGCAGCCGCAAATCTTCCCTATGGGGGTGGAAAATCTGGAATTATAGCAGAAAGAGATCTCTCTCCAGATTACCACACAGAAATTGTACGTCATTTTGCACGATTAATCAATCGATATAAAAATGTATATGTGCCTGGACCAGATGTTGGAACTAACGATGCAGATATGAAGACTATTGCAATCGAAAATGGAATTGATAGTGCTGTATCTAAAACTGCAGATATGGGAGGAAATAGGATTGATGAACTTGGTGCAGCAGCGGGAGGTGTGGTAATAGCTCTACAAACATTATTAAAAATAATGCCACGTTTGACCATTCTCCCCCAATTTTCTAATTTGGAAATACCAAAGCCAGACGAAATCAGTCTAATTATCCAAGGATTTGGAGCAGTAGGAGCACATGCTGCAAGAATACTTGCAAAACGGCTTCCCAAAGCAAAAGTTATTGGAATAAGCGATATTGATGGCTATCTTTATGATAAGCAAGGTTTACCAATTATAGAGTTATTTAATATATGGTTAGAAAACAAATTAGTATCACTTAATTACTTTAAGAAAGAAATTATGCCAAAGGCTCATAAACATCCTATTAAATATTCGAGCAATCCTAATAATCTTCTAGTTGAAAATGCTTTTTGTTTAGTACCTGCAGCTCCAATTTTCAATTATTTAGGAGTAAGTGAAATTGATAATCCTTCAATGACAGTTGATCGTATAGGTGATTGGTCCTTAATAGTAGAAGGAGCAAATACCTATTCTCCTGATCCCAATAGAAAAGCGGCAAGAACGGTAATGGAACAAGTAGTATATCGAGAAAAAGGGATAATGATTGCCAACGATTATCTTGTTAATTCTGGAGGTGTGATTTTTGCCGCTCAAGAACATATAATTAAAACTCCAGATAATCTTCAAATACCAAAGAATATATTAGGACAACCAAATAAAGTTGAGAGATGGTTAAAGAATCATGCTGAGGAGTTTGCTAAACTTTCAAAGGAGAGATTGATTGCTGGAAGAGAATATAGAGAAAATGTAATCCAGAATAACATGAATGAACTGGTTGAAATTCTAACATCTAATCAAGATATATTACCTTCTACTGCAGCTGAACAAATAAGCCTTCAACGCCTCTCTCGAAGGGAGAGTTTGAGAACGGCAAAAGACATCATGGTTTCTATTCCAGTTATTGATGTTCAAAGTGATATTCAACAAGCTGCTAAATTAATGATAAAAGAAAATAGTGGAATCATCGCAGTTCTTTCAAATGAGAAACTTGTTGGGGTATTAACGGACTGGGATATAACAAAAGCTACTGCTGAGGGAATAAGTGCTTCAAATCTTGAAAATATCATGACTAGAGACGTAATTAAAGCATCTCCTGACTTGAGTTTGTTAGAAATTGTACGAGAACTTGAACAATATAAAATTTCTGCAATGCCAGTAGTAAAAGAAGGAATTGTACTTGGTAAAATCAGTTCTGATATTATTACACAACATTTCATTCTTAATCTACTTCAAGAGCAAGCAAGAAAATGATCGGATTTTTATCATTAATAATATTTTAAAATTTTATATAAAGTATCTCTCTGAGCAGGTTTTTTTCCTGCAGTTTTTATAATTGATATTATTTCTTGTGGAGATAAATATTCTCCATATTCCGCACCAGCTGATTTTGATATGTTTTCTTCCATTAATGTCCCAGAAAAATCATTTACTCCATAGTTTAATGAAACTTGAGCCATTTTAGGACCTAGTTTTACCCAAGAGCATTGAATGTTATCAATATAACTATTAAAAAATAACCTTGCTACGCAAAATAATTTAAGATCTGCCATACCATAATGCGGCTTCAAAGGGAAATTAGGTAGGTTGGAGAGAATGGGATTTTCATTTACAAAAGGTAAGGGTACGAATTCAGTAAAACCTCCCGTTTGCTTTTGAATCTCCCGTAAAACATTTAAATGTTCAATACGATCTGTAAGATCCTCAATGTGACCATACATTATCGTTGAAGTAGTCGGAATTTCCAAGTTATGGGCATTTTTTATAATATCAATCCATTGCGTGGTGCTTATTTTCTTTGGACAAATAATTTTTCTTACTCGGTCAACTAGAATTTCTGCGGCAGTTCCAGGTATTGAATCTAACCCAGCTTTCTTTAGTTCCTTTAATGTTTCTTCAATACTATTTCCATGTAATTTCGACATATAGAAAATTTCCTGTGGAGAAAAGGCATGAATGTGAAGATTTCCACTTATTCCTTTAACGATCTTTAAGATACTCAAATAATATTCAAAATTTAATTCTGGATTTATTCCTCCTTGAACGCATATTTCGGTACATCCTGATTCATACGCTTGAAGAACTTTTTCATGCACCGCTTCAAGACTTAGAAGGTAAGCATCCTTCTCTTTATTATTAACACTGAAGGAACAAAAACGGCAGCCTTGATAACAGATATTTGTAAAATTAATGTTACGATTTACTATAAAGGTCACAATATCATTCTTTTTTTGAAAACAAAGATTATTTGCTGTGTTTTGTAGTGCTATAAATTCATTTCCAGTAACTTTTAATAATTTTAGAGCCTCATCTGCTGTTATTTCCTCAGAGTTCTCTGCCTTTTTGAGAATCTGTTTAACTTTTAGATCAATATGATCGTATTCTGAGATCATTTTTCTCTAATTTATTTTTTTAATTATAGATCTTATTTTTTCTGAGCAAAACCCATCTTTTTTAATAAATTTCTCATAGATCGGTAGTCGTTCTTTTAATTCATATCCTTCTTTTTTACAAATTTTTGTTAAATATTCAACTTGTGGCCATGGATGATGCGGATTAATATAATCAATTGTGATGGGAGAGATACCTCCAAAATCGCTAATTCCCATTGATATTGCTTCTTTTTCATAGCCATTTAACAAATTTGGAGGAACTTGTATTTCAATATCATTTCCCATGATTAATTTAGCAATCCCTATGGTTTTGAGTATTTCTTTAATGGAAATAGGATTAAGTGGGTGATATTGTATATTATGCTTTTCTCTGTAATTTTGTAATATGATTTCTTGTATATGGCCATATTTTTTATGTATCTCGTATATTAAAAATAAATCCTTAATACGATCGTTCTCATCTTCACCGATTCCTAATAAAAGTCCTGTAGTAAATGGAATCTTGAGTTTTCCTGCATTCTCAATAAACTCAATTCGTTTTTTAGGTAATTTTCCAGGAGAGAACTCATGAACTCCCCCCTGCATTGATAATTTTTCACACGTGCTTTCTAACATCAATCCCATAGAGGCATTAACACTCTTCAAAGCTCTTAAATGCTCAAAATTAATTATGCCAATATTTGTATGTGGTAATAATCTATTATCTAATAGGACGTTGCTTATCTCGATCAGGAAATCAATGTACGATTTAAAACCTCTTTTTCTTAAATAATCTCTTACAATTTGGAACTGCTCGGGTTCTTCTCCCGACATAAGTAATGCTTCTTTACAATTATATTTCTTTGCTTTTATAATTAATGACTCCAAATCTGAATTAGAAATTAATATAATATTTTCACTAATATGGTCTTTTGGAACTCGATGGTTATAAAAACAATAACTGCATTGATTTCTACAGTAATTTGATAATGAAATTGTAAAATTCTTCGAGTAAGTAATAATTTTATTATGTTCTTTATTTAACTCCTTTCTTATATTATAAACTTCTTGCCTTATTTTACGAAATGATAGAGATTTAAGTTCTTTTATTCTTTGGGAAGATACACTCATTTTACTTTTAAAAATTTCAATTTGAGATAATTTTTTCTTTTTTTAACTTTAGATAAACGATAGCGAGGTGCATCCTTCATATTAAAGAAACCATCCCCCTCAACTAATGTTATCGCATCTCGCCCGCCAATAATCCAAGGAGCAATTGTCAATCGAATTTCATCCACTAAATTCTCTTTTATAAAGCTCCAATTTAGAGTTCCTCCTCCCTCTAATAAGATTGACTTTATACCGATTTCATATAACTTCGGTAATAAATTATTAATATCTACGCGCTTATTTTTTCCAGAACTAACAATATTAATATTTTTTGATTTATACTCTCTTATTTTCTCAATAGGAACTTTCTCTGTAGTACAAATAATTGTAGGATATATTTCTGGGTGGTATGTAATTATATTAGAGCTTTTAGGTATCGTTAAATTACTATCTACAACAATTCGATAATATCCCGAATGTGAGTAAAATTTAATATGGAGTTTTGGATTATCGACTAATATTGTATTTTTCCCTACCATAATTGCATCAACCTTAGTTCTGAGTTTATGGACTTCTTTCCAATCTTTCTCATCTGATATTTCTGTGTCGCCTTTAATAGAGGCGATTTTTCCATCAATGGTCATAGCAGCGCTTAAAATGATATAAGGCTTATCATGGGCTTTCAAATATAGATTTTCCTCCAATATATACTTTTTTGATATTGTTTACATTAGTCCTATGGAGAAGTAATGAATATAACTCATCTCTATCCAAACTTTTAGCATAAAAATTTGGATTATTCAAACTAATGATAACTAAATCAGCCAATTTACCTAAAGAAATTGAACCTACTTTCGATTCAAGGTTAAAATTTTTAGCCGCATTGATACTCACCATTTTAAAAATTCTTCTAGCATCTAGTTTGACAGATTTACCCTCTTTAATTTGATTTCGTGCAATATAATATAAATACCGCATTTCCTCAAATAAATTTAGATTATTAACCATAACATTGTCAGTTCCTAATGAAAAGGGAATATCTAATTCTAATAGGTCATTAACTGGAGGATATCCCAGTCCAAAATATCCGTTACTCCTCGGACATAACACAACTTTAATCTTTTTTTGTTTAATTTTTCGTAGATCTGAAATTTTTAATTGAGTTCCATGTACTATGATATCTACTACAGCATCGTCTAATATCTGATTAAAAAGGAGAGAATTATAGTTGAGTTCAGCAACATGACATGCTATTTTTTTACTTGAGTATGACTTCATAGTATTAAGTTCTGATTTCAACTCATCAGTAAGGTAATGATAGCTTGATAGACCTATCCCATCTGATTTTTTAAAAACTTCTTTTGCGTCATCTAATTGATTAAAACGTCCGAAAATCAGACATCTAATACTTTCATTTCTTAATACTTCTTGTAGAATCTTAATCCCATCTACACCGTTTTCTCTAAAATCCATGAAATATGTAATTCCATTTGATATCATTTCCCCTATAGCATATTTGATTCCTTTGATTTTTTCGGTAGCAGAAGTTTCTCGTAATAGTTGATGTTTAATACCATTAGGAGGACTTACAACTTCAATTAATCCTTTATTATAACCTTTTTCTTTAGCAAAACTATCTCCAATATGAGTATGAGAATTTATTAATCCTGGAATCAAAACGTAATTTTCTTGTGTTCTATCAAGATTAATTTCTGCTTCAATCTCTTCAAATTTTATATCAATAATGATTCCTTCTTCATTAAAATATAAATTTACATTTTGCTTTAATTCTAAATTCTCTCCAATTAACCCAAATCTACAATAGAGATGCTTTTGCGACATTTTTTTAAATTAGATAAGTATAGTAATTTTATAAATTAAATTGTAAACATTGCCAGAATATTCTTGGTCATTAATATTTTTTATATTAGATATCTACTTTTATTAAATAGGAAAATAATTTTAAGTTAGTGATACTTAATTAGCCACTTTAAAAAAGATTTACAGAATTCTGGCTCAAAAGTCGACATTCCAATTGATAAAGTTGGAATTGTTGGTGTGGAAAAAAAAGTCGATATCGTCCAAGAAAATAAGCGCTACTCATTTTATCCTAAGATATCTGCACTAATATCTCTACCTGCGAAGCAGCGCGGGATCCACATGTCTCGCACCTCTGAAACAATCGAAGAAATCATAAATGAGGTTATTTTCAAGCCAACGCCCTCCGTAGAAGTCGTAGGGGATAGAATCGCTCGAGAACTTCTTAAAAAACACCCTTATACAAGAAAAATCCATGTAAAACTTGAAGGTAAAATAGTAGTCCAAACTAAAGACGAACAACAAAGAAATATCCAAAAGTCATACAAGATCAGTTCATTTGTAAAAGCTCGTAAAAACGAATCAGGTAATATAGATTTTAATTATTATATCGGTGCGAGTGCTGTAGGTATGACTGTGTGTCCCTGTGCAAAAGAGATGAGCCAAGAATATGCTGAAGACATAATTAAAAATAGAAGAGATATTAATTTACAGGAAGCAGATATTAAGAAGCTTCTAAATATCTTACCTTTCAGCTCGCACAATCAGAGATCAAAAGGAACTATCATTGTGCAGATTAAAGATTTAAACAATCATAAAATTGACGTATTAGATATAATTGATATTATTGAAGGATCAATGTCTGGAAAAATGCAATCAGTTTTAAAAAGACCGGAAGAGGCAAGGCTTGTTCGAACTGCTCATCTAAATCCACTTTTTTCTGAAGATGTGGTTAGACAAATGGCTAAGAACTTTATATTAAGCGACTTTCCAAATTTGGAAGATCATTGTAAAATTAAATTCTCTATTGAAAGCTATGAATCGATCCATCCTCATAATGTTTATTCAGAATTAAAGACGACAATTGGAGAATTAAGGAGAATAATTCTTAATAAAAATTAAAAACTACTATTAAAAATTATATTTGATTCGAATTTTTATGAAATATCCTATTGGTATTGAAGGGGATTATCTTTTAACCAAAAATTCTCGTTTATATTTTGATGTGAAAGGAATACATCATCCAGATGATAGGAAGATATCTTTCATTAGGTTTTATCCAAGTAAAGAAGGAGATAGAATTAAGAATGGCAAAATGTATAAAAAAATATATGATCTTAAAGAAAGATATTCCTTCTTGAAAGCAAATTATCCCCAATATCTATTTTTTTCTAAACAGTGGGATCTAGAATTACAAGCAGTTAAAAATGAGGAGATTGAGCATATATATTCTCCCAGAATTTATTTCCAATCATTATATAATAAAAAAGCTCTCACTCCAATTGAAAAAACTTCAAAAAAGTTATGTGAATTGTTTATCGAGGAGGGGGATATACCAGATAATTCAATTGGCATAACTGGTTCTCAAATGGTCGGATTGAATACAAATCAATCGGATATTGATTTAGTAATATATGGTACAAAAAATAGCTTAAAATTCCAAAAGTCTTTAGAAATCATTTTTAAAACGTCTAATAAATGTCGTATGTATAATCAACAAGAATATAGCAAACACTATAATTGGCGGGTAGGTGGTTCTGATATTCCATATGAAAAATTCCTGCAAACTGAAATGAGAAAATTGCATCAAGGAAAATATCAAGGAATTGATTTTTTTATAAGATACCTAAAAAGCCCTGAAGATTGGAAAGGAAATTATTACGATTATCAATTTCAGAATCTTGGTAGAATTCATATTAAAGTAAAAATCAAAGATTCAACAGATTCAATTTTCACACCTTGCAATTATAAAATTGAACCATTAGAAATAATATCTTATTCGAATAAAGAACGAGGAGTTAGTTTGGAGAGAATCAATGAAATATGTTCCTACAGAGGAAGATTTTGTGAACAAGCAATAGAAAATGAGACTGTCATTATAAATGGTAAATTAGAAAGAGTTCAATTTAAACATGAACAAGAATATTTTCGAATATTATTGGAGAATCAAATTACTGATAAAATGATTGTTATAACTTAGAAATCAGCTAATAAAGATTTTACAAAAAGATTTTAGATATTTTGCATTTTAAATATTAAGGAATTATGATCGAACGATTTAAGGAATCTCTTAGGCACGATCCAGATGATTTAGACAGCTGGATCAATTTGGGGGATGCTTATTACGATAAAGATGATTTTGAGAACGCAATACGTAGCTATAAAAAAGCAATTGAAATTAATCCATACTATTCAGAGATTTGGAATAATTTAGGGCTCTGTTATTCGATGAAAGGTGAATTGGACCATGCGATTGATTCCTATTTTCATGCACTCAAATTAGAACCTGAGGATGCTGTTGTGTGTTATAATATTGCTTGTGCTTATGAAGAGAAAGAACAATATAATAACGCATTAGAATACTACAAGAAATCATTAGAATTCGATCCAAGTTATACGGATGCGCTAAATAATATGGCAATTCTTTATAGAGATCTCAACCAGTATGATAAAGCAATTAGAAGTTACAAAAAAGCGATCAAAATCAATCCAGACGACCCCGTGTTATACAATAATTTGGCTTCTATTTATTTTGATTTGCAAAATTTTACAAATGCCATATTTTATAATAAAAAATCATTAGAATTAGCTCCAAATAATCCAGATTTCTGGTTTGATTTTGGAGAAATTGCTTACGAAACAAGAGAATATGATATAGCTATAGCTTCTTTTTCAAAATCAATAGAATTAGACCCCTACCTTCTCAGAGCTTGGAATTATATCGGATTAGCCTATTTATTTAAGGAAAATTACCATAAAGCGATTGAGTCGTTCAATCAAGCACTAGCTTTGAATGATGATGATCCAATTCTTTATGAAAATCTAGGTTTTTCATACGAATTATTGCATGATTATTCTCAAGCATTGAAATATTACAACAAAGCCCTAGATTTATACCCTGAATTTACTAACGTTTTGAAAAAAGTAGCTGAAATACATTACCAAACAGAAAACTTTGCTATTGCTGTTGAATATTACGAGAAATTACTCCATCTCAAATCTGACGAAGAAGATGTTGTTGATAATCTCATTATTTGCTACGAGAGATTAAAAGATGTTGAAAATGCAGAAAAATGGCGAAAATTAATTTAAATCCACGTTAAAAGAATTGAAAATATTTTAATAATTAAATTTTAAAGCAAATCGAGTTTTTGCTAGAATAATGCAAGTTTTTAATACAGATCTTCATATCCATAGTCCACATTCAATAGCAGTCTCACAATCTTTGAATTTAGATACTATGGTTTCTACCTGCAAACTAAAAGGACTCCAAATCCTGGGAACTGGTGATATCTTACAACCAGACTGGTTAAAATATATGCAAAGTAACCTTCAGAAAACTAGTGATGGCACTTATCAATATGATGATATATTTTTCATTTTACAAACTGAAATCGAGGATATGGAAAATATTCATCATGTAGTACTCCTTCCTGATTTTAAGAGCGTAGCTGAATTGCAAAAAAAGCTCAAAGGTTACTCCAAAAATCTATTTGATAAATGGGGAGGCAGGCCGAGGGTTAATTTAGCCCCCCCTGAATTAGTGGACCTAATTACAGATACAGGTGGGATAATTGGTCCAGCACATGCATTTACTCCCTTTAAAGCTATTTTCCGCCAAGATCAATATAAAACTTTAAAAGACTGCTATCAGGATGCCCTCAAGAAAGTATCTTTTATTGAATTGGGGCTTTCAGCTAATACTGATTTAGCAGATCGTTTGGAATGTCTAAAAAGGGTATCATTTCTTAGTAACAGTGATGCTCATTCGCAATCACCTCGGTCTTTAGGAAGAGAATTTAACAGAATTGAAATAGATAATCCTTCCTTTGATGAAATTGAATCTGCTATGCGTAGAAAAAACTCCCGAAAAATCATACTTAATGTAGGGTTACATCCGAAGCTCGGTAAGTATTACAATATGTTTTGCTATAAATGTAGACGTCGAATAATCTTTAAAAAAGCAGATAAATCTAATATTTCGATCTTTAATAAATACCACATCACACCAGAGTTTGTTGAATATTATACTAATGATTTGCATAATTCGCGAAAAGATTTTATCAATACTGTTGCAAAAGGAAAAATGGTTTGTCCCGCATGTAAGGAAGGAATAAATAAAAACTATAAAATTAAACTCGGTGTAAGCGAAAGAATCGAAAGTATAGCTTCGTATAAAAAATCCATTCATCCTGATCATCGTCCTCCCTATTTTAATGCAATTCCATTAATTGATATTATCCGATCCATTAAAAATATTAAAAGTACTAATAGTAAGACCGTATTAAATGCATATAATAAAATAATTTCTCAACTAGGGCCTGAGTATGAAGTTTTAATTGATATCCCTATAAACACTATCAAAAAATATAATGAAAACATTAGCAGTATAATAGAAGCCATGAGAAATGAGGAGATTACTTATACACCTGGTGGCGGGGGAACGTATGGCACTATTAAACTTGATTTAGATGCTTAGACTCAAATTTAAGCAATATAGATATATCTTTATTAATTCAAGATTAGATATTGAATTCAAAATTACAATTTAGAAGTTCTCCACAAAGAGGGCAGGTCATCCAATCAAAAACACGGGCGGAAACTAAAAACAAATCCATTTGTTCTCTGGGAAATTGATTTCTGAATTTTTTTTTATAGTCTCCTGTAGGGCAACTAATAATAACTCTAACATTAATCAAATTACTATCATGCGAGCCACTAGAAGTTTTATTATTGTTTTTATTTATATCAATTTCCATAACCAATAACCCCTAATATATTCAACATGAAAATCTATTCTTATAAATTTTCGTACTTTTCACAATACTCTTCTCTTCGCACAAATAAAGCATATATTTTGACTTAAATATTGATGATATTACATGCATATTACTGCGCTATATTATATGGATATAATACTCATATTATAAAATACACTATTTTTTAAAATGGATGTTGTAAATGTCGAACGATGAGTTTGATCTAAAGGAAGTAGTTAATTCACGACTATCAGTAAGATCACGATTCAATGAAATTGCACGTAAAAATAAAATAGATCATCAAAATGCAAATTTAGATAGTGATAATTACTTATCCGATTTATTGAAGGTCCTCAAAATAAAATCGGTAG
>Ga0180433_10003969_pt1 | contig 21142 bp, 10 predicted proteins | sample SS_ome_8_FD_132980 | JGI IMG/M metagenome (GOLD analysis project Ga0180433, IMG submission 132980) | Hypersaline lake sediment archaeal communities from the Salton Sea, California, USA - SS_1_D_1 metaG | ecosystem: Environmental > Aquatic > Non-marine Saline and Alkaline > Hypersaline >... | reverse complement strand
TCTACCCCGCGCCTCCTACCTCCGCAAACCGGCCCTCTATGCTGATTGAGCAAAGCCGCCAGCGGAGCCACAGCCTGGGGAAGAGAGCCCGGGTAGAGCTCCCAGATGGTCGCTGGCTGGTCGCGTGGGAGACGCACCGCTCCCGGCTGCACGAGAACTACGTCATGCAGTGGGAGTGGTGAACGTGGGATTCGCTTGATCCCGACAGAGAAGGCGACAGGTCCGCGGTACCCGCCATCTTCTGGGCCTCTAGGTTCCACTTCCGCCGCTCACGACCTCACCTCCCACACACGATACATTGGACGGCCGTCGCCGATGAGTGCGCATGTAGGAATCAGTCACTTCACAGGAATGGAAACGGTCTAGAAGCCTGCCATCATCATATTCTATATCGGATGCAATTAACTTCCAAGCTGATATCATTCCTTCAATGTGAGTTGTGTAAAGACTGGACTTGTGGCAAGCATCGTTGTTGCCAATTGAAGAGAGGACAAAGGGCGGCCAGTGAGGTAAAGAATGTGAGGTAGGCCAATCACCCTTTACTGGGCATCTTACCACCAGTTCTCTCTCCTTTGGTCCCGATTGATCTCAACCTGTAGGAAATGCTTCAGATCGTCGATATCTTCTGGTTTTATGCGTATGCCAGCAAACGGAGTAAAGCGATGGTCCCTAAGCCAATCCTCGTTGCTGCGGAGCCATTCGAGGAGTTGGATCATATCTAATACTTCATCCCTTCTGAAGGTGAACATCTGGAATGACTCAACAAGCCAATCTAGTTTTGCCCGGTCAATCGGACAATCGCGCCTCTGTAGGAGATTTGCCGTGGCGATATGCTTCACACCGCACTTAAGTCGAGTTGCAACAGTATTGATCTCCAGCGCAAACTCTGGATCATCCATATGCTCTTCGGCAATGGTAGCAGCGCCTCTGAGAACCCAGGACCACTGCTCTGCCAGGTATTGATTGCAAAAAACAGCCACCTGTTCTATGCTTTCCTCGAAACCAGAGGTTAGAGTCCGGTCCACATTGTCCAACCATAGTTGGATTTGATTGCGCTCATCAGTCTTGCCGCGGAAAGTCAGAAACGAAATGATCTCTATAGGTACAGCTGATACCCAGGCCATAGCCACCAGCAGAAAGTTGTCAAGTGTTACAGGATGGCCTCTCGTGCCAATTTGCTGCCTCGTGCGGCCTTCCAGTTCCTGCACATCACGATCACGATTAATCTTGTCCCACAAGGCAGCAATGATCGCCTCCCAAGCAATCCCGTATTTTCGACGGACTTGTGACCCTGTGCCAGGCTCTTGGGGTGGCGCGAAGTCTTGGATAAGGTAGGCCAATGCGATTCCCGAACGCGGAGATAGCCCTGTGCGCAGGACCACTTCACCAAAGCCAGTCAGCTGCAGAGGACTCTGCCTCGTCATAACTGGGTAATTGGGTTCAGTCGTCACGTAGTCAGTGAACTCAACCATTGTACTATGAATGTGTCGGGCTACGTCATCTTGCAAGCCGGCGTACAGTGAGTGCGTGAACCTAGACTCTATGTCCTCAGATTCATTACAAATGGCTACATGCGCCGTAAACTGAGACTCCAGGACGGCTCGGGTACCAACCGAAATCTGGCCGCTGTTGCTTCTAAATTCTTTTTCGAGAGAGGAATGCAGAGCATAAGGAGGTGGATTAACGTACAATTCCATATACCGTTGGCGTCGTGATGAGTAGTCCGCGAGTTCCCGATCAGGACGATCCACGATAATCGTGTCACCTTCAACGAACTCCCATGCACGCCCGCAGCGACCTGCAATGTTTCTGAACAGCAGTGTAGGCATAGGTTGCCTTTGGCCAAAAAGCCACTGCCTCCAGTCAGCAAGCACGACTACTCGAAAGGGCAGATCTACCCCTTCTGCTAGTGTGGTCGTGGCTGCTACGATTCTGAGTTCCCTTTCCTTTATGAGCCTTTCTAGCCGACCACGCACCTGATCTGGCAAGGAAGCATTATGGTATGCAACTTTGTGAATCAAGCATTCTTGAAGTGTATGCAGGTATGAAAACCGAGAGCGAATCAGGTGAGCAAGTTGAGACGCTTTTGAGTGTTTCTCTACCTGCGGGAGTTGACTGGCGATTGCGCGGGCCATTATTCGCGTCTGGGTACGAGAACTGGCAAGAACAAGAATTGGCTGTTTGAATCTCTCCCACTGATCTAGAGCCACTTGAATTACATTATCGGTTATGCGCCTTCGATCGAAATCTCTCAAGTACCACTCTGCTGACAGCTCTGTGATGCGATGGGGTAGATCGAGATGTCCAGACCAGATAACATCTTCAGTACTTGTTGCATCTAACAAGCTCTCTGATGGACTAAAATACTCAAGCCTCCCCTGTGGGTCAACCACTGCCAGACGGCGACTGGTAGGAACCCAGGGCAATCGGGCCACATTGCCTTCATCTGTGTGTAACCACCTTGTTGTGTTCTCTGTTTCTTGGACAACAGCAGACAATGCAACAATCTTGGGCCATTCCTCTCCTGCTGCTCCGGATAGCAGACGTCCCAGTAGCCCTTCATACCGTAGTCCTCTTTCCTGCTGTTCAATTAGATGAAACTCATCAAAGACGCAAGCTGCTAGGTGTTCATATAAATCGGGACGCTGCCTGAGCAGCGCATCGAAGGCCTCTGGCGTTGCAACGAGCACCGTGGGAAATCCAGCTTCAATGATGGGGGTATCTGATAGATATCCACCACGTCGTATTGTACATCTAATGCTGATTCCTCTCAGACGACGTCTCATGCGCTCTTGAAGTTGATCTGTGAGGGCACGGTATGGAGCCAAGTAGACGGCCAGCCAGTGAGAATGCTCCCACGTCAAACTGGACACGAGGGCGATTTCGCCCAGGAGACTCTTCCCTGTGCTTGTGGGCAATGTGATAAACACTGCTTGACCTGGCCGAGTTAATGGCTGCTCAAGTAAGGTACGGACTTGTGATGGATAGAAAAGTGGCGAGGATTTGACCAATTCCGAAATGTAGGCATTGTTAGGAAACTGAATTGCTCGCAACAAACGCGCTGCCGACAACTCTTCAAATCGTCCGTGAATCTGCCGCCAGAAGAGAAGCAAGTATCTATCGGTGCGTGGCATGGCCCTGAAGGACTCTTTGGTTGCAAGATTGAGCGCGGTTGTAGCCTCGTCGATGTCTTCCTGCAAACCAGTTTCGAGTGCACGATCGGCGAGTCGGGCATACGGGATGAATCCAGATGGAGGACGTGCCTCGGAGAGGCTTAACCGAGGATTTGCAAGTACACTCATCGTCCATCTTTCAAATGGGCCAGGGCTTGCATTATAGCGTGCTAGCCTGGCAAGTACAGACGCGCTAGGGAAATTGCCTGCTGCGGCAAAGGCCAGGGCGGAGAGAGTTTTGAGATAATCTGTAGAGTACTTAGCAGGTCTATCACAGTTTCCCAAGGCTCTGGCAAGTGTATTGGCTACCACGTCAGACTCACCATCAGCAGGTATCAAGTCCTCTGGTGCTACAGTCGCCAAGTCTAGCAATATGCGCATCAATGCGTTCTCCGCAGTTATCCAGTCGGAGGTATCGGCTTCGACATATCGACGAATCCATGTTGCTATGCTTCGATCTACTTTGGCTAGGCCAAATCGATGCGCACTACTCCACAGTTGTTCAGCGGTTGTCATCAATTACCTCATTGACAACTCTTGAGAGCCAGCCTGCAAAGTCTGATAGCTCCACGCAGTGATACTCACACTGGTCGGCTTGCCACCCTTGAGATAGCAACCACTGGTGTAGACGCTGGAAGGCGCCTTGGCGTGCGTCCCGTGAGCGTCGGGTTTTCCCGCTTCGACAGATTAGCACTCCTATCAAACGTACGCCAGTGCACTCTTCAGGTTTGCTGCCGACAGCGCTTTTTACCTTCTCGGCCAAGTCTGGACGGTTGTGTATAATCAGGTCAGAAACCGCTTCATCAACACTATCCCAGATTCTCTCATCCAGGCTGCCCTCAAACAGATGTCGGAAGTCAGCTTGGAGAGATTTATCTTCGCCTGCAACCGCGCCACTTCCCCCTCTACGGCTAGATTTGACTTCGATAAGAAAGACCCGATCAGCATTGGTGTCAAGCGCAAGAATATCAACACCCGATTCGGACTTGTTCCGCCAAGGGCTGTTGGCATTGGCGGGCCACGTAAGCTCTCTTGTGTATAGTCCCCAATGTTTCTCACCCAGATCCCAGGCGCAGAACTCGCATAGGTTGCCTTGAAGACCTGTGGAGATCTCAGAAACAGGCGAAGGAGAGTGACCAAGCAGAGAACGCAAGACACCGGCGATTTTGCGAGCAAGAGCAGCATCATCACAAGAGATGTCTCGCCGAACTAGGCCATCAGCTCCTATGTCAGAATCAAAGAAACACCGGTACTCTGAATCAGTCACTTCTCAAATCTGGAATTCTCGGTAGCAAGATTGTTCAACCAGCAAGAGAAACTCGATGTATTGGAGAAAGAGTTAACCAAAGGGGAACGAAATGCAGATTCCTCCTGATGTCAAATGTATGGGCATTATCATTACCTGCTTGCTCTACCTTCCTGAATATCAGCGACCAATGCTCCCGTCGTAGTCGTTCTTTCAGAACGAGTTCAACAGCCTGAGCTACCAATAGGATAGCCACCTTAAGCTTGCTGGGGTTATCCTGGTGGTTAAGGACGAATTCAATCCCCTGTGCTAGAGAATCCAGAGCATTGGCCAGTAGATCAAATTCCAAAGCAGGCATCTAACTGAAGTTAACCTCCAAAACTGCATACTTTTCAGGTGATTGCCGGCGAAACGAGTGAGCTGTCGAATCACTTTACATGACCTACACCTGGCTCACCGTGAAATTGTGGTGGTAGTGATCAGACGACATCTGCCGCATTTGACCAAACACGGCGGTCATGTCAGCATACAAGTTCGGTGAGAGACGCAGGTAGAGATGGGCAGCGTTGTTGAAGGTGACCTTTTCTGGAAGTACGAAGTAGATGTAGGGGTTCTGGTTCTGCAGCCAGTTCATGTGCTTAAGGAAGAGTTGGAAGAGCATCCGCCCCAGCTCCTTGCCGTTGGGGCAGACGTGCCAGAGGTCGGCGAATCCAGTGACTTGGACGACTTTGTGAGGGAAGGATCGTTGGCGGTGGACGTGCCGCAGGAAGGCGATGGCGGAGAGGGTCTCAGGCTCGGGTAGATGGAAGCGATTCGTGAATGCGTCTCGAAAGTCTTCGACGGCGGATCCGCGCACCAGGTTGTAGCCGGTCATGAGCATTGGTCACCTCTCCTAAAACTCCCTCATCCTTATCATCCCCCGCCCGCCGAGCGCGTCGGCGATGCGTTGGTAGACCTTGTGGCTCTTGTTCTTGGGATCGAGGTAGCGTGCCACAAGCCGGGCCAGCTCGACGAAGGTGCGGTCGTCGCCCCAGCGGGCGACCAGGTCACCGGTGAGCACGCCCCGCTTGTCCAGCGCGAACATCAGGTGCAGCTTGTCAATGGCGGTCAGCGCGTCGGTGGCGCCCGCGTCCACCCCTGGTAGCGTGAGCTGCGTCGCGTCGAGATCCAATCCCCCTAGCTGCTCCAGCAGGTAGTCCGCCCGCCCGGTCTCCGGCACCACCTTGACCTTCCCTCCCGATTGGCGCACCAACTGCTGCCGCTCCAGTTCCCCTAGCGTGACGTGAGCGTTGTGCATCAACCGGCGCTTGAGCCGGTCGTAGGGCACCTCGCTCTGGCCCAGGAAGTTGATCACATAGAAGCGGCTGATGGGATCGAGCCCGGCGGGCCACAGTCGCCCTTCGGCTTCCTCCACCAGTTGGTCCACGATCTCGCCGATGCCGCGGATCTCGCGCTCTTCGTGGCCGTCCAGCGCTTCCTCGACGCCCACGGGCTGCTCCTGCCAGTAGACGTAGGAGCGGCCGCGGTAGTAGTGGCGGCTGTATTCCTGCAGGCACTTGCCGATGGCGATGACGTAGACGTCCTCCGGCAGCAGCCCTCGCCCCCCGTTCTGCATCTCCAGTGTTTTCACCAGCCGCTCGGCGCGCAGGTAGACCCGGTCGGCCACGTCGCGCCAGTTGACCGGCTCCGGCTCCACCACCTGCTTGCGACAGACGATGAGCGCGTCGTAGGAGATGTTAGCCTTGTCGCGAATATGGAGCGATGCGACCATCTCGGCGTGGACCGGGTAGACGGCCCCGATGTAGAAGCCGGCGTCGAGCACGGTCTTGAGCACCGAGGCCCAGGCCTCGTTGGCCTGGTGGTGGAAGGTGAAGACCATCAGGCCGTAGTCCTCCAGATGTCGCCCGGCCTCCTCGAAGATGCGGGTGAGGCCCGTCGTGAAGAACTCCTCATCCTTGGCGAGAAACGATGCGCCATGGCCCCGGGTTACGGTCTCGACCACTTCCTCGGCCTTGGGCGTGAGAGGCGGGCCGAAGACTTCGGGATAATCGCGGGACAGGGCAGTGCGCAGCCAGACGTAGAAGAGGTCCGACAGCTCAGCATACATCACGTTGCCGTAGTAAGGTGGATCGGTGATGACAAGCATGGCTTGCTGATTCCCTAGTGGCGAGAGGTCCTCCGAGGAACGGCAGAATAGCAAGTGTTCGCCCTGAATCGGGAAGAGCCTTTCGCTAATGGCTATCTTGACATACTCTTCGTCAGTGTGGAAGTAGTTGTCTTCCAAGCCACTAGCGTAATCGATACCAACCTTAACACTGTCAAGGTAACTTGAGAATGCCCCTCGTCCATAGTCTGTGCCCCATAGGTTGCCCTCCGTAGATGTGAGTTTAGGAACGAAGGCGTGTGTTCCAAAGGCGCCTCTGGAGTGTCGACGAGTAGCATCATAACTGACGAACATATTGTTGAACTCCAGCGCAGCGCTCCACGCTAGGAGCAAGTATTCGCGGGCGTTGTCATCCGCAACAGCCAAGATCGCATCGCGCAGCCGGGCCAAGAGCAGCAGTTGTCGCTCGTTGAACAGGTCCGTCCAGTACCGAAAGCCATGGCCCTCCATATCGCAGTCCACCTTGGTCTTGGCGCCGGTGTTAGGTATTTCCCCGTCGGGCAGGGCGAGCGCTGGCCTCTCGGCCTCGAAGCGCTGGTGCGCCCGATCGAAGAGCATCAGGTCGTCCTCGTCTGGACGCTTGTATCCCTTGAACTCGCAGTGGGGGCAATAGAGCTCCAGGCCATACATCCGGTAGGGCAACCGCCCCTGCTCCTTGGTCGCGTCCAGGATGGCGTGGCTGGTGCCGCAGGTGGGGCACGTGAACTTCCCGTATCCGGCGTAGCCGTTGCGCAGCAGGTCTGGCGGCGTGTGATGCCCGCAGGCCGGGCAGGTGGAGCCTTCGGACTGCACCTGCTCGAAGCTGGCATAGACTTGCCCACACTCGGGACACACCACAAAGTGGGTGCGCTTGGCCTCGCCGTCGGCCAAGCGCATCCCCGGCGTGCCATCGGCGCCCGCGGGCACCTCGCGCTTGTTGCCGTAGCGCGCCAGCACGAAGGAGTTGTAGAGCGGCACCTCGGCCCTGCAGGTGCGCTCCAGGCAGCGGGCCAGCTTGACCCAGAAGACGTACATCACGTCGGCGGTGCGACCGCAGGCCGGGCAGCGAGTCTTGTAGTAGGAGCGGATTTCATCGGCCACCGCGGCCTCGACCTGGCGGAAGGCGTTCTCCAATACCTCGGGGTCGATACCGTCGGTCTCCTTCTTGACCGTGAACCAGGCCACCGGGTTGAGGTCCGCGCCGGCCACGTCGGCCCCCAGGCGCAGTGCCTCGACGATTGTCGTTCCGCCACCCATGAAGGGGTCGAGCACCAGCTTGCCGCGGAAGGCCTTCTCCAGCACCCGCTCGGCCTCCTCGTCGAGGCGGTAGTAGAGCCGCTCCCAGGCGGTGGGCGGGCGCTCCAGCAGGCCGTTGGTCTTCTGGTACCACTCAGGACTCGGGCGGGTGTCGCGCACGCGCTTGTGGTAGTCGCGCTCGTGGGTGATCTTTTTCCCATCCGCGTCCACGAAGTCGCCGTCCTCGTCGCGCTTCCAGGGTTCGAGAGCGTCCCAGTCAGTCCAATCGATGGCGCTGGCGAGGAGCACGGTGCGGAAGACGCAGGAAAGGCGACGCGCCCACCACTTGTGCATAGTGTAGATGGGCTTCTTGGCGTAGGCCTCCTTCTGCGCCAGCCGGTTCACCTCGCGCAAGGGGAAATCGTATTCGATGTATTTGCCGGGGCGGAGGGTGTAGGGAGTGTGGTGTTCGGTCATCGTTTCTGTACCTACTCCGTAACGATCTCGCGCCGAATCCAGTCGCGCACCAGGGGGATTTCGATAGTGTACACCTCATCCGTCCTGCATATCACGTGTCGTCTCAACAGCCCGTCCAGTACATCTTCTTCGATCTCCATCTCATTCAATTTAGCCGGGCCTGCGGCGAGTTGCCGTAACACCTCCCACCCCTCCTCTGTCGCATCATCCCAGATGTTCTGGAAGAAGAGGCTGGTGGACAATACGTTGGCCGCTGCCTGATCAAGCGTGTCCATCTTGATGCTGGTAAGCTGCTGGTCAATGGCAATCTGGACGACCTCGGAGCAAATCGCTTGGACAAGATAGGGCTGGCAGTGGGTGATCCGCAGGAGATGGGCGATCACTTCGTCGTTGTAAGCTGGCATTTTGCCCGCGCGGGGATCTGGATTGCGAATCAGCTCCTCGGCTTCCTTGGGGTGCAGGTAGCTTATCTCCACGGGATGCGCGCTGATGAAATAGGACGCCGGGTCCGGGCCTAGTGCATCAATGGTCTGAACGCCGGCGAACATCAGGTTGAGGTTATCGTTGTGTTGCATCAAGCTGCGCAGGTGCCCCAGGACTTGGACCGTCAGCGCTCCCCGTTCGATCGCTTGGCCGATTACCTCGAACTCATCGATGGTGAAAAACAGGATGCGTTCTCCAATAATCGGCCGAATATCATCCAGCCAGACCTCCATCGCGGTATAGGGGTGTCTCTCGTGCTCATCCAGATCGGGACGCTGCACCGCGGTTTCCCTTCTGAGCTGTTTCCAGATCGCATAGGCCAGGGCATAGGTGAAGCTGCCATCGCTCTGCTGGGCGCCCCCCTGCTGCATATCCAAGAAGACCGGTAAGTAGTTCGGGGGGAGCAGGCGCGGCAACTGGAGCAGAAAGCTCGTCTTCCCCATGCGACGCGGGCCGTAGAGGATGACCGTGGGGTTTCCTCGACTTCTGAGCAACGTGACGATCGATTCTGCTAGATCGAGCCGGCCCTTGAAGAGAGCCGCTCGATCGAGGCCAATGGGATTGCCCGCAATGTAGGGGTTGCGGTAATCTCCCGCCTGACGTTCCGATGCAGCATAGAGATGACGATACAGCACCTGCGCTACGCGCTCGAGGTGCTCAACGATGCCCTCCGTTTCCAACAAGAAGCGTGTGCTGAGATCGCTGCGTAGCTTGTTGACCCGGTCGAGGGTGTCCTGTAGACCCAGACGCCGGTTGTACCCCTTGGGAAACGCTAGGGCGGCCGTTGCATCGCGGCCGATGCCTGCAAGAGATTCTATAGTGGTGTCGATGATCGGCCCGTAGCTTTCCCTAAAACCAGCGATATCCTCTATATCCTCTGTAAGTGAGCCAACCTCCTCGACACTTTGTATCCTCTTCAACGCCTTAACCACTTCGGTTGTGGCCCATTCGATGATCCTGTCGTTCAACTGGGCCAGACGGGAGATCGGATCTTCCGTTGCATCCAGAAGTGCCATCCAAGGGTTTTCATGGTCGATCACTCGATCTACGTTTTGATCAATGGCAAACCAGACGGGCTCCAGCTCATCGCGGATCTTGTTGATTCTGGACAAGCCATTCTGAAGTAATCGAGTGCGTGCCATGTAATCCACCTCACGAGGGAGCGGCATCAACTGGCGACTGATGTCTTCAATTTCTCGGAAGTGACTTCGCTCCCCACGGGGCAGATTCCCAAGATGGGCTCCCATAGCGGATAGCTCTTCCGGGATTGTCCTGAGTCTTGAGAGACATTGCTCGATGCCTTCTTGGATCTCCCGCCGACTGATCAAACCGTCTGGGTCAACGCTGATTTTGGCAAACTCGGGGAATGCGGAGTAGGTTCTCCAATAGACCTCGACGGCCGGATGGATCTCTTCATACGCGAACTGAATCAGGGCTTCCAAAGCCTTCATCTCACCCTGCAATACATCGGTGGCTTTCTCTGATTCCGTTTCTACGATAGATGTTAATCTCTGGAGTACCCCGGCATACGCCCGAACCTTACGAATATCCCTGATTTCGTTCTCAGCTTCTTTTAAGCTTTCAATGCCCGACTTTAACGGGCCGTCGGACAGCGTGGTTATGTCCATCTGCAGCACTTCTTGGAGGGTACGCGCCGAACGAATCATCTGCACGCATCGGTTGGCTTGTATGGTGCGATACGCCTGACGTGATTTGTCCCTATCGAAGGCTTCTGCTGGGATCCCTTTCTGTGCCAAAGTGATGAGTAGAGACTCGTTTCCAGAAGGCCTTGGCCAACTGCGCACTTCGGCCAAGGCGACGGCGGGAAGGTAATCTGCTCTCTCGGAGTCGGTGGATTGCTGGATCTGGTTCTTCTGCCACAATGTCAGCAGGGACATCAGTGGCCACAGGAAAATGCGAGTGAACCCGAGCACTAGCCCAATAGCCACCAGACTTGCCGCTACCCCCAGGGCATCTGAGCCTAATAGTATAGGGCCGACAGTGGCTACAGCAGCCGCCAAGAAGGCAGTCCAATGAAGTCCCGATATTGAGAATAGAACGCCGACGACAATGAAGAGCCAGATGAGATGAAGACCGGGTGGAAACTGGGCGAGAAACAATAGTGCCAACGAAAACCGATAGTCAAAGGATTTGATGAACATCGTGGTCACCAATACGCAAACCGCCGCGCACGTGGTGATGATTGCGATGCGGGCAGAGATAGAAGCCCTTTTCTGAAATTTGGGCAACGTGGGGAAAGCCAACCACTTGGAAGCTACCGCTAGCAACCCTATCAATAAGGCAGAGGGGATCGCAGTCGAGGGGGAGAGTGCCACAAACAGAAAAAACAACAACTGCCAACTGTGATCGAACTCCCTTTTTGCCTCCATATCCACAGCAACTATAACCGACATAAGAAAAGGTACGATCACACTGAAGAGTATTTGAACAACACGCAACCACCCGGTCCAACTGTCCGGGGGAAAGATCAACGGATACAGATGCCAACTCGTCCCGATACCAGCCAGGAAGGCGATGAAGGCGCTGAAAATACTAAGCGCTTCATCATCTCCTATCTCCGTTGAACCCACGAGGGAGAGCATGCCAAGCGCCACCGTTGTCCAGATATGCGCCGTCGTTAGTTGGTTGGATAGATACAGCAAACCCACACCCAGCCCGCCAACGACGATGGTCAAGCCAGCCTGTAAGATGCGATAGAGAGATTTTTCCCGTGATCTAGCGAGCACCTGCAGAGCAGAAAATAAAGGAAGGTAGATGAACAGAAGCCCCAAAGGCCAAAGATCACTAGAAATCGACCAGGCAAAATCTTTGAGATTCTGGTTTGCCAAGCTCAGCAACCCCAGCGCCAGGACAGTTAAGAGGCCAAAGTTCAGATGAATCGCACCTAGAATCAGGCCAATCCACCAGATCAACATCGAAAAGGCCAGAACCGTGGTGACCCCTATGCCAAGGATAGCAGCGCCAACCCAGAAAGGTGTCAAAGCAGCGACATATAGAACCAGGATTGCTCCGTTGTCCAGATAAGGTTCCTGGGGGTCGTCGGTACTGAACAGGCTGTAAGGTGTTGCTCTTTGTGGATTGAAGACCACCTGAGTCAGTGTTGATAGTAACTTCTTCATTGCTCCCTCTCCAGTTCCTGCAATACAAAATCAGCGAACGGCTTGCAGAACAGACCGCCGGCCTCTGTGAGGACCCCTCTTGACTTAAGGTCGGTCAGTATGTTTTCGGTAACCTGGAACACTTCACCAAGCCCGAGTGCCACCTTGATCGCCTGGACTTGCTCTGGGCTCAAGCGTTGCCAGATCCCGGAGAAGATCATCCGAGCTTCCTGGTCGAAGGCGGTCCGAATCTGTGCCTCGTCCCAATCCTTTTGTCTGGCTTGCCATATCAGGGAGCCAGCCAACTGCGTCAGGTACGGATGGCCCCCCGCCAATTCCCCCACAAGGGCAAGTTCTGATTCTGCCGGCACAACGCCGCTCCGGGTAAACCCTTGCCGGATAAGTTCTCTCCACTCTGATGGCGGCATATTCCCCAGGTAGGCAGCTTTAAAGATGTTAGGGAACGGCGATTTGATTTTCCCCAGCTTCTTGAGTCCTGTAAGCGAATGGGCTGTTGCCGTGATCATCCCAACCTTGCCCATAGAGCCCAGGGACCTCAGCGCTTCCAACAAGGCATCCATTCCGTCGTATGCCATCACGCTTTCCCACTCGTCCAGCAGAAGGACGAGGCGTACGCCATCGTAGTAGAGTTCTTCGAGAGATTCATTCAATTTGGCCAGTTTGCCATCATATTTCTCAGGCCAGAGTTCGCGCTCCAGCTGACGTTTCGTGTTGCGTCTCAAGATGCGCATGAAGCCCTCGCAAGTATGCGCTCGAGGGTCCATGGCATCGATGTAGACAGCCGCATAATCATATTCTGAGGGGAATAACTCTTGGCAGCTCTGAGCGACGTATCTCAGAAGGCTTGTCTTGCCCATGCGTCGATTGGCCACAACAGACAGAGATTGAAGGGTAGAATAATGACCAACTCGGCCTTTGATCACTCCCAGCGTCTCTTTTCTTCCGACGAACATCTCCGGAGGAACAGCGGTGCCATAGATAAAAGGGTCTATAGTGTCACTCACCGGCTTCTCGGAGATCGTCGCACTGGTGTCGGGTAGAGGCGTGGGCTGCGCTATGCGAATGCCACGAGGCTCGGATGGCGCGATTGGCCGCAAACATTGAACAAGGGACGCTATTCCGGCTTCCCAATTAGCGTACATGTTGATATGCTGGATACTGTATATCTCCAGCATCTTGGTGACATCCGCTTGTAGAAGCAAGGGAATGACGGTTTTCTGGACATCTAGAGCGAACTGTATTTCATTGTGCACCCACGGCGACTCTGTGGCAGCCTCCGTGACCAAAACTACGATCGCGTCCGATCTGCGGATTGCCTGCTGGATCTCAATGCTGAAGTACGCTCCTGCCTGTATACTATCAAAGTCTTGCCAGACGTCGATTCCAGCTTCCACCAAAGCCGCGCGAATGTCATTGGCCGTCAATCGATCCTGTGAACTATAGCATAGGAAGGCCTCGACATCGCGATCAGAAGCCGGTGCGCCGCTTGAAGCTACTGCTCCCAGACGATCGACGATATCGGATCGTGTCTCGGCGATATAGTCCCTTAAATCCGAGATGCGCTCACGACGACGCATGTATTCAACGAGCTCTCTCGCCTTCCCAGCCTTGCCGATCGCGGATAGACTTTCGTAATCTACATTCAGATCCTGACAAAGGGTACGCAATTCCTCTTCGCTGAACCGCTGAATAAGAACATTGCGCAAGTTGATCAAAGCTTTCCGTTCGACTGGCATTTCGTGAGACTCCTTACCTGTTTGCTATCCACGGCACCAAGCACTCCATCAAACTCACGCCTCCGTGCTTAAACAGCGACGTCGGCCCGCGCACCTGGCCGCCCCAGGCGAAGCGCCCACGCGCCGCTGCCGTCCTGTCCTGTACCCACGCCTTGCCCGTCGCCGCCAGGGCATCGCTCGCAGCGCGTGCGCAGCGGCCCAGCTTGAAATGTTCTGCCAGCACGGCCCGCTCTTGGGCGTCCTCCACCGGCCACGGACACTGGTTGCCCTGCCACAGGTAGCCATGGTCGCCTGTGATCACGAGCGGACGAACCAGTGTGGGATCACTCAATATCGCGTTCAGGATCGCCTCGATGGGCTGGACGACGTGGTGGGCGTAGTCGGTTTCCTTGAGGCGGAAATAGTCGTCGGGGAAGGCGTACCAGACGAAGCGCCGGCGCTCGTCGGGAGAGAAGTCCGGCCTCCAGTCCTCGACGGCCACATGGCGGAAGGCGAAGGGGTAACGGTGGACGTGGTTGGCGATGTCGCTGGGGCCGGAGGCGTTGTAATGGCGGTGGGCGAATTCGCTGGTCTCGGTGGGCAGCGGCGCCAGAGCGAAGTCGACCTGACAGGCTAAACCATGCTCGTTCAGCACGTCCTGGATCAGCGGCATCTCGCGCAAACTCAGACCATCGATCAAGAGCAGTGTGTATTCCTCCTGCTGATGTAACGCCGCCACCCGATCGCGCCGGGCATCTTTGCGTTCCAGCAGCCGGTACACGTCGTCGTAGATGTCGTACACTTCCTGCTCCAGCGTCGAGGCGGCGTGCTCTCCCTCGCGCAGGTAGGCGAAAAGGTCGCCTCGTCTCCGCGCCTCCTCGAAACGCGTCGCTGTCCAGATCTCGCCGGTCAGCGCCCCGTAGAGCGTCTGGAGCGGATCGTCGTCCTCAATCAGCCGTTGGATGAGTGATAGGTCCATCGGTGTGCCTCATTTTCAATCGCAAAGGGTGACCGCCTTCCTTGTCTTGATAGCCTACAACTTCCGGTCCGGCTCTGGTGCGATCATTAGAGCTCCCAATTGCGGAGTCGCGCATAGACTTTGAAGACTGGATCAGAAAAATGAATATAACGGCCCCTGACTTTGACGAGTACAGGATCATCCAGTGAAACAGACGTCAGCTCTCCGATCAAATCATATGGATTGGGGATACCCATATCCTGCGCCGTCTTACAAACATCATCGATAAAAATCTCGTTTTCGGGGGTCTCAGCGAGTAACTTTAACAGTACCTCGCGCTCTGGTGAATGTCGGACGACGCCATAGTATACGTCTTCGTAGATCGTGGGCAGGCGCCCACCCGTAATCCGCTCGTTGACCTCCTCGATCAACTTAACATCGACAAGATCCACGTTTCGCTCAAAGGCCAAGATCATCGCTTCCCGTCCCACCAGATGAACAAAATATGGGAATCCCTCTGCCAGATTTATGATGAAGTTTTTCGCTGGTTCAGTGAAGAGAACCCCCTGGCCTACACGGTACTCGGCGTTGTTGAGGATGTCGATGAGCTCAAAGGGCGTCATCCGTCCAATCTTGATTGCCTCAATACTACGACCTATAGACGCATGTCCTTTTAGCAGTTCGGTCACGCTGCTGGCAATGCCGACAACGGCAAACTTCACGAAGTCGGAGGTTGCCGTCTTAACAATAGAGGCAAATCCTGCCTTGTCGGGGAAGATGTCGAACTCGTCGATGATGAGTAAGAGTCCATCGCGCCCTTGATTGTCCTTACGAACCATGCTCAGCAGTTTCTTGAACTGCTGGACGAGGCTATCAGAGACGTAAGTCTTGTACATCTCCTCACGCCCTCCGCCTCCGCCGATGCGAGCGCCAAAGATCGGTGCGCTGATTTCGGCGCTGCCCTCGGCCTGGACCACTTTCTTGATGCTATCTAGACGACGATCACCCGACTTTGTGAAGCCAAATAGTGAGGAACCAATATCCTCCCCAAACATCATGCGCCTGAGTAAATCATTGGTAGTTTGCAGTGAAGTATCACAGCGGATATACTGCGTGAGGAATCTGAACCCACGGCGAGGCGCGTATTTCTCCAAATGGAGTACTTGGGGCAATGTCTCGTGGCCCTCTGCAATGAGTTGCAGTTGCTGCGCCATTGAGGTCTTTCCCACCCCGCGCAGCCCATAAATGGCGAGAAAGGATCCAGGATTGGTCAGCGCGCGCATGCCGTTGAGTACCTCATCGCGGCGGCCCACAAAGAGCTCAGGGTCAGTGATTGCGTTTGCTGGAGAGAAGGCCATTTGGATTCGAGTGATGTCCACGGGTTATTTCCCTCTAGATCATCTCAGTGCAGCGATTTTCCCTTGTGCTCTTTGCGTCCCTTGCGATTCATCCCTTCTCCCGCTGCAGGTGAATCGTAACTTCGCAGATGAGTCCGTGCGGCAGGCGGCTGAGCATGGCCATCAGTTCATCACGGGTAGTGATCGGCGCATCGCGCAGCGTCCAGGAGAGGGTGAGGTCGGCGTCGCCGGGATCACCCCCATCCAACCCCACCAGGTCGCTGTGGACCGCCAGGTCATCGCCGCGCAAGGTGCAGCGGTAGCTGATCGTCACGTCGCTCAACCGATCGGTCTTATCGATGCGGCGTACTGCGTCGGTCTTGATCTGGGGCACGGAGCTTGGACCGAAGGAAAGAGGCTCGGGTCCGTGCAGTGCCTTCTTCTCCACACCCGGCCCGCGCCTCGCAGGACGTACCACCAGATCGTCCGGCAGCGGTCCCTGGGGGACGATGTCGCCCTCAGGCGTCTCCACTTCGTGGCGGGCGAGCAAGTCGGACAGGTGAGCGTCCACCCGGCCTGTGTCCATGACCTCGTCGGGGAACTGGGTGCTCGCCTCGTAGCAATGCTCTCGCACGTCGCGCACGGTGAGACCCTGCGGGTGGGCTTTGACGACGTTCCGCACCGCCTCGCCCACCAGGAAGCGGGGTTTGTGGGCCTCCGGCGGCACGGCCACCGTCCACTGCGGCTGCAGATGTCCGGGGTCGCGCCCGCACACGTAACGCTCGTCGCCGCCCCGCACGACCTCCAGCCGAGCCCGGGACACCAGGTCGCGTATCGCCCGATCGATAGGCTCGTCGCTGGGACGCCCCTCCCACACCGGCTTGGCGAAAGAGCGCTGGCGCAGGAACTCGGCCCGCACGTCGGCCACCGTGGGCGGCGTGGTGCGCGATTCCACGGCCTCCATCACGTTCTGGCGGAAGCGAGCGGCGTCGTACCGCTGTTCGACGGCTCGGTAGATGGCTGTGCGATTTAGGGGTACCGTGACGCGGGTGAAGGTCAGATCGCCGCGCTCTGGGTCGTAGATAGGCGCTCGCCACGCTCCGTAGCGGTCGCGCAGTTGGTTACGGAGCCCCTGACGTAAGCCGCTCTGGCCCTCCAGAAAATCGGCCACCCGCTTCTGGGCATTCTTGTCACCGACCAGGTCGTAGCGCAGCGCGTCGGCGGCCTTGATGCGCTTGGCCATCCACAGCAGGTCAGGATCGTCGGTCACGGAGGCCATATCGCTGGGATCGACGATGATCAGCGCGTTGGGATATGCACGACCGTAGTAGAGCTGATCCAGAATCTCCTCGCTCTCCATCCGCTCCGTGGTGAGCACCAGGACCAGCTCGCGCTGATCGAGCACGTCGCCGAAAGGAGACACGTACACCGTGCCCCCCACTAGCTTCCTGAGCGTCTTGACCAGCAACTCCTGCGCCGCCTCGCGGGCGACGCTGCGGGCACGGCGGTTGATCTGGGCCACGATGTTGACCTCGGCCCGGAAAAGCCAGCGCGGCGGATGCGGCTCGATATGCAGGTTGAGCGCCGTCTCCTCCAGTTGGTGCAGGGCCACCTGGATGCTGTTCGCTGTGATCGGCTCACCAATCCCGTCCTGGGGTCGCAGGGTGCCCATCAGCACGTCGCCGAATCCGGCGCCCAACTGTCGTTCGGCCCGTGGATCGCCCAGGGAGTGCAGCAGCACCGTGGACAGAATAGGGGCGGCGTTCGGCACGCCCTGTTCCACGCTGCGGGTCACGTTCTCACGGGCGATCTCCACCAGTCGGGGTTCCAGGTTGATCAGGTCATCGAGCAGCGGCTCGACCGTGAGGGAGACATCGCCGGGCAGAAGAAGGTCGCGGTTCTGTAGCGCTCCCGTCCCGCCGTAGGTGGGCGGCAGCGTCTCCTGCAGTGCGTGGGCCAGCAGATAGAGAGCGCCGCGAGAGTTCTGATAGCTGGTCTCCTCCTTGCGGGCCACGCTGGAGTAGCGCTCGAAGACCACTTCGATGGTCTCCGGGTGGAGGGGGTAACACTCCATCATCTGCTGGCGGTAGCGATTGTAGTCGCCGATGCGCACGTGAGCATCCACCGGCTTGTACTGCTCCAGGTAGGCATCGACGATTTGTTCAGCGGCCGGTCGGTCGATGTCCTCGATCAGCCGGTGCATCACCACCTGGCGGCGGTCGGGGGCCTGAGTCAAGTCGTCGAAGTAGGCGTCGTCACGCCCCACGATGTTGCCAATGCGCGGCTCCAGCATCAGCAGGCTCAGCAAGACGAAGATGCCGTTATCCGGGTCGCGGGCGAACTCGGTGAGGTTCTGCAGGAAGGAGATGTTGGCCTCGGCCTGATGCCGGTCGCGGATGGGCATGAACCAGCGCTCAATCTCGTCGATGATCAGGAACACCTGGCGTCCGGCGACGGCCTTGCGCAGATCAGCCACCGTGGGGAAGTTGCTGCCGGTGTGACGAAAGCCGTCGTAGCCCAAAGCGTTGAAGATGGGCGTCCATAGGTACTCGACCAACGCGCCGCTGTCGGGCTGGGTGAGATTGGTCATCGGCATCAGCACGACCACAGCCTCCTCGGGCGGATCGAAGTCGATCCCGTGCTCGGCCAACCAGGGTTGGGCCTGTTCGCGCTGGGCCAGGATATGGTACAGGGTCAGGAGGAGATGACTCTTGCCGGAGCCGTAGCCGCCGCTGATGACGAAGTTGCCCTTGCGGTCAGCGTTGCGGGAGCCAAGCGACGTCTGGAGGCGGCGGAGCAGACGCTTCAAGACGGCGGAAGGGTATGTAGCATTGAGGACTTGCTGGGGATCACATTCGAAGACGTCAGGGTCGTCGTCAAGCAAGGCATAGAGGGAAATAATGCCATGCAGGTCGCCCTCGATGACCTCCGGGCGAAGCGTTACCAGCTCTTCAATGCGGGGCATAGTCACACCTCTTGTTCTGATGCCTGTTACAGAGTTCGCTTGGCCAAGGCGGTCGGCAATCGTGGCAGGACAGAAGTTGTCGGCCTGTCCAATTTCCTGGTTTCAGTCCTGGCCTTGACTGGCTTCGTGCTATAGTATACTCCTCTCTCAGTTCTACGCAACTCAATTGGCAGGTTATGGCCGCCCAAGACGGTTGAAATCGTATTCCCAATCTGCTATCATCTTCCCCACGGTAGGTCTCAAGCCGCAGCGGCTTTGCTTGGCCACTTCCGCTTGACTCCTACTTATTATGACACTCGAACACCACAACATACCAGACTGGGCACAGCGAGAGCGCCAGGGGGATCTCGGATGGATGCGGATAAACTACATCCGTATCGAGAACCTCGACGCCTTCTCGGCAATCGCCTCTCTTGCGTTCAAGGAGGAGGGACGGGGCGCCATCGTCGTCGACGTCACGAGCCAGCCGCTGCCCGGCGCGGGCCACCCGTTTGCATACTTCGACCAGGAAACGATCGAGCAACAAGATGATCGGGACGTCACGCGCATCGTGGCCGAGTACGACCCCGCGCAGGAGTTCGTCGTCGTCCTCTTGAAACCCCAGGACCGCACCAGCACCTACCGGGTAGGCATCGTCACGTCGGGGCATCAAGCGTCGGCGGCCCCTGAGGACGTACCGGAGAATACCGACGAGCCCGCGGCGGAATCGGAACTCGAGCCGCCCGACGTGGAGACGCTGATCGCGTGGGAGGCGCAAGGGGGCTGTGAGGCCGCCTGCCCCCATCATTGCTGGGTTGAGCCGAAATGGGGTGATTTAAGAACTGGGAATAGGACACGGATTTCCACGGATACACACGGATTCTTGATGATTTTTGGCCAAATCCGTGAAGATCTGTGTGAATCCGCGTCCAAAATCTTTGTCGGTGTCAGTGAAACGGGAATTCTTAAACTACCCCCTGATGGTAGAGCGCGAAATAGCGTTCCCCACCTGCGCCGATTCCCCAACGAAGACGCAGCCGTTCTGAGGAATTGCCAAAGAATAACTTCCCGTTCGGGTGTCCAGCGACAAACCATCCTGAGCTTGACTTCGGAGAGCTCAAGTGCCGGACTGTCCGAATCTCGAATCTTACGCCGAAAAGCCAGTTGCCCTGAGCGGACTGTTCGACGTCGCGTGGCCTAGATGTCATACACCCCGGGACGGCCTACCTATATTCGTAGCTTATTGCGGTAGAACATGTATCAAGGGAATCCGATCCCAATTCTCACTAACCAGAGTGCAAAAAACACCGTTGGAAAAACCACAGCCAATTCTGTGGCGCTAATCCTCTTGAACCTACGCTGAAAGAAATCTCGCGGTATGTTCTCTGTTTTGCCGGTTTTCACATTGAAAGAATCGGGATGGTTCAAGAATGAGTTGACACTTTCACACACCCGCCCGGACATGAAGTGATACTGTTGGTAAAATCCCGCTTGCGGGGTCCGACCGGCGATGAAGTCGCCGGTCTACGGAGCAGCGCCCCGTGAACGGGGCTTGAAAGTGGATTCGATGTTACAAGCGACTTTCTAAGCCCGATTGATCCGGCGTTGTTTACTAGCCCGGCGACTTCATCGCCGGGCGGGCATGCAAAGTGTAAACCAAGATTCTCCGTGAAATGAACCATCCCTTAAGGGCATATCGTAATCATTTCCCTCCCAGCTAGCTACGTCTGCTATGAGGGCTGCAGTAGTGTCATAGTCCCATAAACGATGCTATCATACTGCAGTTCACGGCAAGGTCAAATTGCCAGCGCCTGGCTTTGGTCGTGACGATGGCCAGAGGCTGCGCGCCACCCAGGCAGTGCATCGGCGAATCCCTGGACATTGGCGATACCAAAGATGGTAATAGTGTTGAACCTACCGACCGTCCAGGTCCGGGGGCCGATGGGCCCGGTCGGGTTCATTGGGAACCTAACGCCGATGGGCGGGTGGTGATTGAGGGAATGCTTGATGGCCCTGAGGCGGCGCAATCTAACTTACCAGTTGTTCAATCGCTTCCCTGTGCTATAATGGCCCTCAGGAGGCAATGATGACAAATTACAGGTGGGTGGACGTATAGAATGACACTACGATTGTACGACACACGGACGCGCCGATTAGAGACCTTCGAACCTCTGGAGGATCAGGTCGTCAGGATGTACGTCTGTGGCCCAACCGTCTACGATCGGGCGCACATCGGCCACGCCATGTCCGCCATCGTTTTCGACGTTATCCGGTGCTATCTGGAACACCG
>Ga0180433_10003968_pt1 | contig 21145 bp, 27 predicted proteins | sample SS_ome_8_FD_132980 | JGI IMG/M metagenome (GOLD analysis project Ga0180433, IMG submission 132980) | Hypersaline lake sediment archaeal communities from the Salton Sea, California, USA - SS_1_D_1 metaG | ecosystem: Environmental > Aquatic > Non-marine Saline and Alkaline > Hypersaline >... | reverse complement strand
GCTTGGTGTTTGTGATGGAGTTAAAGATGTTGGAGATATATTTTTGCATCCGGTTGATACGGTCTGCACATTCGGACATGTACTGTGGTTTACCACTTCAAACACGGCATCATTTTTATGTGATTGTTCTGCTTTGATTGATGGCATTTTGTTATCAGATCAAAAAAAGTATCAAAAAGCACTTGAAAGAATTGATAGCAAAGTAGATGCCGTTAAAAAAACGTTAGACAACGTTTGGGCAACAATTCAAAATTCTCCGGGTGAGGATCGGGCCAGATTTATTGCACGCATGGCAACAGGTATTGCTCTGCAAAAACCATCATTTAGACTTGCGGGCAAAATATTTACAAATGCAAAGACCGCTGCGAAAAATCTTTTGCACAGCAAACCGATGGTGCAATTTTCTGATGGTGTAAAGATGACTGTTCGGGCAACAAGGCAAGTAGGTGAAAACATTGTTGCCGGTGGTAGACAAGCAGTTGATGCAGCAAGAAGAGCAATTCTTCAACCACTTGCACGAGCACGTCTTGCAGTTCGAACGGTTACAAAAAAAGCATGTAAACCATGCAAACAACTAATTGAAGAAGGTAAGTGCTTTTTCGAGCACGGATGTTCACGTTGTAGAGATGCTGCAATAAGTTCAGAAAGAGCGTTAGTCCGTGCTCTTAGAAGATGCCATCCTAAATTCCGTCAGCTTGTTGAAAGTGGCCACGAAGTGAAGGGGATGAAAGTTGTTCTTAAAAGAATAAAACTCGGTCTTTCAGAATCTGAATTTATGAAATTGAGGAAATTTTTTAACACGATAGTAGAAACAACAGGCGGACTTGGCGGCATTGAAGTTCCAAGGCGATTTATTTTAGAAGAAAGTTTCTGGAGGCACATTTTCATGGGAGAGTTGGAAGTTCTGATGGAGAGTACAGGTAGAATTGGCAAGAGACTTTCTGGTTTTCATCATGATCTTAACTGGAAAGACGTAGGTAGGGACTTGTTAAAACTAACAAACCAAGTTTACGACAAGGGAAGACATATATTACAGGCAGATTTGGCTGATTCTGCTCGAAGGGTTGTCAAAACGTTTTATCCGAAGCATTGGTCCTCAGAAAAGGTTGCTGAAAAAATTGTTGAAGCATTAAAAAATATAGAAGGATTAGTTGAGGAGTCGGGGAGAATGGTTATGACGGGAAGAACGAAATGTGGAGTTGAAATTAAGATAGTTGCAGAAGAAGGCGGAAAGCTTGTAACGGCATTTCCTCTTGTATAAGGATTTTGAATGAATGATTTTATCAGATTTCAATTCAAGAGAAGTAACTATTACTCTGTAGAAGTAGTAGGCAAGTCAATAGGACTTTTAGCGATGTTTCTTGGTACGGAAATACGAAAAAGGGTTGATACTTCTTTTACAGACTGGCTGGATGAGTCAAATATTCAGGGGATCCAAGGTAACCAAGCAATTATAGATTTGCTGGATAACGGAATAATAGAAATCCGAGATATTCTTGATGATGGTGATTTTGATGATCCTGTATTTCTTATGCCAAAAGAAGAATACAGAAAAATGGTTTTGCAGTGGCAAGAAATTGTGAAGCAAAGACCAAAAGAAATTATCGTTACGTGGGATGGTAAAGAGATTTCTGTAGAGGGGCGGAGCTAATTTTTCTAATCCGGTCTGCACGTTTGGGCATGTACTGTGGTCCAATACCTCAAATAACGCATTGTTTTTATACAAAAGACAGAACACACCTTGCAAAACAAAGTGTGTTCTGTGGTTGTTAGGTGGTAGGGGAGCTTGTTTATTTTTTTCTTACAGGCCTCGAGATCTCATGAATTTATCAAGAGCTTGGTTCAACTGAGGATACTCATTTCTTTTTTCGACGTAGACAATGTAGGTAATGAGTCCGTATGGAGTTCGAATTGTTTTAGTAAACCTGTATGGATAGTTACCTTGATAGCCAAGAGTGTTTGGAGTTCTTGAAGCATGCATTGGTGGAATCATATACACATTTGCGCCGCGGTTGGTGCCGTCGTTTATTAGTTTCCACATTCTTTTACCCTTAGCCTCATTTACCCAAACGTCTGCTGCTGGATATACTTCTTGTGTGCTGGCTGGAATAACACCAAAGAGGTTATTTACTTTTTGTATGAGTGGCATAGTTTTGTATTCAGCCGGATTTCCTAAAAGTTTTGCTCGTATAAATTCCATTTCCTGTCCACCGTAGTTGTTTCGATCTGCAGGTGTCATAAACGCTTCTTTCACTCCCGTTGTTTTTCCTGCGTAAACTTGTGTAAACACAGCTGGTATGCTTCTTGATCTAGTTTTGAGTGCAAAAAATAAAATGACTGGAAACGCCAGTACGATCGGTACAATGATTTTTAAATGTTTTTGATTCATTACATGCCCCCTTTTTTAATGGCACAATTTCTCTACTCTCTTTCCTATAACTAAGTTTACAGGCCGGGGCCCATCGAAAGCAATAATTTTGAAAATATTTCGATTTGAAATTGCTCGAGAAGAAAAAAGGTGGAGGCGGGGGCTGTGAAAGCGGTCTCTGCTGGGGGCTTTTCGCTAAGAATCCTGAAGGAGCGCTTCTGCTTTTGAAAGCAACTGGTCAACCGTTAATCCAAACTCCTGCTTGCCTTCACGTGGGCGCAGGGCGATAGTGCCTTGTTCTTGTTCTTTTGCTCCCAAAACCAGCATCCAGGGCACTTGTTGCAGCTGTGCGGTCTTAATTTTTGCAGAGATTTGCTCCGAAGAGTCGTCTACTACGGTTCTTATGCCGGCGGCCTTGAGTTTTTCGTTGATTTGGTGGGCGTATTCGTTTTGTTCGTCGGTGATGGTCAAAATTTTTGCTTGAACCGGTGCCAGCCAGAAGGGGAACTTTCCTTTATAGTGTTCGATTAAAATTCCCAAAAACCGTTCTAAAGATCCATAAATTGCGCGGTGAATCATAACCGTGCGTGTTTTTTGTCCGCCGGATGCGATGTAGGTTAAATCAAAGTTTTCTGGTTGCACAAAATCAACTTGCACGGTACTGCACTGCCATTCGCGTCCCATGGAGTCTTCGATAACAAAATCGATTTTTGGTCCGTAAAATGCGCCATCACCTTCATTGATGGTGTATTGCACTTCTGCTTTTTTTAGTGCGTCTTTTAGTGCGGTTTCTGCTTTGTCCCAAACTTTTTCATTTCCCATGAAATCATCTGGGCGTGTGGACAAGAAAATATTAATTTTTGCAAAATTGAATCGGTTCAAAATTTTGTTTACGAACGCAATCAGTTTTAGCACTTCCTCTTCAATTTGATTTTGTGTGCAAAAAATATGTGCGTCATCCATGGTGAACGAACGTACACGAAACAGTCCATGCAATACTCCAGAAAGTTCGTGCCGATGGTCAATACCAAATTCAGAAAGTTTTAGAGGAAGTTCGCGGAATGAACGTGGACGGTTTTTGTAAATCAAAATACCGCCGGGGCAGTTCATCGGGCGAATTGCAAAACTTTTTCCTTCAATTTCTGAAAAATACATGTTTTCTCGATAGTATGCGTAGTGACCCGACTGTTTCCACAGTTCTGCGCTAAGCATAATTGGTGTTTGAATTTCTTGATAATCACTCGCTTCTAAATTTTTGCGCATAAAATAGATCAGCTGATTGCAAACAGTTTTGCCGTTTGGAAGAAAGAACGGAAATCCTGGACCATCTTCATGAAAGGTAAACAGTTCAAGTTGTTTGCCCAGTTTTCTGTGATCATATTTTTGTGCTTCTTCAACCCGTTTTTCGTAGATACGCAACTCTTTTGCGGTTGGAAATATCACACCATCAATTCGTTGCAATGCTTGGCCGTCTCTATCGCCGCGCCAGTACGAGCCAGAAAGGTTGGTGAGTTTGAAATGTTTTAAGAGTCCGGTTGATTTGACGTGTCCGCCTTTGCACAGATCAAAAAAATCTCCCTGACGTGCAATGCCGACGGTGTCTTCTTCAATGCCGTCAATCATTTCGAGTTTGAATGGATTGTCTTTGTACAGTTTTTTTGCGTCCGCTTTTGAAATTTCTTCATGTGTAATTTCTAAGTCACGTTCCGCAATTTCTGTCATTTTTTTTGCAACCGCTTCAAGATCTTTTTCTTTAAGATTTTGAGCGGGAAGGAAGTCGTAAAAATAACCGGTTTTAGTGGGAGGACCGAGGGTGAGTTTTGTTTTTGGAAACAGCTCCATGAGTGCATGTGCAAGTAAGTGAGCTGCAGAGTGACGCAGTTTTTCTAACTTTTCATTGTTCTTTTTTTCTGCCATCAGTTTTCCCGTTTTTGGTTGGCCCTACCGGTACAATAAGTCGACAAGTATGAAAGGGTAGTATAGCAGTATTTGCACTGTTCTTCCATACGAATAATTGTGTGTCATGCAGTTATCATGATATTATCACACAATGTTACCTAATTCTTACTTACCAAAAAGGAGTTTCTACCTTGGCGCAGAAAATCTACGTGCTTGATACCAATGTATTGGTCCATGATCCTCAGTCCATTTTTGCTTTCGAAGAAAATACGTTAGCCGTTCCCATTATGGCGTTGGAGGAGCTGGATAGTTTTAAAAAAGAAAATACCGGGCGGGGAAGAAACGCTCGGGAAGTAAACAGAATTTTAGATCGTCTGCGTCTGCTTGGTTCTTTGCGCGATGGTGTGCAACTGGAAAGTGGGGGAACTCTGAAAGTTATTTTTCCAGAAAGAAACCAAAAAAACGAAACGCCATACGAAAAAAAAACGGTTGACAATGAGATGTTGCAAGCGGCAGTTTCTTTAAAAAACCTCGGAAATCAGGTTATCTTTGTTTCAAAAGATGTAAACGCACGGGTCAAAGCGGATGTGCTTGATATTGAAGCGCAAGATTATCGCAAGGGAAGTATTGCCCGGGATGAATTTTTTCGTGGCTGGAAACGGGTACAAGTTCCTGCAGTGCAACTCAAGCGTGAATTTCCAGAAATTTTAAAAGAACTTGTCGAAGAAAAACAACTTATTCGAAACGAATTTGTTTTGGTTGAAAGTAATCATAATCCTTTTAATCACAGATTGTTTCGGTACGTTGGATCAAAAAAATTTTTTCATGTGAATGATCCTCAGTTTGTGTGGCCATTGCAGGCACGTAATCCGCAACAACTTATGGCGCTAAACGTTTTGCTCGATCCTGGAATTGATTTGGTGACGTTGTTCGGTCCTGCAGGAACAGGAAAAACATTTTTAGCATTGCTTGCAGGTCTACATCAAACGTTGGTGAAAGATGATTTTCGCAAACTGCTTATTTCTCGGCCGGTTGTACCGCTAGGAAAAGATTTGGGCTATCTGCCGGGTGATATTCACGAAAAACTGCACAGCTGGATGTTACCGATCTATGACAACATAGAATTTATTGTGCACCATGCAAGTACCGGAAGTCACATGAAAAGAGTACAAGCAGAACTAAATGGAAATCGAGACGAACGTGCAGGAGAGCGGCACGGAAAGAAAAAAAAGCAAGAAAGAAAAAGAAAAGATTACCTGCCTGGTGGACTGGGTCAGGTTGATGATCTTATTCGACGGGGAAAATTGAGCCTAGAGGCAATCACCTACATGCGAGGCCGGTCTATCCCCTATCAATTTATTTTAATTGATGAGGTTCAAAATTTAACCCCTCACGAAGTGAAGACGCTCATCACCAGAGTAGGTGAAGGAAGCAAAATTGTTCTAGCAGGTGATCCGTATCAGATTGATTCACCGTATTTGGATTTTACCAGCAACGGTCTTGTGGTAGTTAGTGAGCGGTTTAAAGGGCAACGCAATTTTGGTTCTGTGTACTTAGAAAGTAGTGAGCGCAGTGAGTTGAGTGAGTTGGCAACACAGCTTTTGTAGGTTATGGACAAAAAAAGGTGGGCCATTGGCCCACCAAATACTTTTGCAACGAGAAAAATTTATTTTGGTTTCCCAATTCTGAACATGCCGGTGCCGCATTTTGGACAGGTTCCCTTGACTGCAGGTTTTCCGTTTTTTAGTTTTACTTCTTTTGGGTCTTTCATAATTCTTTTTGCTTTACACTTCACGCAGTATGCTTCTACTTTGTTCATGCGCTTTCTCCTTTTTGGGTTGATAATTTTTATAACTTTTTTTAGTCAAGCATAATTTCTCTATGAAAGTCTAAGGTTTTATTGTTTTTCAGAAAAGCATTACATTTTTATGCTACTCATCCTGTTGCCGCTGTTTGTTTTCGGGTGGCTTTTTCAGTTTCCATTGTTGCAATCCATTTTTTAATTAGCGCTGTCAGAAACCACAAAACTTCACTTTCAAAAGGGTAGACGGTTTCTTTTTGTAGGCCCTCATATTTTTGTAAAAGTTTTCTAAATGATTGTATCTGGCGGTCAAGATCGGCAGGTGTCATTTTTCGTGCATTCTCTCGCGCGTCTGTTTTTGCGTGTTTTTCAAGAGACTTTAACCACGTTGCAACTTCATCATTTGCTGGAGTATTTGTCTGTGAGTGGATGCGGATAACTTTTACAAAAGAAAAAACAAACACCGCTACAAGAACAGGGAACAAAACTTTTTTCATGATTCTCCTTTTTTTGATGAGACTTTTTTGAACTGGTTTTTATCGTAGTCCAGTTTTTTGGGGGAGGCAAGAAAGTCTTGTGTTCTATATTCGGAGGGATATGGCTGTCCAAAATACAGCAATGGTGCTCATTGGACAACCTATGCAACACATTTCCTTCCAAAATTTGTAGCGTCTTTTTAGTGTTTTATTTTCGGTTTCAAGTTCCAGGTTTCGTTTTTGCATTTTTTGGTAGACTCTTTTTACTTCTTCCATTTCCGGGAGGGTTCCTGCACTGAGCGAATCTTGAATTTGCTCTAAAAGTCTAAATCGTTCTACCTTGAGTTTCCCGTTTTCGGTCAAGAGAGTTGTATTTGTTTCTTTAAACTTATCTTTTTGGAGTAAAAGTTCTGCGACTTGGTGGAGATATTGATCCGATAGTTGTTTGCTTTGATAAAGCTCTGCAAAGGTTTCAAGATCTAAGTTTAGAGCAACTTTGGACACCTCTCTTGTTCTAAGTTCTTGTATTAGCGTTTCATCGGTCTTAAGTTTTAATTCTTCAAACGCAGACCATTTTCCTCTCATTCTGACATCAGCGTTTTTCAACAAAACCTCGGGGTTTTCAGGAATCTGGATTTCTTCTGTCATATTCATTCCTGCAGCAAATGAAAATGAGACGAGCAAGCATAGTGAAAAAAGCGTACGCAGATTCATAAAGATTTCCTTTTTGGTTTTTCAAAAAACTTTTTTTGCGAGTCTAGCATGATTGTAGAACAAAAAAAATATTTTTATCCACGGAATGTGGAACGTTTCCAAAATGGATTTGCACAATTGAGTAGACGTTTGCAAATTGCCCACAGAGCTTTGTGCAGAGGTTTTGTTTCTAGTTGCTTGACCGCAAAATTTCCACACGTGATAGTGAATCTGCAGTTGGCTGGGCCCAGAAGAGGGCGAATGCCGATGATTAAAAAAAGAAGGAGTTTTTTGATGGGCCAGGAAAGAAGGGATAAAAAATATTTCATGATTTTTTCAACGCAGTTTCAAGCAAATCCCGTAGTTGATCGAAAGAAAGATCAACCCCTGGTTTTTTGATAATCACAACACAATCAAGGCCAAGTTCAAAAAGTTTTTCTTCAAAAAAAATAGACTTTAACTGGCGGCGAATTTTGTTCCGTTGAGGGGAAGTACCCACCTTTGCGGAGGTGATGACCAAAATGCGACCAACCTTTTTCCGTGCCTTGGCACACAAAATATCAAGGCCCGGATGCCGTAGGGCTCTCCGGGCCTTCTTGAACATTTCAGAAACTTCCTGCTTGGTAAAGCGAGAAATCTGCTTCATCGATAACATTCCATCGAATTAGTAGCCTCGTACCGCCAAGCGTTTACGGCCTTTTGCTCGTCGTTTGTTGATGATAGCTCTACCGCTTTTGGTGCGCATGCGGGCGCGGAATCCGTGCTTCCTGTGCCGCTTTTTGAGACTTTTTTTGCGAATGGTGATTGACATGATCTATTCCTGCTTAGATTATGACTGAAATAAGCTTATTTTCCCCTAGTGTAGGGAAAAAATGAAAAATATTCAACCTAGAATTACAAGTGACCTGAGGGCCTATACCTGTTGCCGATTCCCAGCCATGCTGGTAAGCTAAAAACTCGAAGAAAAACGCCCTGTTTTAGGGCGAAATCAGTGGTTTTCAAGGGAGGCTTATGTTCAACTTTAAAAAATTAGTTTTGCCAGTTTTGTGTGCTGTATCATGTGCGTTCGGCTCCGAAAAACAACAGATGGCTTTACGCAAAGAATTTAAAGAATTGGAAGGTTCTGCCGATACGGCGTTATTCCTTGCCAGAGCTCATAACACGGACAAGGTTCGGAAGGGCTATGATAAGAAATATGGAAGCGGTGCGTTGAATCGAAAGAGGGAAGTCCTTCGTGGCCATGGAATCGCTTGGAAAAACATACTGAGAAAGTTTTATGAGCCAGAGTATGCTCACTTGAAACAAGAGCTTGGAAAAAGGATAGACGTTAGTCGCTCGAAGAATCTGAAATTAGCACATACTCTTTTTTTAGAAAGATCCCTTAACTTTTCGCTGGGGATTCTGGCCCGTGCCCTGGAACTAGCGAAATTAACGGGAGATCTTTCAAGGTCGTCGTCCCGTGTCGATGATAGCATTGGGAGATGGGAGCGAGATTTGGACGAGAAAAAAAGATTACTTTGTGATTCCGAAGTTGAAAAGGGTGGTACACTGGATCGCAAATTTGTGAGTTTGTGCTCCTTGCTGACAGAGGTGAAAGCAACATTTAACAAAAACACGTGTATGAATGAGCTAGATTAAGGTTTTTTATTTCAAGGGGGACTTATGTTCAATTATAAAAAATTAGTTTTGCCAATGTTGTGTATTGGTCTGTTTGTATGCGGTTTTGCATGTGCTTCAGAAGAAGATAAAATTACTATTCAAAAACTTGAAATGGGTGTAAAGGTATGCGATGGCCATCTCACTTCTTTGCAAAAAAGGTTGGATGCAGCAAATCCCGATCCAGTCGATCTTATTTTAGTAAGACATATGAATGAGGCGCGACGTGCAATGCAGCGGCAGCAAGATTTTATGCAAAAGCATGGTGAAGAAGAATACAACAGTCCTAAGTCTCAATACGAAGAATCGAAACGCATTCTCTCTGGTTTACAAGAAGAACTAGAAGATGCCCGTATACTTGTTGTTGATGCAGCCGACACTGATCATAATGAACGGACGTCTAGGGCCATAGAAAGACATATTGTAGGTCAAATGACACCATGCGTGGAGGCTATTGATGCACGAGAGCCGTGGATTCAAAGTGAAGAAAATTAAGTATCGTAACTGGATTATCAGAGGAATTATGATGTTCAATTTTAAAAAATTAATTTTATCAGTTTTGTGTGGAGGTTTGTTATTGAGTGGTAGCACATCTCAGGCGATGATCAAAGCGATGAAAAGGCACCCGATTATAACGTTGGTGACAGCGGCCTCGCTAGGAGCTCTTTGTTGGAGTACGTTTACATTGCGTAGCAGGGCGTGTGAAAGAGAAGAGCGTAACCAAAAATCAAAGCTTGCCTGCGCACATGCAAATGGATATCGGGATGGATATGAATCTAAAAAAACGGAAGAAGGAAAAAGGTGGGAGGATTTCGACTTTAGCTGTTCTACAAAGACTATTAGAGAGAAAAAGTTAAGGGAGCTTGGGTACAAGCCCCATGAGGAGTCTTGGATTGACGATTCGACTTTAGAGTTTGTTCAACAGGCGGCTGGGGTCACAGGTTTGACTGGTGGGGGCTTTTTGTGGCTGGTGTCTAAAGATCCATATTTCTAAATGTTTTAAGGAATTATGATGTTCAATTATAAAAAATTAGTTTTATCAGTTTTGTGTGGTGGTTTGTTTGCGTGCGGTTCTGCGCAAGGAATGTTTTCTTCTTTGGTCTCAGTTTTAGAAGGGAGTGTCGACATCATTGCAGGAGAAGATTTTATAGCGGGGGCAGGATTTAAGAAAAAAAAAGACGAAGTAACGTTTCAAACAGAAGAGTGGAAAAAAGCGAAAAACGGTTCCGATGAGATGCAGCAGTTCGAAGTTGTTATGGATGTTGCAAAAGCTGACCCTTCTCTTTTTTCGTTTCTTGGCCCGGCGGTAGAAGCGTACACAAAGTTGCATGACAGGAAAGTGGAGCGTGTAAAAAAGAAGGCAGCTTCAAGAGCCCAAAAACAGTATCAAAAAAAGGTTGAGATTGGGCGTGCTCGACAACGTGCAGGACTTTCAAAACTTGGTGTTGGCGTAGTCACAGGGACTATGACATCAAGTCTTTTAAGCCTGATGATATGGTTGAACAAGAAGTAAAAAACTGGACAATAAAGCGTTCTGGGGGGGGCTGTGTTTAACTTTAAAAAGTTAGTTTTGTTTTTTTTATACGCAGGTCTGTTTTTGTGCACTGCATCGAAAGCCATGGATCAAAACGAGCAGCTAAAAAATCTTGAGTGGCAGAGGGACAACCTTGAAGGAATACTTTTACAAACCTCTCAAGAAGAAAAGGCCTTGAACCAAGGTTTCTTGCGACACAGAATTGTTCTTCAGAAAGAAGGAAGTGGTGGTTTTGATCTCGCATATTTCAATCATCTTCAAACGCAAATAGAACAGGAAACTTTTTCTGGCTTTAAAGATGAGCTTGCAAAAGTAAACAAAGAAATCGCCGAACTGCAGAGGAAAAACTCCTGCTTTAAACGCTTTTTAAAGTTGCTTCTTTTTAAAAAAATAAATAAAACAAGTTAAAGGGAATGTTTGTGTTTAAATCAAAAAAATTAATTTTATCATTTTTGTGTGCTGGTTTGTTTGTGTGCGGTTCAGCACGGGCAAGTCAACAGGTCCTGCAAGATTTAGTTGGTTTAAGAATAACTCAGCAAGAAAACACCGTAAAAATGCTAGAGGTAGCTTCTAAAAGGGCGAGTGAGCTAGGGCTGGATGAAGAACTTTTTGCAGCTGAGATGAAAACGGTGCAAGCTCTCAAAGATTCTGAAAAAAAAGGAAAAGAGATGCTCAAATTTTGGAAAAATGAATTGAAAGAGTGTGTGGAAGAAGATTCAACTGAAACCGATGGTTGCAAAGAGCAGTAATAATCAAATAACCAAAAGGATTTTTTATGTTCAATTCAAAGAAAGTAGTTTTATCAGTTTTGTGTGCTGGTTTGTTTGTGTGCGGTTCAGCACGGGCAAGTCAGTGGCTTAAAAATCAGGTTGAAAAAGGGCTAGACAAATTTGCGCCTGTCAGTGAGGCGGTGTCCAGAAAAGTTGCTGACGATTGTGCGCCAGAGTCTGGACGTGGTGACGGCTTGGGTATCAGGGTTCCGGTTTCTTTCATGCAACAGGTGAGAGAAGAATGTGAGGCAGAAATTGAGAGTTTAAAGGAAGAAGTGGAAGAGTATCAAAAGCAATTGGAAGCAGCAGAATCTGAGGATCAAATATCAAGAATAAAAGAAAAGCTGCGTTCTGCAAAAGAAGATCTAGATGATCATGAACAGGATCTTGCTGAACTAGAAGAAGAACTAGGACAAGAATAGTTTTTTAAATTCCCTGGCAAAAAAAGCCGGGGAATTTTTTAGCTTTCTAAATATCGCTCTGCATCAAGTGCTGCCATACAGCCAAATCCAGATGCCGTAATTGCTTGTCGGTATTTAAAATCGTGCGCATCTCCCGCAGCAAAAATACCATCAACCGATGTGCTGGTGTGCCCCAATTTTTTATTCTGCCCAATTTTAATATAACCCCAGTCGTCGAGTTCCACTGTTCCTTGTAAAAATTTTGTGTTGGGTGAGAGACCAATCGAAACAAATGCGCCGTTTGCCGGAAGAACTTGCTCCTGTTTTGTGTTTTGATCGGTAACAACTACTTCCTGAAGTTTTTCTCCATCACCACGAAACTCTGTAACTGTGCTTGAGTAAATGATTTTTATTTTTGGATTATCAAGTATCCGTTTTTGCATTGCTGGTGATGCAGTAAGTTTGTCCAAAATGTGAACGATAGTAACTTTGTCTGTGAAGTTAGTTAAAAACGATGCGTTTTCTGCTGCAGTGTCTCCGCCGCCAATTACTACGGTTGGTTGGTCTTTGTAAAATGTGCCGTCACAAATTGCGCAGGTGCTGACTCCTTTTCCCCAGTATTGCTCTTCTCCTGGACAGTGTAATTTTTTTGGTGTTGCACCCGTTGCGATGATGATTGATTCTGCGGAAAATGTTTTTCCCTTGTCTGTGGTTAGGGTAAAAGGTTTTTTATCTGCCTTGATGGTTTGTACCATTTCTGACAAAAATTCACACTCTAGACTTGCTGCGTGGTCTCGTATGTTTTTCATCAATTCATGTCCAAGAATTTTTTTTTCACCCGGCCAGTTTTCTACGTATGAGGTGGTGATTAACTGTCCGCCCGGTTTTGGGCCTTCGATGATGAGGGGTTTGAGGTTAGAGCGTGCGGCATAAATTGCGGCAGTTAAACCAGCGGGACCAGAACCAATGATGATAATTTTTTTTTCCATGCTTTTTACTTCCGGGTCAGATGGTAAATCACATAATTCAATGTTTTTTCTCGTAAACAAGATTGCTTCAAAAGTTCAGATGGTATCGGCATTTCCCGTCCATCGATTTTTGTTTCTGGATGTTCAAAGTATATAAAATCTTTCATTCGCTGTCTTTTGGTCAGGTTTAAATAACTTTTAATATCATCGTGTTCAACTTTCATGTTTTCTCGCAGGGCAAGTTGGTCAAGCAAAATTGTTTCTTTGATCTGTTTTTCTGCAAGTTGGCGCACATAATCTCTAAAATCTTTTTGCATGCGATACACATGATAGTCTGGATTATTTCTGACCGCGTCAAGTACCTGTTTTTCTTGGCGCAACACAAGATATTTTGGAACAGAAAAAGGATGTTTATGAAGTAAAAGACGGAGAGACTCTTCCACCATCATCTGGCGTTGTGAAAGATCGTTTCTGAATGAAAATACTTCTACAAGCCGCTGGTACATATCTTTGTTTGTTTTTATCTTGAAATGTTTTTTGAAATGATCTAGTGAAAAAAAACTGTTATGCAAAACATCTTTAACATCAATCAAAAAGGTATAGTTTGTATCAATTTGACTGCTGAAATAATCTTGAATGCAGGTGGCATCGGTATGGAAATGATCACCAACTTTTTTCCCCAAAAAAAGCTGTTGGTACTCTTCATCTCCTGCTTCGTTACCCATTTTTATCCACAAGTTTTCTCGGTGGTGTGCAAATACAGGCTTGCCTTCTGCGTTGACGAGATCTATGCCAAAGCAGACCCAGTCTCCAACTTGAATGTCACAGCCACAATCACTTTTTTTTAATTTTTCTTTTTCTTCTTTTACAAACGATGCAACTTGTCTATCGAGATCTTTGTACCGTTTTCTTTTTGGTGCTTTGAATGGAAAATATTTCCAATTCTGAAATGGGATTGCGGTAAATGTTGTGAGATCAAAATGAAACAGGGCATTCTTTCCAGGAGCAACATCAATATCGGTCAGTCGCGGTTCTCCCGCTGAAAGTATTTTGTGGTTGCGCATTTCTTTGTGTAAAAAACTGATGACAAAATAGTGAAACAGAAACTCTTTGAGATGATCTGTGAGGCTAATGTTGAAGTTTTGCTTTATGTATTCGATGGGGACGGTTCCTTGTTGAAAACCATGGGTACGAACCGTCTTTTGATGGGAAAGGATTGCCTCGTTATAGAGTTTATCAACAAGATGTCTGTCAACAGTGACCGTTGCTTTGCACAAAGTAGGGCGAACCTGATCAACCTCAAACCACAACACCGGTTTTTCTTGCGACATTACACCTGCCTTTTTATTTTGGTGCAAGAGGAGGGACTCGAACCCACACTCCCTTTCGGGAACTGGATCCTAAATCCAGCGCGTCTACCAGTTCCGCCACTCTTGCACACCTCTGTTGATCCGTTTTTTGCTTCCAAAGAAGCTTTGCCAACCGTAGCCTTTTGCTTTGTACTACGTGCTACGAAGAACACAGTTGGCGAAGAAGTATTTTTTCTTCGTTGAAACAAGTCCAGCCTTCGTTTTACGGCCAACGGGGTTTCACCCCTCAAGGGCCTAAACTACGGCGAACAACCTTCGCCTTTTTCTTTCAATCTTTTTTTTATTTCAAAGTCCACTTCCTTAAAAGAGGTGGCCGTGCCAACCGTAGCCTTGGCGAAGGTTGGTGGGCTGCCTTGGACTCGAACCAAGAACCTGCAGATTAAGAGTCTGATGCTCTACCAGTTGAGCTAGCAGCCCCGTTTCATTTTTCTTGCATTGCAGCACGTTAAGCGTAGTAAGATCCTAACACACGGCGCAAGAAAATGAAGACAAAATATTAAATGACTCGTATATCTTGTTCTTTTTTTGCGTTCATCTGTTCGGCCTGTGCGATGAATTTGTCGGTTATTTTTTTGAGCGAATCTTCGAGTCGATTGTGGAAGTCTTCTGATATCGTTTTGTTTTTTTTCGCATCACGAACGAGATTGTTGAAATCTTTTCTCACGTTTCGTATTGCAACACGACATTCTTCCAGTTTTTTATGCAAAATTTTTACCAGTTCTTCGCGACGAGACGAACTCATTTCAGGAAGTTGTAGCCTGATGATTTTTCCATCGTTGACTGGTGTGAGGCCTGCGTTGGAAGCAAGAATACCTTTTTCAATGTCATCGATTGTTGTGGGATCCCATGGTTGAATAGTAAGCATACGCACATCGGGAGCTGCAAGTGCAGCAACCGTTTTTAAGGGAACCGGTGCCTGGCCATAACAGGAAACTTTGATGTCTTCTATCATTGCGGTATGTGCTCTGCCCGTTCTGATCGATACCAGTTCTCGCTCAAAGTGCTTGATCGGTTTGAGCATCGCCTCTTCCATGGATTTTTCAAATCCCTGCGTATTGTTTTCGGTGATATTATACTCAATCATAGTAACGTCCTTGATTGGTTAACTGATTTTACTCCCAAACGTTGCATCTTTTGTCACATGTAGCAACGCATTCGGTTCAAAAATATTAAACACTCGAATGGTGAGTTTGTGTTGCTTTGCAAGCGCAAAAGCTGCAGCATCCATCACCTTGATTCCTTTTTTTAAAACTTCTTCATGACTTGTATTTTTAATCAACTGTGCATTTTTATTTTTTGCTGGATCATCATCGTACAGACCGTCAGTGTCCGTTGCTTTCCAGATTTCTTCTGCTTCCATCTGTAGCGCACGTACCGCTGCGTTTGTGTCGGTTGTGAAAAAGGGAAGGCCGGTTCCTCCCGAAAAAATTATCATGTTTCCGTCATCTTGTGCTTTTTCAACTGCGCAAGGGCGTGCGGGTGTTATCAATCCAGGACATACCACTGCGCTAAAAAGAGAGACTGGAAGTCCCTCTTTTTTTGCAATGTCGCGTAAAATAAGTCCGTTCATCATGGTTGCAAGCATGCCTACATGATGTCCCGTTGAAGGAGTTAGCTGAAACTGCTTTCCTTCTTGTGCTCCGCGGAAAAAATTTCCGCCACCAACCACAATGCCAAACTGATGGGTTTGTACGAGTGTTTTGATTTGTTGTATCACGTCCACCACAATGCCCGACGGCTTTCCTTCATGTGGCAAAAATGCACTGCCGGTGAGTTTTAACAAAATCCTTTTTCTGCTCACTACACGGACTCCTGTGAATTAGGATCCAATTTCAAATCGAGCGAACCGTTTGATTTTTACGTTTTCACCAACACGTCCGATTACATCTTGAAGCACTTCACGAATTGTTTTTTGATCGTCAGTGATGAATTGTTGCTCAAGAAGACAGATTTCTGAATACAGTTTTTTTAGTTTGCCTTCAATGATTTGGTCGACAATTTTTTCTGGTTTGCCAGAACCTGCCATCTGCTCTTTCATGATATTTTTTTCATGCTCCAGAAATTTTTCATCAACATCTTCTGGTGCAAGATAAAGCGGTCGCATTGCTGCAATTTGCATGCTCAATGAGTGAACAAATTTTTTCAAATCTTCGGTGCGTGCAACGAAGTCTGTTTCACAGTTGACTTCAACAAGTACGCCGATTTTGCTTCCGGGGTGAATGTAGGAATGAACAATCCCCTGGGAGGTTTCTTTTGAAGAGCGTTTTGCTGCGATTGCTGCTCCCTTTTTGCGAAGCAATTCAATTGCTTTTTCAACGTTGCCGTCTGTTTCTTGGAGTGCTTTTTTGCAGTCCATCATGCCCAGACCGGTTTTTTCTCTCAATTCTTGAATAAGTTTTAGGTCGATTTTTGCCATAATTTCCTTAATGATTGGTAAGAAATGGATTCTGTTCTTTTGGGGAAAATACGATTAACACGTACTGAAAGTAAAGTTTGCCATAAATGGAGTATTTATCAACGGGTGATTATTACATTCGATCTGGTCTGCTGATACCAAGAAGGGTGAGGCACAGTTCGAAGGTGTTTTTTAGCTGGTTGATCAACAACAGGCGTGCTTTGCTTTGTTCTAGGTTTTCCTGATCGATGACCCGATTTTTGCTGTAGTAGCTATGGAACGCATTGGCCAACTCAATGACGTAGTAGGTTAGCAAGTGAGTGTGATAGTTGTGGCTGATGTTTTCCAAAAGCTGCTTGAGTGACACCATTTTTTTGATCAAAAATCGCTCAGCATCTGCCAAGTGTTGTACATCTTTTTTTTCAATTACTTCAAGACCGTTTTCTTCTTTTGCTTTTGCCAAAATGCTTTTTGTTCTGACCAGTGCATACTGCACGTAGTACACCGGATTTTCTTCTGTTTTTTTCAGTGCCAAATCAAGATCGAATTCAAGTTGTGCATCCGCTTTTCGGTTCAAGTAAAAAAAACGTGCTACGTCTGTGCCAACGGTATCGATTACGCCCTCCAGGGTGACAATGTTTCCAGTTCGCTTTGACATGCGTACCAGTTCTCCACTGGCTTTCATTTTAACCAGCTGATAAAAAATGATTTGTAGTTTTGCTTTTAGACCAAGTGCTTGCCGCAGACCTTCAAGTCTAACTCCGTAGCTGTGGTGGTCGTGCCCCAAGATCATTATCATGGGATCAAAGTCACGTTCCGTTTTGTCTTCCATGTATGCAATGTCCGATGCAACGTAGGTTAAATCTCCCGACGATTTTCTTACGACACGGTCCTTGTCGTCTTTAAATTCTGTCGATCTAAACCAGAGTGCTCCGTCTTTTTCGTACAAAAATCCGTTTTTTTCTAAAATTTTAAACGCGGCATCAACTGCACCTTTTTCGTGTAGTGATTTTTCGGAAAACCATACATCAAACGTGATGCCATAATCTTGAAGTGTTTTTTTTAGCTGATCGAGCATGTGGACTTTTGCGTACTGCCCAAAAAATTCTTCCGGTTTTTCTAAAATCTCCTTGCCCAGTTCCGAAAGTGCAACCTTTGCAAGGTCAACTAAGTACTGGCCTTGGTACCCATCTTCTGGCATTGTAACGTCCATGCCTGCAGCTTGTTGGCATCTGACTTTGAATGATTTTGCCAACTTCTGAATTTGTGCACCGGCATCGTTGATGTAATATTCTCGCGTTGCTTTATGTCCAAGAAATTGCAAAATGTTTGCAAGCACATCACCAATGATACCACCCCGTCCATGACCAAGATGAAGTGGTCCTGTTGGATTTGCGCTGACAAACTCGATATTAAAATTTTTCTTTGGATGATCTTTTGAAAGTGTAAAAAACTGCTCTTGTGCCTCTACAAGCTGTGTCATCAGCGTTTTAAATGCTGTAGGGGAGAGATACAAGTTCAAAAACCCTGGTCCGGCAACTTCCAATTTCTCAATGTGCTCGTTAGAAAAACTATCAGCTATTTTTTGTGCAATTTCACGTGGATTTTTCTTAAGTTGTTTTGCCAAAATCATAGCTGCGTTGGTGTTGATATCACCAAACTGTTCTTTGGCCGGGTCTGTGTTTAGGTCAAAATTATACTCAGCAAGGTCAGATTGCTCGAAAATGGTTTGCAGGTGGCTGTGGAACGCCTGTTTGATTTGTTCGATAAGATTCATAGATTTTTCCTTGTTAAAGGGTGATATGAATTTATTGTAGCGCACCTCCCTTTGAGTGTCCATTCTAGCTGTGTTACGCTGAAAGGGTATATAGTTCAACCTTTTTTAGCAAAAACAAAAAATGAAAATAGCCGTTCTTCTTTCTGGAGGTGTGGATAGTTCCGTTGCACTGCGACTTTTGAAGGAGCAGGGGCATGATATCACCGCCTTTTACCTTAAAATCTGGCTCGAGGATGAGTTTTCTCACTTGGGAGTTTGCCCGTGGGAGGATGACCTCAGTCACGCTCGTGCGGTCTGTAAGCAGGCAGGGGTGCCGCTCGAGGTGGTTCCGCTTCAGCGTGAGTACTGGGACCACGTGGTTTCTTACACCATCTCAGAAATTAAAGCGGGTCGAACCCCAAATCCGGATATTTTCTGTAACTCGCTTGTTAAATTTGGATTTTTCCTGGAAAAAATCGATCCGTCTTTTGAGAAAGTCGCTTCAGGACACTACGCGCAAGTGGAAGAAATTGACGGTCGCTACGTGCTAAAATCTGCCCCAGATCCGGTCAAAGATCAGACCTACTTTCTTTCTTATCTTTCTCAGGAGCAACTTGCTCGCGTTCTGTTTCCTATCGGGCATCTGCAAAAACAGGAAGTGCGAGAGTTGGCACAAAAGTTTGAACTGCCCAACAAGGCCCGTAAAGACAGTCAAGGCATCTGTTTTTTGGGCAAGCTGAAATTCAGCGATTTTGTAAAGCAGCATGTAGGACAAAAAAAGGGTGATCTGGTTGAATTTGAAACCGGAAAAAAAATGGGAGAGCACAATGGCTTTTGGTTCTATACTATTGGGCAACGGCAGGGGATTGGTCTTTCTGGTGGGCCGTGGTATGTGGTTGCGAAAGATACGCAAAAAAATATCGTACAGATTTCTAAAAATTATTACGGCAAAGACAAGGCGCGCAACTCATTTAAAGTCGCACGCCTTAACTTGATAGCAAAAAAATTTCCTGTGCAAAAAAAATTACGAGTCAAACTCCGTCACGGTGAAAACTTTCATGAATGTATTCTTGAAAAAAAAGAAGATGGTTTTCGGGTTCAGCTTGCTGTCCGGGACCAAGGAATTGCTCCCGGACAATTTGCAGTTTTTTATGACGGTGATGTCTGTCTTGGTGGCGGTGTTATTTTATGAGGTTTTATTGAATTGTTTCCCAGGTTACTGTTCCTCTCGTTCTTCCTACACCTTCTTGTGTTGGGACCATTATACGTGCTCCAGGTGGAACCAGCACAATATCTCCAAGTTGGGTTGATATTCCCTCCAAGAGAGCTTGTTTCTTTTCCTCTTCTGTGAGTGAAGCGCCCTTTGTTCTAGCTGCTTCGGCTAACACTTTCGGTGATTCTGCCGCTATTTTTCTTTCGATATATTTTGCTGCTTGCAGAAGGAAGTATCCCCACATGCGTCCGCTTTCTAATATCATCTGCTCATAATTTTTTATTTTTCCGTGCCCGTAGCCAAGTAATCTTTCTTCAACACATTTGTGATATGGATCAATCAATCTTTTCATGGCGATAAGAGCTCTTCTGCGTCTTTCGGCAAAATCGCCTTTCTGAAAACCAAAACCAGTGCCCCATGTCAGAAACTGGTGGCCCCAATTAGATAAGACTTGTGCTGCCCATAGAACTTTTACAACTTTCCCCTGGATGATACACTCTTTGGGCCCGCCATCTGCCTTTTCTGCCTGCATGGAACCTACTATCAAGCCTGTTGCCATTGCGGCGACAAGTAATTTTTTCATAGTCTCTCCTTTTGAGTCTATTGATAATCTTGGATCGTTTTATTGTAAGTCTCTATTGAGATTATATTTCAAATAGAGAGCAAAAATCAATGGTTTTGGGAAGGTTTGAACTTGGGAAGGGCAACGAGGCCCTATGGTCGATCTATGCAGGGTGTTGAGCATGCGAGGCGGTGATCGGTTTTGATTTTGTATTCATTCTGTTTTACAGTAAACGAGTATGAATCAACCCTTTTTGCCAAAGTATGCAGATGCAAAAATTTAATGTCAGAAAAATCACCACTCGCCTTTTGAGTAAACTTCCTCAAGAAGAAAAAAGAATCACCATTTCCACTTTGTTTACCATCGGTAGAATTGTGCTCACACCGTTCATTGTTGGGGCAATGATTATTGGGCAATGGGGTGTTGCCTTTTGGTTGTTTGTAACAGCAGCGTTATTTGATGTTATCGACGGAAATCTTGCACGATTGCTCGATGAGCAAACCTTTTTAGGTGCGTGTCTCGACCCGATTGCGGATAAAATTTTATTGATTTCCTGTTTTACCACACTTGCATTTGTGCAGTCTCTTCCGTTTCCTATTCCGTTATGGTTTGTGCTTCTTGTTCTTTTTCGAGATGTAACTATTATGTTGGCTTCGTTTACAATTTTTTGGTTTAAGGGGCATTTAGAAGTCAATCCAACCGTTTTGGGGAAGGCAACTACGGTTGCACAGGTATGGTTTATCATCTGGTTGTTTGCGTGTTACTTTTTTGGTTGGTTGCCCGTTAAAACTTACTACACTGCACTTGGTATTTTGTTTTCCTTAATTGTACTTTCGTCATCACAATACTTGTACATGGGCTTAAAACAATGGAAGGGACAGAGATGAACAAAAAAATGGTGATTGGCGCAATGCTGCTTCTTTTACCGTGTTTTTTAGCAAAGTCAGAATCATTTGTCGTGAAAAAGAAGAAGACAAAAGATTCGGGGAAAAAAATAAAAAAAAATATATGTCGCGGCTTTGCGCGGTGCGGTAAAACTTGTCCGGAACTTATTGAAAAAATTGCACGTATTGCACGTGATCTCATGGAAAAGGTAGAGCAGTACTTCGAGGGACAAGACCCGTTTTGCAAATTAAAAAAGAGCGAAGCTCAGGAAATTATCAGGTTGTCCGAGAATCTAGAGAAAGAGATGACTGTATCATGCAAACAATGTGATGCATTTTCTGCGCGGGTAAAGAAGTTACTCGGTTAAGAAATTTCTTCTTCTTCTTCTTCTTCTTCTT
>Ga0180433_10003967_pt1 | contig 21146 bp, 17 predicted proteins | sample SS_ome_8_FD_132980 | JGI IMG/M metagenome (GOLD analysis project Ga0180433, IMG submission 132980) | Hypersaline lake sediment archaeal communities from the Salton Sea, California, USA - SS_1_D_1 metaG | ecosystem: Environmental > Aquatic > Non-marine Saline and Alkaline > Hypersaline >... | reverse complement strand
GAACCCCGCATCAACTCCTACAAACCGTTTATACCCATTATCTTTAATTGTATTAATTTTTGTAGCTAAAATGGTTGATTCGGCGGTGAGAAATCTGCCTGGTTCTATCTTTACTACTGGCTCACCTATGTAGCCATTTTCCATGAGATCAATAAAGGGAATCAAAACTAATTCCTTATATAAATCAAAATTAAATGGTTCCTCATCTGGGCGATAAGGGATTCCAAACCCTCCTCCGAAATCTACAAATTCAAATTCCGAGCTAACCTTTTTTGCGATCTCTTCAACGATGTATAAGTATTTATCAATTGCCTTTTGATAATTCATAACATTGGTTATTCCCGACCCAATATGAATATGAATTCCGAATTTGCGAAATCCAAGATCTTTTGCTCTTTTATACGCATCGAAAATTTGATTATCCAATATCCCAAATTTGATCTCCTTTCCTGCTGTGATATCATGGATATGATGGCCCGCCCCAAATTCGGGATTATACCTAAATGAGATTACCTTTTTTTCTTTTCTTAAACTCTCATAAATTTTATTTACCCTATCTAACTGACTTAGGCTATCTAAATTAATAATAACATTATTTTCAATTGCAAATTTGAAATCCTCATCTGTGAACATATTTCCGGTATATATTATTTTATCACTTGTAATTCCTGCCTTTAAACAAGAATAAATCTCTCCTTGTGAGGTACAGTCAAAGTAGGAACCTTCTGAGTTTAAGATAGTCAATACACTTAAATTTGAGTTTGCTTTTACCGCATAATGAATATTATAATCGTTTAATACCGATTTTAATACATCATTGATTTGATTAAACCTCCCTCGAAGAATTTTTTCATTCGTGATATATACTGGAGTTCCATATTCCATGGCTAGTTCTTGAACATTAAAACTGGAAAAATAAAGCTTATTGTCTATAAATTCTAAATCTTTTCTTTTTAGCCATTCTGAATACTCCATACTATTATACCCTCCAAATTAAATAACTAACTTTTCAATATAACCCCTAAAAACCTTGATCGCGGGCCCCTCCATAAATACTTCCCTCCCATCATAAAGGATTGTAAGATCTCCACCATCATTATGGATTAGGATAGGTTCATTTTTTTTGAATATCCCTAATATTGACCCTACTACTACGGCAGCACAGCTCCCTGTTCCACAAGAATTTGTAATTCCCACGCCACGCTCAAATACGCGTACATAGGCTTCTTGATTTGAGATTACCTGAACAAATTCCACATTTGTCTTACGGGAAAAATGTGAATCGGATTCAATTGTTGCTCCATATTTGTTCAAATCACTATCGGAAATTAGATTTTTTGTAAAAATAACCGCATGTGGGTTTCCCATCGAGACTGCAGAAAAATTAAAGATTTTATCTAAAATTGCGATTTGCTCGTTGATACATTGTTCAGGGTGATCGTCGATTTCTACAGGTATTTCTTCACAATCTAAAATTGGACGCCCCATATTAATTTGAACTGCTGAAACAGAATTGTTGTGTATCCGTAATTTTGCGATTAGAGTTCCTTTAAGCGTTTCAATTGTAATGTCTTCTTTTTTTACAATACTATGTTCATATATATATTTAGAAAAGCATCGAATCCCATTTCCACACATTTCTGATTCAGTACCGTCGTTATTGAATATTCTCATCCGTATATCCGCATTTTGGGATTTAAATACTAAAAGTAAACCGTCAGCACCAACAGAAAAATGGGATTTACATAATATTTTTGCCACTCTACTCAAATTTTCTTCCGGGATTTTGTATTTTAGATTGTTTATGATGATGTAATCGTTGCCAAGACCATGGTACTTATCAAATTCTAAATCTGCAATTTTAATGTCATTCATCGAACTTAGAATAATAATTTTATTTACTTTATTAGATAAACTATTATTTCCTTCTAAAAAAGAATTTCTAAAGAAACTAAGCTCGAACGATGTTGACTGAAAATGTTTAAACTTTAAAATATTTCTTACACTTAGATATCTTAAAAAATAGTATTATTTTCCCTAGCGTCGAATATAATGAAAATTAGATTCATTTTAGTAGGATTATTGTTATTCCTTGCGTTGATTCCAGTAGAATCTGCTATTGCATATCAGCATGTAGATAATGTTAATGAGGGAATATCTACCTTCTTTTTAACCAGCCTTGAAGCAGGGGAAAATATTGAAGTAAATTTAACTCACACAGGAACTGGGAATTTCACCTTATTCCTTTTTGATCAGCGCCCTATTTATTCTTATGTGAAAATAGATAAAACTCTTGATAATGATATTTTTACGTTAGCCATTAATTTTAGTCTAGCAGAAAATCCATATATTAATTATACCGTCTCAGAACCAAAAATCTATTATATCCAAGTTATCTTACTGGATAGTGGTCCTGACACATTCTTCTTAGATTCTAATCATGATCTTGCACGATACTACATCCCAACTATTCCCGGATATCAGACAACTCTACTTTTATCTTCGATTATTAGTATAACTGCCCTGATACTCATAAATTATCGAAAAAAACTACGCAAATAGAGGGAATTTTTTTACTCATTATTGTATTTCTTCATCAATGTCCATCTTCATACATTGGGGGTATTTAAATGATTTTCAGTTTCATTAATTTTAAATTTCATTTTACAATAGCTAATCTATCAAATTATTAAATAAAAATACGAAAGTGATTACCAATTTCATTTGATGAACTTAGTAAAAAATTAGCACAACTCATGAAAGAGACCGAGGAACTTGAATTAAAAGATGTTGAACTTTTTGCTGAATATTTAGAATTCCAAATGCTTCCGAGTATCGTACAATCCGCTGCTCAAGCGGTATTACCTGGTATCGGAAAAGCAGAATGGACTCCTCAGAAATTTTCTCTTGATGTGGAATTTCCCGGAACAATTCAAACCATCGAATTCATCCGTTCTAATGGGAAAAAAGCCGTAATAGGTGGAGAAACTGTACCTCCCTTTTACAATTTCCTTGGTTTAGATAAAAGAAATCCTCATCCTCCCTTGGTAACTTATGACGTATTTGATATGGGAGCGAAAATGATGCTTCCTAAACCTATCAAACAAGAATATCAAGATGTTTTAGCAGATCCTCCCCAGTGGGCTAAATTTGCCGTAGATAAATTTGGGGCGGAATGTGTCACCTTTCATTCTCTCGAAATCGATCCTGGGATGGGTGATGCCCCCGTCTCTCAATCTGTAAAATATTTAGAAGATATTCTTCAGGCAGTAGATGTTCCAGTAATAATTGGATGCTCGGGAAATAAAGAAAAGGATGTCGAACTCTTTAAAGAAACTGCTGCTGTAACTGAAAGTGAGGTATTGATGCTTTCAGCTGCTGATAAGGCAACATGGGAAGAAGTAATTCCATTTGCAGTCAAATATGACCATAACTGCCTTTTATGGACGAGTCTGGACCTTAATAATCAAATAAAGATGAATAAGGATGCGTTAGAACTTGGTCTACCCCCTAATCGCATCGTGATGGACCCAACTTGTGCCACGCTCGGTTATGGTATGGAATACTCCTTTAGCATTTACCAACGAATGCGACTTGCTGGTCTTTTAGGAGAGACTGATCTTGCATACCCAATCAGCGGAGGAACCACGAATGCATGGGGTGCTCGAGAAGCCTGGATGAGCGAAAAGCAAGCCCCTCAATGGGGACCACGCCAATACAGAGGCCCTATTTGGGAAATTATTAACGCGCTCTCACTGAGCCTTGTAGGCTTAGATTTAGCCATGATGTTCCATCCGATAGCCGCCAAACATGTTAAGGAAATCACAGCTGAATTCTTTGGTCAGATTCCAAAACACATGGAAGATATCGGCTATTATGATTGGGTTTCAGCTCGTTTAAAGCGTTAGGTTTAGGACTTATAATTATTTTTTTTCTTAATTTCAATTTATTTTTTTCATACTTGTATAAAATCAAAATAATCATGTTACAATAAATATGAAATATATTCAGAAGGTTTATATAATCTATTTAGCTAGAAATAGTGAGAAAGGGATATTTTGAGGGGTGAAAATATATGAATTTCAATAGGATTTATACATTTATTCTTACAGTCATAGGATTTTCATCATTATTTGCTCTCGGATATGCAATTATTGTATTAAGTAGCCTACTATTTCATTTATAATAAAACTAAATTTGCCACTTTTTTTATCAATGTTTCCTTTTAAGGCGGAATTGAGTTTGGGCGCGACTTTGTTGCTGGTTTACCGTCAATACCCCAATGTGATTTTGGAATCTCATGAACGATAACCTCAACTGCTTGAGAAGGAATTCCCATATCAAAAAATACATGAGTGATTCCTTCGATAATTTTTTCAACAGCATCCTCAGAAATTCCTTTCCACATATTTACATGAATTACTGGTATAATTATCACCTTATGATATATTTTTCTTACTTATAATAGGAATTATAATATCTAAAGTTTTTTAGGATTTACACTTGTTTAATTTGGATAATTTGATTCTCTTCATCAATTTCCATATCTTGAAAAACAACGGGGACTTTTTTTTTAAGGATCTTTAGAATTTCAATAGCTAAGCGGCGTATCTCCCATTGAGCAGCTTTTTCACCCCTTAAAGTTAGAACATGCCTAAGTTCTCGAAAGTTAGCGGTCATAATTATTTCACTTTCAGTTGAATTTGGTAGAATGAATCTAGCATCTTCTTTTTTTATTCCTAAATCTCGGAGTTGTGAATATCGGTTTCGAATACATTCCATTAATTCGATATAAATTTCATGAGCGGTCGAATTATTTTTGATGTCATCCGGTTCAATATAATTAAAATTCTTTTCATTTACATATCTCTGGGATTGTTGAGTGAAGGAACAGAGTCTGTGCCGGACCAGCTGATGGCTAAGAGCTCTAGAGATACCGGAGATCTTAAAGGATGCAGTAGCATGTTCTAAGACCGATTCATGTTTATTTCTTATAAGCATTTTAATAAAAGGTTTGTAACTATTATCTGTTTGTTTTTCAAACGATTGATAGGAGGTCCTTCCTGCGGTTTCAATTACTTTTTCTGCGTTTGGAGTAATGTAAAGTAATTCAATCCTCATAATAGTAGTAATTTTTCCTTCTATTAATTATTAAATATAATTTAGACAAAAATGAATCTATTAAGAGTTCGAATTTGCTTATGGCTTTTGAATCTTGATGGAATATTGATCTTTCTCGATTTGGCTTTCTAACACGATATATCCTTGATTTTCACAGAAATTTACTATGTTTTCTCCAGATTCACTAAAATCTCCTATTACCTCAAGAATCTCCCCACTTTGCATCTCTATTAATTTCTTTTTAGTTCTAGCAACTGGTAGAGGACAAACAAAGTCAATGCAGTTTAAAGTATACGTATTTGGCATTTTGAATTCTTTTAGTGGTATGGGAAAAAGAATAAAAAAAGATTTATTAATTTTTTTGTAATAATTTATCTAAATATTCGATAAAAATACATAAGCAAAATGAACATCCGCTATATTAGAAACTATATTAAATTAGCAAAATACAAGAGTTTTTCTGAATGTGCGAACGATCTCTCAATATCTCAGAGTACATTATCCCATCAAATATCTCAAATCGAAGAAAATCTAGGGAATATTAAATTAATTGATCGAACCACGAAGAAATTTGAAATTACTGAAGCTGGGAATATTTTTCTAAACTATGCAACGGAAATAATGGAGTTATATAATGAATGTGAAAATGAATTGAAAAAATACAGTAAGTCTAACTATGAAACTATTACAATATCTGCCTCGACGATACCTGGCTCTCACATCTTACCAAGATTTATAGCAGATTATAAAACTAAACACCCTAATACCATATTCAAAATAAAAATCAACAATTCCCAAACATCAATTGAAAATCTGTTAAAAAATAATGCTGATTTTGCTGGTATTGGTAGCTTCTTAACACATGATAAAGATATATTTGATTCTATTGTAATTGGTTCAGAAGAACTCAAATTTATTTGTTCTCCAAATCACAAACTAATGAAGGAGCAACAACCGATCTCCTTTGATCATCTCGTAAAATATCCCTTTATTTGGCGTGAGAAAGGCTCGGGTATGAGAAATATTTTTCAAAAGCAATTTAGTGACTACGATAAATTAAATATTAAACTCGAGATGAACGATAATGACTCTATAATTTCAACGGTCAGTGAATCTGATTATATAAGCATAATGAGCGAAATGATGGCAACAAAATCTGAAAAAGCAAATTTGATCGAAACACTAACTATAAAAGAATATCCCACCATCGCAAAGCGAAACCTATATTTCATTAAACGAAAGGATAATGTTTTAAGCGATATTAAAAAGAATTTCTGGGGTTTTATTAAAAATAAAACAAAATAAGAAAAAAATTATTTGATAAGCATTCCCGATTTGTCGAAATTTAAGAAGTAGCTGATTTTTTCCTTTAAGGGATAAAGGCCTTCTTTGAATAAAGTGTATAAGAATATTCCAAAGAATAGAACCGCTCCCAACCCTGGCGAGAAATTACTTACTACGTCAACAAACGAGGAACTTGGGTCAATCGATAAAAAGGTATAAATCAATGATGCAACCGCAACTAAAACTGAAATGAATGAAACGATTATTGCAGCTCGTTTGCTAATATCGAGATGAATTGGACCAAGATCTAAATGAAAATGTTTTGGTTGGACAATGATTGAAAGAACGGAATGATTTATTATATTATCTTCGAAATCGATGTATACATTCAGATAACGACGCTCTCCTTCTTTCTTATCTTTTTTTGTCCTCTCTTTTTTCTTTGTAGGAAGCACTGAAAAAATCATTACTGGGGGATTTATAGCTTCTTTTCTAATAACCACCTTACCATTTAAGGGATGAACTTCAAATCCCTCGCCTTCAACTCGTAAATCAACAACAGGAGGTTCCTTTTTAGTAGTCTTAATTACAAATGAGGTTTCAAAAACCGTTTTACCCTCCTCATCAACAATCTTGAGCTCTTTATGTGAGAAATAAACATAAAATAAATAACTCGTTTGTTCCATCATAACTGAATAATATTGAAGTCCCATATTTATCTCATATATTGTGGGTTTTGGTTCTTCCGTAACTACTGGAATCTCTGGTTCTAGGGTTTTTTTAGGAGGTGGTTGCCCAAATCCAGCATAAGCATCATCAGCCGGTCTTGCGCCTCCAGAAGGAGGAGCATTTGGAGCAGCAGATGGAAGTGCCTCTGAAGGTGCCTTTGGCGCAGAACGCGCTCTTTCAATAGCATCATAAGAGTCTTCCTTATATTCTTCTTTTTTCTTCTCGACATAACTCATTTCTCTATCCATATCTTTTGACATTAATACTTCTTCTTCCTCAAATTGAACTCTTTTTTCTTCAGAAACTTCCTCGAGCGCGCTTAATCTTTTTTTCTTTCGGGCTTTAGCTTTTTCCTTTCTTAACGGTTGGGTTTCCTCTTTGTCTCTAACTTTAGATTCTTTTACTTCTTTCTCAAGCTCTATTTTCTCTTTCTCTCTATTTGAAATTAGATTTAACTTTTTTAATTTTGTATTTTCTCCAAATGGAGCTTCAGTGACAAAATCAATAATTGCGATTTCTACTCTCTTCAGAGAGGTGTCACCTAATGCTTTATACAAGTCATCTAATATTTTACTAAGGTGAGTGGATTTCTTGTAATTTCCAATAAAAGTAAATTGTTCTAAGTGAATTGAGAGGATTTCTGTTTTTTTATCATAAAAAACGATATTAGTTGGAATAAGAAGTCGTTCTAATGATTTTGTAGTTTCCATTTATTCTTCATTTTTCTAAATATAGTTTTAATAATTATATTATTAAAAAGAATCAAATTAATTCTTTTTTATAGAATTTATTAAATTAAAAAGTGTTTATCATGAATGGTAAATATATTTTTACGTATGATATTGGGACTTCGGGTTGTAAAGCAGCAATTTTTGATACAGAATTAAAGCTTATTGCTCAGATATCGGAATCTTATCCCATATATTATCCTAAGGAGGGATGTGCAGAACAAGAAGCAGATGATTATTGGCAATCTGTAAAAAAAACCACTAAATTCCTACTTCAAGAGACGGGGATTAAATCTGAAGAGATATTAGGAATTGTTTATGACTCACAAGCAAATTGTACGGTAGCAATTGATAATAAAGGCAATCCTTTAATGAGATGTATTAATTGGCTTGACGTTCGAGCTGCATCAATCACCTCGCTTTACACAAAAGGATTGATAAAAATCTCAGGTTATGGTTTACGGAAGCTCTTAATGTTCTTAAAAATTACGGGAGGAGCTCCAGGATTGAACGGTAAGGATCCTATTTCTCACATTATATGGATTAAGTTGAATAAACCTGATATCTACGAGAAAACCTATAAATTTCTGAGTGTAAAGGACTATGTGGTATTTAAATCTACTGATATTGCTACAATATCACGAGGATTAGCACATACCTCATGGATGATGGACACCAACCCTGGAGTGTTTGAATGGAGCGAAAAAATTCTGAATAAGTTCAAAATCGATAAAGAAAAATTACCAGAGATTAAAGATGCATCTGAAATAGTAGGAAATCTTACTGCTAAAGCTGCGAACGAGTTAGGGATAGAACTCTCACCAGATCATCCAATTCCTGTCATCGTTGGTTCTGCTGATTTAATATCGTCAGCAATTGGATCGGGAGCCTTAGTGGACAATCAAATTCATATAAGTTTAGGAACTGCAGATTGGGTTGGTGCACATACTCATGAGAGATTACGAGATATAAGAAATTATACTGGTTCAATTAGCTCAATTGATGGAAAGTATCTTTGTATTTCTAAACAAGAAACTGGGACCGCCTGTTTAGACTGGGTCGTCAATCAACTATTTACGTATGAAGTCAAAGAATATAAAGAGAATAAGGAGAAATTGTATCAAATTTTAGATGAGAAGGCTCGAAACGCTCCAGCGGGTTCAAAAAATCTTATCTTTACTCCTTGGATGTTTGGTGAACGCAGTCCACTTAATGATCCTAAGGTTCGAGGTGGATTTTATAACCTGAGTTTGGATCATACTAGAAATGATGTGTTACGAGCAACTTACGAAGGTATCGCTTATAATATTCGATGGGCTTTACAAGTTGTTGAAAAGTTAGTAGGGAAGTGTGAAAGGATAAATCTGATCGGCGGCGGAGCAAAATCAAATATTTGGTGCCAGATTCTTGCCGATGTTTTAAAAAGGAAAATCAATCAGATGGAAGAACCAAGTTTAGGTAGCGCAAAAGGTTCAGCGGTAATCGCGTTATTAGGGCTTGGCATCATTAAAGATCTCTCAGAGGCTGTTCCTTTAATACAAGTATATAAAACTTATGAACCTCATCCTGAAAATATGTTGATTTATGATACATTGTTCAACGAATTTCTGAAAATATACAAACGAAATAAAACTATGTTTAAATCTTTAAATCCCTAAAGTAAGCTTTAATTTTAAACAAGTCCTTTTTAATATCTTTAATTTTTTTAACATCTTTGTTGCTCTCTACGAATTTCTCAATGACTTCATTTACAATTTGTAAGTCTTTATAAGCCTTGAAGCTCTCGAAAGAAATAGTATTGAAATTTGGTTTCCAGGGTTCTACTTTAGGTAAAGATTCAATTTTGCGTAAGTCCCATCTTAAGCTTTTTTTATAAAGATCTGTTAACGGTTTTATGCTCTGTTCATCCCATTTTTGAATAACCCAAGGAGCAATGTTATGTAATTTATCATAATCTAACTCCAAATCATCACGCCACTCAAATTGGTGATCCCAATTAGCAACTGCTAAATAATTCTCATTATGACTCCTTGAATATGGAAAAAATTGCCACGTGTTTCTATTCACTTGTTCATCTTTAAATTTTTGAGCCTTACCATATTGAAAATAATAGCCGATAACCGAGTAATCTGTCGCATCTTCATTATTAACTTGGAGGTAAACTTCAATCTGAGAGATATCTATTTTAGTACCTAAAACCTCTTTTTGATATAGTTTATATATCATATTTTTTGCTATATTTGGATGGCATATACCTGAAAAAATAGGATAAAATACTAAGCAGATATGACTTAAATTATCTTTATTCTCTCCCATATAAACTTCAACCCAAATTTCTTTAGGTTTGATAGGAACATTCGTTAAAAGGTAATTGATTATTAAAATACCCGCTGTAATTGTAAGTAAGATAACTATAAAGAGAAAAATTATCAAGTTGTAATAAACAGAAATTAAAATAATAGACAAAGCAATGTAAATAAACAAGGAACCAAGTATAAAAAAGAATGCAATTAACGAGTTATAAGCCTCATGTTCTTTATCTTTTTTAGAATATAGAAAAGTGGGAGCAGAATCAATAACTATATCTTTACTATAATTATTGACAAAAGTTTGAAAATCTATTTTGATCCATTCAGAATTAGCCATGATGCCAGTAAGTATTTTTTAATTAAAAAAAATGATTTGATATCATTAAAAAGTTTTTTTTATTTAAACCTTAGTAGGGAGAAATTAATTATTTCAGTAAGCTTTTGAAAAACCTCAGCTTTCAAAAAAAATTGAAAAATTAAGTGCCTTTTGCAATTTTTAATATATACCTATCATTATTACACGTGACTTTATGAATGCTCGATTTTGATGATTTTATTTCATATTTACAATCTCAAGAATATTATTCTGGTCAAATTACTCATATTGAACACTTACCAGAACTTAATGCTCGGTATGATAATTTAGAAAAACCTCTGCGGAAACGTCTACAGCGATGGTTGGATCATAATAATATTAAACTTTGGCGCCACCAAGCTGAGGCGATCAATGCAATACGAGATGGAAACAATACTGTTATTGCTACTTCAACAGCTTCTGGGAAATCACTCTGCTATAATTTACCCGTATTAGATACATTGCTCAATAATGAAAAATCAACAGCGCTATATATCTTTCCTACAAAAGCTTTAGCAAGAGATCAATTTACAACACTTTCCAAACTGTTAACACAAACCAAAATTAAACAGTATCGAGCTGGAGTATATGATGGCGATATTGAACCGCACGAGAAACGAAGAATTCTTAATAATGCCAATATCATTATAACTAATCCCTATGGATTACATTTTTATTTGCCATGGTTTAAGCAAAAATGGAGGAGGATCTGCTCTAATTTATGCTACGTTGTATTAGACGAAATCCACGTTTATCGAGGGATTTTTGGCTCTAATTTTGCCTTATTAATACGACGCTTGAAGCGTCTACTAAATTCCTATAATGTCAAACCTGTGTGGATTTTATCCAGTGCGACTATATATAAACCAGGGAAATTTTGTGAAAAATTAGTTGGGGAGCAATTTATCGTGGTTGATAAGGATGATTCTCCCTCTGGTGCAAAAAAAGTCATCTTATGGGACTTACCTTATGATAGAATATCCGCAAAATATCGTTCTGCCCATCAAGAAACCAAAAATCTTTTTATTAGCCATTTAAAGTATAAGAATAGCATTCAAACTCTTGCTTTTACCCTCTCAAGGAAAATGGCTGAACTTCAAGCACTTTGGGTGCGAAAAGCCCTTCCCAATATCAAAGATAAAATCTTCAGCTATAGAGCGGGAATTAACAAAAAGAAACGAAGAGAAATCGAACAAAAATTTAAAGCTAAAGAGATATTAGGGATCAGTTCCACGAATGCTTTAGAATTAGGAATCGATATCGGATCATTAGATGCCACCATTAGTTCTGGATTTCCTGGAACGATCTCGAGTTTAAGACAACAAATAGGAAGGTCAGGAAGAGGTACGGGATTATCTATCTCAACCTATATTCCTATGCAAAATCCATTAGATTTGTTTTATGTCCATAATCCAAAATATCTATTTGGTCCAATTCAGGAAGAATTATTGATCTCCTTGAACAATAACTATATTCTTAAAAATCATCTATGTTGTGCCTCAAAGGAAATCCCGCTTACAATCGAAGATCATCTACAATTTGAAATACAAGATCGGGAAAAGTTCCGTAATTTATTAGAAGAATTAAAATTAGAATCTTTATTGATGGAACGAGGGAACAAGTATTACTGGAAGGGAGATTTCTTCCCAAATGAAAAGTTTGGATTAGAAGATCTTTCTAATAAAAGCTATAAGGTCGTTTTTTATAGTGACTCTGGTGAACAAACCTTAACCGTTGAAGATGAAAGCTATGTATTTCGGGATTTACATCCAGGGGCAATTTATTTATATGAAGCAGAGACTTACGTAGTAAATGAATTGGATATCTCTAATCGAATGGTTTATGTCTCTCGTAGGGAGGTGGAGTATTACACTCAATCATTAAAACATACAAACATTTATCCACTTCACGTAGATTCTACTAAAATTATTGGACCGAACAAGAACATTGAAAGTTGTTTTGGGGAGGTAAAAGTCGAACATGAATACTATGCATATAAAGTCATAGATACTCTCACCCAAGAGACCATCTCTCGAAATCCTTTAGATGATATCCCACTCATTGAATTCGAAACCCAAGCAGTATGGTTTGAAATCCCATTTGACCTTCAAAAACAATTGGAATCGGAAGACTATGATTTGGGCGGCACTATTCATGCGATTGAACATGCCATGATCGCTATGGCACCTGCTTTAGCTCAAATTTCACGATGGGATTTAGGAGGGGTTTCCATAGATTTTGATCCTGTAAAACAACATCCTATAATCTATATTTATGATGCCTATCGAGGAGGAATAGGTATATCAGAGCTTTTATATGAAAAATTAGAAGAGCTAATGTTATTAACTTCTAAACTGATCAATTCTTGTAGTTGCAGAACATCAAACGGTTGTCCTGCTTGTATAATGTCACCGAAATGTGGAAATGGAAACGAACCTTTAGATAAAAAAGGAGCAAATTTCCTCTTGAATAAGTTGCTAAAAATTGAAAATCTTTAAATCAAATATGAATTTTCTAATCCGCATGTTCCTTTAAAAATAGCTAATAAACTCAAAAAGCAGAGGATCTTAGCATTTCGATATTACTTTATGATTTATTAAAAAAATTTTTTTATAGAACAAAACCCTAACTTAATACTATGAATACCACCTCTGAACTTACATGGAAGGATATAGTCTCTCCTACAATGACATTAGATGTATATATGAAACAATATGGAGGGAAAATTGCTTTTAATTATAAAACTTATGAACCTAAAGAAGAGATTCTCCAAAAAATTGCTCAACTGCTTATCTCAAGAAATCAAAAGATAAGAATTGTAGTCTTAGGGGCTGAATGGTGCCCTGATTGTAATAAAAATATACCAAGAATGATTAAAATCATCAATAATTTAAAAAATGTAGAAATTGATCTCAAAATATTATATGGTATAATGGTTAATGCTCTCCATAAACCTGATGAACCCTTATGGCATAAAACTCGCTCTCCACCAGAAGCAGTAAATCCTAAATTTGATCTGAAAGCTATTCCTACCTTTTACTTTTTCGATTCTTCTGGAAAATTATTGGATGTAATCATTGAGAATCCTAAGCCTCAATCAACCCTTGAAGAAGAATTTTTAGCAATTCTCAAAGAAAACCAATAAACATTCACTCTTCAATTTTAATGAAAATTTTCTCTAGGTTTTTTTATTTAAATATAAAGAATTCAAGAAGAATTTAAAGATAAAAAATATTCGAATTCTTAATCTAATAATCCTTAACTAGCAAATATTTATATCTTGATTTTTTATCATATTCTTATGAAAGAATTGAAAATAAAGAGAGTGATTATTCATAAATCGGGGATCTCTTATTTCATTTTAGAAGGTTTGATGAAGGGTTCCAACACATTCGAACTGGAGTTTAATATTGATGAAATGGATGATGTATTAAAATCACTCTTTGTATTAGATACCAGCGAAAAAGGATTCATCAGTTCCATCTCATACGATGCGGCATTAGATACTTCCCAATTATTAAAATCAATAATGTTGGATATCCCTGACATTAACTCTTTTACTTCTCTAATAAGTCAAATAAAGGGTGCACAAATTTCCATTATGGTTAGCGGCAACAAAAATGTTTCTGGAAAAGTGATGGGAATCGAAGAAACTGAAAAGATGATAAAGAATGAGAAAATAGTTGATAAAATTTTAGTTCTCTTACAAGATGATGATGTTATCTCAAAATATTCCTTTGAAGAGATTAAGTCTGTTGACATTTTAAATGAGGAAATAAAAAAGGATTTGAATTTTTTCCTGAATACTGTTATTGCTGGAAAGAAAAAGGATGCTAAGAAGATAACAATAAATTGCGAATCTGGCGGGAAAGATGAGGTTCAACGAAATATTTTCGTCTCCTATATTAGAGAGAGTCCTATTTGGAAAACCTCTTATCGCTTGATTATGAGTGTAGAACAAGAAAATGAGGGAAAGTGCTTACTCTCAGGATGGAGTTTAATAGAAAATACTACTAACCAAGATTGGGAGGATATTGAACTTACTTTGGTTGCTGGAATGCCCGTCTCGTTCAAATACGAATTTTATCGTCCAATCTTTATTCAACGCCCCATCATTAAGCCTCCAAAAGTATTAAGTGCGCAACCAACGGAGATCGAAGAGGGTTTAGAAAAAGAGCGATATGAAGATTATGCTATGGCTGAAGCAGAATTACCGGCCGCTAGGATGATGAAAAAAGCAGCATCGCGCCCTCCACCAGCGCCTTCAGGGTCTGGCCTCAGAGGAGTGAATGCAATAATGGGAGATGAGGCGGTTTATGATAAGTTTAAAGCACAAACAAATATTCAAACTAAAGATTTAGGAGAATTATTCGAATACAACATCTCCAATTTAGTGTCTATTAAACGAAAACAATCTGCTCTAGTCCCCATTTTAACCGAAGTCATTAAAGCTAAAAGAATTCTGCTCTATAATAAAGAAGAGTATGATAAAAATCCCAATGCCTGCTTAGAAATTACCAACAATACCGATCTAACCTTAGAACGAGGACCAGTCACCATAATCTACGATGATAATTTAGCAGGGGAAGCAATTATTCCCTTCCTAAATAAGGATGACACCCGTCTTTTAAATTATGCGGTGGAACAAGCTGTAATTATTAACCACGAAGAAAAGTCTGAAAACAAGAGTGTGCATAAAGTAACCTTTGGAGGCGCCCATGCAAATGAATTGTATTATAACAATCGAACCACGCTATACAAATTAAACAATAAAACCAATGAAGAGAAGCAGTTATATTTGGATCATCCTAAAAACTTTGGTTATAAATTCATCGAAAAACCTATTGAACCGGAAGAAACAGCAAATTACTGGCGATTTAAACTTACATTAAAACCAAAATCTGCTGTTAACTTTAACTTGAAGGAGCAAAGAGAATTATCCTCTAGCTATTATCTATGGAATTGGTCTAAAGAGGACTTCATGAAGAAAGTGAGCTTTTATATTAAACAAAGCTTTATTGATACCAATTTAGAAAATGAATTGAAAGAAATTGCCGATTTGGTGAGCAAGTTTAACGATTTAAAGGATAAACGCGAAAAGTTATATCAAGAACGAGATTTGATGACCGATGAACAAAATCGATTGCGGGATAATATCTCCGTCTTGGGAAACGATGACCAATCAGTTACCTTACGAGAACGATATATTAAAAAACTCAATGATCAAGAGAGCAGATATGAAACCATTTCCACTGAACTAAAAACGCTAGATAAAGAAATCCTTAAACTAAACAAATCTATTGATGCTAAAATGAATAAACTAAAAGCTTAGTCCTACGCTAAGCTTTTCTCTATTTTTCCCAATTATTTTTTCAATTAATTAATAACCCCTATACTAATGATGGATCTAAGAATATTTTTTATGGGATTAGACTCTTTATTTCTAAATGAGTTCTCCATTACTACTGGAAATCAATGACTAGAGAAAATATTTATTAGTTTACTTCAAATTATAAATCTTAGATAAATGACATTTTTGTAAAGGAGAAGATATGAATAAAAAAGTATTAGGATGGCTTTTAATCATTTTTGGTGGATATTTCGTTATTGGAAATACTATCTTTTCTATTCTATTTAATCGAGCCCCTTATTCAGGTGGAGGTCCAATTGGAGATCCTATACCCATAAGCCCATGGAATTATATACTGAACTGGTTATCATTTTATGGGGCAATTACTACCTTAGTTGCCTTAGCAGGAATAGTTTTATTCCTTTTAGGTCTTGACATAATTGAGAAGAATAAGAAAGAGATTAAAAATCATATATAAATTCCCCTATAAAAATAATACATTAATAACTTTAGAAGATCTAATAACATCTAATTATTTACTTTTCTTCTATGGAAAAAAAAATAAATAATGCTTAATTGATCATAATTACCTAAAAAGGTGTGAAATATGAGCATTGATGATCTTCAAGACCAAGTTGATAAATTATTAGATGAACGCGACAAGCTCGAAGAGATCTGTGATACACTTCCACAATGTGAAGAAGACGATGGTTGTGAGACTTGTGAGACCTATAAGAAGATAGCTGAAATTGACGAGAAAATCGAAGAGTTGGAAGATAAAATCGAAGAACTCATGGGCGAAGAAGAGGATAACGAGGATTAAAACATTTTAAATTAGCACTTTCCTTATTTTTTTCTACTATTTTTATCATATTGTCCAGAACTATTTAGTTGATTATATTAAAGTGAATTTCCTCATTAAATTAAAAGTATTTTTGAACAAACATTAAAAAAGAAGATCATATTTGTAAATATAGATTTACAAACTAAATTACAAATTCCAAGTTGTGACTAAGTGTGAGTGAAAGAAAATTTAAAGTCCAAGCTATTAATGATGAGATTTTAGAAAAATTCAGCTTGAAAAACCGCTATGCCTTTCTTAACAATAACCTCACTTCGATTTTATCTCCGAAAGAATTTGGTTTCTTGAGAGAGGTACAGCGATTCTGCATGCGTTTCGAAAAAAAGAATAATATAGTTCATGGCCCTGATGAAGATATTTATGATTGGGTTAAAGATTTCGGTGAGAAAGGTTATATTACTCGACAGCATACCTTCGATATATGCGACGTTCATTATGATGAGTGGGGTCTTGCTGCTGATTTAATGAGGAATATCGCGATTGATATGTTTGATCCCCAATTTGCGATGGGTGGTGGAGCTACCGTACTCGCTATCAATCCTGTTTACGAACATCACGAAAATATACCACAACGACTTGAAGCATTAAAAGACATGGTGACTGGTGTATCCCCCGGTGCGATTCTGATTACTGAACCCGAAAGAGGCTCGGATGCAGTACATCAACTAACTACTTGTACCCCTCAAGATGATGGGAGCTTTCTCCTTAATGGAGTTAAGATATATAATACTAACGCCCCCCGATCCAAATGGGTTGTAGCTTATGCTACTCAAGAAGAAAATAATGGAAATTTAATGGCTCAATTTCTTGTTAACACTGGCTGGGAGGGATTTGGCGTCGAACGAGTTAACATTCCATGGGTTCCAAAATTATATTTAGGCAAGGAAACTCTGAAGGATGTACGCGTTCCAAAAGAATACATCTTAGGTCCCGTTGGCAAGGGTCGTGAGCATCTGTTTGAAGGATTAGTCCCTGAACGAATCTCGATAGCCATCATGGGTGTGAGCGAATGTTGGGGTGCTTTAGCTCATGCAATTATTTATGCTAATAATCGCAAGCAATTCAACCAAGAAATCCTTAAATTTCAAGGGGTTGGATTTTTACTCGCAGATCTGTGGGCGAGAACAACCAACTTGACGTTAGGGCTTCTTAAATTTTGTGAGGCCTTCGATGAGAAGTATGAAAAATTCGGGGGAGAGATCCCAAAAAATATAAACCAAGCTATGGTTGCAAGCGCATCACAGTTTAAATATCAAGCATCTAAACTAGCTAAAAAAGTGTGTTATGAATGTGCTAATAGTATGGGTGGCGCAGGGCTCTGTGATAATACCCTTATGCATGATTACATGAATATCTCGCGTATCCAAGAGATAGTAGGGGGTAGCAGGCAAATTCAGCAATACATCATGTCCTTATCGCTGAGAACCTTATATAAAATGTCAATTAGTTAATTTTTAAATAAATAATATTTTTTTCTTTTATTCTCTTTTTTACATTTTTCATTCTTAGAAGGAACTAGCTTTTATTGATTATAATTATCGGTATTTCAAATGACAGACCGGTACGAATAATCATATATTAACGTAGAATTAAAAGAAGAGATTTGTCACCTGCTAGCGCAGCAAGACATTGACTAACTTTAAATTATACTATACGCACATCATTGGTTTTTGATATAATTTTTCTTATAAAATTAGGAAATAATAAAAAAAAGAAAAATTAATTGCCTAAAGTTATTAGTTCAATTAAAAATGATGGAATTTTAAATTCCGGTCATTTTATAAAGTGTTCTCATTGCCATTGACATAATATATTGCTGGATCTGTCTGCTACCTCCCACAATTTCCTGGATTCGAGAGATGTTCACTAAATCATGCATAAGAGTGTTATCACAGAGACCAGCACCACCCATAAGGTTAGCCGCCTCATAACAAATATCTTTCGATAAAGCAGTACAGTGATATTTAAACATTGAAGCTGAAGCAACCATTGCTTGAGAAATATTCTTGGGAAGCTCTCCACCAAATTTTTCGATTTTTTCATCGTATTTTTCACAGAAACGAAGTAATCCAAGTGTTACATTGGTTAATCGAGCCCATAGATCAGTCAATAAGAACCCAACACCTTGAAATTTTAAGATTTCTTGATTAAATTGCTTACGGTTATTTACATATATTGCTGCATGGGCAATGGCATTCCAACATTGAGATGTAGAATCCAAAGCGATGCCAATTCGTTCGGGTACAAGCCCTTCGAATAGATGTTCACGCCCTTTTCCTATAGGTCCTAAGATATAATCTTTTGGAACATGAAGGTTAACAAGATATTCGTGGCCTAAATATACACGCGGGACCCAAGGTATGAATACACGGTCACAATTCCAGCCGTCCCATGATGTATCGATGAGGACTTGAGCCATAGTATTCCCATTATTCTCTTCTGCGGTTGCATAGGCTACAACATAACCGGCTTTTGGCGCATTAGTATTATATATTTTTTCTCCATTTATCACATAGCTACCGTCACCTTTTTCATCTAGCACAGTTAACATGTGCACTGCATCTGAACCTCGTTCGGGTTCGGTAATTAGAATTGCCCCTGGAGTTTCGCCCGTCACAAACTTCTTTAATATCTCTAATCTTAAAGGAATATTTTCATGATGATAATACACTGGATTAATGGCGAGGACCGTAGCGCCTCCACCCATAGAAAATTGAGGGTCGAAAAAGTTTAACGCAAGGCATCGTAATAATTCAGTTGCCATTCCACTGGGCTCGTAATTCATGTCAATTTCTTCAAAGGGATGTGCTCGCGAAATTAATCCTTCTTTCCCAAAATCTGGGATCCAATCATAGAGATCCTCATCACCACTGTGAACGATATTATTCTTCTTTTCATAGCGCATACAGAACTTTTCAGCAGAACGGAGAAAATTGAATTGCTCAGGTTCCAAAGCGGTCATCATCGTGGTATTAAGGAATTGATAACGGTTTTTTAAGCTTAATTTTTCGAGAATTTCATCATTTATAGCTTGATCCATATATTTGGTCTTATTCTCTTCCAACTTTTAACTCCTCTTTTTTATAGAAATAGTAGTATGCGTAGAAAAATATGATAGAACTTTTTAATTTTTGTAAAAAAAGGTAGGATTTTGGATATTAAATTATTGATATTATCTATTTATTGTTTGATTTTGCACATGAAAAAGAATATAATCTTCAAATTCTAAAGGTCAATAAGAATGTTTTAAAAATAATGGAGAAAAATAAAAAAAAAAGTTTTGCATTAATAATTAGTGAAATTAGATTCCACTCATTTTATACAATTGTCTCATAGCCATACTTAAGATATAAGTTTGAATCTGCCTACTTCCGCCTATTATTTCTGCGATCCTCGACATCTGGACAAGATCTTGCATAAGGGTATTATCACAGAGTCCTGCACCACCCATCATGTTAGCTGCTTCGTAGCAAATTTCTGCCGAAAGTTTAGCGGTGTAATATTTGAATTGGCTCGCCGAAGCAACCATCGCTTGTGAAATGTTCTTAGGGAGTTTTCCACCGAATTTTTCGACTTTACTATCATAATTCTTACAGAACATGAGCAAGCCTAAAGTAGTATTAGTTAATCGTGCCCACAGATCGGTCAGTAAAAATCCAACCCCTTGGAACTTAAGGATTTCTTGGTCGAATTGTTTTCTATTATTCGCATAGATAGCTGCATGTGCAATAGCGTTCCAACATTGTGCGACACAGTCGATGGCAATACCGATTCTCTCGGGTACCAACCCCTCAAATAAATGTTCACGCCCCTTCCCTACGCCGCCAAGAACATATTCTTTGGGGACTCGCAGATTCTCTAATCGCTCTTTTCCTAACCATACCTTAGGTACGTATGGGATATAAACTCGTTCGCAATTAAAACCTTCCCAGGAAGTGTCAATTAAAAATTGTGCCATCGTATTTCCGTTATTTTTTTCAGCTGTTGCATATGCAACTACATATCCCGCTTTAGGAGCATTAGTATTATAGATCTTTTCTCCATTTAAGATAAAACTGCCATCATCTTGTTCATCACAAGTTGTTAACATGTGTACCGCATCCGAGCCTCTCTCGGGTTCGGTTATTAAAATAGCTCCTGGGGTCTCCCCAGTAGCCATCTTTTTCATAATCTCCAATCGGAGTGGCATATTCTCATGATGCTCATATAGTGGATTGATGGCGAGCACGGTGGCCCCCCCAGCTAAAGAAAACTGAGGGTCGAAAAAGTCAATTGCTAGACAACGCATAAATTCGATAGTAGCGCCATGATCCTCATAGTTAAGATCAATCATATCAAACGGATGCGTTCTGGTAATATAACCTTCTGCTCCAAATGCTGGAATCCACTCATAAACGTCCTCATCGGG
>Ga0180433_10003964_pt1 | contig 21167 bp, 22 predicted proteins | sample SS_ome_8_FD_132980 | JGI IMG/M metagenome (GOLD analysis project Ga0180433, IMG submission 132980) | Hypersaline lake sediment archaeal communities from the Salton Sea, California, USA - SS_1_D_1 metaG | ecosystem: Environmental > Aquatic > Non-marine Saline and Alkaline > Hypersaline >... | reverse complement strand
GTTCCGGTTTCTTTTTTAGTTTTTTTACTTCTTTTTTTGGAGTAATATCTTTTTTGGACCCGGAGGGTTTCTTTTCTTTACTTTCTTTTTTTAGAGGTATAAGTTTTTTAAGTATTTTACCTGCACTATCAAGGTCTTCAATATATCTGGTGTTATCAGGCGGATTAAATGACTTCCCTCCACGGTGGTATTTGGTATCGGAAAAGGCTAATTTCTTAAAATTATTAACATCGTTTATAAAATCCCTGGGAAGCATTTTTAAAAGATTTATGGTGCTTGCATGCCACGTCTTAAATTTGAAATCCCTGCTGCTTAGAGACTTAAGTGAATTAATCTCTTTTAATTTCTTATTTATCTTATCTATTGTTTCTTTATCCATTGCCTGTACCTGCGCTTCCCGGTTTTTTATTTAAAGTAAGAATAACAAAGATTATTCTATCATACTCTATCCCTATTATGAATTTAAAGTAAAGGTGTTTTTAAAAAATTTTTTACTTTTACCTTAGAATAGTGGAAATGCAGATAAGCGTTTTGAATATTTAGCCCCTTTATTTGTAAGACTTCTAATAATCTACAAATCACTAATGAAAAATGATAATATTCAAATGTAAGTATAAAAAAGGTTTGAAAAGACAGGAGGTGTTCTTATGAAAATCGAGAGCCCTGCTTTTAAAAACAATGGTTTAATACCGGTAGATTATACCTGTGATGGTAGAAACGTGAGCCCACCTCTAACTGTAAGCGATGTTCCCGAAGGGGCTAAGAGTATGGTATTAATAGTTGATGACCCTGATGCACCAGCAGGCACGTGGGTTCACTGGACGGTATGGAACATAAAACCCGGTATCAGTGGAATACCCGAAAATAGCTGCCCGGCTGATTCGGTAGAGGGGCTGACTGACTCTGGCAGTTCCGGATACGGCGGGCCATGCCCCCCTACAGGGACTCACAGATATTTTTTTAAGCTCTATGCTTTAAACTCCAAACTTGATATCGATAGTTCTGCAAGGGCAGCAGATATAGAAAGGGAGATAAGAGGAAAGATTATCGAAAAAGCGGAGCTTGTAGGACTGTACATGCGTAAATAATTTGCAGTAAGAGTTTTTAAATTAATTGATTTGCCTGAATTTTATTTTTAAAAGAAATCTTTTCTTTTTAATACGGGATCCGGGTATAGTTTCCAGGGTATAAGATACTCCTGGTAACTTATGTTCTATAAACGGTATAAATCATATTTGATAAGCTTAAATATATATATGGGTTGGTATGAAAAATAAAATAAACATAAATAGATACAGATACATAGACCACATTTCTGATATTGGAATAGAGTTTTATGGTAATACGCTGCCTGAACTTTTTGAAAATGCGGCAGCCGGCATGTTTTCAATCATGTGTGATTTAAAATTGATTAAGCCGACAGCAAAAAAGAGCACCACAGTTAGTGGTAAATATACCGGTTATGGAGACCTGCTTGTATCATGGCTTGATAAATTGATTTACCTTTATGAGGTTAACAACATGTTATTTTCAGAATTTAAGGTGGTAGAAATTAAAGAAAAAAATAGCAATACAACGCTAAAAGCAGAAATTTATGGCGAGAAGATAAACCGGCACAGGCATGAAATAAGAGCTGCCATCAAAGCAGCGACCTATCATAAGCTTGAAGTAAGGAAGAATAAAGCAGGCAGGAACTGGGAAGGAAAAGTTATTTTCGATGTTTGACGGAGGAGAAACTTCTGGTGAATGAATATAACATTAAAAAAATAAATGACTATAAATGGGAAATAGAAAAAGATGAGAAATATGGAATGAGGGTCCCCGGAATAATTTTTGCAGACAAAAATTTTCTGGATAACGCAGTAAAAGAAAAGACTCTGGACCAGGTGATAAATGTTGCTGCGCTTCCAGGCATTATAAAAGCTTCTTTCGCCATGCCTGATATACATTATGGCTATGGTTTTCCCATAGGAGGAGTAGCTGCTTTTGGACAGGAGGAGGGAGTTATCTCACCCGGGGGAGTCGGCTTTGATATATCCTGCGGTGTAAGGATATTGCGAAGCAATTTGAGCTATGGAGATATAAGGGGCAAACTGGAAGAAATAATGAGGATTTTATCATATAGCGTTCCAAAAGGAGTTGGCGGTGGGGGAAAGATAAGACTTTCGGAAAGCCAGCTAACCGAATTGTTAAGAAAAGGTGTTAAGTGGGCGATTAAGAATGGTTACGGCTGGGAAGAAGACAGCTTGTTTATAGAAGAAGGAGGACTCATGGAAGGCGGCAATACCGATTTTGTAAGCTCATCTGCTATGAAGAGAGGTCTTGGACAGATAGGAACGCTCGGGTCGGGGAATCATTTCCTCGAGATCCAGGCAGTAGATGAAATTTATGATAAGGAAGCTGCAGATTGCATGGGGCTTGAAGAGGGTCAGGTAACCATTATGATACATTCGGGCTCAAGGGGTTTCGGGCATCAGGTGGCAAGTGATTATTTAAGAGTGATGCAGCAGGCGAGTGCAAGCTACGGGATAGAGCTTAAGGACAGGCAGCTGGCATGTGCTCCTTTAAATTCTGCCGAAGGTAAGAGATACTATGGTGCAATGATATGCGCCGTTAACTATGCCATGGTAAACAGGCAGTGTCTTGCCAGCTGGGCAAGGGAAGCCCTTGAGAAGTCTTTTGGCAAATCCCAGGAAAAATTGGGCTTAAATCTTGTATATGACGTGTCTCATAATATAGCGAAGATGGAAGAGCATAATATAGATGGTATAGATGGCGTGATGAAAAAAGTCTGCGTGCACAGGAAAGGAGCTACGAGGGCTTTCCCACCGGGACATAAGGATATTCCGGAAAAGTATAAAGATATCGGACAGCCGGTAATAATCCCTGGTGATATGGGACGCTATTCATACATACTCGTCGGCACGGAAAAAGCGATGAGTGAAAGTTTCGGCTCTACATGTCATGGAGCCGGGCGGCTTATGAGCAGAACGAAGGCGAAGAAAGTTGTCCAGGGGAGCGTGCTCAAGAAAGAGCTTTTTGATAAGAAGGGGATTATAGTAATGGCAGGCAGCATGCAGGGATTGGCAGAGGAGGCGCCTCAGGCATACAAGGATGTAAATGAGGTGGTTAATATAGCCCACAATGCGGGCATATCAAAGAAAGTAGCAAGACTGAGGCCTCTTGGAGTTTTAAAGGGATGATTTCTTAATTTGTCTGTGTAAAGTCATAATTTTGACAGCCAGCCCCGTATCTAATAGTTGAATTTATAATAAATGCATATTAAATCTTTTATTTAAACTGAAACATATTATAATGTAATAAATATTAAAAATTGTCGCATCTGAAGCTTTTATTTGATTAAAAGATATGGCAGGTTTTATAACAATTTTTCATACGAAAGTGATTTATATCGAATTTTATAATAAATTAGTGTGACTTAAATGGAAAAGATTGTTTTTTTTAATACCAAGGGTGGGACAGGGAAAACAACTATCTGCTATAATTTTGGCTGGTATCTTGCCAGTAGAAAAAATAAAAAAGTACTTTTCATGGATTTCGACCCTCAGGTCAATCTTGCTCAGGCATTTGGCATACAGTTGTCTGAAAATAAAAAAAATATGGATAATCTCATGATCGATTACCTGAAGGGAAAGAATATAGATTTTAAAGATTATACTATAAAAATTAATAACAATATTGATTTGCTGCCTTCTTCGAATAATATTTCTCTTGTCGAGGAATTCCTTACGGACTATTTATTACAGAGGTCTTTAAGTGAGCAAAAAGTTTACAGGGCATTTTACAGGAATATGCTGATAAGAAAGATTCTGGACACAAATATCGGTAAAAATGATTATGATTATGTGGTGATAGATTCCCAGCCAAATTTTTCGCTTCTTTCGGTTACATCAATTATTTATGCACAGAATATTATTGCTGTTATAAAGCCCGAGTTGTTCTCAATAATGGATATAGACTATTTAAGGAAAATAGTCGGGAATCTTGAGAGAAAATATAAAGTTAATGTAAGGATTGCCGGTATTATAATAAATGCGTTTGAAAAGAGAAGTAAACTCCCGGAGCAGATGATAGGAGATCTTTATAAGAGTTACGGGGAAAAATTAACTATATTTAATCAGAAAATAAGGTATCTTGTGGATTACCAAAAGTCCATTTCTCTTAAAAGAGAACCTGTTTTTATATCATTTCCCAATACTGAGGCATCCAGGGATATTATAAATTTGTTTTCTCAGGTTGAAGAAGCAATAAACGGCTTCAGCTAATAAAATATATTTTAATAAACAAGGAGGCAGCATGGTTTTTTCAGGTAGGGATGCAGGCGAGAAAGGAATTACGGAAGGTGAAGAGCCAAGGACATTACTGACTATCGTGGGCAATAAAGCAAGAGTAGAAGGCAAGTTTGACATTTCTCAATCAATAGAGGTCGGTTGCGAAGTGATAGGAGAACTGAAAGTAGATGGCCAGATAGTGATCCAGAAAGAAGGGTCTGTAAGTGCAGATGTTAACACTATCGATGCCATGATTATAGGTAAATTCGAAGGAAATTTAAAAGGTACCGGTAAAGTTGAAATTACTGAGACAGGCGTTGTTGATGGTAATATAAAAACAGATTCACTGATAATAAAAGAAGGAGGAATTTTTAGCGGTAAAGTTACGAGAATAACACAGCAGGCAGGAAAGGATAAGAAGAAGGTAAAAGCGAAAGAAGAAGCCATTAAAGAAGTAGAAATGCCTAAAGAGGATGATACGGAAGAATTCCAGCTCGGTGACATAGAAGATAATATGAAATTATAGGTTTTGAGGCGGTAATAATTACAAAAGCATACTTATTCTTTTATATACCGTGATTTTAGAAAGTTGGCGTTTTCTATTAATGGATAATTAATATTCAAATATTTTTCTGGGTTTAATTTTAATATTGGAAACTATTTTTTTATCATTTATGTTAAATATTTCTTTGTAATCCGTGGTAATGTTTTTACCCCTGAAGAGGCCTCCGGGTTCTATACTGAGGCAGCTATTTCTTTGAATCAAATTGCCGAATAACTTCCCCCTGAAAGTAATTCTTGCTTCCCCTAGCAAAATGATATTACCAACGAAATTACCATCTATTATTATGTTTCTTGCCTTAATATTTGCTCTTACTTTTCCATCCTGTCCGATTACGACTTCTTTCCTGGATATGATTTCTCCTGTTGCCCCGCCTTCAATTTTAATTGACCCGGGGGAATAAACCTTACCCTCTATACTGGTTTCCTTATCAATAACACTATGGAAACGACCTTTTTTACTTCTGTAATTTTTTACAAAAAACATTTTATTATTCTAATCTTCTATGTTTATTAAAAACTTAAACAGCCAAAATGCATGGCTTTTAGACTGAATGACCCTGGTTCCACCAGCACTTGCGATTAGATAACAATTATATATTTTATATGATAAAAAGCTATAAAAAAATAAGGATAAATTGTGATATTTACTCCAGTGTAAATTTCCAGCTAAAGTCTTTAGCAGTTTGGGCTGCGGTATTAATAGAAATGTGTATTTCGTTTAAGCCGTCCAATAGATATTTTTTGGGGACATCAGCGCTTATTAAAAATTCGTACGGATTTTTCTCTCCGGGCGCCGGACTTTTTTCAAAACCGTTAAGTTTTAAATTTATATCATTGATTGCGAAAAAAGACTTTATTTCTGCAGAAATCTGGAGAGTGTCTATTTCATTAGAGCTTAAGGTATTTTCCGGTCCGGGGCTTAAGGGCGTTATCAATATATTCAGCGGATAATAGGCATCAATCTTCCAGGTTCCATTTTCTTTCATGAATTTAAATTTCACCTCTTCATCGGTATATTCTATTCCTTCAGCGTTCCTATCGCCTGTAACAGTAATTATTGCCCTGCCATTAACAATCAGGAGGTTTTGTATTTCAAGTTTCTTCCAGTCTGAATGTGATTCTTTTATGATATAGTATAAATCTGATTTTGAACCATTCATGTATTCTTCTTCGCTGCCAACCATCTCTCTGGTGTAACTATCAAAAAAGACATACTCTTTATTTTCTTTTACCGACTCTAAAAAATTATTCAATGTGACAAAAATTTCTTTTTTTATTTCGTCATCGATATTTTCTTCTATACTGTCTTCATCTTCGCGGTTTTCCGGCTTCTTTTCCTGGCCAGCATCTGCTATATCCGGATGTGATTCTCCGGCTGTTGTTTCGGAAGAGTAGTCCCTTTTACATCCATAGTAATTAAAGAGTAGTATGAATATGGATAAGAATATAATTATTAATCTTGTCATGTTAATAAAACTTTTCATATCTGCCATCTTGTTTATTACAAGTTTGTATATCTTGCTAAAAAATTATGGCATCCTGAATAATATGTATAAATGATAATTGTTTATATTTAAAACACAATAGTATATATTATATTAAATATGGAAGATCAACAGGGCATATAAGATAATTTTAAATTTAAATATTAGTGAGGTAAAAGTATGGATAAGTTCAATCGTGTGGCGGTTGTTATAGTGCTGTTAAAAGTAATTGCATTTTCTATTTTGGTTGCGGTAAACAAATTTTTAAACCTTTTTGAATGGGCTAAAGTATCAAATAAAGTAATCGGTTTTTTGGCAGACCAGAATGTCTATATTCTCGGAGGAGTTCTTCTGGCTGTTTTTTTAATCTCTTTAATTTTACTGGTTTATGAATTTAAGAAAAGCGTCTAACTCATTATTTGAAAAAAAGACATTTCAGGATAGTTTAATCCAGTTGCAGGTATTAAGGCAATTTTCAAATTAATTATGAAATAAGTTAATGTTTTTCCTGATGTGCAGGTTTGCAAAAAGCAGGATATCACTTTATCGGTTAAAATAATTGAAAAACAATAAGAGTTTTGAGCGGTCCTAAAAAGAAAAATAAAAGGAGCAATAATCGGTTTAGAAATGTATATATCCTTGGAGCGGTAAGTCTCTTCAATGATATATCCTCGGAAATGATATACCCCTTGATTCCCTCATTTATTAAATCTGTACTTGGATTAGGTTCGGCATTCCTTGGCATACTTGAAGGAATTGCTGAAAGTACCAGTAGCATTCTGAAGCTATTTACAGGATATTTCTCAGATAAAATTAAGAGGAGAAAACCCTTCGTGGTGGGGGGATATGCTTTATCCAGTATTTCAAGGCCGTTGATTGGATTTGTAAGTTCATGGGGTATGTTACTTTTTTTAAGGTTCTCTGACAGGGTAGGTAAGGGGATAAGAACATCTCCGAGGGATGCTATGATAGCAGGGTACTCACCTGCCGCGAGAAGAGGTTTTGCTTTCGGGTTCCAGCGGGCTATGGACCATAGCGGGGCAGTGCTGGGTTCGGTCATTGCAAGTATCCTTATTTATTTTTTTACGGTAGACATCAGGAATGTTTTTTTGCTATCTCTGATTCCCGGTGCTATTGCCGTGCTGCTTGTCATATTCGGGATAAAAAGCAAAAGGAATGCAGCTGAAATCAAAAGTAAAATAGGGGAAGATAGTCCTGTTATAAGAAAAAATACTAAAACAGGTTTGATAAAATTTTCCGATTTCAAAAAACTTGGTAAAAGATTTACCCTATTTCTTGTAGTTATTATAATTTTTACCCTTGGGAACTCAACTGACGCATTTTTGCTGCTAAGGGCGTCGGAATTCGATATAGAGATAACCATTATCCCTCTTTTATGGGCTATTTTGCATATATCCAAAGCCATTTTTGGCACTCTGGGAGGTTATATGTCCGATAAAATAGGAAGAAAAATAATGATTTTATCGGGCTGGTTCGTTTATTTCCTTACATATCTTGGTTTTGCTTATGTAAAGGAAGATTATCTTATTTATGTTTTATTTATAGTTTATGGATTATATTTCGGGCTGACCGAAGGGGCTGAAAGGGCCCTTATAGCCGATATCGTGCCTGAAAAAAGTTTCGGTACCGCTTATGGATTTTATAATCTATCGATAGGGATTGCTGCTCTTCCTGCTTCTGTAGCATTTGGATTTATATGGAATGCATATAATTTCAGGGTAGCGTTTTTAACAGGGGCTGCGATTTCTATGGTTGCATCCGTTATGCTTATATTCTTACGATTTAAAAAGAGCGATGAGAGTTCTTAAATTAATGCAGTTTTTGACTAAAATAGGGAGTAAAATACAAAAAATAATATAATTTTTTGAAATATTATAAATTTTTGTAAAAATTATAATTTTTTTAAAAAAATGTTATAATTACAAATAAAATTATAAAAATTTATGGTTTTTTATATAATTTTTAAGCTTTTTTGAATATTTTTAGCGATGAAAGGTGATATTTATGAAAGGAATAGACTTATTCACTGAATTTTCACAGAAGGCAGGAACGAAAATAGATCCAAGAGACATAAAGATAGATGATACTACTTTAAGAGACGGAGAACAGACTGCAGGGGTTGTATTTGCCAATGAAGAAAAAATACAGATAGCAAAGATGCTCGATAAAATAGGGGTTCATCAGATAGAAGCAGGTATTCCTACGATGGGCGGAGAAGAAAAAGAAGCAATTAAAAAAATTGCTTCACTTGGCCTTGGTTGCAGCATACTTGGCTGGAACAGGGCCGTTAAGTCAGACATAGATGCTTCAGTAGAGTGTGGTGTTGATGCGGTAGCTATCTCAATATCTTCTTCTGACATTCATATCGAGCAAAAGCTTAAGAAGAGCAGGGAATGGGTGCTGGAGAGTGTCCGTGAATGTGTTGATTATGCAAAAGGATATAATCTCTATGTTTCGGTTAATGCAGAGGATTCTTCGCGTTCGGATATGGAGTTCCTTTTGTCTTTTGCAAGGACAGCAAGGGATGCCGGGGCAGACAGATTGAGGTATTGCGATACGCTTGGGATTCTTGATCCTTTTGAAACCTTTATAAGGGTGAAGACAATAATAGATATAATCGGGATAGATATCGAGATGCATACCCATAATGATTTCGGGATGGCTATTGCGAATGCGATAGCAGGTATTAAGGCAGGAGCAACTTATGTTAATACAACGGTGAACGGGCTGGGAGAGAGAGCTGGAAATGCTGCTTTCGAAGAGTTTGTTATGGCTTTAAAATATATAGAAGGCATCGATATGGGTTTCGATACAAAATATTTAAGGTCGCTGTCCGAATATGTTGCAGGAGCTTCAAACAGGGTTCTTCCTACCTGGAAGCCAATCGTAGGTGGTAATTTATTTGTTTATGAGTCAGAAAGCAAAGCTTCGGGCGTGCTTATAAATCCTGGAACCTATGAATTGTTCAGCAATAAGGATGTTGGCCTGGAAAGAAAAATAATACTCGGGAAATATTCGGGGGTAAACACCGTAATCTATAAATTAGATACGCTTGGCATTAAGATAAGCAGGAATGATGCCGAAGAGCTTGCAGAGATAATAAGGAATAAGTCAGTGTCTCTAAAGAGAGCTCTTTTTGATAGCGAAATCATTGAGACCTACAAGTCGTATAAAAATAAAAAGGTCGCGAAAACTACGGCCAAAAAGGGAGGTAAGTAATGGCAATAGCTAAAAGTGAAAAATATGTAAATATTATAGATACCACCCTTAGGAACGGAGAGCAAACCGCAGGAGTGGTTTTCTCAAAACATGAAAAAATAAGGATAGCAGGGATGCTTGCGGAAATAGGCATACCTGAGATCGAGATAGGAACGCCTGCCCTGGGAGCTTTTGAGAGGGAAGCGATCAAGGAAATACTGAATGAAGATTTTGATGCAAAGCTTTTTGTTTATTGTGAAGCGGAACCGGGACATCTCGAATATGCAGTCGAATGTGGAGCGAAGAATGTTATTATAAATATTTCTACTTCCGATATTCATATTAAGGAAAAATATAAGAAAAACAGGACATGGGTTATAGACAAATTGAGGCAGGCGATAAAGGCAGCCCGAAAAAATGGGCTTAATTTCATAATCAGTGCAGAGGATGCCACGCGTACAGATCTTGAATTCCTGTTAAAATTAATATCTATTTCAGAAAAAAAAGGTGCATATAGATTCAGGATTTGCGATACTGTGAGCCGGCTTGACCCATTCAGGACTTTTTTAAATATAAGCACGATAACAAGTGCCGTTAAGATTCCCATCGAGGTTTATAATCATAATGACTTCGGTATGGCAACCGCCAACGGGATGGCAGGTATAAGGGGCGGTGCTTCAAGCCTGGTAGTTAGCGTGGGAGGGCTTGGAGAAGGTACCGGTAATGCTGCTATGGAAGAAATCGTAATGGCTCTGAAATACCTTGAAAATATAGAACTTGGTATCGATACATCGAAGTTCAGGGAAATCGCGGAATATGTCGCGAGATCTTCATCTCGTGCAATTCCGGTATGGAAGGCGATTGTCGGGACTAATGTATTCGCCCACGAATCGGGAATACATGCAGATGGCGTTATAAAAAATCCGAAGAATTATGAAGTGTTTAATCCAAAAGAAGTCGGGTTAACAAGGCAGCTTGTTGTAGGCAAGCATTCGGGTTCCCATACTATTCTTCATAAGTTTAGAGAGTTTAACATAGATCTTACTGATAAAGAGGCAACTGATTTACTTGCGATGTCAAGAGAAATGTCTATAGATTTAAAAAGGACTCTATTTGATAAGGAACTGGTATATATATATAAAGAGTATGTAAAAAAGAATAAAAACAAAAAAGGACAACCGGAAGCTACGGATGCAGAGTAAGATAGGAGAATCATTTGGATAAGACGATATCAGAGAAAATCATAAGCGAGCATGCTGGCAGGGAATTAAAAGCAGGTGATATTGCAGTAGTCGATGCGGATGTGGTAATGTCACAGGACGGAACAGGGCCCCTTGCAGTCAGCCAGTTTAAGAAAATGGGTTTCAGCAGTGTTAAAAAACCTGAAAAATCTATTTTTTTTATTGACCATTCAGCGCCAAGCCCGAGAAAAGAGCTCTCGAATTCACATAATATGTTGAGGGATTTTGCATCCAGTACGGGTGCAGGAATTAGTGACGTTGGGAAAGGAATCTGCCACCAGATACTGGTGGAGTCGTATGTCTGCCCCGGTGATATTGTTATCGGAGGAGATTCCCATACATGTACCCCGGGGGCGCTCGGTGCTTTTGCTACGGGAATGGGCTCGACGGATATAGCAGTTGGTTATGCTCTTGCTAAGACCTGGCTTATGGTTCCTCAGACGATAAAGGTAAATTTTAACGGAGCTTTAAAAAGGGGTGTATTTGCCAAAGACCTGATTATCTATTTAATCGGAAAGATTACGTCTGACGGAGCAACTTACAAGGCCTTTGAGTTTGGGGGTGGATTCTCTGCCTCGCTTGATATAGATGGGAGGTTTACGATATCCAATATGGCAGTGGAAGCAGGGGCAAAGACAGGTATTTTCCCATCAGATGATATTACGTATGAGTATTTAAAAAATCAGGGCAGGGGTGATTGTTTCAGGGAGATATATGCTGATAAGGGTGCAGTGTATGAAAAGTCAATAGACATAGATTGCCCGGTTGTTAAGCCCATGGTTTCACAGCCTCATACCGTAGATAATGCTCTACCGGTTGATGCCCTGGAAAAAATTAAGATTGACCAGGTTTTTATTGGAACGTGTACGAATGGAAGATTCAGCGACCTGAAGGTGGCTGCAGAGATACTTAAAGGCAAGAAAGTGAAAAGCGGTGTAAGACTTATCGTAGTGCCGGCTTCAAGGGATATATATATAAGGGCGCTTAAGGAAGGGATTCTTGAAACATTTGTGGAGAGTGGAGCCGTAGTACAATCCCCGGGATGTGGTCCATGCGTTGGCATACACCAGGGAGCACTTGGTGATGGAGAAGTATGCCTTTCAACCCAGAACAGAAATTTTAAAGGAAGAATGGGAAATCCTGATTCCTTTATTTACTTAAGCTCTCCTGCAACTGCAGCGTGGAGTTCAATTAAAGGTTATATTGCTGACCCGAGGGAGGTTCTTGAACAATGATTTCAGATAAGCAGGATTCAGGGATTTTAACCGGCAGGAGTTTTAAATTTGGGGATGATATTTCAACTGATTTAATCGCGCCGGGAAGGTTTTTTCACTTAAGATCAAATTTACCCGAGCTGGCAAAGCATGTACTGGAAGATGCTGATCCGGAATTTGCCAGGAAAGTAAAGCCAGGAGATTTTGTCGTAGGAGGTAGAAATTTTGGCCTTGGTTCGAGCAGGGAACATGCACCCGTAATAATGAAAATAGCTGGAGTGGGAGCTGTTCTGGCCAAATCATTTGCACGTATTTTTTTCAGGAATAGCATCAACGTAGGGCTTCCGGCGCTGATATGCGACACTGATAAAATTGACGAAGGAGATATTCTCGAGATAAATTTAAGGGAAGGGATTGTTAACAATAAAACGAAAGATATAAAGATAGAATTCAGGCCTTTGCCGGAAGTGATGATAAAAATTCTAAATGATGGCGGGCTGGCAGAGCACATCAGGAAAAACAGGGGATTTAATTTATGAGATATAAAATAACATTGATACCCGGTGACGGAATAGGACCTGAAATCACCGATGCTACGGTAAAAGTGGTTGAAGCGACAGGGGTAAATATTGAATGGGATATCGTAAATGCCGGTTCAGAAGTGTACGAGGCGGAAGGCACTGTTCTGCCTGATAGGGTTATTAAATCGTTAAGAGAGAATAAGATAGGGATAAAGGGGCCCATAACAACTCCCGTAGGAACAGGTTTTAGAAGCGTCAATGTTGCGATGCGAAAATTATTTAATCTATATGCTTGCGTGAGGCCCTGTAAGAGCTATGAAGGAGTTAGAAGCAGGTACAGTGGAATAGACCTGGTGGTAATAAGGGAAAATACAGAAGATCTGTATGCCGGGATTGAATTTAAAAAAGGTGAAGCTGAAACGGAGCAATTAATAGAGTTTATAAGGAAAAAGCAAAATGCTACGATAAGGGAAGATAGCGGGATAAGCATTAAACCAATTTCTGTGGAAGGATCAGAAAAAATAGTCAGGTTTGCTTTTGATTATGCACGTAAAAACGGGAGGAAAAAGGTTACCGGTGTTCACAAGGCAAATATAATGAAGTATTCCGATGGCCTTTTTCTGGAGGTATTCAGGAAGATTGCGTCTGGATACAGTGATATAGAAGCAGAAGAAAGAATTGTAGATAATATGTGTATGCAGCTTGTCCAGAAGCCCGAGCTTTACGATGTGCTTGTTTTACCCAATCTTTATGGAGATATAATTTCGGATCTTGCTGCCGGTCTCATTGGAGGGCTTGGTGTTGCTCCCGGGGGAAACATTGGAGAAAGCATTGCGTTATTTGAACCCACACATGGAAGTGCTCCAAAATATAAAGGGCAGAATAAAGTGAATCCAACTGCTATGATGTTGTCTGCGGTTATGATGTTGAAGCATATAGGAGAAAAAAAATCTGCGGATAAACTGGAGCTGTCCATAGCTGAAATCATCAGGGAAGGTAAGTATGTAACTTATGATTTAAAACCTGAAAGGGATGACCCTACGGCTGTTGGCACCAGTGAATTTGCAGATGCGGTTGTGAAAAAAGTAAAAGAAGATTAACGGCAACGCATATTTTTTAAAGTTCTCTAAGAATTCGGATGTGCGCCGTCTTCTGTCATGGCCCCGTTTACAAAAACTATGTCATCGTCTCCGCCATCTACTTTATTTATACCAAAGCTTTCAAGAATATAGCTGTTTCCGCCGCTGGAAGAATATTCGTAGCTGATTTCCCACGGGTCTTTTTCTGGGGCACTATGCATAATTCCGCTGGTTATAAGTATTTCGGGGTAGTCGGCTTCGGGAGGGTATGAATTCTTTTCCGAAGAATATACTTCAAGTGCTTTGGCAATGTTTTGCATTTCAGCTTCGGCTGCTGTTTCCTTTGCCTTGTTGGTAATAATTGCGTAGGAAGGGATGACAATAGCTGTTAATATAACCAGTACGACTATAACTATCAGTAATTCAACAAGAGTAAAACCGCTTTTTTCTTTTAAAAAACCGAATTTTCTTAGTGACATTGCTAATAAATTAATTTTATTATTATTAGTAGTGTATTATAACTGAAAATTGTTAATTTAAAAATTTTTAATTGATGCATGTTTGTTTCTTAAAATTATTTTTATATTATAATGATTATAGTGGTTAAAAAAGTAGAATAAAATTTTTTTAGGATTTATAATTAAAAAAATATTTGAACTTGCATGTGTCTGGAAATAAAAAATCCTGGTTCAAAAATTAATATAAAATGGATAATAAAGATAGTATTGATCTAAAAATTTTAAAAGCTATCTTCGGTATAGCGATTTCGATTGGATCAGAGCTGGAGCTTGAGAAAGTCTGTGACTTAATTGTCGAGAAAGTAGTTAAGGTTATCAACTGTAATGGATGTGCCATAATCCTCATAGATGAAGATGAAGTCAAACTTCAGAGCGAGATTGGTTTTGGAAACAGCATAAGGCAGGTTGAGTTTACAAGGGAAATGCCTCTTATAAAGTATATTTTATCCACAAAGAATAAACTTTTTATAGGAAATATTGAGAGCTCATATTTTAAATACAGTATCCCAAGGGGTGAGAAAACGACTTCTATGATATGTATACCGATTATAGTGAAAGGCGAAGTAAAAGGTATTATTTACATTGACTCAAAAAAGACAAATGCTTTTTCAAGTAAGCATGAATACTTTTTAAATATTCTTGCTCATGAAGTTTCTGTTGCAATAGAGAGGGCTCTTAATTATGAAAAAATAAAAAAACTGACTGTTATAGATGAATTAACCGGTGTTTACAACAGAAGGAAGTTTGATGCTGATTTAAAAAGTACACTGAACGAGGCGATAAGATATGTCAAGAGTCTGTCGCTTCTTATGATAGATATAGATTACTTTAAGAAATACAATGATGCTTATGGCCACCAGAGGGGCGACATGGTTCTGGAAAGAATCGGTAAAATTTTCCTTGAAAATAAAAGGAATACAGACAGGGTATATCGTTATGGCGGAGAAGAGTTTTCTGTAATATGCAGCGAAACCAATAAGGAAAATGCCAGGATTTTTGCAGAGAGATTGAGGGAAGTTGTATACCAGAGTAAATTTGAAGGAGAAGAAATGATCGGACCCGCAAGCAGTCTCACTATAAGCATCGGGGTTTCAAGTTTTCCATTTAATTCTACAAATTTGGAAGGTCTTATAAAATATGCTGATGACGCCATGTACAGAGCCAAGGCAGGTGGCAGGAACAGGGTAGTCTTATAGAGTTTTTAATATTCGTAAGATTTTCTTAATTTGACAAGGCATCTTTTTTTGGCTATAGTTAGATACGTCTAACAATATTAGATTATTAGAAAATGGTGTATAATGAAATATTTAACCCAGAGTCTGGAAGATTACCTAGAGGCCATGTATGTCATAGGGATTACGAATAAAGTCGTGAGGGTAAAAGAGGTTGCCGAATTTTTGGATGTTAAAACGCCTTCTGTAGTAGATGCTGTAGGGAAGCTTACACAAAGAGGACTGGTGGTGCATGAGAAATATGGATATCTTGAATTAACCGGCGAGGGCTATAAGCTTGCGAAGGAAGTAAATGACAAGCATGAAAAGCTGTATAAATTCCTGAAAGATATTCTTGGCGTAAGTAGCGCCACTTCGAAAAATGATGCCTGTAATATTGAACATTATATAAGCAAGGAAGCTATGGAAAAGCTGTTTAAGTTTACCATGTTTATAGAGACATGCCCGGAAGGCGGACCTATATGGCTTAAAAATTTCAATTATTATGCGAAACACGGGCATCATCCAAAAAGCTGTTGCAGAAGTTGATTATTTGCAATCAAATTTAGATTATTTAAGGAAAAATCATTAAAAAATATTGACAAATTTATATAGTACTATTAAAGTTAGACATGTCTAATATTAATTTGGGGGGCTACTAAAAATGAGAAGATGGGGCATAGGTAGAAGAATAGGAGCAGGATCTGTAAGATTTGGAGGAGCCGTAAGAGCAGGAGCCGGAGGGTTCAGGCATGGAGGATACCTCAGCATGGCAGATGCTGTTCCAAAAAAAAGATATAGAGTTGTGAGGATTAATGGTGGATACAGAATTAATTCCAGATTATGCGCAATGGGATTTGTTCCGGGTGAAGTTTTCTATGTTTCAAGTGCATACAGAGGGGGACCAAGATGTGTATATATAAAAGGCACAAAGTTTGCAATTGGTAGCGGTATGGCTGAGAGTATCCAGGTAGAGGAGATTTAATGTCGGTTAAGAAAATAACGGTTGCCCTTTCTGGAAACCCCAATTCAGGTAAAACAACAATCTTTAATAATCTCACCGGCCTGCGTCAGCATGTGGGTAATTACCCTGGTGTTACTGTAGAAAAAAAGGAAGGCGTAGTCAAGTATAAGGGATACAGGATCAATATTATTGACCTTCCAGGAAACTATAGTCTAACCGCTTATTCTCAGGAAGAAATAATATCAAGGAATTTCATTATCAATGAAAAACCGGATGTAGTTGTGGATGTTGTTGATTCCTCAAATCTTGAACGAAACCTTTATCTCGCGGTCCAGCTTATGGAACTGGATACGCCTCTTGTTCTTGCGTTTAATATGTCTGATGTAGCAAAAAAGATAGGGAAGATGGTTGATATTGAGCTGCTCTCGGAGCTTTTTGGTTTACCTGTAGTAGAGACAGTAGGTTCGAAGGGAATAGGAAAAAAAGAGATCCTGGAAGCAGCAATAGATTTAGTGGAAAAAGGAAAGAGAAAAAAAGTAGAAATTAAATATAGTGAAGAAGTAGAAAAGGAGATTTTGAATATTACCTCTGTTATGGAAAAGGAGGAAATACCGACTTTTAATTTCAACCCCAGATGGGTAGCTGTAAAACTTCTCGAGCAGGATGCAGATGTAATAAATGTATTAAAAAAGGCGGCGGGCGCGAAGTATGGCAATATCGAAGATACAGTTAACAATTCCATAAACCATATAACGGGCATACTCAGGGAAACTCCCGAAGTAGCAATAGCTAATTCCAGATACGGATTTATTAAAGGGGCGCTTCTTGAGTCATACAGAGAAGTAGAGACTGCAAAATTAGATAGAAGCGAGAGGATTGACAGAATACTTACCAACAGAATATTCGGGATACCGATATTTTTACTTGTAATGTGGCTTATGTTCCAGGCCGTGTTTTCTCTGGGGAAATATCCTGTAGAATGGCTGGAACTGGGTTTCGAAAAATTAGGTAACCTGGTTGCGGATTTTATTCACAATTATTTATTAAGATCGCTTCTGGTAGATGGCATTATAGGAGGGGTAGGAGGTGTTATAACCTTTACCCCTAATATAATAATGTTGTTCTTTGCGATAGCCATTCTTGAAGATTCCGGCTATATGTCAAGAGCTGCGTTTGTTATGGACAGGGTAATGCATAAGATAGGGCTACATGGAAAATCCTTTATTCCCCTTGTCATCGGGTTTGGCTGTACCGTTCCTGCTTATATGGGTTCAAGAATCCTTGAAAATAAACAGGACCGACTGGTTACCATGCACATAAATACATTTATGAGCTGCGGTGCCCGACTTCCCGTGTATATACTTTTCGCAGGAGCATTTTTTCCTGCAATAGCAGGAAATATTGTATTTTCAATTTATTTAATAGGCGTGCTGATGGCAGTAATTATGGCAAAGGTACTCAGGGCGACAAGATTCAGGGGTGAATCGGAACCATTTGTTATGGAATTGCCGCCATATCGTATCCCGACACTTAAAGGGGTGCTTATTCATACCTGGGAAAGGGTGTGGGAATATATCAAGAAGGCCGGAACTGTAATCCTGGCAATATCTGTGCTTATGTGGGTGCTATTTACATTTCCAATGATCGGGGAGAATAACTATTCCGAGGATTATGAGAGCCAGATTGAGGAAATTGAGCTGCTTAATCAAAATGGAGAAATTACAGTTGATGAATATGAAAACAGTATATCGGAAATAGAGGCAAAGATGGCCGGTGAGAGTCTCGCGTATTCTGCTGCCGGAAGAATCGGGCATTTTATGGAGCCGGTTTTTAGACCTCTCGGCTTTGACTGGAGGATGGTTGTGGCTACCGTATCAGGAATTGCAGCAAAGGAAGTTATCGTTTCTACTATGGGTACGCTTTACAGCATAGAAGATACGGAAGGTCAATCTGAATCTTTACAGACAGCTTTATATAAACACTATACTCCACTTGTTGGTTATAATTTTATGTTGTTTACACTACTATATTTCCCATGCCTTGCTGCCATGGCTGTATTCAGGAAAGAGGCGGGTACAAAGGAGATGTTGTTTCAGATGGGCTATACTTTACTTCTTGCCTGGGCAGTGTCTTTACTTGTTTTTCAGATAGGAAGCATTTTTATCTGACATTATTGTTTATTTACCTGTAATCATCAAACATTATCAGGATATTACTTATATTTTATCTTATAGTTTAAGCTTAAAAATAAACAAAAAATATAACTTAAAAATATTTCACTGATTATTAATTTTATATTTTTATTTGAAATAAAAAGACCCCGCATTAAGCGGGGTCTTTAATAGATCACTAAATTAATCTAATTGATATTAAAATTAATCTAATATCTTCTTCTGTAGCTACTGTCTGTTCTCTCTTTGCGAGGACGGGCTTCATCAACTTTTAAAGTACGACCTTCAAAAGTCTCACCGTCAAGGGCTTCTTTTGCCTTTTCTGCCTCTGCTGCATCTGACATTTCAACAAATCCGAAACCTTTACTTCCGATTATGGTGACTTCTTTAATCTGTCCATGCTGGGAAAAAAGTTCTTCCAGTTGCTTATCAGTAACAGAGTAGCTTAGATTTCCTACATAAAGTTTGTTACTTTGCATTCTTACCTCCTTAAAATATTTTAATTTTCTCCTGAGTTAGATAATATTTCTTTTAGAGAGGTAGTAGCGAGTAACAAGTCCTGACTCTTAATAAAAACATCATAAAACGAAAGAGAATTATAATTATAATCTCTTCTACAAGCTTCTGTCAATGTATAATTTATTATACAGGTTTTATCCCGGAATGGGTATGCATGTGTTAAGACTAAAGATATTTCCAGCAAAGACACTAAATTTAAATATTAATGTGAATATAATTAAATTGAATTTATATATTTAGGCATAAAAAAAATTTTTATGTTTTAATTTTCCAATTCGTAACAATATTTTCCCTGTCGAAGACTCTAACAGCAAGTTTGAGAACAAGCGGGCAAACTGCCAGCAGTATCAGGCATCCTATTAGAAGATAGGTAATGTTTATAAGGAAGATTCCGGCAAGCTGGAGGCCTATAACAAGGTATATAGGAAGTATCACCATTGAGCCAATCCCCTGGGCGCTTTTAATATCTGTGGATTTTGAAGATACTATAATACTTATCATGGTTATTATAAAGGATAATAAGGGACTCAGGATAAATGCTACTATTACCCATTCAAGTGTGGGGAGTGGCAAATAACCCAATTTAATAAAAGCTATGATATCTACAACTATTGTCAGTATAATGAAGCAGATTGTGGAAGTGATAAATGAAGGTACCAGGGCAGTAAGCGTTTTTCCTATAAGAAGTTCTGATGTTTTTATAGGAGTTGCCAGAAGTGGCTCTAGGGTTTTGTTTTCTTTTTCCATAAGTACTGAGGATGGCGCTATAAGACTGGGAACCATTGCAGGGATTAGAAGCAGGAGAATTAGCAATTGTTTTAGAATAAATCCTATAAGCACCTTTAAAGGGTCATCAACAGAACCAAAAACTTTATTTATAAAATTTACTGTATCTACATCTTCCAGTATAGTGCCGCTTCCCAGAATAAATGCCATCGGCATTGCTATAGAGAATATAATGACGACGATAATAACAGGTAACCATATGGTTTTGTTTTTTATAATCTCTTTAATTTCTTTTTTAAAAATTATGACTGCTTTTTTCATCTTGACTCTTCATCTTTTATTAAACTGAGATATATCTCTTCAAGAGTTGCCTTTACTTCGTTAAAATAAAGGATCTGTGCACCATCATCCATGATTTTTTTAATTACTTTAGGGTTAGATGTTTCAGGTTTCTCGATTGTTACTATTGCTTTGTTACCATCCAGCTCAATATTCTTTAATTCGTTAATTTTATTCATCAGCCCCATATATCTTTCTGCTTTATCATTGAATGTTATTTCAACTCTTGTATTTTTGTCACTGTTTTGTAGCTCATCAAGAGTAGCAATCTTTATAATCTTTCTTTTTATAATGCAGACTCTATCGGAGAGACTGGATGCTTCTGCTAGATTGTGGGTGCAAAGAAAAACAGTAATTTTTTCTTTCTTTAGACCTTCAATGAAATTTCTTACCATGTAGGCACTTTCAGGGTCAAGCCCTGCAGTTGGCTCGTCCAAAAACAGTATCTTCGGCTCATGTATGAGCGCACGGGAAAGTGCAAGTTTCTGTTTCATACCTTTAGAATATGTACCTGCTGGGTCATCTTTCCTGTCCCATAGATCAAACATCTTAAGATATTTTTCAATATTCTTTCTCCTCCCTTCTTCTGATAAGCCATAAAAGCGGGAGAAGTAGTCAAGGTTATCATATGCTGATATTTTTTCGTACATTCCCGGGGATTCAGTAAGGATTCCGATTATCGATCTTATATATTCACCATTTTCTTTAGAATCTCTACCATCTATAGTTATATTTCCTGAATTCGGGGAAATAATCGTTGCAAGCATTCTTATCGTGGTGGTTTTTCCAGCTCCATTAGGTCCAAGAAACCCAAAGATTTCGCTCTTGCCTATATCAAACGAGATATTTTCAACTGCGGTAATATCTCCAAATTTTTTTGAAAGGTTTTCTACCTTTATCATAAAAATATTATATTTTTAACTTTTCTTAAGGTTCCAATTAATTATCTACTCTGGAATTATATGAGTCAATGTTTTCTTTAATTTTTGTTATAAGATAACTGAATTGACTTACAAAGTTGCTGGCAGGTGTTTTTAAAAGATAAAGTATGTAATCTTAAATAATAAAAAATTTAATGATAATCAATAAAAATTTATTTACAAAT
>Ga0180433_10003963_pt1 | contig 21168 bp, 15 predicted proteins | sample SS_ome_8_FD_132980 | JGI IMG/M metagenome (GOLD analysis project Ga0180433, IMG submission 132980) | Hypersaline lake sediment archaeal communities from the Salton Sea, California, USA - SS_1_D_1 metaG | ecosystem: Environmental > Aquatic > Non-marine Saline and Alkaline > Hypersaline >... | reverse complement strand
TCCTACAATCTGTTCTACGGCAGCTCTAAATTCATTTAAACTCGGATTTCTATTAATGTCAAATTTTTCAATTCCATTTGGGTAATCCCTTCCATTCGGAATAATGCCCGACGTCGATCCGCTTACCTCATAAACAGCAGTCGGAGGAGGCGTTCCCTTATCCGCAATCATAGCATACCATCTAGCAACATCAAAATCCCAAGCAGCATATCCCGTAGGATAATAAACAGTATCTGCTTCATCTATAAAACTCATAACAACTGAATATTGACACTCTGGATAACGAATACTTGGAAGCTCACAAGTTTCACAATGGTCATAAGTATTTTCAACATCGTTCCAAGTATGATCTGGGCTAAAAACTCTCCAATCTAACTTTTTATCACATTTATAACAAACCCCATCAATCTTAATGACGTTTGCACAATCTTTACATCTAGAAGGAAGCCTTACATAATCTTGACTCATATCTTATAACTCCCGACAGCCAACGCAATCATTAGTCCAACCGTTAATTTTCCAAACAATAATCATTGAACCTGTACCATCGGACGTTAAAAGAGATCCTACATAATCAGATACAAATCCATCAATTTTTGACTCTCCTAGTTCATTTAATTTATTTGTTTCATATTCTCCAAAAATATCTCCACTCTGCAAACAACCACATGGATTTTCTAAAGAAGTCCCAGAACCCTCAGACACTGTCGCCTTCATGTAGATTCGCCAATCTTCATCTGCACCACAACCCTCACTTGTATGATGCATTTTTTGATAAATTCTCAAACTCAAACAATATAAATTATCATCAGAACCATATGCCGTTACATAAAAAGGTTCTTTAATTTTAACTCCTGCAATTGCCTCTGTCCATTTTTGTTGAGGTATAAATACAGTTCCAACAATATTAACGAGAGATCCATCTACTCCTACCATATTTGTAATAAAATAATCAACAGAAGCACAATTACTATAATTTATTTCAACACTCGGATGTAATTTATCCCAAGTAGAAGTTATACATTCAGAAGATCCATCACAACAATTAGCAACAAGAGAGAGAGACGAAAAAGAAGAAGAGCCACATTCGCATCTACAAGAGCTCGAACTAGAAACCCTTACTCTCATTACAATATAGTGAGTTTTTGTCTTTGAATCAGGAGTATTCTCGCTAGGATCGTCAACCACATCTAATCCAGGTAAATTCATAGAACATGGGTCTGCAGAATGCTCCCACTCAAAGCCAACAATCTCCATAGGACTAGTAAATGAATTTAAGAAATCTATATTTTTATAATATTTATCATTTCCATCTTCATCTTCTACAACAAATACATGATATAAAGAATCCTCATATATATCAGAAATTGGTTTTACTCCAAATTCCAATCCAACATACCCAGGATACATTTTTCCTTGAATTGAGGCGATAATATCATGATGATACATTTGCTTTGGAGGATTTTCATTTCTAGCTCTTGGGTCTACATATTTAGAATCAAATACGTCGGTTGCCCATTCTATACTTTGAGTTCTATTAATAAGCGCTGGCTGAACAAAATCTGTCGAAAATTGATCATCAAACACTTGAATAATCTTTGGCTTTTCACATATTGGATATTTAATTCTAATCGTATTACTCGAACTACTAGATGAGTCAATCGGAACATTGAAATCAGATATTCTCATTAAACAAGCACACAACGCACAGCGAGGACTTTCATACTCTGGCATCCCGTCTTCTTGATAGTTTCTAATATTATCTAATGGAAGAAGTCTATACGAAGAAGAAGAGGTTAAACGACTCGGAATCTCTGCACTTGAATTAAAAAATCTAGGATCATCAACCGCAAATTCATTCATCCTTTTTAAAGTTTTTGGGTCATCAAAATATTCAGTTGATGTAGAAGAACCTATAAAGTTGGAGAAAAAATACATAACATAAAGATCTTCATCTAACTTTTTAATTGTTGGATTAATAACCTCTCTTAATGGTTTTAATGTATATTTTGTTTTTTCTCCAACAACCTCAGATTTACTTATATACGGTACATAGAATGGTCCTTCGACCTTTCTTCCACTTCCTCCTTCTATCATCCAAAAATTAAGAATTCTATCATATTGTAAGTTTAAATCATTAGTATCTTCTTCGTATTCAACCAAATCATTATCTGAAACAAAACCAATTTCTTCTAATGGTGTGTATAAGGTTTGATTGAAAAAACCTAACTTATACGAAAGAGAATTATCAATTGCCTCAAACGGTCTTCCCATAACTGGAGCCATTAAGCCGTCATACGAAAAACGAGAAGACTCACTACTACTTTGACCACAAGAATATGACAAATCTTTAAGACTTTTTGTTGCAGTTATAGAATATTTAGAACAAAAATCAATTTTTGGATCGCTAAATATAGACACTAAATTAGATTCACTAGGGTTTATTTGTTCCAAAGCGGTAAGAGTATGTCTACATCCATTATAATCTTCTATATAATTAGATCCTTCTCCCGCAACAATATATACATCTGGACAAACTCCTGGAGAAGTAGGTTTTGCCCAATATTCTATTCCATCGGGATCAATTGCTTTACATATCTCACAAGGGTCAACATCCTTAGTCTTACAAAAAAAGCATGGATCATAAGAATAATAACTCGTATCGGTATATTCTGGATTTAAGGATATAACTCCTTCTTGATAAAATTCTCTAAATGTAAATTCTATATCTTGACATTGACATGGTCGACAATCACAAAGGGATAAAAGGTTATCTTCTGGAACATCCGTCACTAATGGAGTCGGATTATCCGCACAATCCGCAGAGTCGACACAAGACCCGCTTTTTACCCACTTACGATAAACACATTCTGTTTCCGATTGACTATAAATATCCCATTCTGTTGAACAATAACATTCGCAAGAGACATCCCCCGTCCACGACGGAGACCCCCATTCTTCCGTTGTACAGTCAAACACAACCTCAAACTCAAAACAACATTCGTTTAATTCTGCTCCAGAATTTATAGTACTTATATTATCTATAAAAAGATCTTCTACGCAATCTCCTTCTATAGTTTGACTTTCAAAATCCTCCCAATCTCCTTCTGGGCAACAAAAATTAAATTCTAATGGAGAAACTATTGCGTTACCCTTATTTGTAAAAATAGTCAAATTATTCAAAGTCATAATCGCCGTAGCTTCAAATCCATCACCAGAATCAAAGGTAGCAGAACTAGCAAAAGTACAGAATTCACTTCTAACCATATCTAAAGTTGCCGTTCCAGAAATAGATGTTGTATCACTACAAGAAGAAGCTCCTGGCAATGTGTATCTATCAAATTCATAATCAAAAGTTAACTCGTATTCTTCGTAACAACAATCGCAATTTGAAAAATCACACGAAGACGAAGACGAACAAAGAAAATATTGAAGTGTTGCGCTCATTACTGTTTCATATTCGATATAAAGAATTACAAAATGAGTATCGGTATTTGGATTATCAAATGGATATCTATATTCATCTTCTATATAAGAATAAGCATATGGATCATTAATAGCCTCTCCAAATTTTCTTCTTTTAATGTTTATATATGGTTGAGTTAAGGTTTTCCATTCGATTTTTTTAATTTTAATTTTAGTCGCATCTGGTCTAAAATTATCATAATCAAAAGCATACTCTGCAGAATGAGGATCTACCTCCCCAACTCGTTTAATTTGCAAAACATAAACCAAAGAATTATCATAAAGATCATTTATCGGTCTCGTCTTAAAATCATATCCAATCTGCTCTGGATACATTTTAGATTCTATTCCAGTAATAATGTGATTCTCAGGAATTTGTTTAGCAGGAGTATCTAAAACTGCATTATTTGTAATTTCTTCACTTGGTAACCAATCAATCGACTGTGTTCTATTACACATAAGCGGAGGGTATGAATCTCTTACAAACCTATAATCTATCCAATCAATAATTCTAGGCTTCTCACAAATAGGATAAAGTCTAGAAACGGTCTCCCCAATAGAATTATCTTCATATACATCGTTAATCTCAAGAATATTAATACGAATTAAACAAGAAAGGGCCGCAAAACGTGGATTCCCTACAAACGTAGCATTTCCATCTGGATAGTAATAATCTGTATTATCTCTTGGGACAATGATAGAGTCAGTATCTGGAGACCTACCACTTAAAATTCTTTGCGGAAAATTCGTTGAAAACTCTGAAGTTCTAATTAAGTAATTTGCATCATCTGTATATTCATCATCTGGTAATTCATTTGTTGAAAAATTGGAAAAGAAAAACATTTCATAAAGATCGTCGTTTAATTTTACAAGCCTTGGATTTATAACTTCTCTAAGTGGCCTCAGTGTCATTTCCGTTGTTACTTCTTCGCCAACAACTTTTTCTTCTGAGGCATGAATATAAGGAACATAATACGGACCAAATTTTCTACCAGGAGCGGCTCTATCTAATATCCAAAAATGAAACACTTTATCGTATTTAAGAAGCGGAGACTCTTCATATTCCAATTCTTCAATATAACTAACCAAATCATTGTTAGTCAACAACCCCATCTCTACAATAGGACTTCCAATAGTTATATTAGCAAAACCCATAGTATATGCAGGAGGAACATCTATTGTTACCAACGGACGACTAGTATATTCTGTTAGTTTTCCAGGTAAATGTAACTTCCCCATTTGCTTTCCTTAAACTATCTCAATATTATTAGGAGTGTTATCCCCTAACGCATATGTTCTTTCATAATTTCCAACTGGAGTAAATGAATCATCATTCTTAAACCCTGTCCAAAAAATATCAAATTCTCCACCTAAAGAAGATTTCAATCCTAAAACTAAATTAAACCTTCTTCGATATCCGTAAAAATACCAAAAACGCTCAATAGTTAAAGAAGCAAACATATTAACACCATCAATACAAGCTTCTCCTTTCCACAAACCTTCTTTTATCTCTGATATATCAATAAATCCACCAACAGGAGATTCTGGTTCGTCTTCGCACTCAGACCAATAATATCTCCAAAACTCAGGCTTATCATCTCCCCATGGGTCAATTGAATCAGGAATAGTAATTGTATATTCAGACATCAATTCTGGTTCTGAATAACTAAAACAACTATCTTCATAACAATCTGTACATGGATTGGAAGATGGAATCGTTTCTCCTTCGCATAACACGTACCAATTACAACCATAACATCCTGCAGCACTTTCTGTTTGTTGATTTTTTCTTATTAACACTGAATCAACAATACAATCATCAAACCCAAATCGTACATTTAAGGTCCAGTCTCTTGGTCCACCACAAATACATGCCGCAAACCATCCATCACCAGACCCATTAGGAGGACATGTAGATGTATTATAAGTATAACAGTCTGAAGAAAGGTCGTTTAAAAGTTGTGGAAATCCAAATTCGCTACTCCAACCATACGAAATATAATCTGTACAAGTGTTATTTCCAAAAACACTATCATCAAAAGTCATCAGTCTTAAGCCAATATCTGAATCGCAACCCCATTCATACCCTCCAACCGCACTATCACTAACCGTAGTTACATCAAAAACATTAAAATGCCTAACTAAATCATAATCAGAACTAGAAATAGAATAAGAAGAAGAGGAAGAGTCTTCACAGTTTTGACACTTAAATTCCTCAAAGGCAATAGAAGAATAATTTTTCTTTTTAATACTTATTGAAGTTAATCTACGATTATTAAGATCTAAACTTTTAGAATAAGTTCCATTTACCTTAAATATGTGATCTAATGTTTTATCGTATATTTCATTCAAAGGTCTTGTCTTAAAATTCATACCAGCATAACCTGGATACATTATTGATTCTATACCGCTAATTAAATGATGATATGGAATTTGTCTAGCTGGATTCGCACTAACAGCTTCATTATCAAGACTATCAGAAGATTCTTTATCTTCTGCCCATTCTAATTTCTGAATTGTATTGACTAACATAGGAGGATGAAAATCTTTTCCGAATCTTTCTCCTACATATGTAATAAATCTAGGCTTTTCTGCAAAAACAAAAATTCTTTCTTCTAATTCGGCATTTATTTTTGCATTTCCTATTCTTATCATACATGAAAGTAAAGCTAATTTTGGATAATTATCGTCTGGATAATCATCTGCGTAAAGATTTCTATCGTTTCTTTGAGGAACTCCTTCGAAAGGAACTGAACCATACCCAACCTCCTCTGAATCATTTGTTGCAAACTCCACTACCCTCCTCAAAAATTCTGGATCGTCTGAATATTCAGAAGATACAGATGATCCAGTCGAACCCTCGTATTCTATATTTGAAAAAAAATACATTAAAAATTCTGATTCACTAATTTGAACAAATGTAGGATTTATAACTTCGGCTAAGGGTCTTAGATTAATCTTTGATCTCTCATTAACATATTCTATACTATCAATATACGGAAGATAATATGGACCACCAATCAATTCTCTCGAAGTAAAATCTACAACAGAAAAATGAAATATACGAGTAAATCTATTAGACCTCGATAAGTCTTCTGAATACTCAGAAAGAGAAGAATCTGACTGAATATATAACTTTTCCAAATCAGATTTCATAAATCGATTAAAAAAAGTTATATCATAAGATGGAGGAACAGAAACCATACCAAGTGGTCTGCCAATATAGCTAGATAACCCTCCAGAGTCATAAAGATTTGTATCCATATATTCTCTTCTGTTTTATATTTCTTCTATTATTTCTTCTTCTGTTGCACTTTCGGCAGCAGGAGCTTCTTCTGTAGAAGTTTCAGACTCCTCTTCTACGGCTAAATTTTCAAGTTCACTAGCTAAATCACTCTCATCTACTTCTGATTCCTCTGAAGACGACTCTTCTGCTGGTTCCTCTTGTATTTCACTTTCGGATTCATCTTTAGGTGCCGCAAAGATATCTCCCCCAATATCAGGAACTGGAACTGGAGTTATTTCACCATCCTCTTCTTTTTTTGTCAAACCACAATACTTAACCATTCGATCAAGAATATCTGTACCCTCAACCAATTTACTTCCAAGATCAGTATGCACCTGACGAGTCATTTCATTAAATGTTGCATCTCTCGCAGTAAACAAATCATCAACAAGAAGATCGTTCATTTCATCTGGATTAAGATTAAACATTTCATAGATAATTTTAATTGGCAAACTTCCTTTTTGATACATCTGAAATAATGCATCAAACATTTCTTGATTATCTCTAATTGTTAACCTATTAAATGTTAATCTTGGATAATAAAAGTCTTGCTCTCCGTTTTCATCTTCTTCCGACCATCCATTTTGAATTGCCATTGGAAGAAGTAACTTTCTTTCTACAAAATTCTTAAATATATCTCTTACTAATAAGTATCTAGTATTTAATATTTCGGCCGTTAATCTTGCCCCGCCATAACTAGATTCTCCAGTAATAAGCTCTCTTGTAACACCCAACGCAGAAAATATCTCATTTTCAATTCTTTCATACTCTGGTTGAAGCTGAATCAAACGATTTTCTGCACCAATTAAATCCCAAGAAAAGTCAAAATTGGTAATAACATGATAATCAGGATCCTCCATACTCATATCAATTTCAGATCTTAAATTATCAGTTGCATCTGGACTAATTCCAGGAGCAGAAATTTTATTTCTTGGAGTCATTAGTCTACTAGAAAGAGAAAGCTGAGTATACTTAAAATGTTCTTTTTGAAGTAATGGGATTATAACTCTTTCTAATCTTGAAGTTCCAAGATCTGCATACGGAGATCTTTTTCTTGCCAAATGAGCAACAAAAGACCCAGTCATAGGATCAGTATCCATAAGGATAGAACCGAACTGCTGAATGCTATTCACAATATCTACTGGTATATTATCATATATTGCTTTTTCAAGAGGCGTTACCGATTGGCTAGACTCTGTATGAGCTCCTCCATCAACGGCAGTTACTAATTTAATCAAAGGCTCTGGTCTATATTCTGCGAAAGCAAAATCACAAAATGGAAAATGAACAATTCCAACCTCTTCTGGAGGTAAAACTGTCATCTTCTTCCACCATTTTTTATTTTCGTCCCATTCACAAAAAGTGAAGCAGTTTCCAATCACGTTCCATTCATAAATCATCTCCATAAGACGATCAAACAAACCGATAGTATCAGCCCATTTTTGACATTTATTCAAACATTTTCTAGCCTTTGAACCATCAGGGTCATCCCTCAGTTTTGGCATGGTAAAACCTATACGAGATATTGGAAGATCTGTATGGAGGTCGATTGCCGAACCCACATGCGGATCTGTTCTACAATTATGAGTGACTTTTCCATTACATATATAACTTTTTTCATCGCCAGAAGCATCAATCTCAAGATTATAAACAATATCTTCTTCCTCGGAATATGTAATCTTTTTAATCTTAAATGCTGCATATCCATTAATAAAAAAGGCACAATTTTTGGTATTTTTAGATTCTATCTCTTCCCATTTATCTGAAGAAGCAACTATTTCATTCGCACTCCAAGAAGGAATAGTGATATGCCAAAAATCATTTTTGCTATAATATCCTGTCTTACACTTTTTAGATCGTTTATACTTTGCAATTCGACACATAATTCCTGCGCCAATTGCCATCATTTGAACCTGCGAAGCTAGATTGTCAGAAGAAGTTGTAACAACTATCTTTCCTTTATTTGAAGTTTTATTATCATATCGATGGCCATCGCCTTCCATATACCCAACAATAAACTCTTTCCTTGCCTTGTTAGAACTCATTATCAACTCTTGAGATAATGTTTTTGTCGTACTTCCAGTTCCAACGTGATAAAAACAAAATTCTCCAATTTCTCTGCTGTTAATTACTATCTCTACATGATTATCTCTTTCTCTGGCAATTCGACCATCAACACCAAAAACCTCTTTTGCTGTTCTTAAAATTCCCTTGCCTAAAGTATCTTTTTCTAATTTATTGATTGTAAATGCGACACCAACCGGGACTTTGATTTTTTCTTGATGCCAATTATACCCTCTTCCGTCTTCGTTTGTCCCAATACATCGCTTTTCCCAGATAATCGATCCTTCTGCCGCATAATAACCCAGAAATCTAGACTCTTTGTCGGTCATAGTATTGTTAGGATCAGATTTTACAGGAGCCATCAAAAAATAATCACCAACATTAACCCTGTCTGCATTTACCCACTCTGGCTTAAATTTAATATCATCTTTGTAGTGGTACATATCCTTTTTAACATTCTCTTTTCGAAGAATAAAATATGGATGTTCGTGTGTTGTCTTTGACTTGTTTTGTAAGCACCAAGCCTTAATTGTTACTGCTTTTGGATCTTTACATTTTCTTTTGATCTTTTCTTTAACCTTACGAATTGTTCCCTTTCCAGTAACAATTTCATCTCCAACCTCTATATTTTTAATACTCTTTAGTTTACCATCAGCCATCAAAACATCCGCAGGATTACTTTGAGACACGTAGTAGCAAAAATACCGGTACCACTGATATTTTTCTCTAATACTGACAGGCCAATATAATAAACCGCCATTTTGCTCCTGCATCATCATAAAATAAACAGGAATATCTCCATACATTCCAGATCCATACTGACGATTTACCATATATGGATTAGAACGAGACAAAGAGAAATTTAGCATCGAAAAATTATTACTAATCATTGGATCCATTTGAAGACCCATAAATGATGAATTTCCCTGACCAAAACCTGTAGGAGTTCCACCCATACCACCAGCTAAACGTAGTTTATCTTTGTCCATTGGTCCTTGTGTTACTCCTGGAGAATTAGTTCCAGAAAACCTTTTCCTTGCCCCTTCTACTTGAAAGATAGGCAACATTGATGACTCTGCAAGAACATCATCCATTGCAGACCCAGGATCCCCCATTCCAAATCGAGAAGAAACGTGCGGTTTATAGCCTTCTCCAAAAAGCTGGTTTTGAGGCTCCTTTGTGACAGATTTGTTCTTAACAAAAGAACTTTGATCAATCTTAGGTCTTCCAGAGTCGTCTATTATATTAAGAGATTGAAGAGTTTCAATGATTGTTTTAGTTATCATTGCCATTTGATCTTCGTCCATCTTATTTTGTTTTAATTTATCTTTTTTCATTTAAATCCTCCGGAATAACATAAAGACTCGCCGCATATCCAGGCATATTTGATTGCATACCTCTTGTAAACGATATACACATTTTTCTTAAACGTTCTAACTTCATACATAAAACTTTATTATCTCTAGCCTTATCAGCCGCAACATGAAGATTCGCGATAAAAGAATCTATATTTTTATATAAATCTTTAGAACTCTTATTTACTAATTGTATCTGTTTTTTAGAGTTTTCAGTTCTTTCATCAACAATTCTATGTTGTCTTTGAATTAACTCTTTTCTTGAAATAGGCTCTCCTGAATTAATTTTAGTTCTAATATTACTTGAATCCTTTGAGGCTTCGAAATCAATATCATCTACCAACAACCTATCTTCAACAGAATCTAACGCATCGATCTCATTCATTTCAGATTCTCGTGACGGATTCTGAATTGAATATTCCATACCCGACCTTCTAAGCAAATCTCCTGAATACCCTTGATCTGTCAATTGTTTAACTACGGAAGATACAATGGAAGATTTTAAACATTTTGATTCAAGATTAATTTTTATATGATCTTTTTGTACTTCAGAATTTATAAAAGAATTTTTTTTCTTTCTAAGCAAACTCATCTTATTTTCCTTCCATTCGCATTTCTTTTGTGATTAACTCCATGAAGCTGATATTTTAATTTTTGCATTTCCCGAAAAGACGTAACCCCTCTCAATTTTCTAGACAAATCAAACTCATTATCATCATCTCCTCCAAAAGCTCTTCCAGTTCCAAATGATATCTTAGGAGGAGCTTTCTTTTTGCTTCCCTTTTTGTTATCATTATTATAACTCCAACATTCCCAAACCGCTCTAACATATGAATCAGTTATATCATCTTGAAAAGAATCATCCGAGGAAGCTCTTTTGTTAACAGACACTTTATTCCCTGGACGCAGCTCTGACTCCATATTAAGCATTTCTTGAATTAATACTGGATGATCCATTAAATTTAATAAATTTTCTTGATATAACTCTTTAATTAACTTAAAAACTCTTGCTTTTGATGACTCATTATACGACTTAAGATCTACATTCTCTACCCCTTTAGACTGTAGTATCTGATAAATAGCATGCCCAGAATATTGGTCAAGGACTCCTTGAAACATTGGGAATTTTCTAGTCAAATCTTTAATAAGATCCGCAATTTCAAAAAATGGCAACACATCATATTGTCGATATTTCTCACAAATATTATGCTGTTTATAAAGTGTACATACCGATGCCTCCCAAACCGGAGAATTTTTAGGATAAAAAACTTCAGAATAATCTAAATAATACGTATTATTATCTTTATGAACAATAGAGATAGCAGCTCCATTATCCGTACTTCCAAAATCAAACCCATAAAAATATTTAACACCCCTTCTTCCTGGTTCTAATCCATAAGGTCGCCTAATATTATCTCTAAACTGAACTTCTGAATCAATCCAAGAAGTAATTCTTTCATCAAATTCCGACTCAAACTCTCGTCTAAACTTTGATTTATCCTTTCGGCGCTCTTCTCTTAAATATTCCTCCGAAGCATTTTCTGGATTAACCAAAGATGTATAATATCTATAAGAAATAGTCTTACCCGTTTTTTGACTTTCCTCTGTAAAAGAATCTCTATATAAATCATAAAACTTACCAAAATGAGCATATGGACTACTCAAACATATAACTTTTCCATCCATAGACCCTGTATCTGGATTCTTAAATTTAGCAATAGAAGGAGTTAGAGCTCCATAAACCTCATCAATACTAAAACGACCACCATTTTCTGTAAAGAAAGCCATTTCGTCAATTAAAACAATAATAGCATTATGCCCACGAATTGCATTCGAAGAAGAACCTCCAGTAATAAACTGCATAGATCCTTCTCTACCTTTCCCATAATTCTTAATATCGGCATCTGTTTGAATTTCAAAGTAAGTTTGTGTTGGGTGAGCGACTCTTTCTTTAATTATAGGAGAATTCTGAGAAAAAGTTTTAGCCATATTAAAAACAATTTGAGCCTGACCATCTGTAGGTGCAGTTCCAATTACAGCAATCTCTTGACCTGCGGGAACGTTATAGTGTTCATGAGGGTTACCCATTTTAAATAATCGATAAAACTCATAGTCGACAACGCAAGAACAAAGTGTACTGTTGTGGGATACTAATTCTCCACCAATAATATGAGAACCTTCAACACAAAGATCTACAGTGTTAGCCTTCCCTACATCTTTTATCGATTTAACCGTATCCCAAAACACATCTGAATTTGCCTGATCGATAAAGAAGTTGTCTTTTATGTTGCGCCCGTAAGAAGCTATTTTTTCTCGATTTGGACAATACTGCATTCTTAATCTATTATTGTCATATGTATCTCCACCAACTATCTGACGATTCGATAGTCTATTCTCTTTCTTAATTCTCTTTAGTTTATTCCATATCCCCTTAGGAAGACTATATAGAGAACGATTGTCGTAGTCTTGACTTTGAAGGATCACATCTAATACAGATTGAACTTTATCTTCCTTACTAAAAATACCAATTTCTTTTGCAAAGGTTTCTATATCTTTTTTGGCTGCTATTTCTATTTGATAAGATACAAAATCCTTACCGTTTAATTTAACCTTCTTTTTTCTTAAAACGCCATGAATTCCAAATTTCAATAATAAGCGTTTAACTCCGTAGGCTAATTTATATGAAGCAGAACAATATCCTATATGCGCGGTCGGCTTCTTTTTCCCATGATATGCTTTATTTTCCACAGAAGCCCAACCATCACAAGCAAACAAGCGAGATAAAAACGCCGAAGATTCCTCTTTAGACCCCCGATATATACTCTCAGGAATATCTTTATGGATTGCCTTACTCCCAAAACAATTTATATCCTTAAGCCATTCTTTTACATCATTCGGAACGTGCAAACCAACTTTTCCTTCTTTTTTAACAATTCTATATTGATATTTCTTTGGATCACCCGTAGAACGAATAACAAATCCTGAAAATTCTTTGTTTAAAATAGTCTGTATTTCATCTATTATTTTTTGATCTGTATTTGTAAAGCCGACACAACAAGTCGTAGCGCCATCTCCTGTAAGATATCCTAATAGCTTTGCTCGATTTATGCCTATAGACTTTTCTCCAAATAAACCTATGTCTTTAGAGATAGCTATTCTGTCTCCTACTTTTATCTCGGATAAATCTACAAACTTCGGCTCTTCCTCGTTTCTCCAAACTAAATAAGGATGATTTCCAGTAGACCTTTCAACAATGCCAGAATTTGTTTTAAGATCAAAGCAAGCTTTAGCTCCATTTGACCATATTTTAAAATCACTTGTTGTTTTTTGCTTTAAAGTGTCAGCATCATAAGTTAAAATCCCTATACTTTCACCCATCTTTTTTCTTTTTAGCAACTCTTTGAATGTTATAGAACCAATTGTCGTAGAAATATAATCATTTTCTTCTCGACACTTCCCAGATCTTCTTCCAAGCGCAAACACGAAGTTATAATATGATTTATCCCAATTGTTTGGATCGGAAAAGTCAATGTTGCAACGACCTTCCTCATAACTCCACTTTGCAAACTCCATCTCTGTCATTTTATCGTAAAGAATTTTTGAATTCATTGTATCAGGAATTGAAACCACAGGAGTTTTGTCGTCCAAAGGCATTCCATAAATAGTTTTAAGCATAAATGTTTGAACAGGCGTGGTTTTAAGATTTAGACCCCAAGGAGCTTGGGTGAATTCAATAATGTTGGCAACTCTTCCGCCGTCACCAGTTTTAACGATTTTACCAATTTCTTCGCGAAACAAAGAATCATTAATCCCACCTTTTGTTCCGCCTTTAATTTTGGCCATAATATTCTTTCATTCTTTAAAAAAAAGATCATATTTATCACTCTTTTATAACTTCATCTTCTTCGTCATCATCACCCATCATTTTTCTATCTTTAAATGCCAACATATCTCTTTTTACATCTTTTTTCCAATTATCAGTTAAAACTTGAAATTTTTCAAAAAATATTTGCATAACTTCTTGCTCGTAACCAAGATCTAAAAACGTTTCTTGTATTTTTTTAGTAATATAAGAAACAAGCATTCGAATATATGGCGAATCAAGATTGATAACTTCTTCATTTACCATTTTTTGTTTTCTATGAATTGTTTTTGCTATCTTTTCAAGAGCCTCAATTCTCTTAACAATAACAACAGTCTCGTCTTTTATATTTCCTCTTGTTGCAAAGAGAAGCTGACTTCCCTTCAGAGCGTCAGCTTCTCTTAATAATTCCATAATCAAAATTTCAACACCTTCTTCTGCTGAAATAGGTGTTTTATTAAAATTTTGAATCAACGAACCTGTTGTTCTATGATATTCTTCGAGCAAATGTTCTTTTTCTCTAAGAACTTCAGCTCCCCTAAGTTCTATAAATCCTTCCGCAACTTCTGAATCTTCTTTTGGAACTAAATCTGTAGACATCTCTTCCGACGAAACACTAGTCACTACAACCTCAGAAGCCTCTATTACATCAGCATCATCAGAAATTGTCTTTACATCGTCAATTTCACCAAACTCATCTTTTGGGTTAAATTTCGATTTCGAAGTCATCTTTGAAGTCCATTTCTAATTCATCTTTATTATTTTCTTCTAAATCAATATTTAATTCACGTTCTTCTAATCCATTTTCATCAACATAATTACACTCTTGTTGCAATAATTCAGATTCTGGTTGAAGTATATGTTGAGGAGGAGTTCCCCCAATTTCTGATTGCAAATCATTATCACAACCAAGTAAAGCATTTTCAGAATCAAGATTAAAATTATCTAAACTAACCTGACAATTTTGAAAAACCAAATCCAATTCGTCATTTCCCGCGTCAAGAATTTTATCTTCTTGCACATGATCAAGTGGTTGAGCCTCATTTGCAGATAGCATATTTTCAGAAATGAACTCTTGCTGTCTTCCTAATCCTATATCATCAGAACTATTAATAAGAGATTTTGCAGCTAAACTGATTCTATCTAAATCTCCAGAAGTTAATTGTGCATCATTGATTTTTGGACCAGAACTTTGAATTGACACGCTCATTTCAGAAGCAGAAAGGTTTACTTCTCCATCAGACATTGTTTGTTCTTTAGATTTATACGACTGAAGAGCTGATGCACTCAATTGAGCCGCATGACTTCTTAGGGCATCTCTATCAGACCGAACATCTCCAATATTCGTTGCTAAATTTACACCAACAGTTGGATCCAAACCATCTGGGAGAACGGCTTTCCCTTGAGATGCTAACTTTATAAGATTAATAAGCCCAACATGACGGTTACATACTTCCGACCCAAAAGTAGAAATCAATGCAGAATCTAAATTTTTATCTACATTACCTGCATTTATATTAGCAATTACAGCCTGACCAACCGCTCTTTCCTCAGGTAATAACTTTCCAGCAGTCTTAGTTGAACAACGATTAAAAATCCATTGAGACATTATTTCTGGAGCCTGAGACCAAGAATTATTATTATCACTAGGGGTAAAGGTCTTTCCTGAATCAACCCATCCAAGATCAACACCCTTAGGAATTGGCTTAGACAATCCCTCTAATTCTCTATCGAGACTACTCATTTTCGTCTTCTCCTATGGTAATAATATCATCACTAAAAGCAGGTTCAATTCGATTCCCATCATCGCTAATTCTCCACAAAGCTCTAGATGAACGATGAATTAAAAGTTCTCCAGGAGCCGAACGAGACCCAGAAGCAACTCTCACCTGAGATGGGTATCCTGCCACTTCAAACTGAGACCTATTTTCTTCACTATTAGGGATTGAAGCTTTTCTCTTTTGGTTACTTTCATCGATAATATCAAACCCAATCGCACTATGCCATTGCTTTTGACTCAAAAGACCTTCAAGAGTAAGCCTACTTGCAACTTTACTCTTACGGTCTTTATTTTCCTTAGAAACCATAACAATCCTCCCATATCTTCTCTTTCTTTATGTACCAAATAAATAGCGATATATTAATTATCGCACATTTAACCTATCTATCTATTAAATAGTTATCAAAGAATCATTAAAATATTATTTATCCCAATAATGATCCGCTCGAAGATACACTCTACGCACTACATTTAAATTTTTTCGCACATTTTCAAAAAATTCAAACATTTCATCGTCATTTTGATCTAACTTTTCTAATGCTTTATCAAAAACATAACGAATTCTAGTAGGCTTCAATTTAGACACCCTCGAAGACTGAGAAAAAGATGTTGTATAATACATAAGTGTTAAAACCATAACCTCTTCTGGTGTATACTCTTCTGATCTTTCTTTTACCCATTTCAAAAAAGAACTAAATTGAGAATGAAGGTAACAAATGAATCGAACTCTTTGCTTTATTCTTTTAATATCATAAGAAAGAGACGGCTGACTTCTATTAAGAATTCTAACAAGATCTGTTTGAGTTTTTCCAGAAATAAATATTAAATACAATATATCTTTATCTTTATTATTTAGAAAATTAAAAATATCTGACATATATGGAATATCGTTTTCTGTCAATACAATAGGAGCTTTCTCTAAATGTTCTTCTTTCGTTCCTAGCTGAAGGTCATCTAATAGCTTACCGTAATATTTAACCTTTCTCATTTATTTTTTCCTTTTTTTTGAGATTGGTTGGAAATTAAATTAGCAACATCTATTTCATCTTCATTTTCTTCATACGCAACCAAAGAAATATCTACCAACTTTTTTTGCTCATTATCTTTCATCAGAGATTCGTATAATTTAATAATTTTATTAATCCTAATTTTACTTTTTGTAAGTTGACCCTTTTTTACTGGAATTTTTATATATTTAAAAATTGATGTATCAAAATCCATATTTGAACAATGAATTTGCTTACAAAAACGATGAACAAAAAGTCTAAAATAAACATCGTAAAATTCTGGATTCTCTTCATTTTTACCTAAAATAATACCATTCATAGAAGAAAGAGACCCTCTAAGAATCTTAACAATATCTCCAAACATAAAAAAGCCAGTACGATTTACACAATAATCATCATCATAAATTATTGTTTGGGCAGAAGTTTTGGTTTCTAAAACTTCCGACTCAGGTATAGGCGTGATATCGCTAAAAGAATTGAGTACGTTCTTAATATTTCGATTATCTCGTAACTTTTGAGTATATAATTTGTATTCTCTACAATAAACAAAAACATATCGATCTATGTCGTAGTTCTTTTCAAATTCATCATAATCAACAAGATAATGATCAATATAATCATCACCAAAAATCTCAAAAAAGAGGTCTCCTAATTGATCTTTACCTCTATTTTGAAGAAAATACGGGTTTATAGATACACAAATCCAATACACTAATCTTTTCTCCATGGACATAACCAAAAAATGACAGAACTAATAAATCCCATGTTGTTTTTTTTCTTCTGTTCATTCTTTTTATATCCATGGATTTTATCCGAAACAAGATCGCTTTCTTTCAAACGACCATCATTTAAGACCCACAGTAATGCCGATAACTTCGGAAATGCTTGACCGCATAAAGATGGATTTGATATGATTTTCGAAAATTCTTCATTTAATAAATTTTCACAATTTTTACACTCAAACTCTTCGCATTTACAAGACCAATCATCGGAATTGCAAGTAAAAAGTTTCTTTATGTCTCCATCTTTTACAAAATCACTCTTAATTTTACAATAATTAACCTTACCTATTCCTCTAGCCATAACAAACAAGTTATTCTTACAATTCCTATATGATCGACACATTCTGCGACGAATGAAGTCGTCTTTCGCGGCCTCTATAAGTTGCTTTGTTTTACTTACGATTTCTTTTTTCTCTCTCAACTTAGCCACTCCTAGACTTTTTTCTTTTTTCAATCTCTTCTGTTGCCGATTTAAGATCTAAAATAAACCCTTTAAGTTCCAATAAACTTGAAAATCTTTCTATTAAATAATCAATATCAATATTTTCAGACTTACATTTAGCTTTAGAAGGAAATTTATCTAATTTAATAGACAAATTCAATAAATTATCTAATTGATCTCTGCAGGAATCAATTTCTGCAACCCTCTTAAAATTAGAAAAACTTCCAAATATATCTATTAAAAGACTAAAAGAAGGAACACTTTCTGGATATTTTCTTCTAACATAGTGATAATCTCTAGTTGTTTTAACATTTCCCTGATGATATATATTGAGAAAATAATTAACATCCCTTACCGTAAAATCTTTTAATATATTTAGATTTACTGGATAAGCCTTGCCACCTACAGCCTTTTTCGCTTTTTCCCAAGATCCAAAACGAGATACTACCGTTGAAGGTGCCGGATAATTTTGAGGATCTTTTTCTCTAAGACTCTTAAGTAGAGTTGCAGATAATTTTCCGTTTTCTTCCGCAGCCCTACTTAGTGTGTCTATAATTAATTCTTTTGTCCATTTTCCATTTTTGTCATAATCTAATCTTTTTTTTAATTCTTTATTCTTATTTTTTTTTGGATCTTTTACTAATCTATTAATTATTCTTTTCTGCCTGTCTGGATCAGACTCTAAAATCTTTTTAATAAGAGAAGATCGAATTCTTTCCAACAATTTTGCTATACCTCATCTACTACAATCTCTTCACTCATTTCAGACAACCCATCAGACTCTTCAATTATTGCATCCTTCTTTATTTTCTTTAATTCGCTTTCGGACTTTCGCTTTTCCATATCTTCTAACATCTTACTCGCTAAATCTTCATCCGAATCTTCGTTAATATCCTCAGGAGAAGCAAGTGGCTTCCGATCTTCTGATTCAATAAATCCAGCTCTTTTTAATGCTCCTTCAAGATCAAAAGGTTTGCTTTCATCAAGAATATTCGGCAAATCGTCTCCATGTCCAGGAGAAGCCCAAAACAAATTACCATTAGCGGCAGCAATACATTCTGGAAAATCTTGAACTGGATGATCAATTAACTTGCCACATTCATTATTATCATAATCGCATCCGCCCTCTGGTATATGCTTCAACTCGTGAAAAACAACCAAAATACGCTGTGCTTCTGTTAATGGTTCCCACATCTCGTCTGCAGTTTCAACCAAATAAACAACTTCATCAAGACCAGGAAGAGCTCCCCATGGATGCCCAATTTTTCGAACTCTTGATATCCACTTCGGCTTTATCGATTCAGTTCTAATAAAATAAAATTTATCAATATCAAAATCTTCAGGAAAAAACCGAGGATACTTGCTTACTAACTTTTTTGCAAATTCTTTAAATTCAGTATCTTCAAATGTACTTTTCTCTCTCATTATTTCCTCCCATAAAAAACATCATTTACGATTCCACCCTGGTGGCGGACTAATCGAATTTTTAATTCCATCATTAAATATACACTTATCTTTTAATGGTTCCTTGTCAAAATCTACAATCCCTTCATTTAAGATAGCCTCCGCCGCCGTTGCATCATCCAAAACAACGGTTGGAGCATCGTGTGATTTCTTCTTGATTTTAAGATTAAAAAGCTCTCCCCCCGATGGAATCAAAGTACTCTCCAAAACTTTCAAAAGAACTGATATAAACGCTTGATTTGTTAACTGAACAATTCTAAGATACTTGTCTTTTTCTTTTGCTTTTCCTATTTCTTCAAATATTACTGGAGAAAGCTTTGTCGCAACTTCTTCCATATTATCATGGGTAATGTCATCAGGAACCTCAATAACTCTATCACTATCCCATAAAGATTCGGTAACGGCTCCCTCGTTTTCTTTAGACCACAACAACAACGTTCTCTCTAAAGCCATACTATCCTCCATATTACTAAAACAAATTAACTTAATCACTATATAGATGATACCGCTAAATTTTATAAATAAAGGATAAATATTTATTTTTTGTTTATATTTTTTATAAAAATTAAATAAAAATGAGACCGCCAATAGATGGTCTCACTTTGTTGGTTGACTCATAAAGGATATTATTTTTATATTTTAACGAATGTTTTCTTTTCTTTATCTCATTCGCATTCTCTGACGATTTTAGTATAATATAGTTTTTTCTCCTCTTTTCTTGTTTTTATTTCAGCATTGTCAAAAATATACTCTACACGATTCTTTATTTTAACAATAGGAGGAAGATCACAGGCAATAATATCCGATCTTTCTACTGTTAAGTTTGGATTAGATCTAGCTTCATGCTTCTTTGGGAGTTTATCGATTTCATCTACCGTAAACTTTCGAATAGACTTGACTCTCTTCACATAACTACCTCTCTTAAAAAATGCAGGATAATCATTCCAATTAATACCTTCTCTAGAAAATAACATTTCTTGCATTTCTTTTCCACTCTTATTTTGAAGTTCTTTATGCGAGAAGTAGTGTAGCGACATATCAGCTATTTCATAACGAAATGTAACATTATTTCATTATTCCTTTATAACATCTCTTCCTTGTAAAGGAGAAAGATATGAAATTAAGCGAATGGGCTAGAAAACAAAAAATACAGTTAGTTAAAGTTTTACAAAATATAACATTTAACTTTTGATTTTGTAGAACCTAACCTATAAAACTCCTCTCTTTCGGAGAAAAGAAATCTATAACTGGGTCTAGATTTTTTAACTAAAAGATAAAATGATTTCCAATCACCTATCGCAGAATCAACTGAATCTATCATCTCCTTCCAAAGGTCTGATAAATTCTCTACAATAAACTTAGGAAAAACAATCTTTACCTTTTTATTGTGTTCTTTTTTTACATATCTTCGAATGTATAAATTGCCTCTACGACCTATTTCTAAACTAGCTGCAATACTATCGTATTCATCTTCATGTAATATTTGACCAATAAAACTACTGTATTGAGCTAAAACTTCTTGAAAAACAATTCCATTTATACAACATCTCTTTTTAAGATTAGAAACCAAATGGTTTCTAATCCATTGATTATTGCATAATTTATTAAACCTTTTTCCTTTGCCTTTGTTTGAAGATTTTATGTTTAATTTTTCCAAAACT
>Ga0180433_10003962_pt1 | contig 21177 bp, 31 predicted proteins | sample SS_ome_8_FD_132980 | JGI IMG/M metagenome (GOLD analysis project Ga0180433, IMG submission 132980) | Hypersaline lake sediment archaeal communities from the Salton Sea, California, USA - SS_1_D_1 metaG | ecosystem: Environmental > Aquatic > Non-marine Saline and Alkaline > Hypersaline >... | reverse complement strand
CCACGATTGGATTTGCTCCATTTGTATCAATACCGATAAATCATTTTTAGATATATGCTTCAACTTTTCTATTTCATATGGTGAAAAATCTTCTTTCATTAAATTTACTATTGCTTTGGTATTTTCATGGAAGTTAACCATTTGACTTTCGGCTGCATCTTTTTCCCTTGCCTTCCCAATTGAAACATCTTCTCTTCTAGACTGACCGCAAGTTTATTGGTTGATGCCCCCAGTACTTCTTTCGCTATCATATGTGTGTGTTCAGACATCACTTTGCACGTATCGTTTTCAAATGGTAGTTCGTCATCGAATAATTCCAATGATGTATCTCCCTTCCGAAGAGAATCGATCATCCGTCGATAAGGTCTACTTCTTTCCGTCAGGATCGATAATGTGAGCAACCAGCCGTGTATTATAAGTTTATCATTACCTCTGTATCGCCCCATTGCTCTGTCGATTAATAAATTCTTCTTGTGCATATTGAAAGATACAGCTGATAGCATTCGTCCGAACACTAGACCGATTTGAGCATCAATCGGTCCTCTAGATTCATTTTCGTTTAGCTCGATGAATTCTGTCCAATCGTCCGGCACAAAAACACCAACATTCTTGAGATCTTTCAATGATCTGAAGCGAAGATTATAATACATTTTGGCAAAAATAATATTGCATTAATCCGCTTCTAATTCAATTATAAGTGTTTTATACAATCACAACTATGCTAAATTCAGCATAGTTGTCCATGAAATATGGGCTCATGTCCTTTTGATATTTCATTCCAGACGTTTCGAAAATATTGCAAATGTCATTATAAAATTTCGTGTAGTGCTTCTCCGCACCTTCCCAAAGTTCCAAAACACATTTAATCTCTATTTCGTTTTCTCCTTTAGGACACTTGTTCAACACATTCATCAATAATTTAACCGGATCTCCGTTTATTCGAAGCACATCATATACTAATTTGGAATCAATATCTTTCCAAATTGTTTCCTTTATGAATTTTGTCTCCACTTCACTAGTACATACTATACCAATTCCACCACGATATATTTCCACTCTATGTAATGTTTCGTGTGATTTGAGAGGAATGGCCGCTCGTATGCGATATGTAATTGATGCACTTTTGGAATCTGCGCATACGGTGCCGATCTTCTTTTGTACTTCTCGAATATTGAATGTATTCATGGTTTATATTCGAAATATATTCATTTTACAAAAACAATTGAATGACGTGTAAGCATGTCATATTCTTTGGCGGGCATACGCCTTTTCGTTATCTTAACATCTATCACCTTATAGAAATCACAATTGAGTAAGATTTTTATTTGAGGGGTTTATTTTCCGCAAAGCACGTAATGTCATCCAAAATATGATTTTATTCTTTGCGTCTTCCCGTAGAATGCGTCCAATTTTGGATATATAAGGTTGTTTGTCTGCATTCGATGAAGTCAATGCCTTATCGATACGTTCCAATTCTTCACGTATCCTACGCACGGCAGTATCGCTATAATACTTGCGACAATATGCGTAATAATGTTCGATATCTTTATCCAATACATTCAAATGATTCATTTGAAAAGTATCAAACATTCAATTTTATAAATACTTATGCATATCAATCGGATCATCGAAATATTTCAAGGAAGCATCAGCATAGGTTACAACTGTGACATCATCATCCAACAGAGCACAATCCAATTTCCAGTCAGAGGCATTATATGCATACCGGAAGGCAATTGCCTTTTGATACTTTGATAATGCGGCCCATGCATCGTCTGCGCAAAACGTACATAGCATGAGATTCATTTGACCTCGTCGATTAATCATTTTCGACAAACATTCACACTTCGAATGATACAGAAATTAAATTTGGTGTGCCTTCTAATAGTTCACACCGTTCATATTCATGTGATTCTATTTCTTCGATCTCAAGTTCGGTAACTTTTGTCAAATACATGCGCTCGTGGTAAAAATGACTTTTTCTTAATCTTAAAAAATAATGACGGTCGATGCCGAAGAAGAATATTGTGTAGGCCTAGCGGATAAATATAATTTGAAATCGATTCCTATTGAATCGGAATACCAGTCATACGGCAGACCGGTATATCCATGGTTCATATTTAAAGACATATCCTCCGGAGTCGAAATTAAATTAGGGAGAAGATATAGAGTATATTCCATTGGGATGACGTTTGACCCAAAAATATCAATCGAGAAAGTCAATCAGATTTTCCCTGAAGATGGCACTCGATGTATGGATGATATTTATGCAGGCGAAGAATGTTTGAAGATTCCCGAAGAAAGCAGAATGATTGAGCTACTGAAATTGAACGAAGAACTCGGTGATTCAGTTATTAATATGTATAAAAATTTGATAGACATAGCAAAAACCGGCAAGATATCTCAATTTTCCATACATGCGCATAGTCGGGAAAAATTGGAAGAGTATTTGCTTCGTTTTATAGAACTGAGCAAATAATATTGTCTGTCGAATACATATTTTTACAAATGAATTATATCGATATAAAACGATGCATCCAAGAGACGCCGCTTTGTTCGTAATAACATTTATCATTGTGTTCTACACATTAAATAAATCTCCTGCTATCAATCAGGCGGACATGTTCGACCATTGTCTTCGAAAGACCAAAATCGATTCAACTGATACCCACCATTGCGATGACTATATGACTAAATTAATCGCCAGATATCCGATAGACATGATATATGAAGGGCTATGCTATGATTCGAGAAATCACCCATTCATTGCCTACGAATCAAGTTGGCACGCTAGATGGTGCAAATATTTAACGGGTAGATCTAATTTCTAGCGTACTATAATAATTTTCCGCAAACAGCAGATCGATGTCTTCGACGGATTGTATCTCGTATGTTTTTTGTTTGGTTGAAATGGTAGTCGGAAGAGTATGCTTCACGTGCAAAAATAATAACCTATTTATCGAATACTATATCGATATATTCTGATAATTTTTCATCTTCCATAAGTTCTTCCAGGATAGAAGTATCTATTCCGATCTTTTTCAAATCTTCGTCGAACTTGCAATCGAGCCAGCATACAAGTGATTTGCATAGTTCTATATCTTTAGATGTGCCTGTTGCATTCGACATTGCTTTTTTACACAGCTTCAATGCATGCTCCGCATCTATATCATCTGGTCTGTAGCCAGATAGTATATTTACCAGTAGATCAATCGTGATGTCATTTCGTTCAACTGTTAAATTATCGATCAATGTTTCGAATGACTTTATCTTGAAAGGTGACGCGGTTAATACTTTTTGTCCATTGTTTTTACCGAATAGTATCATTTGCATTTCTTTGTCAGATACATAGAGGGTTTCATACTCGCTGTCCCGAGCGCGTGATCTGCAATAACCATCTAATGTTTCAGACCAACAACCATCAAGGAATTTAATTAACGAGCTGACATCTCCATCGACATTGAAATACTTAAGATCACCATAAACATATGTGACCTCACCTCTTAAATCAACTTCTAACGACCAACATGGGTTTTTATATGCCGTTCTGAATAAGGCGGCAATGCTATTCTTTGGCAGTTTTCCATAAATTTCGTTTGTGACGTAGGTGCAAAATAGTACGTACATTTCGGACAAAAATCGATCACTTTCTAATAAAAGCTATTGTTCAGCGTATTGTTGATTGTTTTCATATCCGTCTCGCACAATTTTTGATATTCGTATAATTCGATTGTGTAAGCGTCCAAGTTGCAATCATGCCTTCCATCTAATGAACGCTTCGCACCTAGCACGACGAATAGTTTTCCGGATAAAAGGCGAGTATATAATTCAGGTTTCTCCCACGAATATCGAGTTATCAACTCAGTCATAACGGAACGTAAAGTATTACGTCCTTTATTCGAATCGACGTATTCGGTCTCGATGCATTTCGTCCCGACGAAATATTGATTTTCGCTTACGGGAAGGTGGTCGGCTAATGTTGCACTGGCGGCATATTTAACTTGCGCGAAGTACGACCCCTTTTCTTCACCAAAGTATATTTTCGACATTATGTTTTTGAATTTCAAACATTCATTTTTAAGATTTGTTATGGCGTCTCTGAAACGATCAGCCTCTAACTGACTAGAGATATGGCAGGCCGAATCGATTATTTTCGTGTACAACTCGTTTATTTTATCTTCTTGCTCGATATATTCGAAACACTTTCGATAAATGTTAAGCAACCAAGGAATTGTTGCATCATTCACATCAAGGTGAAACATATATTTGGTAAGTTCATCCAATTGCTCACCCGTATAACCGGCACTTAACTCATCAATTAATTGCTCAATCGATGACGTCGAAATAGGTTGCTCTGTCAGTAATTTTCGGTTGGTATATCGATCGAACACAATATCGGACATCTCATCATCAGGCAGGCAAAGTATGGTACTTGCTGTCTTGTCTTTAATCCTGCCGAGAGTGTATTGCAAATTAATGACGTACATTAATTTATCAACCTCTCCCCGTACATCATAATATTCTAATCGACCGGCTATATCATATATACCTTGTTCCGGATCATCGAGCTCTTCATCAATACCCACATACCAATTTGGGTTTTTGTAACCAGATTTAAACGCGCGCTGTTTCGTTTTAGACGAGAGATTAGCATAGAGCTTCTCGTATCTGTAGGTGCAAAATATAAGATACATTTTCGAATAAAAATCAATCATTTATGTTCGGTCAATAGTGATTATCTCTGCCTTAAGGCCATATTTGGCAACCCATTCATCAATTTCTTCTTGTGTGCAATGTGCAACCATTTGGATGTTCGCGGTAACATTGTGCTCAGCGGCCGATTTTATAAAGCTTTCTGTATCCCATATTTCAACCTCCAAATTGGTTAGCGGCATGTCGAAGAACATCGGCGCAAAGTAATCATTCGATGGAGTGATGTTGTTTGCAACAGAGCGTAAGTTAATCGACAATGATGACAATTTTTCGATGTATCTTAACACATTTATACATTCATGTATACTATTCTTATCGATATGTCGAAAATGCAGATCGATTGTTTCTAACTCACTAGCATTCATATGTCGTAATGTTTCCCTTAAATCGCGACCGTCATGGCTCTTCAGGTGCCTGACGTTCGAAGCAAAGCATTCACCAGAGCTTGAATATGTGATCGTCATCGCAGATGAATACACTGTGCTGTGACAACTGCGTAGCGTTAATTCCTTTGAATCAGTTAGTACGGACTTATTTCGATCATACATATTTTTTAAACTCAGATGCGGAACGTCAAATTTGCGAACATCATTGTATCGTTTTAGTACGAGTTTATCTATAGATGTATTTGAATTAATAGCGATTCGCAATCGTTCGTCAACCGCCTCGCATATACACTCATTTTTGAGCGATAAACATTTCAATGTTTTACTTTCCGCGATCTTTTTAGCCAACTTCGAAAATTCACCGTTTGGTATCGAAGTAACCAATGCTTCGAGTTGATCGAAAGGTATGTTGATATATCGTTCTAGATTCGCATCATTAAGATATGATCCGTCTATCTTCAATTTCTTTATTTGTTCGAAATTGATGTCGATATTATCGGCACGACCTTTCACAATTAAACCGGTCAAATTGCTATTTTTCGATATGTGATCGATTATACGCTCATCGCGTAACATGTTGGCATTTATATTGATTTCCCTTGGTAATCTCCATTTTTCGAGAAAGTCAATCATATCTTGTATGTCAACAAATGGACATTCGACAATATAATGCCCTCTATTTGGTGGTTGAAATTCATCGCGCCAATATTCCCAATCGTACTTTTCGAATGGGAAGCTTTGGTTTTTGGCGCGTTTCATGAAGGCATAATCACAAGGCCTTTTATCATTGATGTATATTGTGTCAATTCCTAGGCGTTTACTATAAACAATCAATGCATATGCGTCAATCATTGTTATCATTCAAAAAGAATCATTTTAATACACAGTATGATCATCGATCGAAATATCATCCATGCGCAATAATGTACGCATATTAAGTGGTTTTGTCCGTTTCGAAGAATGAATCCGAAGTGCACGCACATTGTCGTTTTGATTTATTGCGTCCACGTATGGATCGGAGCTATCTGCCCAAATAGAAACGAAGTATGCATATTTCGATGACCCAATTAACTCTATGAATTTGCGTTCGTCGAATCCAGTCGTGTATTTGTTGTAAGCTTCAGTCGAAATCAGCATAGACTTGGGTGGGATACTATTTAAATAAAATCCAATTTGCCCGACGTCTAATATACTTAGATTTGTCCCGTCGAATAGTTTATTTAATTCGGAATACCCAGACGCACACCGAATACTTAGTCGCTCTATTTTGGATTTAGATAGCATCTTATATAAAACGTCTATTGGAATCACATTCGAATCATCGATCGATATTTCCTTTAAGTTGCATTCGTCGGTTAAATTATCGATGAAGGGTAATATGATCTTCTTCCAGCGATATGCATTTTTAATTGTCAATCGTTCGGCATACTTCGCCGAGCCCAATTGTTTCCCAAATGCTTTGAGCTTTTTATGATTTGTTGTTATTTCTATCGATCGTATTCCTTCATGATTCAATACCGCAGATATGGCCTCATCCGATAGTTCGCCAAGTACTATTTTCCCCTTCTTCGTATCGATTGGGCTATATTTATGCGCATACTTATCGAGTACAGAATAGTCATACATAATTATTCATTGGAAAAAAATCACTTTCATACTTATTCAATCAGATATAATCAGTTTATTAATCCTATCAACTAATTCGTCTTCCGATTCGAACCACTTTACTTTTCCATACTCGTACACTAAATTGTATTTCGGAGGTGCGTTTCCGACGACTACTTTACCAAACGTGTAATCGTCCCCGATCATAAGACTTTTATAATCCGAATGGATGAATTTCTTAGCAATCTCATTAGGAGGTAGTTCTAAATATGCGATATCTCGTGACTGCCATGCTTTGAACGACACGACCGTCTTCCCGTTGTCTGGAACAATCGAGGCAATGGAACATAACTTTCCGTCATCGACAGTTTTTCGAATATACACCTGACGAAATGAATCTTCATCCGATGCTAACTTTACGGTGAGTATAATATCAGGTGAAAGTAAACGAATGCCCATATTGTCGGCATTGCATATCACTTCCATATTTTTCTCGACGAATCGTTTCGCTCCGCCACGATAATACGCGACGAAATGATCTGATTCACCTATTCGCGTCCAATCGCCACGTAATGCAAATGGTTTCATAGTTGTTTTATTATTAACCATTCATTTTCGAAAAATAAGATCGACTTATGATACTTTTTCAATCAGTTCGCATACCCCATCCATGTTTTTGATATACTGACCGCCTACCAAATATCCGCATTCATCGCTCCATTTGGTGTGTAATTTATAGATTGCTCTCCCATCTGGTAGTGTCATTCCTTCAGGTTTCTTCTTTCTGAAATAAGCAACTATATCATCAACTATCAATATCGTAGGTTTTCCCCATCTATACTTTTCGTGACAAACCTCGATTTTGAATGATCTGAGTATTTTAGATTCATCTGCACCGGTATCTAAATCTCTCGCAACCGATCCAGTTCGTATAATGTATTTATGCTCCAGATCCATCCTAACGAGTATTTCATCAATTACATCCTCTTCTATGTTCATATCGATAAGCAAATCAAATTCATCGACAGGAGCATATCGTGCATACCCTTCACATGAGCCGATATGCACCTTAAATGGGTTCCCACGTTGATGTTTCCCTTTGTAATATGAGATTATCGATATGCGTCCCAACCTTTCTATCTCATACGGCGAAACATCTTCTTTTGTCAAATGAGCGACGAATCGTTTGGTTTTACCGATTCGTTGCCATGGTCCTTTAAGTTTAAGTATCTCCATTAGTTGTTTTCTAAAAAGTTTTCATTTATTGCTTTTGTCACGGAATGGTAAAAATAACGACGATTACGTGGAAGTAACATTGTTCCGTTTCAAATATCGGGCCACCTTCTTCGCATGTCTTTCGTTCTTTTCTTCTTTCAACGAGTCGGCAACTATTTTCGTAATAGATCGATTGGTTTCCATAATTTTTACTAACGGCCAAGAAACATGATTCCATTGGCATGCTCCTAACGTTTTGACATATTTCGCGTTACTCAGATATCGGCACAATATATTCAATCCATCGCTACGATCGGTATCGAATATGAAATGGGTTAACACTTGGTTTCGGAGAAATATTTCACACGATCTATCATATGTTATCCAACCGAGCAAAGTTAGAGAAGTCAATGTGGTGTTTCTCATTAATCCCTTAAAGACGTATTTAGCGGGCATGTATGTTTTGAAGAAGCAACCACTACCCAATTCGTTTAACACCAGTTTCTTCAAGGAAGTATTTTTCGAAAGACCATATGAAATATCACCTATTTGATCGACCTGGCATATCAAGGCGAACTCTTCTAGGGTTGTGTTCGTACTGAGCAATCGATTTAATACCGCGGTTGAAACCCGACCAACTTTGAACAAGGACAATGATTTGATGGAACTGGGTAATCGTTGTAATAATTCGTTCGAATCCAAGTAAGGTATCCAATCACTATTCGAATCATTCATAGTCATACATTCCGTTGAGATACTTAATTTGGTTAATCGATCGTTGAAATAAGTCGGCACTTTAAATTTACCCGCCAGACTAGCCAGTTTCAGTTCTTTGATCGAATGATTCTCTTCCAGCAGCATGACTAGCCAATCCATTACACATTCGTTTCCGGTAATACACGAAAGAGTTAACTTTTTGATCGATGTGTTCATCCGAAACATCATAAACAACTCATCCATCACCTTATCCGATAGTTCTTTTCCAATTATCTTCAAAGACTCTAATGTTGCGTTATCGTATAAACTGAACATTATGTCCTCGAAGAAGTCTTTTGCAGTGTCCACATGCATTTCCAATTTCTTGACCGAGATGTTGTTATAGAGAAAGTTCGGAGGTAAATCCGTGCTTTTCCCGGACACTTTGGCTTTGGTTTTATTGGCGTAACAGAGCATTGTTGTTTTTCTCTCGAATAGTCATTTTCAAAAATTCAATTGTTCTAGTCTCGAAGTAAGTCCATTAAATCGAGCCAAAGATGATGATCCTCTTCACAGTCATTGTATATGGGCAACTGATTCTTTATCGTATTTATATCACGTGGTTCGGCAATATAATCGCCTGTCAATCTCTCGCATATTAATTTTGCGTACTCTCTGTTTTCTTTCGTCAACTCGTTTTTCGCGGGTGGGAGTGCATCGAGCAAGTTCGGTATGAAATTCTTGTCGGCGCTGACCACTTTCTGACAGAGAATGAAATCGAGTATCGAGAAAGTTGATACGCAATTGTATAATATCTTTTCGTCTAGTTTATTCGATGTTTTGGATGAGATACATGTCAATAGATATCCATCTACTGAGATGATATTCTTATTGTTATTCATCGGTAGACTTGCCAGATTGTATGCCCAATGACAGAAAGACCTATAATCGCCTAGTGTTGGATCATCATAATCGTCTAACCATCCATGAATAATGTTTTCCACTTTCTCGCTATCCTTAAGTATGCTATATAGTAGTAAATGAGCATATACAATTTCCTCTGATAATTCATATGACTTAACAAACTGTGTCGCTGCTACATCAACTGCGGCAGATATGTTTTTAAGAATTAGTTCAGTTGCCATTTGCAGGTAGCTATATGTCATTTTTCAAAAATATAATCGATCACCTATTTGGGATCTCCGTTGCAACTTCTCAATAATTCGAGAAAGTCATCTTTATTAGAATAACCCGATCTAACATTATGATAATATGATGGAAATAGGCTATGCTCATATTCCGTCCCTTTCATCCCTGACATGATATAATACTTTTCCTTTTTCTTGAAAAGCTTTTCGCTTTGGTGAAACGTTTTTGGGAAACCATGTTTTTGGAGCGCTGTAAGCCATAATCTTCCCGGATTATTATTGGCGTTCAATTGATTATCCAATTGATCCAATATCTTAGGAGTCATTCCCCCGAAATGAATTGCCATCAAAAGAGCATATGCCTTATCAGCGCTTGTAAAACGTGAAAAGATGTTCTTAATTTTCGAAATATCTAACGGAATACCATTGCAGGACAAAATTCTTGTCGGTTTGAATAGTTCATTAATTACATCTAACCTATCTTCCTGCCTTAATTGAGGGTATTTAAATGCATTCAGCAAATCATCCCAATAGATTTCTTCCCACATTTGCATAATGCTTATTAAATCATTATCGATTCTTCCATTGCCGGTATTCCATTGTCCAGTGTTGCCTTCTAAATTGGCATTATACTCGGCACAGAACATACAATTTACTATTCTAGAATCACAGTTCGGACATATATGCTCGTGCCCTACGAGTGCTCCAGAGTTAGCATCACATTGATTGCAATGCATATTCGACATGAACGCTCCGCATGAACAATGTACAGTTTGATCAACATCTGAATTAGTCCAATGTGATTCCTTTCGCAGATGGGTATTCATCTTTCGGGAATCGATGAATTTTTTCATAATTGGTTTATTTGGTATCGATGCAGGAGCATTGTTGAGAAAATATTCAAGCTCATATAAAATATAATGTTTACCTTTCATTTTGTACGAGAAATGATTCATTTTCATCGAAAACGCCATGTACGTCTTATATATTTATTCATATAATGGCAACGCACGTAAATATCTATCCGATGAAGATATTAAGAAAATTATCATAAATACGCGCAAGTCATCGAATAGAGGATGTGCATTTTCGGCAGATGTTTCAGGAACGGCATACCTCGACCATTTCGAGGAAAACGAAGAGGTAAATTACAGAACGCTTGAAAGGAATCCAGTGTTTCACGGAACAAATGGAGTCGGACTATATGGTTGGGATGCGGTGATAGAATATACCGATGCTGAATTGTTTGGAATCGTTGGTGAATAAAAATGATTGATTTTTGTATCGAAATGGTTTATCTCATTATAGGCAACAACGATCCATCAGATACAGACGCCTGGCCAAAGGAAAAGGTGTTTCTTCATGCATATTTCTCGAAGGATTGGAACAACATAACATGCGATCCATTTGGATATAGTTCAATTATGCAGTTGAAATATTTCGACGTGACGGGTAATTGGAAAGACCTCATGTATGCATTGGTTGAACCATATGAAAATGCCATCGATTATAGTCATGCGAAAGAATTAATCGAAGATTTTGATGAATTATACACAGAGGCGATCAGTGATGAAGAAATGTTAGAAATTATCAAAAATGATCAACGCTTCGATGGAATGCTTAAGCGTCAACAAAGATGTGATTGAATCTTGCTATCTTAACCATATGATACCGATCCAAATCTGTTAATTTTTTATCCAATTTTTTATCCAATTTTTCCGCGTAAATTGACTGCGTGGATAAATCAACGTCAATTAATTTGCGTTCTATTAATCCAATGGGAAATGGTATTTTTTCGTGTTTGAATCTTAATCGTTTGAGTAACTTCAAGTCCAACACGGCGGGTGGAATTTCATCCAATTCGACATCATCAATAAATATGTTTTTGAGATGTGGAGATTGGCATATAATTTTTGGAAATGTCTTTAACGGAAGATTATATAAGCTTATTTCTCGAAGATTCAATAGAGGATCTTCTATTACAAATTCAAGTCCTTTTCCCGCAATGTGCAACGTTTTGAGTGATCCACTTCCTTTCAAAGTTAATTTACCCCGCTTATCTTCTTTCACAAACACATCCATGCGTTCGACATCATTTCGGTCATCCAAATCAATGCAATAGCCATTCTCTAAATCTTCTGAAGTGACGTTTAATATTGTCATTTCGCGATTAAAAAAAAGAGAAATTATATCTTTGTCTAATTATCAACAATGAGCGTTTCGCCATTGTCTCCATACGATTGATCAGGGCCTGGCAATGTTGCGCCCATGCCTTTAACCATATGTCCGGCATCCAAGTCGGACAACTTGATTTTTGATTTGAACATTAAAGTAGACTTGTCGCCAACCATTTCCTTCAACGGATACAATTTTGTCATTCCGATTGGAAAAGTGACTTTCGTGAAATCGACACAGAATTGTTCCAATGTAGTGATCTTCATGATCGATTTTGGAACTCGATCGAATTTGCTTTCGACCCAATCAATCACCTTAAGTGCTGGGCATTTACACAATACTACCGGAAACGACTTATTCGAAAGACCCGTTGCCTCGAACACCTCCAATTTCAATAACGGTTCGCTAATTTCAAGTTCGAGAATCTCTCCTTCGAGGTTGATTTTTCGAAGTTCACCACTTCCCTTTATAGTTAGTTTGCACGCATTCTTGGATTCTGAACGAACAATCACTTTGTCGACGTCATTTCGTTTATCGAGATCAAGTACGAAGGTTCGTCCGAGTTGCTTGTCTTTTAATGTAAGTGTGATCATACTTAGTTGTATTTTTTAAAACATTCATTTTTACGATCTACCTCGAATACATCGACAATTGTCCGTGCGAATATCATCGTGTTATAATTCCTAACTTATTCGGCGATAGATTCGTGAACATTTATGATCCAGATGAGCGCCGGATTGATTCGATCTTAGGAGGCTTTGAGAATGTTGATGCTGCGGTGGAAAAATTAACGGAGGTTGGAAAATGGCTATATTGAACTCTAAACGAACAACCACTTTGCCGATGTTATTTCCTCTTTGAGATCAACTGCCTTTCCTGTTCCAATAGGTCTTCATATGTTTTTCTATCTTCATCGCTCCATAGTTCCTCAGCTGGAGTTCCGTCGATATGACTAATCATCCGGAATGGTAAAATTTTTAACCATAAGTCGTTTGCTTTATTTGCATCCTTTTCTCGGTCAGCTTCCATTGGTAATATGCAATCTTTATTTGATATGAAAAATGATTCACTTTCAATTTAAATGGAGTGTATATTAATCTTTCAGGGGATTGAACTCGAAAGAGATCCGATATCGGTTAAACAGCTGCTTACCAACACAACTAGCAAAGAGATACATGTTTACTCTTCTACCATTGAAAAAGAACCATTTGATAGATTCATCGATGGAATAATAGCCAACGGTCAGATCGAAACACTAGTTCTTGGTCTGAATGCTTTCGATCTAGATGATTCAATGGTCAAGTTGTTCGAGGCGGATACACCATTGTCGAAACTGGTTCTTCAACGTTGTCGTCCAATCGATGCACCGAATATGATGCGAGTGATCAATAAGTCGACCTCATTGATCGAACTAGATTTTAAAAATTCGACTTTCACGGCAGAAACGGGCAAAACATTGGCCGAATCACTCGCGTCGAATAAGACAATCACAGAGCTAATACTCGGTTCTATGTACATCGACGTATATAAAGCCTTAAGTGCTAACACACCTCTTCGATATATCAACTTAGATGGGGCAAAAATTAATAAGGAACGGATGAAACTTCTCGCCGCATCACTCAAACGAAACACCAATCTCGAGGAATTATCACTCGAAAAATGTGGCATCCCGGCGGATGGGTTCAAAATGTTAGGTGATGGCCTCGACGGAAACTTATGTTTGCACTCTCTTAACCTATGTGGAAATGATGCCTTTCGGTTGGATGATTTGAATCTTCGAAACACGTGTCTCGAATCATTACATGCAACGGTAATGTACGCACCGAATGAAAGTAAAGAATCGATCGATCGGACAATTGAAGCAAACGAATCACTTACTGTATTGAATGTAAACATGTCAGACGATCAACTCGATCAAACATTGCAAAAATTATCATCTCGAGAATTGAGTCTAGCGTAGCTTAAATCGTTCGACAAGTTCGCATATAGCATCGACTGCTTCTTCTTCATATGAGATATCCATGATGTGAGACATACTTAGCCCGCTTGCCAGTTCAAGTGTTTCTATCCCTTCGGAGGGGGACATATTAGACACATATTCGGTTAATAGGCACATCACTGAGAATTTTTCCGAAAATCTGAATGCATCAAATAAGATTTCGAGAAATGTTTTATGATCTTTGATCGGATCATTATTTCCTCTTGACTCTTTCAATACCTTCTGTATCTTTTCATCGTTTTTAATTATGCTTTCTGTCATCAGGAATCTACCCTCTCTTCTATCCAATAGGGACTCTCGAAGTAAAGCCATTTGCTCCCACGTCCATAATGGTGATTCATCATCGGAAGCCAATTCATCGATTATTGCATTACGAACATCTTTTGAATCAAGCACTGTGGTTATAAACAGAAGTGCATGTAATAGCGATACATTGTTGTCCACACTTAAAATGGTATGCTTCTCCAGCAATGTGACGCACGACTCCTCAGAGTCGGAATATAATATCAACCGTTTCTTATCATCTGGTTTCCATTTTTCTCGATCGATCGTTTCATTGCTCATATATACGAATGAATCGACAAAATGCGTTAATTCAACTTCATTTATCTTTTCGGTTGATGTAAGCCCGTTCTTAACGAATTCTTCCAACTTCATGGTTAGTATATGAAAATGATTCATTTTCATATTATTAAGATGACCGATTCAAACAACAGCAATTATATCGTTGTTAGCGACGTTGAGGTTAGTTCCGGAAAGGGCCTAAAGCAGGTTACCGGTAGGGGAGTACCTAAAATATATCCCAGCATGGTCGAGTATTTTAAGAAAGGGTATATTGGGAATGTCAAAATATACGATGGGCCATTTGCGATCTATATATTTAGGTTATACTGCCACGCGAGTGATGAAGATTGTTGCTATCGTTACGAAGAGGCCAACTGTTATTTCTGCAGAGTATGCGATGCTAAAGATGAAAAGTTATGTGTCGTGGGTGCATTGTATAAGGGTTCAATCGAGGATGATATAGCTCGTCTGAAAGAGAAATGTAAAAACATGCAGAAGGAAGTCGATTGATTTGGCGAACTGTTATTTTTAGATCGAAGTAAAAATGAATGATTCGATATACAAAATGGAATCAAAGGCTAAATGGTATAGAGTGCCGAATACCTCATATTATGCCTCGTTGCATAAAACAGAAGATTCCCTAAGCGAATGCGATATTTTCGCGTATAGTGATGTGTATCCATACAAGGTGAAAAACCATATATATTATTATTTGATGATATCTGTAATCGATCCAGGACCTGATGTTGTAGATAATATACAATATGAATATTTCAATAAAACAGCTAGAATAGGAATAAGAACACTTCCAGAGAAAGTATCCTTAACGGTGGTTAAATTTTCAGATGATGAACCAATATCAATTACCATACCTACCGAGACTATTGATGAGTACTTCTCAGATGATATTGCCGCGATTGAATTATCGGATCAATCTTGCGGAATAACGCGAATTCAATCAATTGTAAATGGTGAAAAAACCATCCGATTCGGAATACGCGACGGAAAAAATACATACGACACTCCACATCGTGCGAACTGTATGCATTATCTAATAGATAAGATCACTTTCGCGAATAATCCCGAATACGAAGAGTATCAAAAAAGTATCGATATATCGAAGATTTCGTTCGAGCAAATCACTAGTCTATTTGAGAAAATTCTTAATGAGAGTAATTAAATCCATGGCCCATTGTTTCTGGTCATCTCTGCCAGATTACAATAATCATCCAATAATTTTTCCCTGTCCGTATCAGCGTCTAGGTAATCGGTTAAAACCTCTATGAAATCGCACTTCTTTTCGTTTGTTTTGAGGATTTTTACAAGAAATCGCATATATATTGCTAATGCGCATCGATTTTCATGCTCTAACGAAATGGCCATCCGTTCGACAAATTCAATTTGATTTAAAGCTCTCGTAAGTGTGGAGATGCATGTGTCATGCAATCTCGAACCAATAATCATCGCTCCTATCAGCCATTCATCCGGATCATGCTTCTCTAAGTTTTTTCTGACGGCATGCTTAAAATTCCATTTCCAGAGGGGAGAGTCTTTCTTCGCCAATAGTGCATACACATCTTTTGATTCAAGCATTAATACGACACATATGAGTACATATACTAATGGTACATCGACGTTTACATTTATAATGGTGTGTAATCCTTTTTCTGATACGAATATATCAGCCTTGTCACCGTATAATATCAACCGTTTCTTATCATCGGGAATCCAATTTTCTCGATCGATAGGTTCATCGCAAACATGCACATACGAGTCCGGAAAATGTTTAAGTTCGACGCCATTTAAGTAATCGAAGGAAAGTAGGTTGGTTTCCGCATAATATCTCAAATCCATAGTTGTTTAATATAGAACCTTCATTTTCACAAATGTGGAAATGGAACTATCGAAACATATCAACTATGGCCGAAACAATTAATGAAAAATATGTTTTGATCAGTTCATCGATTAAAAATTATTTTTCGATCGAATGCTTAAGAGATTAAAACAAAGTTCTTCGAGGGAATTTTCATATCTCTGACCTCAACTGAGTGTGCGCCATAATCATCTTCCAAACTAAACTTTCGGCAAGCATATTTTAATTTTTTAAGCGTTGCCTCCGAGCCATCGATTATAAACGCATTCGGTATATCGGTGTATATTTTTGCACGTCCAAATGTATCATACGGATTTGTCTCGAAGGTAATCATTCCGGGAGAATGATTGAATTTTATGCTGGCATCACCTTCCGGCATACTCTCCAACACTTCGGCAATTGCATCAAAATTCCCGTCACATCTCGATGAAAGCATTGTATTACCCCATAGAAATACATCTATATCATCTTGGTCGGTGCTCATAGGGCGTGCCCAGTCAATAGGTTCGTCTTTAATTTCCGAACGAACATACTCTTCCAATTCATCCAGAGTCATCTTCTTACGCTCCTTATCAATTGTTTCGATACAATACTCGCAGTATTTCATCGTTGCTTCATATGAGGCCGTTTTGGCGATGAACTTATTTGTGTGTATCCATAACAGATTTTTGTTAGCGTCCGATTCTTTGGGTGGGACAATAAGATCGAATCGGTTTTCAAATGGCACATCCTGCATTGTTCGAATGGTCCATTCTTCCACGCCATCCTTCTCGTTTGAAAAGACAATGTAATATAATTCCATGTCCTTATCGAGATCTTTCATACACTCGAAGTGATTCAGCGCATTATGCTTGATATGCATTATCTTTCCGGAAGAATGTGTTTTGAATCGTTCAGCGAAGTATATTTGATACAAGCGTTTATCCTCATCGTATTGTGCGTGTTCTTCAATTACGCGTAGAATCAATGGTTTAAGCAATATACCACAACCTTTGCTGCATTCTTTGAATCTTTCAAGCTGTTCTTTCGAATCGTTATGATCCTTGTAATTCATCGCAGCGACATAATTCCACAGATCTAGGTTATTCTTGGAAGAACCTTTTCCTTTCATGATCGCCCCATTGTCCCTTGCGTCGATTTGCTCGAACACCTCTTTGTATACGAGAAGTAAGGTTTCATCGTTGATTTGTTCGGTAGGAACACCTATCGCTTCGAGAAACTCTTTTCCATATCGTTGAAAGATTAGTCCAGCACTCGACATTTTGGTACAAGCCTCTGGATAGTACTTTGTGTCAAACCCTGGTTGATGATGATCGAATGTGTTTCCTTCAAACTCACCGCCCACATCGAAAACTATCGCTTCTGGATGCGAGGCAATGAATTCGACGTCTCTTGTCCGAATAACCTTATCGCCTGGATTTGTTTCTTCAAGAATCCAATTTGCGACCGATTCGTCGGCATGAAATCTTCCGTCATGTGTTATACGCATGCTTCTTTGTTTTATCACATTTGATCATTTTCAAAAATATAGATCGCTCTAATCGATAAGCGCCAACTGTCCATCCTCTCCATATGAACCTTGAATATCGAGATTGCCGCCAACACAGCTGACAATCTTTCGTTGATTCAAGTCCTTGAGCATTAACTTTGTCTTGACATACAACTTATCTGTCGCATTAACCATCGAGTTCATCGGCCAAGTTTTTCGAAGACCAAGTGGAAAAGTCGCTAGCGTGAATTCTGTAATGAAAGTTTCTAAATTTGGAAGATTGACCAGCTCAGCTGGAAATTCACTAAATTCCGGGCACATCCATTCTAGGTGCTTAAGATTTTTGCATTTGGTTAATATCATTGGAAATTTCTTGTTTGCGAGTTGAAAACAAACAATGCTTTCGAGATGCTCCAATGGATCGACAATACAAAGCTCCACTCGTTCATCGGCCGCCTCGATTGTTTTGAGCAAGCCACTTCCTTTGATGGTGACCTTGGCAGGTGATGCTTTAATCAATCCATCCACTTCGACTACTAAATCGACAATGTCTGTCCGTTCGTTTAAATCGAGAACATAATCTTCAGAGAGGTCTTTTTCGGTTAATACTAATGACATGGTTGTCGATCAAAAAGAAATCATTTTCACATTTCTCGTGCACGCTCTATGAATTCATCGACTACTTCTTTATTCGCGCCATGATAGTTTATATGTTCCCAATCATCTTCTGACTCATCGAACACATCAAGAAAATCCTCTTCGATAATTTCGTTCAGATTGTCTTCAAGATCTTCACTTGAACTAGTTTTACAAACATATTCAACCATATCGAGGAACCACAAAGGCTTTTTCATCGGCCAACAATAGCCTATTAATTCTTCTAATTCATAATCATCCATATAATGTGTCTGTCGTTTTACATTTGGGTTATATACACACGTATTGATATTGCACTCGGGAGGCAATTCCGCAAGATTTGAAATAAGATTTAGCATGACCTTACGTTCGTTTCTAACTATTTTCTTCCAATTATTATCTTCGATGTATCTAAGCTTGGCGATAATTTCTGCATCCTCATCGATCCATTCCCAATATAGCGATAGATATGTCTTTTTAAATGCCTTGTCTATATCGCCGATCTCACACGGTTGCTTGACAGTAAGACAATAGACCATTGTTTTCCATCAATATCGATTCATTTTCAACCTCTGTATAAATGGTTCCACGTACTCTTCTTTTCCGATATAATCGATACTATTCCAAAAGGAATCTATCTTTTCGTTGTTATTTTTCGACGCGTGTATGTATTCGTCAATGTTATCTTCCAGAGCCTTGGCAAGTTCTTCGCCCTTATATTTTCGAAGCAACTTATTTGTAAGTTCGGTCATATATTCAAGTCCAGTCATTGGTCTTCGATAAAGATTGTCAAAGCCCAATATTCGTTTTGCCTCTTCGTCAGTTATCAGATGCGCAACATCGTCATCCTCCATATACGGAGGAGTATTATGATAAATCATTTCCGCACTCCAGTCATTTTCAATTCGGTACCATTCAGGAGAACAGTATGTTTCATAAAAGATATAATCAATATCATCATTCTCTTCACCGGCGACGAGTATGTAATTCATTTGATTGTCAGGTAAAAATTCATTTATTCTTCAAACTACTCTTCTCGTCCTTCATCGATGTATTGCTTTACAATATTTGATTTAGTCTCGTGGTAAGTGAGTTTGCCCCAAATCTGTTCAAGTTCTTCGAGTGTTATTCCATAATCGAACCAACGAAATGTTCGTGTTAAATTTTCCATAAGTGCATTGCCTTCGAGATTATCTATTAACCATTGAAGTAAAATCGATAGCCCTGTAAACTCGGTTTGTGGCTCTTTAAATAATTTTATGTCTCCGATTATTTTTTCCATATCATGATCGGCAATGTATTCGGTCATTTCATCACCTGACCCTGCGTTTATAGCTTTTTCAAAGTCGATAAGACCTTTCCAGTCACCGGAAACATCATAATATTCTATATGTAATTCAGAATCCTCAATAACATGCCTCCAATCTAAACAATATGTCCACATAACAGCCAACTCCCAATTTTTTGGGCGCGGGCCAATTATTTCAATCGCGTATACCATGCTATTGGGTTTCAAAAATAAAATCGATCATTTTTATATGAATTCTATTTTTGCATTGGTCGTTTGTTTATGCAACTCTTTTACCACATTTTCCGAAGGTTTATACAATTTGAGCAGACAATCGAATTCTTCGACCATTTGCAATATATCAGATATCATATGGCATTCGTCTAATTCAACTATGGTCATTTCCGTCAATTTCATTTTCCAAGACATAGCATCAAGAAAATCCATCACATGGCAAGGCTTAACATCAATAATTAGTTTCTTCGACTCAACATATTTAGCTAACTTTAAAGCTCTATACAACTGGGGTCTTCCGGAGTATAGATCGGGGTATCGACCATATAGGTATATGTTGTCAAATATCACCGAATCGGAATTTCTCCGATCTATCGGATTGAATACAGTGTAATCTTCATCAGTTGGGATAACTTTCGGAACATTAAGCCTAACTTTGCACGAATGGATGTTTATTGAATTAATTACAATATTTTTATCTGCTAACATTTCAAAGCAATATTCAATAAGTTTATGATCATTGCGGAGAGATATATATACATTTTCGTCTTTTAATTTTCGTAAGGCCATACATACGGGCAACAATTCATATGTATGGTGGCAATCAGTAAGATTAAGCCGAATACACGGAATTTTTCCAATGCATTTCTGTAATATGGCGATAAAGTCGTATGCATGGTAATAGATATAACATATATTCACAATGGTAAAGTCATCTAACTTCTTCGGAAGTTTTTTAAGTTCATATATGGTCAGATTTTTCATTTCGATTGAAAAAATGTATATCGAAAGATTTATTACCACATCAATAGATCTTTATTCACAATCTAAAATAATTAATGTGTCTTGTTTCAAGTAAGTTTATCCTATTGTCAGCAATGAGAGTATTGACGACATCTTTAGACATATCCCAATTTTTGGCAATAATTGATTGAAGGGATGTATTTGCAATCAATCCATTTAATATGAATCGCTCTAGTAATTCATTCCATCCTTCTATTTCGAGAAGTTTTATCGTTTTTGTCTTCGTCAATAGATCTTGGATTAACCACCCGGCTCTATTTATCGCATACTTTCTTGCATCCCCATAATAGGTAAACCGATTAGTGAATTTAAGAACCAACGAAAGATGACCTGATGATTTTTCCTGTTCTTT
>Ga0180433_10003961_pt1 | contig 21184 bp, 20 predicted proteins | sample SS_ome_8_FD_132980 | JGI IMG/M metagenome (GOLD analysis project Ga0180433, IMG submission 132980) | Hypersaline lake sediment archaeal communities from the Salton Sea, California, USA - SS_1_D_1 metaG | ecosystem: Environmental > Aquatic > Non-marine Saline and Alkaline > Hypersaline >... | reverse complement strand
GGGTGCTAGGGAAACTTCCCTGCCGGGGTTCGGGGTGTCCCCGAACCTAAATATCCCCCAAGACTTGGGAAAAAGGGGGTTGAAAAACACTTTTGAGACAACCTGGGGGCTGTGCCCCCGATTCTAAAAAGTCCCCCAGCGGGGGAACTAAAGGGGGGAACCACTAAATGTTGATTAAGATTTTATCAGCAATCTCATAAGGAGCTATCATGATCGTAGCTGGTTGCGATGTTGGATCGCTGAGTGCCGAAGCCGTAATAATGAATAATGGATCCATCGTTTCATATGAGATTATCAGGGTAAGACCTAGACCCGAGCAATCGGCGGCTGAAGTAATGAATATGGCACTCGCCAAGGCCGGAATGACATACGATGACATTGAATACTGCGTGAGCACCGGCTACGGAAGAGAAAGAATCCCTTTTGCTCAGGGTAATATATCGGAGATATCGTGCCATGGTAAGGGAGCTCAATGGTGTATCCCTTCAGTAAGAACAGTGATCGATGTCGGTGGGCAGGATTGCAAAGTAATTAAAGTCGATGAAACAGGCAAACTTCTGAACTTTGTTATGAATGACAAATGTGCCTCAGGAACAGGCAGATTTCTTGAATTCATGGCCAAGGTCCTGGGCGTGGGCATCGAAGACCTTGGACCTAAAGCCCTGGAATCACCAACACCAGTTTCAATTACCAGTGTATGCAGCGTTTATGCAGAGACAGAGGTTTTGTACTGGGTGTATGAAGAGAAGGAATTATCAGACATTGCTTGTGGCATCAATCGTGCGATGGCAGATAGAGTCAAAGGTCTGGTTAAAAGAGTTGGGATTGAAGAAAACGTTTGCATTACAGGTGGGGTTGCAAAAAACGTAAGTGTGGTAAAAAACCTGGAAGATATGCTGCAAATTCAATCACAGAAACTCGACATAGATCCTCAGATAGTGGGCGCCTTGGGAGCCTGTCTTTTTGCCAAAGAAAAATTACTTAAACAAGAGAATAAGCAATTCGGGGAGAAAGTAGTATGATAGTCGCTGGGTGTGATTTTGGTACATTAGCAGCTAAAGTCGTTCTGATGCAAGACGGATCGATCATAGCTTCAGAAGTTAGTGCCATCAAGGCTGTACCAGAAAAGGTATCAACCGAACTTATATACAAGGGACTTTCTAAAGCAGGGCTGTTTGCGGATGATGTTGCTTTCGCGGTGAGCACAGGGTGGGGCAAGAAAAGGGTACCGTTCGCGAATTTAAATGTAACTGAGATGCCATGTCTAGCTAGAGGTGCTCAATGGCTTATTCCATCCGCGAGAACAATACTAGACATTGGTGGGCAGAGCTGCCGAGCCATGAATATAAATGAAGCAGGTAAAATTATTAAATACAGTTCTAACGATAAGTGTGCAGCCGGTACTGGAAGGTTCTTCGAATTGATAGCAGAAGCACTGGAGGTAGAGGTTGATGATCTGATAAAATTGGCCCTTCAGTCCAAGGATCCAGCTCGAATATCAACACAATGCTGTGTTTTTGCAGAATCAGAGGTTGTCACCTTAGTGAATGAAGGACGAGAAGTATCTGATATAGTGGCGGGTGTCCACGATTCCACAGTGCTGAGGCTCGCTTCAATTCTAGGTATGATTCAAATCACCCCAGATATAATAGTGACTGGTGGATGCGCAAGAAATGAGAGATTAGTACAAGGACTCCGAGACTATTTTAGAGTTGAAATAAAAACGCCCTCTATTAATCCACAGTTCGCAGGAGCTATAGGAGCAGCAATTATCGCACAAGAAAAAATCGCCGAGACTAGACCGGCAGAGCTCGATGACCTTAAGCTGCTTGCAAGAATTACGGTGCCTGGAGTTGAGGTACCAGCCGAAAGAAGTGCGACTTTAGGATCTTAAAATATATATATAAAATGAAGTACAGCTTGGAAAACGGTACGCTGTACTTCAATTGTATTTGGCAGTACAGTGACAATTTTCGTCTAGTGTAGAGAGGAAGTTATTTGGAAACATTCGATACATATATTGAGAGATTGCGCGATTACCTGAAAGATATTGAAAAACAAGCGCCGGTTCTTGAAATCGAATGCCCGTCCGAAATAGACAAGCTTTTACAAGAATCACCGATTAGAATTGGTTCTCAAGAGAAAGCGAATATCATCCTAAAAGAAGATACTGCAGTTGAGCTGGGCAACCCCAGTCTTGCCTCATGTGCTTTTATACTATGGACTTCAAATCTTCAGTTACTTAAGGATGGAAGAATAACACTAGTTGGGCCCGACATCCCGGAATCCATCGGCCAGAGTCTGCCCTTTGCCCAAATATTATTAATCGGCGGTTCAGAAATAAAAGATCAACATCACCTGGTGCTGGAACAGCACCAACTTATATCGAACAAAATAGAAGGCTATATGATTAGGTTGGCCCCTCAACGTCATCGTATGTGGACACGAGTAAGCAGAGTAGCAGCAGAAAAAGGCTTTTCCTTTGAGACCCTGGGTAAGGCTTTGATGGCGATCTATAAATCTGAGTTACGTATGATAGAAGCCAGTGAAGTGGTCTTCATTACATCCAGCAAGGAAGATATCAGAGAGCTTGAAAAGATCGCCTCAGAGGTTAATGAAATTAAAAACATTGCATTAGCTAAGCGTTTCGGTAAAACCGAAGATGGATTCTACGAATGCATCAGTGATGTAGCAGATTGCTCGGTTTGTCCGGAACAGCTTATATGTGATGAAATTAGGGATATAATACGCTTAAGAAGAAAATCAAAAGCCTCAACATGATCACCCTTATATACCCAGTCTAAGAAAGATAAACATACATGAGTGATTCTTCACAACCGATTCATAGACATCTAATCGCTGTTGTTGGCAAAGGTGGCGTAGGTAAAACTGCTTTTACTGCTTTAATGACAACGATACTCGTCAGAAATAGATACAAAGCTCGGATTTTAGCAATTGACGCTGATCCGGCAACGGGACTACCCATAGCATTGGGGGTAGATGTGCGCAGGAATATGGGCGAGGTCCGTGACGAGATAATAAAAACTGCGAGAACCGCAAAAAACGAGAGGAAAGTCGAGCTGGCCAATATGCTCGATTATATGGTCTTTGAAACTCTTATTGAGCTCGATGGCTATAGCCTGATAGCAATGGGAAGATCAGAGGCAGATGGCTGTTTTTGTCCCGTCAATGACCTGTTAAGAGCTGCCATTGAAGACCTCTCGTCCAGCTTTGACATCGTACTTATTGACGGCGAAGCAGGTCTGGAGCAGATTAACCGCAAAGTAATGCGTAACGTCGACACCTTGATAACTGTCACCGATCTGTCAGTCAGGGGATTCCAGGCAGCCAATACTATTAAAAAAATCGCTGATTCCGGTAAAGTAGTAAAATGTAAGAAACTGGGCCTTGTAGTTAATCGCGTTAAGCCAGGGGAAGAAGAATTAGCATCAAAGTCTGCCAAAGAAACTGGTTTGGAGTTGCTTGGCTTTGTACCCGAAGATGAGAACCTGGCAAGATACGATTCAACAGGACAACCTTTACTAGAGATAGCCAATACCTCGCCTTCTATTGTAGCAGTGGCAGAAGTATTGAGGAAACTTGAGCTCGTTCAAATAAAATAGTCTATTTTTTGGTGTACATAGTCCAATCATTCGTTTATAATAGCAAATCCCAAAAGGAGGAATTATCATGAAGAAGACGGATTTCGATGTTCTTATTGTAGGCGGGGGTCCTGGTGGCCTCACTATAGCAGCGTTGCTGGCAAAGAATGGTATTTCTTCAGCCATTATCGAAAAAGAGGATGATCTCGGGGGACGGTATCGTTCTATTACTTTCCATGGCTGCCGTTCAGATAATGGCGTGCGCATGCCAACCGCTATGGCCCGCAATCCCAAGGATACGTATATGTACAAATTCCTGGACCATTTTGGTTTCGCACCTAAAGGCACAAAGGAAATCCAGTGGACCATGGGCATGGTAAGACCCGAACTACCCGAGCGGATCGAATATTTTTCTATGGACCCAAGTAAAGGAGTTGGCAATTTTTTTGACTTCTTCGCATTTGGTAGTGGCGTTGCCATGGAAGAATCAGCGAGACAGGATTTGGCCAGAGCTTTTAAGATGTTTGAGGATATGTCGGAGGAAGAATGCCGAAAATGCGTCAATACAAGTTTCGATGACTGGATCAATCAGAATGTTCACGATCCTTTGGCTGTAATGATCCTTCAACTAGCCTCCCCACTGATGGGCGCTCTTGCTACGGACGTGAACTGTGGTCAATTCGCCAATATCTTTGGTACGTTTCCCAAAGTAGGAGCCCTGCTCTTCTGGTATCCGTCCACAGGTACGTTGGAGGATTTGGTTATTACTCCCTTGAAAAAGTATTATGTGAAACAAGGTGGTGCTGTTCTCACTAACAGAACAGCCAAGAACATCCTAATCCAAGATGGAGAGGCAACCGGAGTGATAGCCTATAATTCGGAGACACGGTTACTGGAACAGTACGCAGCTCCAATTGTCATCTCTGCGATACCGATATTCGACGCACTTGCACGTAATATCCTCAGGCGCGAGTTCTTAACGCCAGATTGGGTTGAAGCGATCGAAAACTGTGGGAAGTTGACGTTCGACGATCTCTCTGTATTTTATCTTTTAAATAAGGAGATTATTCCAAAAGACGGCTATGGGTGGATACATTTATTCGATCCAACCTTTATAGGTATTCCTACGTATGTTGGGGACATCTGTCTGGGTAGTCCCCTGTTTAACGCCAAAGCCCCTCACGGGAAGCAATACCTCTACGCATATATTCCAGGCGGCTTGCCCGATACTCATTTTGGCCTTACATCGCCGCCGGAAGTTGTTAATGAAGCGATTTCTCGCTGGGAGGACTCAGTCGAGCGGTCCTTCCCCGGATTTAAGAACGCCATTGAGCACAAAGGAATGTCACTTCAGCTAAATTGGGGACGGTACGCCTACGCAAAGGTCCCAACTGAAATAGATCTCGAGTCTCCTAATATCAAAGGTCTTTACTTTGCCGGGGACTCCATCTGGTCCGTAAGCAGCATGGTCTCAGACAAGATATTCCAAATGGCATTCCCACTATGCGATAAGATAGTCCAATACCATCGTTCGTCTGACTTTTCAACTAAAAAGGAGCAGATGATAATGGCACCGATGGATGCATGGGGCGGGATAAAGGACTTAGAAGTCCGGCATACAGAAGAACGCCCCGCGTCTAAAAAAATATAAATGTTAGGTCAGCAACGCGGAATATGGACTTGCGAAACAGGATAGCAATCGTAACTGGTGCAGGAACGGGAATCGGGAGAGCGACTGCTATTGAACTGGCTAAACGCGGATGTACGGTTGCCTTGGCAGGCAGACGAAGGGAGAAAATAGACGGAACACTAACCAAGGTTCAGAAATATGCTCCTGATTCCATGGCAGAATCATGTGATGTATGTAACTCAACGCAAACGCAGCAATTCGTACGAGCAGTCGATGGACGTTACGGTAGGATCGATATTCTGGTCAACAATGCCGGTATTATGATCGTTAAGCCATTCCTCGACATGACGGAGGAGGAATTCGACAGCCAAATAGAAATAGACTTCTACGGTGCAGTTCGTATGATCCGCTGTGTAGCTCCTATAATGCAAAAACAGGGAAAGGGTTGCATTATAAACGTCACTTCTTCTGGCAGCAAGCTTATAATGCCCGGGAATAGTGCGTATTCTGCGGGTAAGGCTGGCCTCAACGCTTTCTCTGAGTCTATTAACTATGAATTCGCAAATAAGGGTATTCACGTAGGTTTGGTCCTCCCGGGAGGGACACATACTAACTTGCTGGATAACTCAGCAACCCAGCTTGGCGAGTATTATCGTAGTCAGGGCACTATGTCCCCAGAAAGGATTGCTTACGGTATCTTGAAGGCAATCGAAAAGGAGCAGTTTCTGACTATCATACCCATCAGCGATAGAATCTATATTGCATTTCGAGCACATTTTGGCGGTTTCTTTAGAAACATGGTATTGAAAAGATTACGCCCCTATATGCAATAATAGTGGAGACAAAGCATTAAAAACGATATACTAATCACTCGAGTTTACATTTCGGAGGTAATAGATGCTACGCCATAGAAAAGAAGTTAGAGAGCTGTTCGAACACCCGCTCTTAAAAGCGATGGCTCATAGAAGAACCAGACGCTTCCCCTTGGGTTGCAGTATGGAGGAGGGTTCTCTCCAATATACATCAAAAAAATCTCCCATACCGCTCAACGAAATAGAGACCGCCATTCTTTGCTGGGCAGGCTCAGGAATAACAGGACTAATTGCTGCTGATATGCCTACCAACGACGTACAGGGAAGTATGTTTACCAGTTGGGCGGGTAAAACTACGCCGTATGCATGCAACGTTCAGAACATGCGATTATTCTTTACAGACGATAGTGGACTCTATGTCTACCACCCCAAAGAAGCGACTAAACCAGTAGAAATAGAGACAGAAGAGGATTGGGATAAAATTGTTGATTATTTTAAGCGTGATACGAAAAAGATCTCAGATGGCAGGTTTGGCATGATACCAGACGCACTAGTGAGAATTGTCCACTGGAACACTAACAGGCCAGGTACTACTATTTTCATGCCTATGCTTGATATATCGGAACAGTATCTCGATGCGGTAACAGCCGTATTTATGGGAGAGGGTTACAAGGTATTCGATGACATAAATAACACCGGCCCTGCTGGGATCGGGAAATGGATTGACAATGGCAAATTACAAGGTCCTGACGTGCCCATCTCTACTATGGAATACACAATATTCCTCGGCAATCTCGCCCCTGCCTTTCACGCGCTTCAAAACATGCAGCTCGTCGCGGAAGCTATGGGGCTTGGCTCAATTATAATGACGGGCTATGTGGGAATATTGGTGCTGCAGACAATGGGCTTCCGATATAACATTGCAAAGGAATGTGCCGGTGCATTGCTCACCATGAATCCGGTCGGACTCGATGGCTACATTGAAAGTCTCCAACCACCATACTACGAGAATATGGACCAGGTTGTTGATGCGTTCTTTGCGAAGAAATTCGGCCCGAAGGGCATGTATACCGCGGATTATCAAGGCATAGTACCGTTCGATGACTGGAGAAAGGTACAACCGGGATATCCGGTACCAAGCCCGGAAGTAGTTCAGATCGTAAAGGATTACTGCAATTATATTTGGGATACCTTCGGCAGATTTCCCGCTACATTTGATTCCATTGTAATGCCGGAATGGCTTCAGGTACACCATCTTGAAGAGGATTTTTATAACCAATACGGATTGAGCAGCATAGTAAATGAGACCCATAAGCAACATATGAAGAAGTGGCATCAATGAATGTCAAAGATAAGATCACTGTCATTACCGGCGCTGCTAGTGGAATTGGTAGAGCCACCGTCATAGAACTAGCACGTCATGGTTCTACATTAGCAATGATTGATATCAAAGAAGACGACCTTATACAAACGCTAAATGACGTACGGAAATATGCCCCACAATCAACTATTGAGGTATGTGACATTAGTGATGAAATGCTAATAAAAAAGTTAGTAACGCAAATTCAGGAAAAATACGGGAGAATCGATATCCTTGTTAACAATGCAGCTATAATGATTACCAAGCTATTCTCGAACCTAACCGACGAAGAATACAATAGGCATATGTCGGTTAACTATTACGGTGCGGTATACCTTACCAAGGCAGTCATTCCAATTATGGAGACACAAGGCCGCGGTGTCATAATCAACGTTGCTTCCGTGGGAGGGAAACTGGTCGTCCCTGGGACAACAGCATACGGTGCCAGTAAAGCAGCCTTATATGCCTTCTCCGAAGCACTCTATTATGAGGTCAAAGATAAGGGAATACACGTCGGGGTAATCGTCCCTGGAGGAGTTAAAACAGGTATTTTCAATCCGGAGAACAGCAAATTAGGTGGATATTACCAGAGCCAATGCACCACAAAACCGAGCCGCATTGCCTCCCAGATAAGAAAGGCTATCGAAAAGGAACGGTGGGAAACGGTTGCCCCGCCAAGTGCGAGGTTGCTATTGCTGGCACATGGTCTGGTATCAGGAATGTTTAAAGCGTCATTGCTAAAGAGACTACGTCCTTACATTGAATAGAGTATATTACCATCTTGTAGTACTCCAGATAGATTTCCTTTTATCATGTAATACACTTTAGCTTGCCACAATGTATTCGTTGATGGTAAAATTTAACGCTGTAAACCTCAAACGGGCCGCTAGCTCAATTTGGCAGAGCAACTGACTCTTAATCAGTGGGTTACAGGTTCGAGTCCTGTGCGGCCTACTTTCAAATCAAGCGACAACTTGTGAAACTATTTTACTCTCAGTGCAACTCCCCCAGCAAGCTGTGAAGTATTCTCGCAAAATAGTTTTATTAATATATAATTGCTGATCCTTGCTTTCATTTCGTTTACAACATGTAATTATAACCATGAAGTTTACTCGAAGTCCGACAGTGTATAGTAAATACACTGATTTCTCCATAAACTATGTATTTGGGTAAATATGGCATGGCATGAAAATGTACGGCTGCATTTTTTTTGCGCGCCACACGACATATAAACACCTCACCTAAGAAATTTTTCTCTAAACCTTTCTACACTGCACGATTTTATCCTTGATTCATTCATTAAACCTACAGGATTAATGAATAATACAACAGACTTAAGCAGTTTTTATCATGAAATTATATTCAATAAATATACTTCTCATTAGATGATTTATTTGATATAATTCCTTGCGTACTCTGGTATGAAAAAACGCATTCGTGAGGAGACTGTTGCGTCTATTAGCCAGACTTGAACATATTCTCGCAAACAAGTCGGAAGGAGGAAGAGAAATATAAGCGAGTATAATACAGAATTTTTTTCAAGAGGTGAATAACAATAACTCATATGAGGAGGCAATCACACAATGGGTATAGTCAATGAGTTCAAGCAATTCCTTTTACGCGGTAATGTAGTAGATTTGGCTGTTGCCGTGATTATCGGTGCCGCTTTTGGGGCTGTCGTATCCGCACTGGTAGCTGACCTTTTTACCCCTCTCATAGCTGCTATTTTTGGCAAACCGGATTTTTCTCAGCTAAGTTTTACCCTAAACAATAGCACATTCACATACGGCCATTTTATCAATGTGCTCATTGCCTTCATATTAATCGCTATTGTGGTCTTCTTCTTGGTCGTGAAACCGGTAAATTCACTTATTGCTCGATCCAGAACTCAGGAGTCTCCTGATCCTACTACTCGAAAATGTCCTGAATGTTTAAGTGAAATTCCAATAGATGCACACCGCTGTGCGCACTGTACAGTAGAAGTCCCACCAGTCTCGAATATCAAGTAACTTAAAATCGTTACAAATTTTTTCTCAAGAGCTACTGGGTAGGTTCATTAATATAACAAAGGTTAAAAATAAGAATTAATGCACTTTTCTCGTCAGTAAGCGTTAGGATTTTCCAGAAAACGAGATATGTAAGGTACAGTTTGTTTTTGATTTTGAATTATTATGTAAACTGGATATTATAAAATCAGTGTAGTTATAAATCGATCGTCAGTTGGGATTATTCAAGGATAGCATTTTAACTATTTCTAATTGAAATTGCCGGGATATGCCAGTCTTTTGATCTCCACAGGCAATCCTGCCACCAGTAAATATACTTCATCCGCGCGCTGGGCTAATAGCTGATTAGCCTTTCCCAGGAAATCGCGATAGTAGCGGGCAAGTTTATTCTCCGGCACTATTCCTAATCCAACCTCGTTAGATACAATAATAGAGGTCGCCTGAAATTCGTCGATGCACTCGATAAGGCGGTTGACCTCTTCAACAACGTCCTTTTCCCGCTTCTCAAACTCTTCACTATCACCCAAAAGATTAGCTACAAGCATAGTAATGCAGTCGATGATAACCACGTCGGAATCACCCAAGTTTTCTCTGAGCTTGTCTGCCACCGCTGTCGGAGCTTCCAGCGTACGCCATGTACGGGGACGAGACTTTTTATGATTTTCGATACGTTCCTGCATTTCATCGTCACTGGCTTGGCCGGTAGCGACGAAGAGCACCTTCTCACTGAGTTTGGACGCTAGGTCCTGGGCAAACTTACTCTTTCCCCCACGCGCTCCACCCAATACAAGTATGCATTTACTGTCCATATGCTTTTCCTTTATAAAGGCTACCAGCAATAAAATCAAAAATCAACCATGCTTGATTTTATTACGCTATAGTGTAATAATATATGTACAATATACAGTATATACTTTCATCAAGTGTAAATATATTAGACAAAATTAAATAGTTTAGGACTGAGGTGCCAAGGGGCAACCCGAGGCCTGACGGGACAGCAAGTCGGTTCAAATCCGGCGCGGCCGCGCCACTGTAACCTCTTTCGCAAGAGGAAGCCAGAACGCCCGCCTCAGTGATCCTTCACACCTTCGCGGGGAGGGGTGAGGTGTTTTGTTGATAAAAACAACCTCACCAAATACGGTGAGGTTCCCCATTTTAAGGGAAATTCAGGAGGTATGCATTGAAACGGATAGAAACAATAATAGGAATAATCTGTCTACTCGCTCTAGTCTTACTACCAGCTCTCGCATGTGATACAGAAGAAGAGACATCAGACACAGCCTACATCACCATCACTGATCAATTCGGCAGAACCGTTATTCTAGATAGCATACCGGATAGGATTATCTCATTAGCTCCCAGCAATACAGAGATACTGTTCGCCCTTGGTCTGGAAGATAAAATCGTCGGGATCACTCAATACTGCGATTACCCGCCTGAGGCTGAGAATATTACCAAAATCGGCGGTTTCTCCACAATAGATATGGAAAAGATTATCGAACTCGCCCCCGACTTGATTCTTGCAGCAAATATGCACAAGGATACAGATGTCCCCGAACTGGATCGGCGCGGATTTAATGTCCTAACAATTGCGCCCGAGACTATTGACGATGTAATGTTTAATATCGACTTAATAGGAAATGCTACCGGTGCAGAAGGAATAGCCAGAACGCTGATTACCGATCTCGAGAACAGGATTAAGGAAGTACATGATAAGGTTGCTACACTGGTCGACGAAGAAAAACCTGGAGTATTGTACATTACCTGGCACGATCCATTATGGACGCTGGGTGAGGGTACGATTACCCATGAGCTTATCGAAATGGCCGGTGGCCAAAACATCGTCGATGACATAAGTGGTCACGGGCAAATCGATCTTGAAACGGTTATATGGAGAAATCCTCAAATCATACTTGCTTCGACCGGACACGGTTCTGCAGAGGATTCACCTTTGATCTGGGCACAAACTGAAGACCGTCTAAGCCACATTGATGCACGACTGAATAATAGAATCTATCAAGTCGACGCAGATCTAGTAACACGTCCAGGCCCACGAATAATCGATGGATTAGAGCTTATTGCCGGTCTTATTCACCCAGAACTGTTCGGCGAGTAGTTTTCCTATACGTAAAACCATGAACCAGAACGATATTCGGTCCTCACGCACCGCTACAACCGGTAGGATGGCTACGCCACATTCCTTGCGATGGCGAAGCCGAATTATTGCTATCTGTGGTCTGGTAATATTACTTCCCATTATTATGGTTTTCGCTATGTCTGTGGGTAGCGCAGATTATTCATTCATCACAATCTGGAAAATTATACTGTCTCAATTACCTTTTATAGACTTAACCGATAATTTCGATGTTAATGAGCTGGGAAGAATAGAAGATGCAATCCTTCAGACCCGATTACCTCGTGTTGTTCTCGGAGGACTTGTTGGCTCGGCGCTGGCGGTGGCAGGCGCAACATACCAGGGGCTCTTTCGTAATCCGCTGGCGGATCCCTATTTAATCGGAGTCTCTCAAGGCGCACTTTTAGGAGCGGTTATCGGTTTCTTAATCGCCTTCGGCAATCAAGAGATATCGCAATTCGGTCCCGTACCCGTCTTCGCCTTTGTCGGAGCAATAGCAGCAGTACTGGCTGTCTACTTCATAGCTCGAACGGGAAGAAGTCTACCGGTTACAACATTGATCCTTGCCGGTGTCGCGCTGGGAGCTGCGCTTTCAGCTATCACACAGTATCTGATTATAGCCAGTGGTGATAGTGATCTGCACAGCAAGGTTATGCTATGGATGTTCGGCCATATTGAGGATGAATGGACAAAGGTGCTCTATACGTTTCCATTCATGATCGTAGGTACCATGATTATCTGGTTTTACTCACGTTCACTCAACGTCATGCAACTCGATGAAGAGCAGGCAGAACAATTGGGAATTAACGTAGAACGGGTAAAGGTTATCCTGCTTGTATGTTCAACGCTGGTAACAGCAGCAGCGGTCGCGTTTTGTGGAACTATAGGTTTTGTAGGAATAATTATTCCTCATACGGTACGATTAATATGGGGACCCGATCACCGGTTCCTTTTGCCCTTAGCAACGCTGGTTGGAGCAATATTCTTGATCTTGGCTGATACATTAGTGAGGTTTGCCAGACCGTTTACAGGAGCTGAGGAGATACCCATTGGGGTTATCACGGCTGCTATCGGGGCACCTTTCTTCCTGTATCTGTTACGAAAGAAAAAACGGGGGACTTACTTTTAAAGACTCCGCCCTTCAGGGCGTGAGTCGCTTAATCACAGAACCAACGGCGGTATTTATGCTGTTGGATATAACAAGGAATCTCAATGCTAAGACTCGAAAATATTACATTAGGCTACGACAGACAGGTTATCCTAAGGGATATATCGCTATCCGCCCGCCGTGGTGAGGTTGTAGGTATTATCGGGCCTAACGGCTCAGGCAAATCAACGCTGCTGCGAGGCATCTGCCGTATTCTCCAACCAAAATCGGGCCGCGTTCTTATAGACGACAGCGACATCGCCAAAATGAGCAGAATTGAGATCGCCCGACTTCTTGCAATAGTTCCACAAGCACCATCCTTGCCCGAGACGTTCACTGCCTTTGAGATCGTCCTCATGGGTCGCAGTCCGCATCTTAAAAGATTTCGCTTCGAGAGCAAAAAGGATTTCGACATCGCATGGTGGGCGATGGGGATTACAGGAACCCAGGAGATTGCCGAACGCCAAATAGATCAGATTTCCGGAGGCCAGAAACAGCTTCTTACCATAGCAAGAGCGATGGCTCAGGAACCGCAATTAATACTTCTGGACGAACCAACAGCATATTTGGACATCAATCATCAGGCTGAAACGCTGGATTTCATTAAAAAATTATGTTACGAACACAATCTTGCCGCTGTTGCTGTACTACATGATCTTAACCTCGCTGCCCAGTACTGTGATAGACTGGTATTACTTTCTGAGGGAAGAGTATATGCAGAAGGTTCACCAGATGAAGTAATCACAGAAGGCAATATCAGGGAAGTCTATGGCGCGGAGGTATGTGTCTATCCTCATCCAATAAATAATCTACCGACAACCTTGATAATACCCGCTGATTCGAGAAAACAATCGCCGGAGGTATTCGATGAGTAGATCTAAAGAAATAAAAGGCCTGCTGATAATATATACCGGAGATGGAAAGGGAAAAACTACCGCAGCCTTAGGACAGCTCGTCCGATGCTCAGGATGGGGTCTCAAAGCGATAATGTTCCAGTTTATTAAAAGCACAACCATGAATGCTGGCGAACACAGGGCAGCGAAGAAGCTGGGATTAGATGTACGACCTATGGGTGCGGGCTTCACGTGGAACGAAAAAGACAGGGAGAAAGCGATCAAACTGGCAAATGAACAATGGGATAATTGCCGCAAGGCAGTCCTGTCAGGTGATTATAAAATGATAATCATGGATGAGATCAGCTATCCGCTTATGCTCTCCTGGATATCAATTGCCGACGTAGTAGAAGTAATAAAAAACCGGCCTTCAAATTTGCACCTGGTGCTTACCGGAAGAAAAATGCCACCGGAAATCACAGACATTGCAGATACGATAACCGAAATGACGGAGATCAAACACCATTTTAACGCAGGGATCAAAGCGCAAAAAGGGATTGAGTTCTGATGAGAACAGGTATAAAGGCTGTCGTAATCGCTGGTACAACCAGTGGTGTTGGTAAAACAACCGTAGCCACAGGCATTATGGGTGCACTTACTAAAAGAGGATTACAAGTACAACCGTTTAAGGCAGGACCTGACTACATTGACCCCAGCTATCACGCGCAGATTACCGGCCGACCATCGCGCAATCTAGACACATGGATGATGCCGAGAGAAAGCATCATTGAACTCTTTAATCACGCCTCCGCCGATGTAGACGTAGCGGTTGTGGAGGGAGTTATGGGACTCTACGACGGCCACTCGGGCAATAGTGAAGAGGGAAGTACTGCGGAACTCGCTAAACTGCTGGGGCTGCCCGTAGTACTGGTCGCTGACGCCTCATCCACCGCGCGCAGCATGGGAGCCATAGCACTGGGTTTTAAAAACTTCGACCCACAGTTGAATTTGGCCGGTATCCTCCTTAACAGTATTGGATCAGAAAACCATTTCACGATGTGCCTCGAGGCGGTCCTACGTAGTACTGACCTTACCGTTCTTGGATGTCTTCCCAGGAGACCAGACCTCACTCTACCAGAGCGGCATTTAGGACTTATACCAATGGCCGAATCACCAGCAGCACAGGCTTTTTTTAACGACCTCACAATTCAGATAGAAAAAACCATCGATATAGATACATTACTTAAGCTTTCTGAACAAGCCAGACCGCCAACGATTGAGGCTATTCTCTTCCCTAAAAGCGAACAGAGAAAAACGGTTCGCATAGCCGTTGCCAGAGACAAAGCGTTCAGCTTCTACTATCAGGATAATTTGGACCTCCTTGAGGCATGGGGCGCAGAACTCGTTCCGTTCAGTCCTCTCAGCGATAATAACCTTCCTTGTGATATTGACGGCATCTATATTGGCGGCGGATTCCCCGAAATGTACGCCAGAGAGCTATCGTACAACGCGTCCATGCTGTCATCCATAACAGAAGCTGCTTCTAATGATATCCCCATCTATGGCGAATGCGGGGGATTGATGTACCTGGGGCGCTCGCTTCGAGACTTCGATGGATACACTCACAAAATGGTAGGCACGCTTCTCCTAGACTCGCAGCTCGATAATACTACGTTGACCCTGGGGTACCGAACCGTACGTGCGTTAAACGACGGTCCCCTTCTGAAAACGAGTGAAACGGTACGTGCACATGAGTTTCACCGCTCCAAACTCGAACGAGAGCCGGGCTCTGAAGCAGCCTATTTAGTGCTGGACCAAGACAGGCGTGAAGGTTTTAAGAAAGGAAACGTATTCGCCTCATATATCCACATCCATTTCGGCAGCCGTCCCGGCCTGGCGCAGCGGTTTATTCAATTCTGTCAGAAAAATAAGGAGAACTGAATGGCAAGACTAACTCTGGAAGAAACCATCGCTAACGTTCAACCATTGGATACCGCAGCAATGGATTCAGCAAGAGCGAGGCAGGATACCCTGACCAAACCCACAGGTGCTCTGGGACGGTTAGAGGATATTTCTGTTCAGCTGGCTGGTATATATGGACAACCCACCCCTCTGCCAAAAAACAAGGTGGTTATTGTTGCTGCAGGTGATCATGGGGTGGTCGCAGAGGGTGTGACTGCCTATCCCCAGGAAGTAACCGGACAGATGGTTGTGAATTTCATACATGGAGGAGCCGCAATCAATGTTCTTTCACGCTACACCGGCGCCAGAGTGATTGTTGTTAACGCCGGCATTGTAGTGGATTTGCCCGATCATCACGAGATTATTTCACTCACTATTGGCAAGGGAACAAAGAACATGGCAATTGGTCCAGCGATGACAGAGGAACAAGCCCGGAAATCTTTAGAAGAAGGTATTTCAATCGCTACTGATGAGATAGAAAGCGGAGCAGACCTTATAGCAGCGGGCGAAATGGGCATCGGCAATACTACCGCTGCCAGCGCTATCACCAGTATTATCACCAAACATTCGCCACTCGAAGTTACAGGACTGGGAACCGGCATCACAGAAGAGCAGCGAACGCATAAGGCCAAGGTCATTGAGCGTACAATCGCGTTAAACAAACCGGATCCTAACAATGGCTTCGATGTGCTGAGGAAAGTCGGCGGCTTCGAAATCGGCGTAATGGCGGGTGTAATGCTGGGCACTGCGGCATCGAGGCGTCCCGTTTTGCTCGATGGTTTTATTTCTGGAGCCGCAGCGCTCATAGCTTGCACCTTATGTCCTCGAATTAAGGACTATTTTATCGCCTGTCACTTCTCGGTTGAGCCGGGACATGCTGCGGTGCTTGACTATCTGGGATTGAAACCAATTCTCGACCTCAGTATGAGACTGGGCGAAGGAACCGGCGCGGTCCTGGGTATGCTGATAGTAGAATCAGCAGCTCGCTGTCTTGCCGAAATGGCTACATTCGCTGAAGCGGCTGTATCAGGGAAAGCGGAGGCATAGGTTGCAGAGCTTTTTAGGCGCATTGGGATTTTTAACCGTGCTGCCCGTAGGCAAACGAGCCCTCGAGCAGAAATCGCTTGCTGGTTCAGCCGCCTATTTCCCATTAGTTGGTCTATTGCTTGGCTTCGCGTTGGCAGGAGCTGACTACGGTTTAAGGCTAGCTTTCTCCGACAACCTTATTTTGCCTAGTGCATTAGTCATAACCCTACTTGTTATCCTTACGGGTGCTCTACACTTCGAAGGGTTCGTCGATTCCTGTGACGGGCTGCTGGGTGGACATAGCCAGGAACGCCGTCTAGAGATAATGCGCGATAAAAGGGTTGGTGCCTACGCGGTAGCAGGCGGTATCCTGCTCCTTATTCTCAAATTCGCTGCAATAGCATCGTTAACTGCCGATTCAACACGTTTCTGGATACTTGTGCTGTTCCCTGTTCTGTCCAGATGTGGGATGTCACTGGCCTTAGGTCTTTTCCCTTATGTACGAGCTCAAGGGCTTGGCTCCGCATTCCGCGGCATGGGAGCGATTCAAGTAATAACAGCCATGCTCATCTCCACCATAGCTGCGGTTTTATTCGGGAGTACTGGAGGTCTCATTTTATTCGCTTCCGGAACCCTATTTGTTGTCCTTTTGAGTCTCGGAATCCAGCGACTCATTGGCGGATTGACCGGTGATACCTACGGTGCTATTAACGAGCTAACCGAAGTAATTATCCTTGTCATTGGCGCAGCTATGGTCTCGCATATTTCAATACTGCCCTGCTGGCAGGAGTATTTCTAGAAATGTTTGAAGTAGACTTACTATGGATGAATATGGCAGCCCTGGCTTTCGCTCTGTTTCTGGATATCGCCTTCGGTGATCCACCAAATATAGCGCATCCGGTAGCATACATGGGAAAGTTAATAGCATTGCTGGAACGAATTTCCCCGAAAACCAATCGTCTCGCTCAGCTTGTTTATGGTTTTCTTATGGCCTTGATTATTCCTGCCATAGCTGCAGCCGGAGGATATTTCCTTTCTCTTGCGGTTAGGGACCTCCATCCCACAGTTTATATTGCAGTAATGGGAACGGCGTTAAAACTATGCTTCTCGGTGAGAGGTCTGGGAATAAGTGCGCTGTCGGTAAAACACGAATTGGCGCGTAATGATATAAAGTATAGAAAATCACTTACAGCGCTTGTGAGTCGCGATACGTCGAATCTGTCGCCCACTCAAGTGGCGTCTGCGGCAGTTGAATCGGTTGCAGAGAATACTACGGATAGTTTTGTAGCGCCGTGGCTGTACTTTGCACTATTGGGATTACCCGGCGTACTGGCCTATCGTGCTATTAATACATTGGACTCCATGATTGGCTATCGAGGAAAATATGAATACCTGGGCAAGGTTTCGGCCTGCGTTGACGACATCCTGAACTTTATACCAGCACGTCTTTCGGCATTGATTATCGTAGTTGTAAGCAGGTTCCGGCAATTTAACTCCCGCCGCGCTCTGCATCTCGTCTTCAGCGAAGGTCATTCTACATCGAGTCCCAATGCAGGGCTAACTATGGCAGCCATGGCCGGCGCCCTGGGAATTACCTTGGAAAAAGTCGGCTATTATTGTCTCGGATCGGGATTGCGAAAACCGGAATACGAAGACATCGAGGATTCTGTCAAAGTTATGTATCTCGTTGCTGCAACTGTTTTCATCCTTATTGAGATAGCTATGATGGTGGTATATGTCGCCGTCTAAGATCAAACTAGAAAAACCAGTCCATGGAAGTATAAATCCCACCGAGCTGAGAAGTCTGGGGCTGAAGGCGGAGGATGTACTTGATTTCAGTGCTAATGTCAATCCGCTGGGTGTTTCTCCGCGTATTAGAGAGGCTATAGCCAACGTCGATTTTAGCCATTATCCCGATCCCGAGTGTCTCGAATTGCGTGAAGCGTTGGCCAAATCTATTGGAGTTGACGTTAACAATATTATGATCGGAAACGGCTCTACTGAACTGATTCATTTACTCGCCCGTGCTTTTTCGGACAAGACTGACTCGGCTGTGATCCTGGCGCCGACGTTTGGTGAATACGAAATGGCTTGCCGTCTATCAGGTGCGGAACCGGATATCATACGCGCTCGCCCGGAAAATGGCTTTCAATGGGACATACAAGATGTGTGCCGGCGAATTGAGAGGATAAAACCTAGACTGGTGTTCTTCTGCAATCCCAACAATCCAACCGGAATCTACTTAGAAAAGGATGTAGCAATATACTTGGCCGAGGCTACCAATCCAGGGATATTAGTAATTGACGAGGCATACTTGCCCTTCATCGATGATAGGTGGAATTCGATTTCCTTGCTGGAAAGGGGCAATGTTGTGCTTCTGCGCTCAATGACCAAGGACCACGCGCTGACTGGGCTACGATTGGGCTACACTATTACCTCTCCAGACATTAACAATCTTTTGAGAACATATCAACCGTGCTGGAGCGTCAATACGCTGGCTCAAGCAGCGGGAGTGGCAGCTCTATCAAATGAAGAGCATGTGAGTGAAGCCAAACAACTAATCGATGAAGCAAGGTCATACCTTCATACTTCTCTGACTGAATTGGATTTGCGTGTGCTCCCTTCAGGTGTGAACTTCATTCTTGTCGAAGTAGGAGATGCCCAAAGGTTCCGTTCTCAATTTCTACAGCGAAGTCTTTGCGTACGAGACTGCACATCGTTCGGCCTGCCGGAATATATTAGAATAACAGTCAGAACAATGCCCGACTCTCAGAAGTTGGTGGATGGATTTCGGGATTTATATTCTCATTGATCCGCAGATGGTATCTAGAGGGAAGCAAAATAATAGAGACCTTTACGCTCTTGGCGTCTTGGCGAGATAACACAGATGGCAGCTAACGTTATTATGGTTCAGGGTACAGCTTCACATGCAGGCAAAAGTCTTATGGTTGCCGCATTGTGCCGTATCTTTCGCCAGGATGGATACAACGTTGCGCCATTTAAAGCACAGAATATGTCGCTCAATTCGTTCGTGACGCCAGACGGCGGCGAGATCGGCCGTGCACAGGCAGTACAGGCTGAAGCAGCTTGTGTTTTGCCCACAGTGGAAATGAATCCGATTCTCCTTAAACCCGAGAGCGACAGTCGCTCCCAGATCGTGTTAATGGGCAAGCCTTACGACACGGTTGCTGCCGTGAATTACTACGATCTGAAATCACACCTGTGGCCCTATGTCACTGCATCGTTAGACAAGTTAAGAAGTGAGTATGATGTAATTGTAATCGAAGGTGCGGGGAGCCCAGCTGAGGTCAATCTTTCTGATCGCGAAATCGTTAATATGCGTGTTGCACGTTACGCAAATTCACCGGTTCTGCTTGTCGGAGATATCGAAAGGGGCGGTGTTTTTGCTTCACTTATCGGCACCATGGAGATACTGGAACAAGAAGAGCGCTCGCTTGTTAAGGCCTTTATTATCAATAAATTCCGCGGTGATTCCACGTTGCTTGAATCCGGTATTCGGTTTCTGGAAGAACGAACAAAGGTTCCTGTTGCAGGCGTTATTCCGTGGTTTCACGATATCTATATAGCTGAAGAAGATATATTAGGTCTCGAAGGGCGACAATATAACCAATCGTCAACACACATAGATATTTCGGTCATACAATTTCCCCACCTGTCCAACTTCGACGACTTCGATCCCCTTGAAGATGAAACAAGTGTATCTCTACGTTATGTCAACTCTGTTAATCAACTGGGCAATCCCGACCTGATAATCCTTCCCGGCAGTAAAACTACAATATCGGATCTGACGTGGCTGCGTGAGCATGGTTTTATCGATAAGATACTCGATCTTTACCATAACGGGACTTTTATTATAGGTATTTGCGGCGGCTATCAGATGCTGGGACAAAAGATACTCGATCCTGATAAAGTAGAGTCCCATATTGCAGAAGATACAGGCTTGGGTCTCTTACCATTGACGACAGTTTTTGCCGGACACAAAGAAACCCACCAAGTGATAGGCAAAGTGTTACAGGGAACGGGATTGCTCGCAGGAGCTAACTATCTCGAAATAGAGGGTTATGAGATACACATGGGCCTCTCTACCGGTAAACCGGATATCACGCCATTCGAGCTTTCCAGACGAGATATCCAAAACTCGACGCATCAAGAGGGCGCCCTTGATTCCGAGGGACGTGTATTGGGAACGTTTGTACACGGACTATTCCAAAGCACACCGTTACGAAGGGCAATTCTAGATAATGTCGCTTTTTATCGGGGGAAACCTGTTCTCGAAGAGTCGAACGTTACTAAAAAAGACGAAGAATACAACAAACTTGCCGCCCTGGTAAGAAAAAGCCTTGCTATGGATCTTATTTACCATATTACCGGATGTGGTAAGTGATTCCGAAGCTGTGGTATTGTCCCATGTGCGGGTATATGTACACCGACCAGCGAATTTCCTCCGGTAAAGCGATTGATTGCCCCGCATGTGGAGAGACGTTAATTCCCTGCTGGGAATGTATCCGTACCGGCGTTTTCACCAATGTATTATGTCAAAAATGTGAGAACAAAGACGAATGCTGCATCTAACGTAAAAAATTGTAGTTAGTGGGCAACATATTTTCTCATTTTCTATTTGATCCCCCTTTTGTTCCCCCGTGGGGAATTT
>Ga0180433_10003960_pt1 | contig 21185 bp, 20 predicted proteins | sample SS_ome_8_FD_132980 | JGI IMG/M metagenome (GOLD analysis project Ga0180433, IMG submission 132980) | Hypersaline lake sediment archaeal communities from the Salton Sea, California, USA - SS_1_D_1 metaG | ecosystem: Environmental > Aquatic > Non-marine Saline and Alkaline > Hypersaline >... | reverse complement strand
CATAATACGGATTCTGTATTCTTTACATTTAACTTAAAAACATTAGAAGGAGAAGAAATTCGTGGAGAAAAGGCACTAGAAATAACAATTGAATTAGCTCAAGAAGCTGGTGAAATGGCAACAAAATTCTTAAAGAAACCGCATGATTTAGAGTATGAAAAAACATTTATGCCATTTTGTTTATTATCGAAAAAGAGGTATGTAGGAATGTTATATGAGACGGATCCAAATAAAGGAAAAAGAAAAAGTATGGGAATTGTGTTAAAAAGAAGAGATAATGCTCCAATAGTAAAGGATGTATATGGAGGAATAATAGATATATTGATGAAAGAAAAAGATATACAAAAAGCAGTAGATTTCTTACAAGGTTGTTTAAAAAATATTATAGAAGAAAAATATCCGATGGATAAATTGATAATAACAAAATCATTAAGATCAAATTATAAGAATCCACAACAAATAGCCCATAAAGTATTAGCGGATAGAATGGGTAAAAGAGATCCTGGAAATAAACCGAGTAGTGGTGATAGAATACCGTTTGTATATATAGAAACGAAAAATAAGAATGCATTACAAGGGGATAAAATAGAGCATCCAGATTTTATAGTAAAAAATAAGATAAGGCCAAATTATTCATTTTATATAACAAACCAGATAATGAAGCCAGTTCAGCAAGTATTTGCATTAGTGTTGGAAAATATAGATAGTTTCAAGAGGAAAAAGAAGAATTTTCAAATGAAAATCGAGACATTAAAAAATTCTATAGATGAAGAAGAAAAATTGCAGACAAAGATACAAGATTTAAAAAATAAGGAAGTAAAAGCATTATTATTTGATAAATATTTGCGTGAAACAGAAAATACAAAAAATAAGATGAAAAGTATAACTACATTCTTTACATAGAAGAAGCAATAGGTTGACCAATATTAATATGTTGATTTTTTTTAACAATAATTTGATAATTATGAGGTAAATTATATTGCATATTGCTGCCAAATCTAATGAGTCCATATCTTTCTCCTTGTTTAAGTTTATCTCCTACTTTGGAAAAGACAACACATCTTTCTTTGTAAATAAAACTTAATAACCAAGCTCCATATCCCCATTTGGATACTATTTGATCAAGACTAAAAGCATTTCCAAATTTGTCTATAAAAGATACTCTAACTCTTTCGGCATCTGATTCAATTAATTTTTTTCTCTCAATATTGGTTACTGTGCAATCAACTGGGGCAATCATAAAATGTTTATCTAATGGAGATAAATAAGTGTAAATAATATTTTGTTGATAATCAATATTAGTCACTTTAGAGGAAGAAGGAGATAAGAAAAGAGACTTATTTAAATGAATATTAGAGAGAAAATTACGAAAAAAGAAAAATAAAAATAAAAGGCACATAAAAGCTAAAATAATAAATATTTTAGCCTTAGATAAAATGCTAAATATGATGAAAATAATTGATACAATTACTAATTCATAAACATAAGATAAATTATAAAAAGGGTTTTGTTTGTTCATATATATTTAATTATTATTTAAATATATATAAGTTTACATTTCAAAATTCCAATCTTCCAATAACCCACCTGCTAATAAATTTGGCGAAGTTGTTTCTGAAAATAAATAATTTTGTTCTATAAATTGTATTTTATCATAGACAGAGAACTCATTAGATTCTAATGATTTTAATAATTTAAATTTTTCATAATTAATTATAATTTGTTGTAACTGTTCAGGGGAATCATCAGGGTGATTAAAAATTGCCTCATTATATCCTTTTTTATAATTCCAATCTTTATTCAAAATAGGACTCAATTCTTTCGGATTACTATCATCGATTTTTTGAAGATTATTATCACTAGATAGTTGTAGGGGAGAATAAAATATAAGTAGTGCTAAAATACTATTAAAAAACATAATATATATATAATAGAGATAATTATATATATTAATTAAATAATTTTAATTAGTTTTATAAGTTAAAACATTAGCCATGAACCAGGTGGCTATAGACATCCACATACCATATAATATAGATCCAGACTCATAAATAATCCATCTTAGAGCATTACAGTGAGGTGCTACAGAGAGAAAAGGTGAAACAAAGAAACCCCAAAATGATCTAGGAGTGCAATAATTAATATAAAATTGAGCTGCAATATAATGTAAAGAAATCCATCCTATATAAAATGCTATGAGAGGAAATAAAGGTTTAAAAAAATCATAAATAGGTTTTATATATTTATTCATAATAAATAAATAGGTTGTTTACTTTAAATATATTTAATTATTATTTTCATCATTGTTTTGATTATTCATTCGTCTTATCATATTTCCAATACTTTCAGGAGACATGGAAGATATAGTAAAAATATTATTGGGTGTTTGTATTGTATATTCCAAATTAAGGGCTCTGTTATCTAAATTGTTGAGAGAAATATCATTATTAATAATGTGTTGTGACAATGTTTCAGAAATTTGGGAAGTAAATGTATTTAAGAAATTTTCCATATTTGAGTCTTGTGAGGTATTAGATTCCATACTATTTGTTCTTTGAAAAGGAATAGAATTATTAGATGTATCAGTTGAAATAGAATTATTAGAAAAATCTCTAATATCATACCGACATACAGGGCATAATACACTCCTATCAAACCAATTCATCAAAGCCTCGGTAGAAAAACAATGTTGACAATGAATAATTCGAGTAATGGCTGTATTTTCCTCAAAAGATTCTTGAGTAATAGGACAAATTATATGAGTTGTTTGAGTGTTATCAATAATTTCAGTTGCAGTTTGAATTTGTTGTTGGGAAGGTCGAACAATGACAGGAGAGAGATTATTTAAATTAAATTGAGGTTGACTTGATATTAAAGAAAACAATTCAGAAAGTCCTTGTCTTTCAGGAAATCCTCGTTGATGACGAAAATTAGGGGTCATTCTATTAGAAGTATTTGGATGATATAAATAATCTATATTTCTAAAATTATTCCTATACAAGTTTCGATTATTTATATTGTTATTAAATCTAGTATTAGTATTTCTATTATTTGGGCGATTATTTCTAGGAGAATTATTATTATGGTTGTTATTATGGTAAATTTCTCTAATTCCTTGTTCTAGACAATTAACCGTTTCTAGGAATCGTGTATGAGAGAGATAAACTTGATTAATTAAAACAGTATACATATCAAGGATACGATCATTATTATTACTCATTATATAATTAGTAAACAATTATTTAAATTGATTATATTTAATTAGTTTAAAAAAAAAATTATATATAATTTAATGGATATAAAAGGTTTAACGGGATTAGCCAATTTAGGCAATACTTGTTTTATAAATTCATGCATGCAGGTTTTAAGTCATACATCTTTATTAAATGATTTTTTAGATAAAGGGGATGGATCATATAAACAAAAATTATCAGCTTATCGTGATAAAAAGTATTTATTAGATTCTAAATTATTAGTTGAATGGGATAATTTAAGAAAAATGATGTGGAATGAAAATGTAGTAATAAGTCCACAAGGATATTTAAAAGCAGTGCATTATGTAGCAAAACAAAAAAATAAAGATATATTTACTGGATATGCTCAAAATGATTTGCCAGAATTTTTATTATTTATAATAGATGCGTTTCATAATGGTATGAGACGAGAGGTAGATATGAAAATAAAAGGAGAAATAAGAAATGACACAGATAAATTGGCAATAAAGTGTTTTGAAATGATGAAACAGATGTATAGTAATGAGTATTCTGAATTATTAGATATATTTTATGGAATACATGTATCAGTAATAGAGAAGGAAGATAAAATTTTGAGTATAAAACCAGAGCCCTATTTTATAATAGATTTACCATTAGATTTAGAGAAGAATGGAATAACTATAAAGGATTGTTTTAAGAAATACTGTAGTTCAGAAGTAATAGAAGGATGGAAAAATGAAGAAACAGATGAACTGGAAACAGTAGAAAGAAAAATTAAATTTTGGAATTTACCAAATATATTAGTAATAGATTTGAAGAGATTTACTTTTGATGGGAAAAAGATTCAAAAGCCAATTAATTTAGAATTAGATGATTTAGATTTAACGGAATTTGTAGAAGGATATAATAAAAATAGTTTTAAATATGAGTTGTATGGAGTATGTAATCATAGTGGAGGAGTTTTGGGAGGACATTATACGGCAACAGTGAAAGTAAAATCGGGGGATTGGTATTTATTTAATGATACAAATGTTTCCAAAACAAATTTTACAGGAGAAAATAATACATCTGGATATTGCTTATTTTATAGAAAAAAAAATTAAATAAATAATATATATAATATGATTTTAACTTATGATTCAATATTAGGTATACCAGCAGTAAAAAGTAGTGGAGCTACCTATAACGAAAATACGAGTGATGAATATTGGACAGGAATTAATTTAGGTCTTCCTAATGTATTATTATTTGCAGTCGTATTAATATTATTTATAATGTTATTTTCAAGTTTAGGAAAAAAAGGAAATGAGACAACAGTATCCCCAGGTGAAGGAAGTGGTAATGGATCTTCCAAAGCTTTGACAGTATTATTGGGAGGTGTTTTAGTTGTAATAGTATTACTGAATGGTCTTCAATATTTTTTTAATATCAATTTAACTGCAAGATTAGATGATTTATTTTCTAAAGATCCGTCTATAGATTTGACGGTAGAGCAACCAGCTGCTCCTATGCAAGAGATAGCACCTGTTCCTGAAATAAAAATCAAACCTCAAGTTTTCCATATACCTGGTAATAAATATACTTTTGATAATGCTGATGCCTTATGTCAAGCATATGGGGCAAAATTAGCAAATTATGATGAAATAGAACAAGCATATAAAAATGGTGCAGAATGGTGTAGTTATGGATGGTCAGAAGGTCAAATGGCTTATTTTCCAACCCAAAAGAAAACATTTGATTACTTACAAGGAGTAGAAGGACATGAAAATGATTGTGGGAGACCAGGAATAAATGGAGGATATATTGCCAATCCAAATGTAAGATTTGGTGCAAATTGTTATGGATATAGGCCAAAGATTACAGAACAAGAACAAGAGATAATGGATACTGAGCCATTATATCCAAGAACATTGAAAGATATTCAACAAGAAAAGAGAGTAGAATTCTGGAGAAGACGAGTCCCTGAAATATTAGTTGCTCCATTTAATAGAAATGTTTGGAGTTTACTATAAACTTCTTTAAGTTGTTTTAAAATATATTATTTAAAATAACTTAAATAGGGAAAATAAATTGCGTTTATTTAATTTTGAATTTAATTAAATCTCTCTATTTTCTCTCTAATGAGTGTTTTTTAAAGAGTTGTATGATTTTATTTTTCTTTTGTTCGTTTGTTATTTTATTATAATTAATGCTTCTTTGATTTTTTTCCCTTTTTTCTTCTATTACTTTTTCTTCTTTTGGTTCTTCTTTTCTTTCTTGATTTCTTTCCTCCAATTTTTTGTTCTTCTTCAGGAGTAGTTGAAGTTATTCCTAATGTTTTATCTACTTCTTTCATAGCTTTATCATGTTCATCCAATTGGTTTTGTGCATCTGCAAGATGTTTTTCTGCCTCTTTTGTTGTTGTTTCAGCTTTTTCATCAGTTTCCTCAGTAATAGTTTGTAACAGATTTTCAGCGCGTTTCATATCTGGTGCGCTTAATACAGGAGACGACTGTGATGATGGCACTTCGTCCTTGGCCATACTATATTTTCTTTTAAACCATTGTTCAACCATTTTTTTCCATTCTTCATCATCTGCAAAATCAATTCCTCTAACAGGACATTCATATTCTGTTTCTTTTTCTGGTGTGCTACAAGGTTCTAATATAACATTACATTCTTTTCCATTTTTATCAGTGTAAGTTACTTTTAGTTTATTATTTTCAAATTGTGGAGGATTAAATGTTTCTAATGGTAATTGAATTGCTGTTGGAGTATCTTTAAATTGAGATGGAAGTGGAGATGCAAGTCTTTCTTCTCTTTTAGGTATATTTTGAGAATATTCCATTACATAATACGCTTGCCCAGGCTTATAATATTTACCACTACCCCTAGGCTTTAGGTTAACAAAATCTATTTGAACATGATTACGGCCACTTTTCATGACACCTTTATTGCAACTATTATATGCGTAAAAATTTAATGAACTTCTTCTTAAAATTCGATCAACTCGTTTAGGTTTTTTCCTTGCTACTTCAAGAGTATCTCTAAATTTAGATAGTGTATCACCTTCAGTATCACCTTTAGACATATATATAATATCAAATGAAAAATAATTTAAATATTTGGAAAATACAATAAGTAATTGCAATAGTTACTAAATATCTAGGAGAAATTAAAAAAAAATACATTATAAATTCTTGTAATATCTCTCCATTTGTTTGCTCTATAAATATAATTTTATTACATATTACGCAGCTTTTCTTTTGATTTACATAATCAAAGAAACATTCATTATGAATATTGGGTCGACAATGACAAGTAATTAAATATCTTTTATTATTATACTCATAAAAAAATTCACGGTTACTATCTTTTTCTCCTTCTAGACAAATACAACATTCACTAGAATTAGATTTTTTAATATTATCGTATAATTCATAAATATCATGTCCTTTATAATAAATAAATGATTTCATTATTTATTATATTTATTATTTTTTAGATCTGCGTGACATTTTCTTTCTATTTTCTCTCTTCTTTTTCGTTTTAATTGCAAATTTCCTCTTATCCTCCACATTGACTAAATCTAATAATTTATCATATAAGCTATCACTGCACAATTCTGATTCATGATCATATTTAATTAAAGTATTTCTACTGGACCTAGAAGGATTATAAATTAAACCTGCAGGAAGACCTAAATCTTTTAAATCTTTTAAAACATCTTTTTTTCCACCAAATTGAACATTAGGTTGATCGAGTGAATAAGATAAAAGATCATTATTAATAGTAAATCCACCACAAGTTAAATTTCCTTGATTATCAGTCATTAATACAAAATCATTTTTAAAATCTAAATTTAAATCAGAATCCATATACATAATAAAGACATAAATTAATTATTATAAAACCGCTTAATTTCAGGGCTAAATTTAATCTCTCTTTTGGATTTAATAAATTCCATAATTTCTGCAACTTTATCTTCATTATTAAATAAGTCCATTAAACAAGTTTCTAAAAAACCTAATGTAATAGGGGCAGTTTGTTTGGATTGAGCAAATTTTAATCGTCCATCAGAAATTTTAATAGTAGAAGAAGAGAGATTATTAGTTTCCACAAAACTAAATATATTGTCACTAATTTCATTTTTTTTGTTTCTAATATCTTTAAGTTTTTCATTTAGAACTTTGGATTGGCTATCTAAATGAACCCATTCTTTAATTTCGGTTTGAAACTTTTCCATATATATATTTTAAACTTATATATCTAAATATTTAAACATATAAATTATTTAACGACGGTATCTTCTGGAAGATCGTTTTTTATGAGATTTTCCATGAGCATGTCCATGTCTGCGTTGAGTTCTTTTTTGAACAGCAAAAAGTCCAAATGGAAGAATAGCATTTCCTACTAAACTTCCCGCTCTTTTCGCTCTTTTACCTCGTGACTTTCTTCTTCTTTTACTCATTTTTCTTTTTCTTTTTCCTCCACTCATATACTGAGGGGTAGGCCATCCTTTTGCAGCGACTTGACAGCCGACATATTGAGGGCCATCAGTGTAGCTGCATCCGGATGCAGATGAACCTGAATTCATATTTTCCATTGATCTCATACTTGCAGGTGTAGGTCCCATATTATAATATTAACATAGAAAATATTATAATTATGAATTGAAAATTTAACGACGACGACGAGATTTTCCAAATTTCTTTCCATTATGTTTTCTTCTTTGAGTGCTTTTTTGCCAAGCAAAAAGACCAAATGGGACTAAAGCTTCTTTGATAACAGCTCCTAAACCACCCATTCCTCCTTTAGCAGCTCTAGATCTTCCCATATAAGAACCACCCGATTTAGCTCCACAATCAGAACCAGCTCTTTTAGATCTTCTTCTTCTGTGTTTTCTTCCTTTTGATCTTCTTCCACCTGATTGACCCATATGAGACATCATAGGGTGTGAGTTAGAATCAGAATTAGATGAATTTTGTGCGTGTGCTTGCATTTGACTTCTTAAACCACCTGCCATTTATATTAAATCATTAGAAAATATTATTTCAAGTTTTTAAAATTACTACGCAATAATAAATAAAATATGCCTAAAATTAATAAAAAACTAATTATTACAAACATGAGAGATAAATAAATATAGGGATATATTTCTTGAACAATTAAACTAACTAACGGTTTAAATAATTCTTTTAATTGTAGTTTTACATCTTCTCTTGATAAAATTAATAAACATTGATCAATAAATTCTTGTTTCATTAAAATAATTATGTAAAATAAATATTTTTATTTAGCGTGTTATAATTAAATATATTTTATCTATATTCAACTATAATGGAACAGGAAATACACTTTACAAATAAAGATTTTGATTTCTCAAAGTTATCTTTGTCTCAACCTATGGCTGTGCAAGGTGGAGCCTATTTTACTAAATTAAAATTTAACTCAGAGCCATTTTATATTCAAACTCCAAAATGTCTTACCAAACAAGGTATTAATGAAACATCTAAAAAAGCATATATGGATCTTATGTTTTCATCCGAAGACGAAGAAGTAATTGAATGGTTTGAAACTTTAGAGTCAACATTGGTTAACCTCATTTTTCAAAAAAAACATTTATGGTTTCAAGATGATATTGAATATGGTGACATTGAAAATTTTTTTAATCCAATTACTAGAGCTTATAAAGGTGGAAAATATCATTTAGTAAGAACTACAATTGGAAAAAATAAGACATCAAACCAATATAGTTGTAATGTATATGATGAGAATGAAAATGTATTACCAATAACAGATATAAAAGAAACAAATTTAATAATTCCTATATTGGAAGTGATAGGAATAAAATTTTCAGCTAGAAATTTTCAATTAGAATTAGTAGGAAAACAGATAATGGTATTAAATAATAAACCGTTATTTAATTCATGTTTAATAAAAAGAAATAATAATTCGACCAATATGAATAAAGAAAATAGTTTAGTAGTAAATGAACCTATTTTAGAAAAAAAAGAGGAAACTGCTTCGGAACCAGTAAAAGAGGAAATAGTTTTAGAGGAAAAAAATACTACAGAAAATAATAATATAATAGAAGAATTATTGAAAGAAGATGAAGATGATGAAAAAGATGAAGTTTTAGAAGAAAGCTCAACACAAGGAGATAATGAAGAAATTAATTTAGAAGAAATGGAAAATAAAGAAGATAATTTAGAAATAGATAATTCAAATGATTTAGAAGATATATCAGATAATATTACTGCAAATTCAAAAGAGGCAATTACACTAAAAAATCCAAATGAAGTCTACATGGAAATTTACAAAATAGCAAAACAAAAGGCAAAACAACATAAAAAAGCTGCAATTTCAGCTTATTTAGAGGCTAAAAAAATAAAAAATACTTATCTTTTAGAAGATTTAGATAATAGTGATGATTCATCTGAAGAGGAGTTAGATAGCGAAACTGAAAATATAAAAAAAGAAATTGATGAAATAATAGAGGAACTTAATTAATTTAGAAAAATTTAGAACATTTAATAAAATATGTTTTTAATTATGAAAAAATATTTTATCCCTTATTTTATATAATGACAGACTTGATGAAATCTCTTAAGAAACTAAAAGTTGAACATGTCGTACTTTTTGTTGTCGGTGCTTTATTTTTACTTTTCCTCATTAATTCTTATAGTAATAACAAATCTATGGGAGGATCTGAACAAATGAGCTCTAGAAATACTCAACAAATGTATAGCAATGCTCAACAATCTGCAGGAGTCCAACCTTCTCAACCTTTAGGTCAAAATGAAACTTATGCCTCTGCAACTGGTATGAATACTTCTACACAAGGACTTCCTCCTTCATGTTCTAGACAACCTGTTGCTGATCCTTCAGAGTTGCTTCCTAAGGATACCAATAGTCAATGGGCTCAATTAAATCCTACTGGAAGTGGTGATTTGCAAAATGTAAATCTTTTGAGATCTGGATACCATATTGGTATTGATACTATAGGTAATACTTTAAGAAATGCTAACTTACAACTTCGTTCTGAACCTGCCAATCCTCAAGTTAATGTAGGTCCTTGGAATAATACAACTATTTCTCCTGATACCATGAGAGTTCCTCTTGAAATTGGACAAGGTGGTCAATAAATAAATTAATATATTTTATATTATAATAATTTATTATAGATGAAATTAAAATTAAACATGTTTGGACTAATAATCATTTTATTTATTATTTTAATTGGCTTAAAACTTTATTATGAATCAGATGTTTTTAATTTAAGATGTATAGTATCTACAGCTGATGGAAAAAAATATTGTGTAAGGGAGAGAAATAATATTGAAAAAGCATCTAATCTTTTGGCTCAAACTACAGATAAACTTAAATATTTAGTTGAAAACATGAATGCTAGATATATAAATCGAAAAAATGTTCAAAGATTAGTAGAAAATTTCAATCCTACAACAATTAAAGAAACTTTACCTACAAGTGAATATACTGCCTATAGTGAAAACAAAGGAGAGAAATTGGCTTTTTGTTTAAATAAAAATAAAAAAAATAATGAAAATTTAATAGATCAAAATACTTTAATGTTTGTTGCTATACATGAGATAGCTCACATAATGACTTTATCAGTAGGACATACTGAAGAATTTTGGCAAAATTTTAAGTTTTTATTGGAAAATGCTGTTGAATTAGGTATTTATGAACCAATCAATTATAAAAAAAATCCTAAAAATTATTGTGGTATGACTATTTCAGATAACCCTTATTATGATTTATAATATTAATTTTAATTTCTCTCTTATTGTTTGTTTTTCATTTCCATCTTTATCTTTTATTGTGAAATAAACATTTGGATAATCTTCAAAATGTATCACTTCTACTGTCCAAATATTATAGTCATATTTTACTTTCATTCCTTTCTTTATTCTATGAAATATTATCATATATACTTCTTTTCCTGATTCTGTCTTTTCATTTAATAATTGATATTTTGTTTGAAAATAATTTGATGGTATGGATGGCATAAATACATCACAATCATATTTTTCATTTAAAAATGTTAAATGTAATCTATCTATTAAATTTAATTCTAAAAATTGTTTTAAAATCTGCTCTCCACCTATTACCCATGATTGTTCATAATTTCTTTCTCTTATATAATTTAATATATCATTAATATTTGAGAAACTCTTAATTATATTATTTCCATTTTTGTATTCCACATTAATATTTTTTGATAATATTAAATGGTCTCTATCTTTTAAAAATTTTATACTTTCCCATGTTTTTCTACCCATTATTATACAATTATTTCCTTCTCCTTTTGTTAACTTTTTAAATCTAATTAAATCTTCTTTTAAGTTCCATGGTAATTTATTTCCCTTACCAATTCCTTTATTAATACAACAAGCCATTATTCCATAAATTGGCATTAGATATATATAAAATAATATTTTGATTTTATATATAAATGAGTGATATTTATAAAGTATGTGAATTAAATGATAGTAACAATATTTCTAAAATTACAGTATTTTTTGGCGAATCGGATTTAGATGTTCAAAAACTTTTTTTAGAAAATCCAAGTAATTCTATTTTTGAAAATGTATTTAGTAAATCTGAACTAGAAAATATTTCCTCCAATCAAATACCTGTGGAATTTACAACTCAAACTATATATTCTGATGATACTATTCAAAATATTAAAAAAAAAATTATCAATTCTTTATCCAGTTCTATTGCATTTGAAGAAATTTATCTTTTTGCCAAACAAATTCAAAATTTTAATAATATTTCTACTTTTGACTATTTAACTCATAATAATTATTTTTCAATTACTCAAGATATTTTATTCCAATTCCTAGCTAATATTAATGATTTTAATATTGAAGGTATTACCTTTAAAGAGAAATATGATTTTAATGACATTATTGATCTTAATATTCCAGAAAAAGTTTTAATTGATATTCCTCTTGGTCAACATATTATTTCCGGCAAAGATTCATTTAATTATACTGTTAACCCTTTTAGATTAATAGCGTTTACCAAAGTTTTACTTTCATATAGCTCTAATTTAATTAGCACTAGTAACAAAGAATTATTATTATCTAGTGGATTTATTTATGAAAATAATATTTTTTTGTGTAGAGCAAAGGATATTTTAAAGAATGCTGTTTCCAAAAATTTATCAGAAAAGATTAGCACTAGTCTTTACTTACCATACTTAGAAGAAAAAGGTATTGATGATTTAAAAAAACTAGAAGAAGAAAGTTTTACATTATTAGAAGGTAATAAAAAACTAATTAATTCCAAGTTTATTAAACAGTCTGAAAATATTTCATTGTTTTATAATATTTATAAATCACGAAAATCGGAATTAGCTTATATTGAACAAGGTATTAAAAGAATAGATTTTATTATTAAACAACCGTTTGAATTTAATTTACCTTTAGATGTAGTCTTTAAACTTATTCATGCTACCAAATTGATTCCATTTATTAAATTTAATCCATCTAAAAAAAAGGAGAATATATATCGATTGTATTGTAATAAGATTTCCAAAAATGATAAAAAAATTCCATATTTACCAAAATCTCAAATATTCAAATTAATGAAAACAATTAGAGGATCTAAAAAAGTATCCTGTTATTTGGAGTTTCCTTTTGAAAAGTCCGTTCTTCCTATTATCCTTGAATTTGATTCCAATGCCAATATATTTATTTCTTTAGACTTGAAAAATCCTGTTTCTATTCCCTCATTGGATAAAATTTTTAATGACGCTGTTAACCCTGTAATTAAAATCATTCAAGATTATATCGCTAATAGTGGATATAAGATTGTTTCATATTCTAATTTATATGATGCTAATGTAGATATTTTAAAAATTGATTATTTATCTTATATTAATATTGAAAAAAATATTAACTTGAATTCAATTATAGGTTGTGTATCTAGTGTATTCAATATTTTAGTTGGTGAACTCCAAAAAGGTATTGTTTTACGATACAAAAGAGTATCTAATTTTAATGAAATGGAAAGCACAGATGCATTTATAGTTGAATTATTAAATAGAGCGAATGATGATGAAGATATTGTTGAAGCTGTAATAGATAATTTTCAATTATCGGAAACAGAGGCAAAATTAAAAATAGCAGAATTATTAAATAGTTTACAAGTCGTTCAAAATCTTGGAAAAAAATCATTAAAAATTAAAAATAATCCAGGTTTTCTAACAAAAATTACACAAGACCAATTTAAACAAAATATTATGATTGAGATGGAAAATATTAATGATATTTTTTATTTAAATATAATACCGATTTATTTAGATTCTATCATTCGTATTACTCAACTACCTGAATCTAGTGGTATACCCATTTCTACTATTGATACCTTATGTAAAATAAAAGATGTAGAAGATGAAGATGATTTTGAAGAAATTATTGCTCCTGCAGAACAACCTATAGCAAATAATATTCCTATAGGAATAGTGGCTCAAGATTTAACTTTTGGAAAAGCAGCTGAAAAAAGTAAGGATAAAACTGTCAATGTTATGGATTTCCTTTTTGAAGATGATGACGATGAGGATGAAGACGAAGACGATGAAGACGAAGGAATTGAAGTTGAATTACCCGAAGAAGAAATAATGAAAGGAGGTGAAGACTCTGATGATGAAGGAATTGAGGTTGATTTAGATTCTGATTCTGATGATGAAGGGGTTGATGTAGATTTAGATGAAGATTCTGATGATGAAGGGGGTGATGTAGATTTAGATGAAGATGATAAAGGGATTGATGTAGATTTAGATGAAGATGATGAAGGGGTTGATGTAGATTTAGATGAAGATGATAAAGGGGTTGATGTAGATTTAGACGAAGATGATGAAGGAGATGATGTAGATTTAGATGAAGATGATGAAGGGATTGATGTAGAGTTAGATGAAAAGACACCGAGTCCAGTTAAAGAAAAAACACCTAGTCCAATTAAAGAAAAAACACCTAGTCCAGTTAAAGAAAAGACACCAAGTCCAATTAAAGAAAAGACACCTAGTCCAATTAAAGAAAAGACACCAAGTCCAGTTAAAGAAAAATTAACAATAAAGAAAAAAAGTAAAAAATTAAAATTGCAAGACGAGGAAAAAATAGAAAGTGACATAACAGGAATGAAAATTGCTGATCCTAATCCATTTTTTAGAGCAATGTATAATAAGGATCCAGTTTTATTTTTGACAGAATCAGATGGTAAATATAATTCTTATTCTAGGGCTTGTCCTTGGAATAAAAGAAGACAACCAGTTATATTAACCGATAAAGAAAAAGAAAAAATAGATAGGGAACATCCAGGATCATATGAACATGCAATTAAATATGGTTCAACACCAGATAAACAATTTTGGTATATTTGTCCGAGATATTGGGATTTAAAAAGAAATGTTAGTTTAACAGAAGAAGAAGTAAAGTCAGGTAAATATGGCAATGTAATTCCTGAGATGGTTAACGGTAAACCAACTAAAACGGTGCCACCAGGAACAAATATTTTTGAATTCAAAGGAAAAGAACACGAAGATAAAGAAGGAAGATATACAGTTCATAATCCGGGTTTTTTAAAATCAGATGCTCATCCGGATGGTTTATGTGTCCCATGTTGTTTTAAAAATTGGGATAAAGATGCTCAAATAAAAAGAAGAGAACAATGTTTAAAGGAAGACAAGAAAAAAATAATGAAAAGTTCAGATATAAAATCAAAAGAAAAAGCACCAGGACAATTAGATGAATATATAAAAGGTCCTGATAAATTTCCTTTAGAGCAAATGAGATTTGGATATTTACCATTTATATTACAAACATTTATAGGAACAGATAATAAATTATGTCAAGTAAGTGCTACAAATACAAATCTGAAAAAAGATTATCCATGTTATTTAAGAATAGGAGTAGAAAATAACAAAAACAAATCATTTTTAGCAGTGATTTCAGATATATATAGTGTTTTTAATAAAGATAAAGTATTGGATATAAATGAATTTTCAAAAAAATTAGTATCGATAATAACATTAGATATATTTGTAGAAGTTCAAAATGGAGATTTAATAAATTTATTTAAAAACATAGATAATGAAATAAATTTAGATGAAATCACAGAGGAGAATATAATAAATTCAAAATTATATAAAAAGTTTATAGAAAAAAATAAATCACAATTAATTGGTATTATTGGGGCCTATATGAATTTTAAAAACTATTTATTATCCGAAAATTCTGTAATCAATTATGAATATTTATGGGATATAATTTGTATGAAAAATGAAAATTTATTTCCTAATGGAATTAACTTAATAATATTAGACTTACCTCAAGATGATATTACATCTAATATAAGTATAATATGTCCATCCAATTTTTATTCAATAAACAAGTTCGATCCAGAAAAAGACACAGCTATAATAATTAAAAAGTATGAATATTATGAACCAATTAATATTGTTATTGATAAAAGTAAAACAACAGGCACAAGTTATAGAACAACCAAATTATTTAATAAAAAAATAATGAATTCAATTCCAAATTTGGTAAATTTAAAAAATACTGTAATTGATATTTATAATTCAATGTGCTCCCCATTACCAAGTGTATTAAATATAGCAAATAAATATAATTTCAAAACTTTCAAATTTAAGAGAAATAAAGTGGTAAGAGAGATAATTGACATATTAGAAAAATATAAATTACCTATTTTATATTTAGTTTTAAATTATGATAATAAAGTAATTGGTATTATAACAGAGATAAATTCAGTAAGAGGTTTTATACCGTCGTTTCCATCAGAAATATTAGACTATCCTCTCATTAATTTTGAGGATGAAAAAATGAATTTGAAAAATTTTGAAAATACAATACAGTTTTTAAATCAAATAAAAAAAACTACTAATAATGAAATATTGTGTCAACCAGTTGTTAAAGTGTTAGAAGATAAATTAATTGTTGGATTGTTAACTGAAACAAATCAATTTATTGAATTAATAGAACCAGAACAAAATACAGATATAACAATTAAAGAAACGATTGATGAAGAGAATTTTTATAGTGTAAATAAAAATACACAACTTTCTAATGAAATAGATGAAGAAAGAATAATATTTGTGAAAAAAATTCAAATAGAAACAGAATTATATAACAAATTTAGAAATAAATTAAAATATTTATTAAGTAATTATGATAATAAAAAAGAAAGAGAAGTAATAGAGTCATTATCAAATACAAAATTTATGTTATATTATAATCAATTAGAACAATTAATAAAAGAGATAAAAAAATTAATGAATAAACAAGTAGAATTTGTAAATAGCAGTGATTTAAAATTATTTGAAAAAGATAGTTCGGTAAGTGAATTATTATATATACCCAAAAATAATTTAATGAATAATTTAGATAACGAGGAAATATATTATAGTAAAATAGCAGATGAGTTAATTCGTTATAATAGAATTAAAATGTTTATGTTTGAACCAAAAGTTTTCTTATCCTTTTCTGATATAAAATATAACTTAAAAGAAGATGAAATAATATTATTACAGTCTTTATTAACTCAAGATTATTTTGATGATTTAGTTCCAAGACAAGAAAGCAAATATATTACAAATAATACCTACGATACAGCTGAACCTAATCAAAGTATAAATTATACAAATGAATATGTAAAATCCACTGGAGAAAAGGTAGAGACTAAAGAAAAATTAAAAGAAGTTTTAGGAGCACAAGATAAAATATTAAACTTATCCATTTTGACATGTAAATATGATGTAAAAGATGTATATTCAAAGTTACTAATGAAATTTAGAGGAGGATATAAGGAGATTATATTTGGTGGGGAAAATATGGATTGTTCTTTTGATGTGGCATTAGCAATAATAAATAATTTTTTGCCAAGTATGAATGTAAATATAGGTATTATAAAAACAATATTAATAGAAGAATATAACAAATTAATAATTATGAATAAAAAGAAATTAATTTCCATAATATCTTATTATGGTAAAGTTGGAGATGATAAGAAAATAGAAGTAGGGGCATTAAGTATTGAAAATATGATAAAAGATAATGATTATGCCTTGTCTATTTTCGATCTATTAATTTTGGCTAATAATCTTAAATTTCCATTAGCATTAATAACACCAAAAATATTCAAAGAAAATAAAAAAGAATATATGGTTTTAAATATTAACAAGGGAGAAACATTTATAGTAAGAACCCCAATATTTAATAAATATAGAAGAACTGTTCCCAAATACAAACTAATAATTAATAAATCAAAAGAAGCATTAATAGAAATTAAAAATATACCAAATGAAAAAATACAAAATGAGTTTTTGACCCAAAAAAATGAATTTCTATCATTATTTGAAAATTTTGAAGTTGGAGAAGAAGAAACACAAAAAGGTGGAAATAATAAAAAATTAAAACACAAAATTAGATTAAATAATAGACAATAATTATTTTTAATATTTAATAATATTAATAATGATTAAAAAAATATTTTATTTATTTTTGATATTTTATATTATATTATGGGTTATTTGGTGGTTTCGACTTAATGAGGTTGATAAAATAGTATTAAAAGACATAATGTATAGTTTAATATATAAAGACGGATTTAAAATTTTTAACATGGTAGTACCTACTATTAATTTTTTAAACCCATATGAATCTTTTATAGGAACTTTAAATGAAATTTATGAAATTTTTATGTTGCCATTTAAAAGTGCCGACCGAATTGCAATTAATTCAGAGGGGGGAATGTATGTAATAGCTCAAGTAATGAAGGATCCAGAACCAGCAATTAATATGACGGATAAAGTATGGTTGTATAATTTTTTCAATAATAATAGAATTCTTTCACCAAAAATATATTATTATAGTAAAAATAATAAAATTGAAAAAATCAATAGTATGCCTGATAATATAGATGTAATCGTTAAACCTATTAATGGAATAAGAGGACTACATGTTAAAAAAATGTCTAGTAAAAATGCATTAGCCTATATAAAAGAAAACAATAATATGATGATACAAGAATTAATCAGAGATTATAGTGGAAAAGTTAGACATTTTAGAGTTGTTACTACATCAACAGGAGATATTTTTTTGATTACTTCTTACACATTACCTAGTAATAAAAAAGGAATAGCATCTAATCATGCTTCAGGAGGAATAATTAATAATTGTTTTAATGGTGATTGTATAGAAGGAAATAATAAATTTGCACTAAATAATATTGGAAAACAATTACAAGATTTACATACTCACAGTGAATTTGTAAAATATTATTCAATAGGTTGGGATATAATTATATCTTCTAACAACCATGGTTTTCCAACAGCATATTGTTTGGAGGGAAATATTCCACATGGAAGTTCGTGTTTTACAGATTTTATATCTAATGACTTGATGAATAAATACCGTGAAGGATTTATAAAAGAATATAAACATTAACTTATACTTCCTGTTTCACTTTCACTATCATCAACATAAGTGGCATCGCTTAAATTATCATCGCTGGAACTTTCATGATCAATTTGTAAATTGGAAAAATAATGTATTAACTCTTCTTCCTCTTCTTCCTGATCAAAGGTTTGAGTTTCAAAATGATTGATAGTATGTTGTGGATTACCAGATAAATCATTAAAATTGGATAACAAATCGAAATACTGGGAAAGTGACATTTGTAAAATAGCGGATGATGAATTATCAGAACATAAACAATTATTATTATTACCAAATTGAATATTATCTAAAATTGGTTTAAATTCAGTTTGAATTATATGTTTTTGCTGTTCAGTAAAAACAACTGATTTAATAAATTCACTTAATCCCTTTATAGAGAAAGGAGAGTGATATTTAGTTACATTAGATTCAAATAAAGGAAATAAGGAATAATTTTCATCGACAGTAGGATTATAATCTATAAAAAAAGATTTATGAGTTAAAGAAATCATATCTTTTGTGGGAATATAAACAGAGGTAAAAAAGATATTGTTATATTTATATTTTAATTCACTAATACAATATAATTTTTTGATATATAATGAAACAATTCTTCGTCCAAAAAAAGGTTGATTTTTTTTAAATTGTTTTAATTTTTTTTTCAAAAGTCCTTTGTTTTTTATTCTAATATCAGATTCATAGGAAAATTTTGACAATAAAAATAGTTTAATATATTTTTCAAAGATAGGTAATAAGTTTTCTTTTGGAAATAAAGGATCAATACTAATATTATCAATATTAAGAACTAAATTGTTATAAAAAGTAAGCATTTTGGTAATATAATTAATTTTTTTATTAGTATCGAAATTTTTATAATTATTAATAATGTATTGTTTAATAATCAATTGATTTTCGTCTTTAAATTTCTTTAAGCAAAAAGATGATTGAAAAAATCTTAGTAATAAAATAGGCATTTCAATGGAAGAATATTTAATAAAAAAATAAATATTATATAAATTGGATAATGTAAAGGAAGAATTATTCCATGGATTTTTAATAAGTTTAGGTTCAGCAAAAAAATTACATTCAAATGATAAAGAATTACAAATTATTTTTATTAAATCAAAAATATTAAACAGAATTTTATTATTATTTTGTATTAATACCAAGTTATATTTATTATTTTCAATTAATTCGTTAAAATTCAAATCAATTTGTTGGCCTTTATATTTTTTAAATTTATAAATAAATAAATTTTTAAATTTATATAATGCCATATATCGCTTTTGAGTTTTATGAAATAAATCTATTATAATTTCTTTATTGAAATCGTCTATTTTGGAATTAAAATAAAAGTTTTCAAAAATAAAAAATTTATATTTTATTTGTTTTTTCCATGTAAGATTAGAATATTTTGACATAAATGATGTATTAGAAAAATAGTTGGAAAATGTAAATAAAGAAGCATTATTTTTATTTATGTTTACTGTTTCAAAAATAGTATTAAATAAATTCATTTAATTATTATTAAAGATATTTATTTAAATTAATTTAAACAACATAAAAAATATATATTTATAAATTTTTAATTATATATTTTTACTTAGAAATCTAATTCATAATCATCATCTTGACCTAAATCTGTTGCTTCTATATTAATTGCATTATTTTCAATAGTTAGATTTGCAATACTACAATTTGTAGTTTCTTTAGTTCCTTCAAAGAATCCATCTATAATTTCATCTGAATCTTCTTCATTAAATTCAGGAACCTCTTGGTTAGCCATAGCATTAATATCAAGCATAACCTGGAAAGCAGAAGTGCCAAAATATCCTTGTTGTCCACACATGACATTAGCAGAGACTCCACGCATAGCATCTAGTTCAGCATGTCTTGCTGCTTTTAAAAACATTTCAGGTGTCTCTTCAAATGAAGCTTTTGCAATTGGACCAATATTATCATTATTAATACCATGTCTGAAAATAGAGATTGGTTTACTACTGTAACACATTCTATCACATAACATACTAAGATGATGATAATTAATGTATGTGCCATCAAATTCAATCACTTCTGTTAATTCAGCAAATATAGCTTCACGAGCAGCTTCAATTCCAAAAACTCTATAAACTTCTTGAATATCATTACTAACAGTGCGTGATACATCAATATTATCTAGAGCTAAAATTTCAAGTAGGTTGGTTCCAACAGTATCTAAAACCCAAGCTTCTTTTTTATTAAACTTACCATCTTCTTTTACAACAGAATCGGTAATTTTACGCAAAACAACTTTAGAAATATTTTTGACACCACTTAGGATAATATTATTAAGCAAGTTATCTTGGAAATTTTTCAATAAATAGATTTCATCTGATTGATCAAGTGAATTTACCTTGGACATTTTCTTTTTATTAGCTAATACATTATTCAATCTTAATCTAAAAATCAATTTGTCAGAATTATAATCACTATAAACGCAATGAACTTCATCTTCAAAAGCATT
>Ga0180433_10003958_pt1 | contig 21185 bp, 13 predicted proteins | sample SS_ome_8_FD_132980 | JGI IMG/M metagenome (GOLD analysis project Ga0180433, IMG submission 132980) | Hypersaline lake sediment archaeal communities from the Salton Sea, California, USA - SS_1_D_1 metaG | ecosystem: Environmental > Aquatic > Non-marine Saline and Alkaline > Hypersaline >... | reverse complement strand
TTCTATCTGTTTGATAGCTTGAATCTCGTTTAGTTCAAACCAAGATATACCGTCTACTTCTGTTATTATCTCTATGTTTTCATTACTTACATGAGCAAGTTGTTCATCCCATTGAAAATAAACACGGTGTTCTTCTATTCTTCCAACTTTTAATATAGAATCTTCTAATAATACCCCGATTATTTTGTTATCAGTGTTATATACATTCGTTTCCTCAACTACTTTAAAGTAGGATATCCCTATGTCTTGTGGCAATTCTTCACTAGCCGCCACTGTCCCAATTGATACAGTCAATAAAGTAAACAATAGCAATATTATCGTAATTAATGACACATAACGTCTAATAATAGATTTATTCACAATAAAACCAACTCCCTTATTAAATAATATTTTCGCCCACTGTTAATTAATAGCAAAAAATTGAGTTTTTTTCAAAAAAATTTAAAGTAAAAAATAAGTCTAATAACCCCCAAAAATATCAATAAAAAAAGCTCTGTCACAAGAAAGGAACAGAGCTTTTTTATTGATTATTGATTTAATAATTCGAAGACTGAGATTACTTCCGTACTTTGATCATCCGTTTCTATTAATAATGTATGAGATGGTAATGGGTTGTTTACTCCATCAAAATACCACCCTAATAAATAGGGTTTCTTTTGGCCATAGACATGATTAATTACTATTTCAGATTGAGAAGAAGTTTCAACTGAGAGTTTTGCCACTCTTTCATTATTTTTAATCAAATAAATTCCTTCATCCGTGAACTCAGGACTAACCCCTGGAGATAAATGCCACAAAATCTTATAGTTATGGTGTCCCCCACTATTGATAATATCCTTTACTACTATTTTATTTTCACTCTTAAAGTATTGTAAATCCCTTATATGGGTGACATCTTCATATCTTTCGTTAATTGCTCTTACTCTCGGAGAAGAGTTATCAAGTTCAAAGTCTATAATTCTTGTGGAATCAAATTTTTCATCTACGCGAGGAAGCCCTTTATTATCAACAATTAAAGTATTATGAGCAAAAGAAGAATATCCATATTCCGTATAAGGGTTATCGTAATCATAACCATTAGCACCAGCTTCAGATATAATATCACCATTTGAATAGATCCAAATGCTTAAATCATCAGAATGTTTATGGTAATAAGTATGATAAGCAGCCGTAAAATGGATATATACCCCTTTCTCTTTACTATCCCATGAATCTCTAAAAACAGCATAACCCCCATCTGGAAAGACAGTATCAGAATATGTTAAAGGCTTTCCCTTTTCTCCTTTAGTTAAAGCAAATTGATAATAATCTTTATCTTTCCATAAAGATCGAAATGGTAAATCTCTCGTAAAAGTATCTCCTATATAAGGGAGCTTACCATCAGGTTTTATTACAAATGTGCTATATAAAGACATGTCATAATATAAATTAGATAAATATTGTCCAAATGATCGATCGTTAATAACCTTGTAATAATCCTTATACTTTTGAATTGATTCTGCAATTATTTGCCCATAACCAGGAGAGTGTTCTTTATGAACACCATCAGAAGAAATAATATAATCAAAATACTCTTTTAATCTTTTTTTAGCTATATAACTATAAACTTTACTTCTATCTAATTCTTTAAAGTATTCACTAAAGACCAATAATCCTTCATCTTGAAACATCCCATGATTTGTATTAGCTTTGTAAAAACTATCTGTCAATAAAATTTCTGCATGATTAATCATATTTTTAATTAAATAAGCCAACTCTTGTTCATCCAACACATGTCTAGCCTGATCAAAAAAGCTTACCCAAGTTACAATCCTTCTGCCCGTTGTTTCATCGTGCCATGCCATTTCATGAGAAGGTGATTGATAAGGATTTTTTTCAATCCAATCTTCAATAATCTCAAACCCTTTTCTAATATATTTGGGATCTTTTGTAGTTTCATACGCTTTGATTAAGTCATAGATAAAAAATTGAGAATGAAGAGATCGGTAATAAGACCTTGTATTTGAAGGATTATACACCCAATTAACTTTTTCACCAAAATTAAATGTACCGTAAGGTGAAATTCTATATTTTCCTTTTAACATATCATTAGCAGAATTAATATAATCCGAACCACTTGGTCCATAGTAAAAAGGTGTAACATTTTGAACAATGGTATTATCTTTTCTATACTTATAATAATTCGCTAGTTCCAAAAGTTTATTTTTTATAGGTTCTGTAACAACAACTTCTTTTAACCGAACATAACCAATCCTGCCAGAAATGTCAACCTCTGCCCAATTATTCATAATTCGAATAATCGGGTATTCTTTTTTATCTCTTAATGTAGCAAAAGGAACTAATACACCTGTGGTTTTGTCATAAACAGTAACTTCCTCAAGAGGAACTATACTTTGATTATTATTATTTTTAATTCTATTTAAACTACCTAATTCACTAACATTAACAATTTCTGTATCACTTTTCCTTACATATCCAAAACCATTTCCAAATTTTATTCTATGCCATGAGCCATAGTCACGCACTCGAGGATACACTTGTCCTTTTAATAAAGTACCGACTTGTTCGAGTATTTTCCCACTATTATCATAGATAGGTGTAGATTCAACTTTTACCATAAAAAATGATGTATCTGCAATATACTTATCAATAAAACCTTCCACACCAGCAATATTAACTTTGTACCAATTTTCGCTTTCGCCAATAATAGGATAACTAATTCCTTTTCGAATTATGCCTATTGAATTAGACAAGATTTTATTATTTATTATTATCTCACTATCATTTTGAAGAGTTATACTTCCTTTAAATTCATTTACTTCATTAAATTTTACCCCTTTTATTTCAAGGTCAGTTAAAGGGCGTGTGCCAGATTTTTTCACAAAGGCTACTTTATTCCCAAATTGTATTTGGTGCCAATTTCCATAATCTTTTTCTCTTTTTAATTTAGCACCTTTATATAGAGAACCAACCGGCTTTAATGAACCTGAGCTATTATCATATATAATTAATTCATCATTTAAAACTTCAAAGTATTTGTGTTCTTTTGTAAACGAAACAATAACGTCAGCTTTTCTAACATAACCAACACGATCTGACACAAGAATTCGATACCAGTTTCCATAATCCGAAATGATTGGATATTTTAAATTACGACTGATAGATCCAAACTGTATGAGTTTTCCAGATGAGTTATCATATATAGGTGTATCCTTAAATGTTGTTATATAGAAGTCACTATTTGTATATCCTTTATTTTCATTTTTTATCTCATTTCCTTTGGCTGGTCGGGTACTAGATTTCTTTACATATCCATAAAAATCGCCAAACTGGATTTTATGCCAATTCCCATAATCTTGTACTCGTGGATATATTTGTCCCTTCTCTAGTGTCCCTACTTGCTTTAATCTTTTTCCACGATTATCGTATACTGCTAATTCTTCCTCTATTACTTCAAAATATTTTGTACTTGCTGTAAATGTTCGAGTTACTTCGTTTTTACGGATATACCCTACACGGTCAGATACGAGTATTCGATACCAGTTTCCATAATCACTTACAATCGGATACTTTTGTCCTTTGTCAATAACTGCGTATGGAGCTAATTCCCCTGTTGTATTATCATACACTACCGTATCTTTGTCCGTGATTATATATTCACTACTATTTGTATATCCTTTATTTTCATTCTTTATCTCATTTCCTTTGGCTGGTCGGGTACTAGATTTCTTTACATATCCATAAAAATCGCCAAACTGGATTTTATGCCAATTCCCATAATCTTGTACTCGTGGATATACTTGTCCCTTCTCTAGTGTCCCTACTTGCTTTAATCTTTTTCCACGATTATCGTATACTGCTAATTCTTCCTCTATTACTTCAAAATATTTTATTTCAGAAGTAAAATTAGAACTACTATCTTTTTCGAATGTAACCAAATAATCTTTAATTTTATGTTTTGATAATTGATCTTCTTCATTTGTAAATGAATAGGTTATAGTGCCTTGCTCTATTTCCCTATTTACTTCATTACTATTATATGTATCTTCAGCTCCATCAGTTTGGTCATAGTTTTTAACTTCTGTCTTTTCATCAAGCTTAGGACTATCAATTTCAATTAAGTTATCATAGTTCTCTTTTAAATCTATTAATTCTTTATCATTAATACTAGAAACAAAATTTAAAAAATTATTTTCTACATACCCAATTCTATTTCCAACAACAACAATAAAAACTGTATCAAGTACTCCAATCACGTCATAAGACTGTCCCTTAGGTATAATAGCTAATCTTTTTTTATTTTCTAAACTATCTATTATATAAAGATCTTCTTTCGCGAAAATAGTCCCTATTACTTTTTTACTTTCAAAACGGTGATAATTCTCTAAATTTGTTGAATCTGGCAACACTTCTACTTGCTTTTTTGAAATTTGATAGTATTCTTTATTCCATTGTAACAAAATAAAATTTTCATCAAGCTCTTTAGCAAAAAATGTCTCTTGTTCTTGAAACTGACCTAACGTTTCGTTGTTTTCATCCCCAGTTATTATAATTGATTCTCTAAGTTTTACAGCAATAGTCTTCATTTCAGTAGCATTACTAACATTAGAAAGAAGTGGTACAAGTATTAATACTATTAGAAAAGTTGTTACTAAATTTCGAAGTATCACTTTAATATCTCACTCCTTCCAAGAAGATGAATAGCAAATGATAACCGAAGAAATATAAGAAATTTCAATATTATATTAAATACAATTCAATTATCGATTTAATAATTAATTACTAACATTTTTATGTGGCTTTCCGATTTTTTACAACAAAACAATAACATAAAATGTCCTTATTCCCAAAAATATACAAGAAAAAACACCCTCTTACTATCTTTTAATGACAAAAAAGGAGTAAAAGAACTCCTTTTTTCAATAAAAAACTTTAGTTTAAACCATTGTTTTAATTTTTCAACTTATTTAATTCTTCCTGAATTCGTAAACGGCGTCTTCTTTCCTGCCTATATTTATTCTTGTATTCCAGCACTTTCCATTCCTTTGTTGCTTCAATTAATATTTCATTTTTTACTTTTTCACAATCCATTAATTGACCATTGAATAATGTATATATATTTTCCTTACCTATAATTAACTGGACTTTTGAACATTTTTTATTGTTTACATCTATCTCAAATTCTATAATATCATCTTCCCATTGGAAGTTTCTTACACCCGTTTTGTTAGGGCTCAAGTTTATACTTGTTGCAAATTGAACTTGAACACCCTTTTGTTTATATACAATTTGGTCACTTGGAATTAAATTTCCGTAATGTGGGGAGGACCAGCCTCTTAAAGGCTGATGCTCCCCGCGTTTTAAATTATACTCTAAATCTGTATTCATTAAAGGCTGAATAATAAATAATTTTTTATTTTCTATGCTCCCAATAAAAGAACCTGATTGTAAATCAGCAGCTTGACATTTTATATTATGATTAAAATTAAATATTTGCTCATAAGTATTTTCTTTATGCGCTTCTAACCAATCAATTATTAATACATTATAGGGTTTTATATAAACAAGAATTCTGTTATGAATCACATCTGAATACAAACAGTGTTTTCCATAAACTACTGAAATATCTTGACTAAGTGAATAACTAACAATACCTGTTTTACCTATATTTAATCTTTTTATGTCTGAGTTTTCACCATTTATAACAATAGAGTTGTGTCCATAACCAGAAACTACAAATTTTCGTTCTAAACTATTGTAGTCATAGTTATACTTCCCTGCATCAATAAAAATTGGGAGTCCTTTTGCATAAATTGTAAAAGCTAAGTCATCATGATGTTTGTGAACTCTCGAGTGAAAACCACTATAAAAAATGACTTGAACAGTTTCATCGTCTAATTCCCACTTGTTCCTAAAAGTTGCAAATCCCCCTTTAGGAAATACTTTATCTAATGTATTTGGTATAATCCCTTGTTTCCCTTTACTTGCAACATATTGAAGATGTTGATAAACTTCACCAACCTCCATCTTTTTCTGACTTCCAAAGTCAATACTAATAGAATCACTATCTCCTATTGGAGGTATCAGACCATCCGGTTGTAAGATGTGGGTTAGATACTGAATAGACTTTTCAACAATTTGTTTTAGTTTCATATAGGATTCAAAGTCATTTTTTTCAAGAATATCCATAAACGAAACTAATCTTTTGGTTACTAAGAAACTATAATGAGGTGAATGTTCCTTATAACTACCATCGGGTGATAATAAATGATCTACTTGTTTCCAAAAACGAGTTATAGCTACTTTCCTCCATTGATTAGATTGAGACATTTCAGGAAAGACTAGAGAAGCTATATATAATGAGATATCTTGATCTAAACCATGATTATGTTTTTCCATATAAAAGTCATCATTACAAAGCTTTTCGCAATGTACTTTAACCAATTCAACAAAATCATTATATAAAGATTCGGTTAGTTTATAATTCTCCCTGCAAATTTCAAAAAGTTTACATAAAACAATTAGCCTTAAAGCTGTGGAATGATCGTGCCACCCCATAACTGATTTTGAATTAGGGAAATTATGTTTTTTCCAATTCAACGTAATACTAATGGCTTTATCTAAATATTTATCATTTCCAGTATATTCATATCCATTAACTAGATTGTCAACAATTACAAGTGTGTGTAACCAAAACATCCAACTTCTATCGTTTAAAGGATCAAGCTCCCATATTGAATCAAAACTTGCTTCAACTATTGGATATCTTTTACTAATGAAAATTCTATTTTTCATCAAAGAGTTACAAACCTTTTCTATATCATCATAATCTTTTAAATCATTAATACTCATTACATTAATTTTTTTTCTATTCAAAATGTAATTTAATGACTTTTGCATAAAATCTTCTCCATATCATAAATAATACGATAACGTTCTATTAAAATATTCCAATCTCGGTTTTTTTCAACCCATTTCCGACCTTGTATTCCTAAATGAAGATTATCTAATGCCTTGATTAAACAATGATAAAGAGAGTCAGCATTCTCAGATTTAAAAACCAAACCAGTTACTCCATCAATTACCATTTCATTTAGTGCTGGAATATCACTTACTAGTGCTAGTTTCCCCATCCCCATAACTTCATATGGCTTTAATGGAGTAACTAATTCGCAAACTTTTGAATGAATTCTTGGAAAAGGAAAAATATCTATTACAGAATAATAGTCCTTTACTTCCTCATGTGGAACTCGACCAACAAATTCCACAATATCTTCCAATTCTAACTCTTTTGCTAATTGTTTTAATCCAGGTAGAGCAGGTCCATCACCAATTAATAGAAATTTAATTTCTTTTTTTACTTTTCTTAATTTTGCTAAAGCCTGAAATAAATAATCAAGCCCTTCATATATTGTAACAGAGCCAATAAAACCATAAACTGTTTTACCATTCAAGTTATATTTATCAATTATTTTTTTATCAGGTGGTTGAGGAACAAACACTTTCGTATCAACACCATTGGGAACAATAGAAATTTTACTCTTCTCTACACCTAAATTAACTAGATGATCAGCCAAACTATCGCCTATTGCAACAACCTTATCTGCTATCTGACAGCAATATACTTCGTATAGCTCATGCAATTGATAGCGTTCTGAATAGTCAAAACCAGGAATCTTACTTGCCGTAGTATCATGCCATAAACCACGGACTTCATAAATGGTTGGGACACCAAGTTTTTTAGCTACCATTAAAGCAGGTAACGCATTTTGAAAATTTGAAGCTGCATGAACTAGTCTAGGCTTTAAATTTATTAATAAATTTGCAAACTTTTCTGCATAATGATCAAAATATTCACTCATCGGTACCATGTTTAATTGAATTCTTGGGTCATCAGCATATAGCCGATAATAGCGAATATCATTGTGTGTTTCATACTCACCATTATTTAATTTCTTCTTCTGAGGCCAACCTAATTTGGTCACAACTATAGGTTTAAGTCCCATAGCTTTTTCATGCTGTACTATTTCTTTGCTTCTAATCGTATATCCATTAACATCTGGCAAAGACTTATTCAGTACATGAACAATTTGATCTCCTAATTGCACAGGAGGCAAATCTGTTTCCCAAGTCCACTTCTCTTTTAATAACTTAAATTCATCAACTGCAATATCGTATTCTCTTTCAATTAATTTACCTGATAAAGATTTAAGTTCATTTAGGAATTGTAATCTTTGGGATATATTTCCTAATCTATTGTGTATTCCTATAAGTCTTCTTAAAACCATTAAGTTATCGGGTGTTAATCTATAAGCATCATTTGCTAGCATAAGAGCTAAATCTAAAATATTTTTCTCAAATGATATCTTTGCTAAATATAAAAGAATACTTAGTTTATTTTTTTCACAATAGTTTTGAATATAACGATATAACACGTCTAATTGATTTGTTTCAATATACCATCTTCCTTTAATACATTCATACTTATAAATGCCATATAAATTTTGATTTAATATATCAAGAATTTCACTATTTAAAGGAAGCTTTTCCGGAAAATCATATAAAACATTAACTATATTTTTATATATGTTTACTTTAATTGAGTTTTCAAGATTGTCAGAATTTTTTAATAGAAAGGTTAATGATTCTATATCAATATTTTGAAAAGTAATATTTGAATACAACTGGTAAAAGTTTTTACTTTTCCCCAACAAATAACTTACTTTTTTGTCTATAAGATTTATAAAGCCATCATCAACTAATATCTGTAAATCATCAATTTCTTTCCCTCTTAAATTTATATGATATAGACTTTTTAATAATAATTTGTATAAAAGCTTCGAACGTTCCCCATCTTTATATGCTTTTATTAATAAATTGTATGCAAGCTTATACTTTCCTTTTTCCATTGAATAATCTGCTATAGAAAGTAATTTCCAGTTGGGATTTGTTATATCTAATGTTAGTTGTCCTTTTTCTACCCATTTACTAATCTGTTCTATAATTATTTCATAAGCAAACTCATTCTTTTCAGCTCTTTGAATGAGTAATATTAGAGCTGATTCTAATTCTTCTTCAGGTAATTCAAATAGGATTTCCATCCATTTTACGATCTCTTCTTTATTATTTTTGGTAAATAAAGTATCTGCATTCTTATTAATAGTCTGTTCCCATTTTTTAAAATTGTACTCTTTCTCAATAAATTTTTTAGCTTTATTAGAATAATAATTTGTATGATCATTTCTAGAAAATATTTCACATAAAGCTTTTGCAATAGTTGGACCTTTTTTTCTAAAGGCATACTGTATAATTGTATCTTTTTGGTTTTTATTTAGATACATTTCAACCTCTACTTCTTTACTAATTTCGATTATTCTATCTACATCTCTTAAATCGTATAAATTCTTTACTTTTAATTCATCAACTAACTTTTTACCGGATGGGATATTTTCGATTTCTTTCCATGCTTTTTTATAATAATTAGATGTTCTCCACAGAATGGAAATTAATATCTTTTTTTCATCATCTTCTAATTGTAAGTTTCTTCTTATTATTTCTATATATTTTTTTTGTTTTTTTAATTTCATAACAATACCAATGATTTTTTTAGCTAGAAGAAAAGAATCACCAGATTGAATGTAATAACGAAATAATCTGTTTTGTATAGCAGATGAATGAAAGAATAAACTAATAATAAATGCTATGGCAAAAATAAATTTTTTCATTTCTTAACCTCCAAAATGTAAAAACTATACTGTAAAAAATAATCCTTTGAAAAATACAAGACTTTTGATATTCACATCAGACATCTTGATAATAAGAGGCATAACATAAGGAATAAAAATCTCTTCTTCTACATTTTCCTAACCATTATAACAACTTTTGTCAATAGGTACTAGGGAATAATGTTTAGCTTTCAACCTATTGTGCAAATAAATTGGATATAAAAAAACAAAGGGGATTCCCTCCCCCCATATCAGCCCTTCTTTATCTTCCAATAGAAAAATATGTTAATGAAGACATTTGTATTTGATTTAATTCATAACAATTCCTCCCATCAAAAACATATGGTGTCTTCATTAGCTCAACATATTTTTCAAGAGGAAATTTCTTTACTTCATCCCACTCGGTTGCAATAAAAGCAACATCAGCTTCTTGAATTGCTTCTTCTATCGAAGTAGTATACTCAATGGAATTTCCGAGAATTTTTTTTGCGTTCTTAATAGCAATTGGGTCATACCCAATTACATTTGCCTCTTCTTTCATTAACTCTTTCGCCATCACAATCGAAGCAGCTTCACGAACATCGTCTGTATTTGGCTTGAATGCTAAACCTAGAATCGCACATTTTTTATCCTTTAAAGAGCCTAGTTGTTCTTTTGCTTTTCTTACCAGTTTTAATTGTTGTTTGTTATTTACTTTAATAACGGCTTCCAATAGTTCAAAGTGATGCTTTACATTACCAGCTATTTGGACAAGTGCTTTCGTATCTTTCGGAAAGCAAGATCCCCCATAACCGATTCCAGCTTTTAAGAAGTGTGGACCTATTCGTTTGTCTTGTCCGATTCCATAAGCTACATCTTCTATATTTGCTCCGACTTTTTCACATATGTTAGCAATTTCATTTATAAAACTAATTTTTGTTGCTAAAAATGCATTTGCTGCATATTTAATCATTTCAGCACTGCGAATATTCGTTTTAATGATTGGAATATTAAATGGTTCATAAAGCCCAGCTACTTTATTTGCCGCCTCTTCAGAGTTAGCTCCAATGACGATTCGGTCTCCATGAAATGTATCATGAATAGCTGAACCTTCTCTTAAAAACTCAGGGTTTGATACGACTTCGATAGGATATTGTTGATCGTTCCATTCCGATATCCACTCTTTTATTTGATCATTTGTCCCAACAGGTACTGTACTTTTCGTAGCAAGTATAGTAGGACAATTTATATGATTAACAATATCTCGAACTACCTTTTGTATGTAGGATAAGTTGGCTGAACCATCTTCATTTTCTGGAGTTCCAACAGCAATAATAATGATATCCTTATCTTTATATGCTTCTTTTGGATTTGAAGTAAAAAATAAACGTTCAATCTGAGTATTTTTTCGAATTAACTCTTCTAACCCTGGTTCAAAAATTGGAGAAATACCTCTTTTAAGCATATCTATTTTGCCTTCATCTATATCAATACACGTTACGTTATGTCCGATCTCAGCTAAACAAACTCCTGTTACAAGCCCAACATAACCTGTTCCTGCAACTGCTATTTGCACGTTTTTTTCACCTCAATCCATCATTTTTGAACGTTCTCGATCCATAACATCTTGGATATAATTAAAAAGTTCCTGTTTTAAATCATGTCGTTGCAAGCCAAAATCAATTGTCGCTTTAATAAACCCAAGCTTATCCCCGACATCATATCGCTTTCCTTCAAAATGGTAAGCAAGAACTTTTTGACTTTGAAGTAATACTTTTAAGGCATCTGTTAACTGGATTTCCCCACCCGCACCTGGTTTTAGATTTGCTAAAATATCAAAGATTTCAGGTGTTAAAATATATCTTCCCATAATGGCACTTGTGGATGGGGCATCTTCAATAGATGGCTTTTCCACTAAATCATTAATTTTAAAAACATTTTGTTCTAAAGACTGATTTTGATGGTCAACAATCCCATATTTTGATACATCTTCTTTTCTTACTTCCTGTACACCAACAACAGATGCTCCATATTTATTAAAAACTTTTATCAATTGCTTTAATGAAGGTACTTCTGCTTGTACGATATCATCCCCTAGCATAACAGCAAATGGTTCATTTCCAATAAACGTTCGTGCACAATAAATGGCATGACCTAACCCTTTTGGTTCCTTTTGGCGTATGTAATGGATATTAGCTAAGTTAGCAATTTTTTGAACTTCCTTAAGTAGTTTCCATTTTTCTTTTTTTGCTAACGTTTCTTCCAATTCATAGGATTTATCAAAATGATCCTCTATCGCTCTTTTTCCTCTCCCTGTCACAATGATAATATCTTCAATTCCCGATTGTACGGCTTCTTCAATAATATATTGAATCGTAGGCTTATCAACGATTGGTAGCATTTCTTTTGGTTGTGCTTTTGTTGCTGGTAAAAAACGAGTCCCTAACCCAGCTGCAGGAATAATGGCCTTTTTAACCTCCATACAAACCCTCCTGATTTTAATCCTTTATAATAAAATTTTAACGTAAAAATGCATAATATTATTGAATCATATGTAAAGTATTCTTTAAGAATCATTTACATCTTATCTCTATAGTCTAATAACTTTAACTACAATATTTTACAAATTCCATATTGCCTTAATATATTACTATATCTATAATGGACTTTAGGAAATTATTCGTAATTAAGGATGGAGAAAAAATGCGTGCTGAAAAGAAAAAAGCGAAAAGAAATAAAATGTTAATTATTTTCCTATTATTATTTACTATATTACTTATTGGTACAGGAAGTTACGCCTACTACATATGGCATAAAGCAACATCTACAGTAGCAAATATTCAAGAAGATATTGGGCGTGAAAAATCTGATAAACGAGAAGAAAAAGTGGATGTTGAAAGAAAAGATCCGATTTCCATCTTATTAATGGGTGTTGATGAGCGAAAAGGAGACCGAGGACGCTCTGACTCTTTAATTTTAATAACGGTCAATCCAAATAAAAAATCAACTGAAATGCTAAGCATTCCACGAGATACCCGTACAGAAATTGTCGGAAAAGGATTTCAAGATAAAATTAACCACGCTTACGCTTTTGGTGGAACAGAAATGGCCATCAAAACAGTCGAAAGCTTTTTAGATGTGCCAGTTGATTATTTTGTTAAAGTCAATATGGAAAGCTTTAAAGACATTGTTGATGCTGTTGGTGGCGTTACAGTCGAAAATAGTTTTACGTTTACTTATGGTGGTGTAACCTTTAAAAAAGGTACATTACATTTAAACGGTGAAGAAGCTCTACTTTATTCCCGTATGCGTTATGAAGATCCACGTGGAGACTTTGGACGCCAGGATCGTCAGCGTCAAATTATTCAAGCTGTTATTGAAAAAGGAGCAAACATTTCTTCCATAACAAAATTTGGTGAAATGTTTAAAATTGTTGAAGATAATGTCACAACAAATTTAACGTTTGATGAAATGTGGGACATTCAAGAAAATTATAAAGAAGCCATTAACCAATTAAATCAGCACCAAATTAAAGGATCAGGAGCTATGATTGGTGGAATTTACTATTTTATTGTGCCAGAAGAAGAACGTTTAGCACTTTCTAACAAAATAAAAGAACACCTTGAATTATCTGAAAGCACTGCTAGTAATAATTAGGGAAGGCATGAATAATATCGAAAATAAAAGGTTGAATAAGGAAATTGTTTTCAAATCAACCTTTCTGATGTTTTTAATTACACTGGTATTTTGTTAAACAGTTGTTGGGAGTATGTCACTTTATCGAATTCTATCATCTTGTTTATTGAAATGAAGGTGGCGGCGACTCCTACGGGAACAGCACGAGCCGAAGACCCCACAGACGAGCTGAAGAGTCGAGGAGGCTGATAGAAAAGCGGAGGCGACTGCCCAGTGTCGTATGAACGGGAGACTCTCCCGTACTGAGATAAAGGAGATACTGCGAGTAAAACGAGCAGATATCGACTTATCGTAGGGGAGGGAGAGGGTCGTTCGCTAGATGCTAGGAGCCGGAGCTAGACAGGTCGTGCCCGCGGAAAGCGTCCGCCACCGAAATAAAATCAACCGAATTTAGTTTACAAAGAAAGGGGCTGTACTTTTTGGGCAGCCCCTTAATTATTTTCAGCTTAACATTGATTTAATAAGTATACGAAAAATTTGTTCTCGATTAAACTGTTTTAAACTCTTTTTTTCTAATTTATCGAATTCAATCGGAATAAAAAATGTTTGTCCATCTTTCATATTTGTTCGTGGCTGAAAAACTACATGTTCCCCTTGTTTAATCCCCTTTTTCACTTCTATATAATTATCTTCCTGTAGTCCTAACATAATTAAACGTTTGTTTAACTTACCATCTTCAAGTACATAAGCATAGGTCTGTTTATCCTTTTTGACAACCGAATGAATTGGAAGTGTTAGTACATCAGTTCTTTTTTCAAGAATGATGTCTATTGTTGTGTGAAAACCTTCGACAATACTTTCGTTAACTTCGTTTATCTGAATAAAAACGGGATATTCACTTTCTTCGTTTTCAATCGTTGGTTTTTGAAGGGGAGTCCTCCCAATCTTTGTTACAACCCCTTCAAATTTTTGGTTATTTAAAGCCTCGATTTTCAAAACAGCCGATAAATTAGGAGAAACGGACTGCATTTGATATTCCGAAATCTTCCCTTTTACAAGCAACGGTTCGTTTGATTTGATCGTTAAAATTTTTTCTCCTTCTTTATATGTACCTTCCTGAATGTCTGTCACAATCCCATCCAATTGACTATCAACAATAAGTTGTTCTTTCAATCTTTTTAACTTCTGAATTTCTTCTTTTACATCTTCTAACTGTAAAGATAATAAGCGTAATTCACTTTTTTTATTACTTAATTCAGATTGGTTTTGAATTGATTCTAAAATCATTGTTTCTTTTGATTCTTCATCTAAGGCCATAACTTCAATACTCTCTGATTCTAATGATGTAATTTCACTTGATAGTTCATCCATTATATTGACAAATTCCATCTGTTTATTTTCTAATGCCTCAATCTCAGCATCAATCACTTGGTTTTCATATTGAATAATCGGCTCCCCTTTGTTCACATACTCTCCTTCTTGTACTAAAACTGTATATGTATCCCCTTTTTCTTCTTGGAAAATCACTTCATATGTATCAGAAGGAATGACAACACCTTTAGTTGATAGGGTTTTCTTTACATCTTGTTTTAAAGTGCTTTGGTATTCTGTTACGATGGTGTGCGTATTGAATTGTCCTTTTTTCCAAATAATCCATCCATTTGTAAAGAGAAAAGATATTACAATAATTGAGAGAAGCCAAATCCCAATTTTTCTTTTCACCAAAACCTCCCCCTATAAAAGAATACTTAAATCCTGAATCACAACAGAAGCAATAGCTGATAAGGAATTAAATAAAACATATAAAAGTACTATGAATAGGATAATCTTCCAATTAGATTCTTCTGTACTTATCTTTAAAGCAGTAAGCTGTATAATTACAGCCCATAGCTGGAACAGTGTTGTTTTACTGGCTAATGTTAAAATTAAAGGCTCATCTGTAAGTAGTTGAACAATAGGACTTAAACTAAAAAGACTTAACTCATAAGGAATACCGCTAAAAATATAAATAATCGTATTAATCAAGTACTCAAATAAAAGAATAAAAGCTGGATAGATTTGTAGAACTAGATGTTTAAAGTAAGATAACCTATCAACATAGAGAGATAATGCAACTGAAAATAATAGCATAAACCATAAAGGATAAAGGATCGATTGTAAGACCCCACCTAATCCAAAAATTACTTTTGCCCACTCAAGCTTCTCTTTCGACACATTGCCCATTTTTTGCATGATTTCCTCTGTACCAATACCTAAATAGCCACATACTCCTGCTATAACAATGTATGAAATAAGAAGAAGTATGAGTCGAAACCAAAAACCTCTAATTGTTGAAGCTTTTGAAAAATAAGTAAAATGTTTATTTGGTCGAAATATGCCCTCTAATACACGAATTTGAAAAATCATGAGGTATTTTGCCTCCTGTTTACAACAAAATCGTTAATTTCCCGGAAATTTTCTACATATTGGTGTTTATTATACATCATTTCAACATAAGATTTTGTCGAAATATCATATGTTGAACTATTTAAATTGAAATCAAAACGAATTCAGTCTAATAATTGCAAAGTTCATGAAACAACTTTTGTTCTTATCATTTGCTGAAATACCTATATAATTAACATTAAATATAAAAACAAACTCATTCTTTTGGTACAATTGATTGCAACTTAGGAAATGAAGGAGTGCTTCATCTATGTTCCTAGATACACGTTGTGTCAAAATATTTCATTTATTGCTCAACTCCTCAAATCATGTTACTCCTGAACATTTGGCAAAGTCATTAAAAGTTTCGAAACGAACAATTTACTATGATATGGAAAAAATTAATCATTGGCTTAAAAGTATAGGAGAAACGGAAATAAAAAGAGTACGAGGGCTTGGTTTTCATTTGGATGAAAGTACCAAAAGAAAAGTATGGAGCCATTTACACTCCATGAAATTAGTCCGTCATTATGATTATTCCTCCGGTGAAAGAAAATCTTTGATCGCTTTAAAAATTTTAACAAGGGATCAATCGGTCAATTTACAGAAGTTACAAGATGAAATTCTAGTAAGTAGAAACACAATATTAAACGATATTAAAGATTTAAAGTCAGATTTAAGAAATTTTAATTTATCCCTTACATTTACTCGAAATAGCGGATATTACATGAACGGACTAGAGCTCCAGAAAAGGAAAGTAATCGTAAATCATATTTCAAAACTATTAATAACTATTGGATATGAACGTCTCTGTTCAGAATTATCTAATCAAAATATCGAGAGTATAAAAGATTTACTCTTAAAATCTGAAGATATAGCTACTACTCGTTTCACAGAAGACGTCATCCAGACTTTATCCATCTATTTGTCCATTCTCATTAAAAGATGGACTCGTGAAAAATTTGTCCAAATGGATGTTCAAGAAAAACAAGTTTTACAAGATACTGAAGAATATGAATTAGCTCGACATTTATTAAACAAAGTTGAAAGCGTTTACGAATTAAACCTTCCAAATGATGAATGCTGTTACTTTACGACTTACTTTCTTGGTTCGAGAAGAGTAGATTATAAACAAATTCATCCGAATAATGAAATATTGAATCTAAAGGATTTAGTTCAAAACATGATAGATGAATTTCAAACATACGCTTGTGTTCAATTCTCAGAGCGTAAGAATTTAGAAAAAAATTTATTACTCCACATGAAACCAGCATACTATCGTTTAAAGTACGGTATTCATCTCGAAAATGAACTTACGCAATCCATTAAAGATAAATATCCAGATATCTTTACGTTTACTAAAAAAGTCATTCACCACTTTGAAAAGATTGTTGGTAAGACCATTAATGATGATGAAATTGCTTATATAGCCATGCATTTTGGTGGATGGTTGAAAAAGGAAGGATTCTTACTTCCATCTCGTAAAAAAGTTTTAATTGTATGTGAAAGTGGAATTGGAACTTCGAGAATCTTACAAAAACAACTAGAAGATTTATTACCAAATGTTGATGTAATTGACTCAATATCTATTCGTGATTACAAAAATTATAATATTTCTCAATTAGATTTTATTGTTTCGACTATATCATTACCACCTAGTAAAATTTCGATTTATAAAGTTAGACCAATACTAACTCCTTCTGACAAAATATTGCTCTTAAAAGAGATGAATCATTTGTCTGAGAATATTTATTTTTCAGCAAATTCCATTATAGATATCGTTAAAAAACATGCAACCATTCATAATGAACAATCACTATTTGAAGATTTAGAAAAACTTATGAATCAAAATGTATTAAAAGAGGAGAATGATAAACCAATGCTTAGAGATTTACTGATTAAGCAACATATTAATATTGTGGATGAAATCGATAATTGGCAAAAAGCCATTCAACTAGCTTCTGAGCCATTGTTAGACAATGGATACATTACGAATGATTATATTAATGCAATGATTGATAATGTATTAAATCTCGGGCCTTATATTGTGATTGCACCACAAATTGCACTCCCACATGCCAGACCTGAACAAGGAGTTCAAAAACTTGGTATGAGCTTGTTGAAAGTCAATAATGGTTGCGCTTTTTCTGAAAGTGAGGAACACCGAGTAAATATCATCATTGTTTTAGCTGCTATTGACAATGAAACACACTTAAAAGCTTTATCACAGTTAACAAAACTGTTGTCTAGTAAAGAAAATAGGGAAGCCTTAATAAAAACGAATAATATTGAGGAAATCCTACAGCTAGTAAATGAGTATTCCAAATAATATAAATTTAGGAGGTAATAAAAATGAAAAAAATTTTAGTTGTTTGTGGGAATGGTTTAGGGAGTAGCTTTATTGTAGAAATGAATGTAAAAAACGTTCTAAATGAATTAGGTATTGAAGCTGAGGTATCACATACTGATTTAACTACAAGTAAAACAGAAAAAGCTGATTTATATTTAGGTGCTAAGGATATCGTAGAAACGCTCGATGACGGAACAAGAAATGTCGCTAAACTAACGAACTTACTAGACCTAGATGAATTAAAGTCTACTCTCCAAAAACATTTATAAAAGTTTTTTATGATATATAGAAAATTTTAAACAATTATAATTCTACAGGGGGGATAAGGGTTATGTTTGATTTTATAATGAGGGATGTTTTAGGATCACCAGCCATTCTTGTAGGTTTGTTTGCTTTGATTGGACTTATTCTTCAAAAGAAAGCCTTACCTGATATCGTTTCAGGAACATTAAAAACTATCATGGGATTTATTATTCTTGGTGGTGGAGCTGGAATTTTAATAGGATCATTAAATATTTTTGGTCAAATGTTTGAAAAAGCTTTCAATATACAAGGAGTTATTCCTAATAATGAAGCGATTGTTGCTATAGCACAGCAAACATTCGGAAAAGAAACAGCTATGATTATGCTTTTTGGTATGATTGTCAATATTTTGATAGCAAAATTTACTCGTTTTAAATATATTTTCCTAACTGGACATCACACACTATTTATGGCTTGTTTAATATCTGCTGTTTTTGCTACTGGTGGAGTAACAGGTATTCCACTCGTTGTAATCGGTTCCATTATACTTGGAAGTTTAATGGTGTTTATGCCTGCCATTCTTCAACCATTTATGAGAGAAGTTACAGGAAATGATCAAATTGCCATAGGGCATTTTGGGTCCGTTGGTTATTTTACATCAGCTTTAGTAGGTAAATATTTCGGAAACAAAGAAAAATCTACCGAAGAAATTAAAGTTCCGAAGTCTTTAGGATTCCTACGTGACACTTCAGTAGCGATGTCTCTAACAATGGTACTATTATTTTTAATTGTCGCTCCATTTTCAGGAAAAGAATATATCGAAAGTGAACTTAGTAACGGTGAAAACTTTATCGTTTTCTCACTCATGCAAGGTATTACCTTTGCAGCTGGAGTATATGTTGTTTTAGCAGGTGTACGTATGTTAATTTCTGAAATTGTCCCTGCATTTAAAGGAATTGCAGATAAAGTAGTAAAAGATGCAAAGCCAGCTCTTGACTGCCCAGCCGTATTTCCTTATGCCCCAAACGCTGTTATTATTGGATTTTTATCAAGCTTTTTAGCCGGTGTTTTATCAATGTTGATCCTCCCATTAGTTGGATTAAAAGTAATTGTACCTGGACTAATACCTCATTTCTTTACAGGAGCAGCTGCAGGTGTGTTCGGAAATGCAACTGGCGGAAGAAAAGGTGCTATTTTAGGAGCTTTTGCAAATGGGATTTTAATCTCATTCTTACCTGCCATGTTACTACCAGTTCTAGGTTCTCTTGGATTTGAATCAACAACATTTGGCGACTCAGACTTTGGAATTGTAGGAATATTGTTAGGGTATTTAATCAAATTATTTTCTTAAACTTAGTTTTGGGAATGACTCATAAAGAGCTTTCCCCGCATATCTAACCTAATATAAAGCTATTCACTACTTAAATAGTATCTATAAATGGGTTTGAGGGGTCTGTTTCGTTTGAAACAGGCCCCTTTTCATGAATGAACAATATTTCATTTGACAAAATAGTTAATCAAAAACTCCGCCCACACTTTATTTCCATCTTCATTTGGTTTATTTTGCCCTTCAGTTAAGAAATCTAATATTTGCTCATTATCCTGCTCTGGCCATGAACTCCAATGATTTAAGTAAATGTAACCATTTTCTTCGGAAAATTGACCTAACTCATCAACTTCACGAGGATAGTAAATGGCATTATAAATTGGGTGTGCTGGTTGAATATAAATCGTTACATCTGGATGTTTACTTTTAATTTCTTCCAATATAAATGAAATATTTTCAAGTGTTTGAGCAATACCAAGGCCATTATCTTTTAAAATAAAGGGCTCAAAAAGGAATACGTCTGGTTGTTCGTCCACAACTTTTTCATATAATTTTTCATCTATCACATCATACGTTGTTTTATCTTCATCTGAGTAAATCAATACGTCAAAAATATCTACATAGTTTTCTTCTAGTTCAGCTTTTAAAATGTGCGGCCATGCTCCTTCTTCCGTTGAAGTTGCTTCTGATCCATATATAACAAACTTTAACTTTTCTCCCGTTTGCTTCGCTAGCTTTGCTTTTTCTACTAACTCTTGTGGCAGTTGATTGAACGAGAATTCATCGATTTCTTCTACTTTGTCTATTGTAGGAGCACTTTCTTCAGTCATAGTATGTGCTGCTTCAGCATGACTTTTGATTTTACCTTCCCAATAAATCTGTCCAATGATGATTACACAAATGGTTGCCAGGCAGCTTACAAGTGCAAGAACTTTTTCCAAAGTTTTCCCCTCCGTGCGACATATTTCTACAAAAATTATATCGAATTTTAGCAAAAATTGTCCATTGACAAAGAGGAAAATACTTTTTAATAGGAATATAGAATGGAACGAGAGATTATCCGATTAAATTTTTTGTGTTTAACAACACCATATTCAGTGGTTTTTGATCACTTAAGTTGCAGTTTTGACATCTTTATCCGGAGTTTCCCCCTCTTTATCCGCGGTTCTCGACCTTTATCCGCGGTTTTGGGCACTTTATCCGCGGTTTTGACTCCTTTATCCGCGGTTTCCGTCCTCTTATCCGCGGTTTTGGGCACTTTATCCGCGGTTTCCGTCCTCTTATCCGCGGTTTTGGGCACTTTATCCGCGGTTCTCGACCTTTATCCGCGGTTCTGACTCTTTTATCCGCGGTTTCCGTCCTCTTATCCGCGGTTTTGGGCACTTTATCCGCGGTTTTGATTCCTTTATCCGTGGTTCTGACTCCTTTATCCGCGGTTTCCGTCCTCTTATCCGCGGTTTTGGGCACTTTATCCGCGGTTTCCGTCCTCTTATCCGCGGTT
>Ga0180433_10003957_pt1 | contig 21187 bp, 20 predicted proteins | sample SS_ome_8_FD_132980 | JGI IMG/M metagenome (GOLD analysis project Ga0180433, IMG submission 132980) | Hypersaline lake sediment archaeal communities from the Salton Sea, California, USA - SS_1_D_1 metaG | ecosystem: Environmental > Aquatic > Non-marine Saline and Alkaline > Hypersaline >... | reverse complement strand
CGAAGCTAAACGTAATTGCTCAGATAAGGGTAATGCCTAAGGACATCGATGTTGACCTGGGGGAACTCCTGGAGCGGATCAGGGCATCCCTCCCCGAGAATACCAGGATCGAGATCTACCGCGAGGATCCCATAGCCTTCGGGTTGAAGGCACTGGTAATCAACTTCCTGATGGAGGACAAGGCCGGGGGCACAACTCCCATAGAGGAATCCATTATTGCCGTTGATGGTGTGGAAAACGTGGAGGTTATCGGAGTTACGAAGATATAGGACTACTTCTCGCCCCGGCGGATGTTTTCCATCTTTCTCTTTTTCTTGGCTTCCTTGTAGCAGTCCCTGCAGAGAGACCTTCCCCTGGACCTCTTGACCAGGGTCTCGGAACCACATTCATCGCAGCTTCCCTTTTTCCACATGTTATCACATACCTCAATAGTCCCGGTTCACCAGGAAATTAGTGAGCCTTTCCAGCATGTCCCGTTCGTCTGAATCCGGTAGTTTTTTCAGTTTACCAAGGGCTCCCTCGATCCTCTCGTTTGCCATTTCCCTGGCATAATCAATGCTTCCGTACTTTTCCATCAGGCCGAGTATGTATCGGCAGCCCTCCCCGGTTGTCTTTGACCTGGGCTTTCCAAGGATCTCCTTGGCCCTCTCCCTCTCACCCTTCGATGCGTTTCTGAGGACATGTATTACCATCAGGGTTTTCTTGCCCTCCCGGATGTCACCACCAATTTCCTTCTGGTACCTCTCGAAATCCCCCGAGAGGTTCAGGACGTCATCCGTTATCTGGAAGGCGGGCCCTATGAGCCTACCATAGTCCTTCATGGCCTCCACCAGTGATTCATCGGCACAGGCAAGGTACGCCCCTCCGGCAACTGCAGCGGAAACGAGCACCCCGGTCTTCCTCCAGACCATCTCCAAGTACTCGTCCTCGGTAACGTCCCACCTATCGAGGAAGTTCATCTCCATGGCCTGGCCCTCGGAAAGGGTTACCGTTGACCTGCAGAGGAGGCTGAGGCACCATATGGTCTTCTCAGCCGAAACACCATTTTCCCGTAGCCTGGTCACGGCCTCGTAGGCCTTGTTGAGCATGTTGTCCCCTATGTTGATCGCCTTTGCCTTGCCGTGGAGAACCCAAAGGGTTGGCCTGCCCCTCCTGCTCCTGTCACCGTCCTCGATGTCATCGTGGATGAGGCTGAAATTATGTACGAGTTCGACCCCTGCAGCGAAGGGGAGAGCAGTTTCAATTGACCCGCCAAGTGACCTGTGCACCAGCAGGCAGAGCGTGGGTCGCCACCTCTTCCCCCCTCCCTCAAGGAACTGCCACTGGATGTCGTACATCTCATTAACTTCAGAATCTCTGGGAAGGACCCTGGCGATTTCCTCGTCTATGATATTCCTCTGCCTTGCCAGGAACTCCTTGAGACCCAAGAGATTCACCCTAATACCAGACCTTCTTCATTCCAAGCTGATAAGCAATTGCATTTGTGGATAAATGAATGGTCGGTGTTAGTACCAGCAGTATGATAATGGTGTTAAATGAAACCTCGGTGACTGCTGTGGCAAAGATGAGAGCGAAGACCAGAAAACCCAGCTGGTCCAGGCCTGGGGCCGACCTTCCCCTGGTAACCCCCAGTCTCCTCTTCAGGAAGCTGCCCAGAGCATCACCCACCATTGAGCCTGTCCCCAGTGCCAGGCCCAGGACCGCGCCCGAATAGACCTCGGCGGATATCGCACCCTGGATTAAACCGGCCAGAAGGCCTACCGAGATCCCCCCGATCGTGCCGCGAAGGGTAACACCGTCTCCAAGAATCCTCCTGCCATCCACGAAATTCCTGCCGAGATCGAGAGTGGGTCCGCCGCCAACGACAAGGGCCCCCCCATTGGCTAGGTACGCGGGAATTATGAACCAGACCGCTGAAATGACCTGAGAAAGCGCCGATTCGCCAGACATGCCATTTTCGGCCTCCAAAAAGGCCAAAGAGCTTTAGAAAATATATTTAAAGTGCTCAGAGGAGCGGATAAAAATCTCTCTACGTCCAGTGAGGCGGCTATTTGAGGTACACGAAGTACGAGAAGGCCAGGATTATAGGCGCCAGGGCACTGCAGATTGCCATGGGCGCCCCTGTTCTGATTGATACCCCAGAGGGAATGGCTGATCCGATAGACATCGCCCTACTTGAGTTTACCAAGAAGGCCATCCCTTTGACCGTTATCAGGGAGAGAAAACAAAGGGTAGATTTTCCCAGGGGGGCCTAATTGGGACTAGTTAAACCCACATACATCAAGAGGACTGGCGACTACATCATCGAGAACCACCTGAACCTCGTTTCCACGGACTTCGAGGAGAACAAGAGGCTCCTCGCCGAGGTATTCAAAATCTCGAAAAACCACCGGAACAGGCTTGCAGGATACATCACCAGGGTAAAGAGCAGAGAGGAAGAATAGTCCGGCCCTGATCCAAATGGGAGTACAGCTTGCTGACCTCTTTCCCGGGAGATCCACGAACTTCGAGGAACTCTCGGGCAGGAGGGTGGCAATAGATGCCCACAATGCTCTATACCAGTTCCTGGCCATAATAAGGCAGCCCGACGGTCAGCCGCTACGGGACTCCAGGGGAAGAATAACCTCTGTCTACTCGGGTCTATTCTACAGAACAATGAGGATGATGGCCGAGGGAGTAAAGCCGATATACGTTTTCGACGGTCCACCCCCCAGGTTCAAGAAGCTCGTTATCAGGGAGAGAAGGGAGGTTCGGGTCAGGGCGAAGGTCCAGTGGGAGGAGGCACTCCAGGAGGGTGATCTGAAGAAGGCACGCAAGTACGCCCAGTCCGCCCTTAGCCTGACCCCGGATATGATCTCCGACAGCAAGGAACTGCTATCTCGCATGGGGCTACCCTACATCCTGGCACCCAGCGAGGGTGAGGCACAGGCCGCCGCCATGGCCCACAGGGGAGATGTATGGGCCGCAACAAGCCAGGACTTCGACTCCCTGCTATTCGGATCCCCAATACTTGTGAGGAACCTAACCATAACAGGCCGGCGCAAGCTCCCCAACAAGGACGTTTACGTGGAAATCACACCCATGATAATCGAGTTGCCCGAGGTTCTATCGTCCCTCGGGATCTCCCAGGAGGAGCTGGTGATGCTCGGGCTGCTGGTCGGAACGGATTACAACCAGGGCGGGATACCCGGAATTGGACCCAAGAAGGGACTGGAACTCGTCAGGAAGGTCGACGGGCTGGACGACCTCATGTCCAGGATCGAGTGGGACTTCGACGTCGACCCCGGGGAGATTTACAGATACTTCCTCAAACCTGAGGTATCTCAGGACTACCAGCTATCCTTTGAATCACCCAGATCAGATGACATAAAGGATCTGCTTTGCGGCGAATTCGATTTTTCCGAGGCGAGGGTGCAGAGGGCCCTCGACCAGGCGAGGAAGGCCCCACCGGGAAGGCAGCTGGACCTCGGGAGCTGGTCCTAATCTCCCGAAGACCCCTCCAGGTCCTGGACAACGTCCAGTACCTGGCGTATGTCGGTGATCGTGAAGTCAGGATGGATTTTCATTTCCCTGGGTAGATCGGGGGGATCCCGGGGAATTCTGAGCCAGACCGAGGTCATGCCAACCCTGTTGGCCCCATCTATATCGGTGTGGATCTTGTCACCCACCATCATCGCCTCTCCAGCCGTGACCCCGATTTTTTCCAGTGCGATCTCGAAGACCTTCGGATCGGGTTTGTTCAGGCCGACGCTCTCATCACCGGAGATTATGACAGTTCCAAAAAAATCATCCAGACCGAGTCGGACCAGTTTCTCCCACTGCTTCACGGGAAGGCCGTCCGTTATCACTCCCAGCCTGAGGTCCTTTGTGCGCAGCTCTATGATGGTCTCGACGGCGTGGGGATACGGCCTCATGTTGACGAACTTCGTATGGTGGTACGCGATTACCGCTGCGGAGATCATCCTGTAATCAGGTGGACGCTTGAGCTCATCCGTGAAAAAACGGTCGAGGTGGTAGCCATAGTTGCTGCCGTATCTCCTGACCACCCTGAGCAGTGCCTGATAGGCCTCCTCGGGGTCCATTTCCAGTCCCTTTGAGATCATGTGTTCTATTGCCGTCCTCCGTGACTTCGAGGACAGATCGGTGCTGCTGTAGAGGGTATCATCGATGTCGAAAAATATCGCCCTGATCATGTTTACTTCCCCTTCAGAAACCATCCAGCGTGCTCTGTTTGGTCTTGTAGTACCTTAAATCCTCCTCCCTGTACCCGAAGCTCGAAAGTATCCTCATGGAGGGCGGAAGTATCTGGTTTTCAATGTAATAGTCGATGTCGTAATCCTTCTTCCTCGCCTCCGACACACTCTGGGCCCTGTCCCCAACCCTGCCAGAGCCCTTTCTTACCACGTACTCAATGTTGGACCCCTTCCTTATCTCCTCGCCGCTCTCCTTCAGTCTTTTCGCCAGCGCAACGTGGGGGGCGTCAGCATCGTAGCTCTGCAAAGTCTTCGTCATGCGCGTCGAAATTACCAGGTCCTCGACGGGGACCGAGCGCTCGGAAACCCGACGGATCGCCTGCCTCACCTCCTCCGCGGCTCGGGAGGGGTCCCCGTCCTCTAGGATGGACCTCAGAACGCTCCGCTGCGTCTCTTTGGCGATCCTGGACCAATCCCTCCTCACCACCTCCAGGCCCTTCGTGGTTATCCTGCCATCCTCCGATATCAGGGCATACCTCTTCTTGCTCACGAAGAACCCCCTCGGGCTAAAGCCCTGATACTCCAGCTCTATATCCCCGGGAAGGGATGAGTTAATCCTACGGAGAAATTCCATCGCCCTCACCACCAGTTCGGTGCCCACCGCACCCTGAATGGTCATGAATACCGAATCGGTGTCGGAGTAGATAACCTGGAACCCCTCGGCCTCGGCCTCCGCGATGGCCATCTTGATGTACTCCCGTCCCCAGGCGGCTACGCTCTCCGCCGATTCCTTTGAATACCACCTGGCCTGGGGGTATCCGCTGTAACCGTAGAAGGAGTTGGACAGTATCTTCAGGGCGCTCTGCATCGCGTTTAGCCTCGTCAATTCGGGTGAGCCCGGGTCTACCTCCGCAAGCTCCACCTTGATCTCCTTCCTACGATCCACAAGCCGGCCGAGTATCGATGGTATGAATCCCTCCTGCCTCCTGCAGAAGTGGTGTCCTGTCGGAGAGACGTTATCCTCCGGGCAGCAATCGCAGTCGAGTGTGGAAATGTCGACGTTGTGTGTGACGATTATCGTGGGGTAAAGGCTCCTGAAGTCCAGGGCCACTATGTTCTCCTGGAGCCCCTTTCTGGGCTCGAGGACATATCCCCCCTCGTAGGTCTCCCTTCTCCTGCGGGATAGCTCGGTCCGGGTCGGCTTATTCGGCACCAGCTCTCCCCGCCCGTGGGCCTCCCTGATGAGCAACCACTCAACCATCTGGGACTGGCCCATCCTGGCCACGTCTGCAAGAAGCTGCTTGGTATGCTTTGACAGCTCTATCAGGGTCGGCAGCACCTCCATGGCTATGTACATGGTGGCCTCAACGTCCGATGCGCAGTATCTTGCTATCGAAACGGCGTCCTCTTCCCTCCCGCTGCTCCAGAGATCCCTTATCTCCCCTACCTCCAGTTCCTCCTTTTCCCTTCCGGAAAGGTGGGAGTAGACCTCGGATAGCTTGTAAGTCGGGAGGTTGAGCATCCTTCGCACCGGGGGGTAAAGGTCGATGTTTATCCTGCCCCTGATTATCGACCGGCCCATTACGGATCCTGGCTGGTAGGTCAGCTCGGAAAGATCCCTGCCAAGACAGAGCCTGAGGCCGTTTTTCCTGGCCCTAGTACGGAGGTAGGGGAGATCAAAGGAGTCCGAATTGTAACCAAGGAGTAGATCATAGTCACCCTCCCTTACTATCGTTGAAAAACGCCTGATCATATCCCCCTCGCTCTCGCATATCTCAATGTCCCCACCGCTCCTCCCATAGCTCAGGATCCTGGTGCCTTTGCTATCGGCAAGCCCAATCATTATTATTGGGTCAAGCTGGGGGTTGGGAAGCCCGGCCCGACAGGCAACCTCGATGTCAAGTGCCAACACCCTCAGGTCTGAGGCATGAAGGTACTCCTCACGGCATTCCGGTACCCCATTCTCGTATACGATATCGACGGGCCAGCGGTTCGTGACAGTCTTGTTCCCGAGCACCACCGCCCCGAGGGGGTTAATCCCCGTGTCTATGATGAACCTTCTCTTGAAGAGGATGTCCTTCTCGAAAATCTCCTCTACCGCGGGTATCTGTCTGAGGAGGGATCTCGAAGACCTCACCTCCCGGGGGCTGTCGAGGGTGACACGCACCAGGGTTATCTCATCACCCAGCCTCATCTTCTTCTCCAGGCTCGCTTCTATGACGTGTGCCGGCATCGAGACTTCGGGTGAGAGTATCCTCTTGAGCAGCTGCTTTGAGCTGTATCCGGGGCCGGGCAGGCAATAAAAATATGGTTTGAATTCCGTGCAAAGGGAGACGAAGCTATTATCATCCTCGGTTCTCCCGAAGACCCTTATGACCGGGTTCCCATCCTCGGATATGTAGTCGACCTCGTGGACGAAACCCGTTCTGGATCCCGGTTTCATCTCTCCCCTTCACCTCAAAATCCAATTATCTCATGGCAAAAAAATGCTCCTGCGGGAAAAACCCCCCATAGAGCCGTATAAGATGCTAAATAACCCTATCTCACCCATGATTTAGGTTAACCGGCGGACAGACGAAAACTTATTAAGAGCTGTATCAATGGTTCGGGTTAACCATTGCGTACGAGAGCTAGGCATTAGCTGTTAGAACGCAAGGGAGAGATAAAATAATGAAACAAAAAAATATGGGCTGGATAGGCATCCTGATAAGCCTCCTACTAATAGGCGGCATCGTTTCCCTGTCCGGTTGCATATCCGAAGAAAAGGATTCAGATGGGGACGGAGTCCCTGACAGCGAAGACAAGCATCCCGGTGAAGACGACGCACTATACGAGGACGAGGACGGAGACGGAGTACTGAACAAGGACGACCAATACCCAGGGCGAAACGACACCAAGTTCGGCGGCACCTTCGTAAGGTGGGCCTCCGAGCCATCGACGCTGGACCCCGCCTTGAGCACGGACCAGGCCTCGCACGAGATCCTAACCAAGCTCTTTGATGCGCTCGTGCAGTTCGCACCCGGAACGACCGAGATTGAGCCCGGTCTCGCAGAGAGCTGGGATGTGAGCTCCGATGGAACTGTCTACACATTCACCCTAAGAGAGGGAGTCAAGTTCCACAATGGCAGGAACCTGACCGCTCAGGACGTCAAGTACACCATTGACAGGTTAATGGACCCAGCAACTGCATCCCCGAGGGCTAACTTCGCAGAGGACATAACCAGCGTGGAAGTGGTGGACGAGAAGACGGTAAAAATCACCACAGCATACGCATTTGTGCCCTTCCTGGCCAAGCTGGCCTACACCTGCTTCATGATCGTGCCGAAGGAGGAGGTCGAGAAGTACGGAGATGAATGGTTCAAGAACCCGGTTGGAACCGGCCCGTTCAAGTTCGTGAAATGGGACGCCGGAGCCGTAATCGAGGTAGAGGCCTTCGATGACTACTGGGGAGGAAGACCATACATCGACACGTACAGGTACGTCGTCCAGGAGGATGATGAGACCATCTGGCAGGGTATCAAGGCAGGCGAGGTCTCCCTCGGAGGAGTTCCCTCAACACACTGGGAGGAGTTCCTCGACGATGATCAGATGCAGGAGTACTCACAGACCACCGCTGAACTGGTCACGTACTGGCTGTACTTCAACTGCCAGAAATGGCCCTTCAACAACGTCGATATCAGAAACGCAATCTGCTATGCACTGAAGAAGAAGGAGGTACTTGACACCATATTCAAGGGAAGGCACCTCGAGGCACGCGGGCCAATCCCGCCGGCCCTCTGGGGCTTCGACCAGGACCTCTACGATGACTACGAATACACCTACGATCCCCAGAAGGCCAAGGACCTGCTAGATTCGAAGGGCATCGTCGACACGAACGGCGATGGAATCAGGGAGTACGAGGGTCAGGAACTGGTCCTCGAGTACAGCTCCTACGTCAGCAGCACCTGGCAGACGGCCGCAGAGACCCACCAGGCGAATCTCCGAGAGATCGGAATTGAGGCAAACTACCAGCAGTACGACTTCGCAACACTGATCGGTAACGCCGATGAGGGCAACTTCACCATGATGACCCTTGGCTGGGGTACCGACTATCCGGATCCCGAGAACTTCATGATACTGTTCGAGACCAAGAACTGGCCGGACCCGAATCATGCAAGGTACTCAAACACGGAATTCGACACTCTTGCCGAGAACGCCAAGAAGGAGACTGACGTCGCGAAGAGGCTCGACATGTACAAGCAGATGACCGCGATTCTACAGGAGGAGAACCCCCACTGGTGGTTCTTCCACCCGAGGATCACTAACGTCTGGCAGCCTTGGATTCACGGTGTCAAGATCGGCGGACAGAGCTTCTCAAACGAGAAGTGCCTCGAACTTTGGATTGACCCGGACCACCAGTAATCGAAAACACTTAAATCCAAATTTTCTTTTTTTCTTTTTCATTCTTATCATATGGCTAGTGAGGACTTTTGCGGGAATACGTGCTGAAAAAGATCGGTTTGATGTTCGTAGTTCTGATCGGAGTCTACACCATCGTGTTCCTCCTTTGCATAGCGGCCCCCGGGGACCCGGCAAGGCTTGCTATGGGAAGGGCGGATAACCCGGAGGCCCGCGCTATTCTCCGGGAGAAATGGGGGCTGAACGAGCCCCTTTACGTCCAGTATTACACGACGCTGAAGAGCTTAGTGACCCTGGATTTCCCGCGTTCCTTCAGGTACCGGGAGGACGTGGGTGACCTAGTTGCAGCAAGGTTACCGAGGACGATATTCCTCGGGGTAATTGCGATCGGGGTATCGGTATTAATTGCAGTCCCGGCAGGAGTGGTCTCAGCCTACAAACATAACTCAATTATTGACAACATCACTATGGTCGCATCCCAGATCGGTGTGGCCACTCCAAATTTTTGGCTGGGATTGATGCTAATCGTCGTCTTCTACACCAAGCTCGGGTGGTTTGAGATCGGGGCACCAGATGCACTTCTCAGCCTCGAGGGCTTTTCAAAGGTCACCCTCCCGGCAATTACTCTGGGAACGGGAATGGCCGCGGTCACGGCCAGGCTTACACGCTCCTCCATGCTCGGGGTTATAAGGGAGGAGTACATCATGACCGCCAGGGCAAAGGGCCTGACCGAGAAGGTGGTGATCCTTAAGCACGCCTTCAGGAACGCATTACTCCCCGTTGTGACGGTGGTCGGGCTCCAGTTTCCCCTGATCGTAGGAGGAGCGGTACTTACCGAGGTAGTCTTCGGCTGGCACGGCCTTGGGCAGCTTTACATCAGCTCCATAGCCGCCAGAGATTATCCAGTGATAGTCACGACGACCCTCCTATTTGCATTCGGCGTTGTTCTGATAAACCTGATAGTTGACCTTTTGTACTCCGTAATTGATCCAAGGGTCAAGTACGAGAGGGTGTCCACCTGATGGAAAATGACAAACCACTCCGAAAGAGCCGGGATCAACACGAACTGGAGCAGCTAATCCAGAGGCGGAGGGAGAACTTCAAGGACAAGGTCAAGCTCGCGATCGCCTTTGCCTCTGGAATCGCACTATTTGGTATTGTATTCACCATGCTCGACCGGACGAGCACCCTCGGACCCCTTGACATGTCGATATGGATTCACAGGATTCTAGTGGTCTGTGTATACATAGCTGTGTTCTACTTTTTCCTGAAAATATCCTACAAGTACTTCGACCGGATTTTCTTCAAGTACAAGACCAACACATGGGACCTGATGTACCGCCGCTTCAAGAGGAACAATGCAGCGTCGGTGGGCCTGCTAATAATCCTGACATTGGCCATCCTAGCCATATTTGCCGACCTCCTCTCGCCCTACCCCGACCCCGGGAACAACGAGAACTACGATCCCGACTACACCCTCAAGCACCTCGAGGAGGCCCCCTCGAAGACCCACATCCTGGGCACCACGAGGAATGGCAAGGACATGCTCAGCGTCCTCATTCACGGAAGCCGCGTATCACTGGCCCTGGGGCTCTCTGTACAGGCTACTGCCAGCATCATCGGCATCACCATCGGTTCCATAGCCGCCTACTACTCCGGCTGGGTTGACAAGATCCTCAACGTCATCAACGACATCGTCATGGCCTTCCCGTTTCTGCTCTTCATCATAGTCCTGGTCTCGATTCTGAGGGAGGTCTACATTGCGGTCAGAATACCCTTCACGGAGATCGTCCTGATAGATACCCCGACACTTTTCTCGATGTGGAACGGGCTTGCCATGGTTTTTCTCGCCCTGGCCCTCCTTGGTTGGAGCGGAACATACAGGGTGGTCAGGGGTCAGATCCTCTCCGTCAAGGAAATGGAGTTCGTTGAGGCTGCCAAAGCCGTTGGCGCAAGCGACAGACGAATTATCTTCCACCACATACTGCCAAACGTCATATCCCCCATAATCGTCCTGGTCACCCTCGGAATAGCAGGGGTAATTCTGACCGAGGCCGCCCTTTCGTACCTTGGCTTCGGGGCCGCCGAGGGAGCCGTGTCCTGGGGCCGGGCGATCTACGAGGGGAGGGAATATGCGACAACGTCGAGGGCATTCATGGTGTTCTTCCCCGGGCTGGCAATAGTGATTTCTATACTGGGATTCAACTCCTTCGGCGATGGGCTAAGGGATGCCCTGGACCCGAGAATGAAAAGATGAAGAAAGGTGGAAACTGGATTGCCTCTCATCGATGTTCAGGATCTCAGGACACATTTCTTCACCGAGGACGGAGTGGTCCAGGCCGTCGACAGGGTTTCATTCCAGATTGAGCCGGGTCAGAAGATGGGGCTCGTCGGGGAATCTGGCTGCGGCAAGAGCGTCACTGCCCTGTCAATAATGAGGCTGATCCCCGATCCACCCGGGAAAATCGTGGGGGGCAAGATCCTGTTCGATGGCAAGGACCTCGTCCAGCTCAGCCAGCAGGAGATGAGGAACATCAGGGGCGGGAGCATATCGATGATCTTCCAGGACCCCATGACATCCCTGAACCCGGTATTCACGGTGGGTGACCAGATAGACGAGGCAATTCAACTCCACCAGGGCCTCGAGCCGGAGGAGGCCCGGGAGAAGACCATAGAAATTCTCGAAATGGTCAGAATTGCCAACCCGGAGAGAATAGCCGATAATTACCCCCACGAGCTCAGCGGTGGGATGAGGCAGCGATGCATGATTGCAATGGCACTATCCTGCAGGCCGCAGCTTCTCATCGCCGACGAGCCCACCACGGCCCTCGACGTGACGATCGAGGCCCAGATACTCGAGCTGATAGACGACCTGAACAAGAGGCTTAACACCGCCCTGTTGCTCATCACCCACGATATGGGGGTGATCGCCGAGACCTGCGAAAAGGTCGCCGTCATGTACGGCGGGAACATCGTCGAAATGGCCGACGCCAGGACACTTTTCAGCGACCCCCAGCATCCCTACACCAGGGGCCTGCTCGGGAGCATACCATCCCTGGCGGTAGAAAAGGAGAACCTGAAGATCATCCCGGGTTCCGTCCCGGACCTCATAAACCCCCCCTCGGGCTGCAGGTTCCACCCCAGGTGCACCTACTGCAAGGAGCCCTGTAAGAAATCATGTCCAGACCTGGTCGATGTCGGAAATGGACACTATGTTGCGTGCTTTATATAAGGTGACCCGTATTGAATAACGATGTTCTGCTGGAGGTCGTCGACCTAAGGAAGTACTTCCCGATAGTCTCGGGTCTCTTTAAAAGGAGAATCACCTACGTGCACGCCGTGGACGACGTCAACTTCAATATAAAGAGAACGAGCACCATGGGGCTCGTCGGCGAATCGGGGTGCGGGAAGACGACCGTCGGGAGAACTCTCCTGAGGCTCCTGAACCCGACCTCGGGAAAGATCCTCTACAATGATAATGGCACGCAGGTGGACATCGCCGCACTTGGAAAGAAGGAACTCAGAGGCATGCGGAGGAAGATGCAGATAGTCTTCCAGGATCCCCAGTCCTCGCTGAACCCGAGGAGGACGATCCACGATACACTGGCCGAACCCCTGCAGATACTCGAGGGAATAAAAGGGGAGGAACTTGAGATCAGGATACTCGAGCTACTCGAGGACGTGGGCCTGAACCCGGAGCATGCACAGCGCTACCCCCACGAGTTCAGCGGTGGACAGAGGCAGAGAATCGGGATCGCGAGGGCCATAGCCGTGAACCCCGAACTGGTCGTCCTGGATGAGCCCACATCCTCCCTCGACGTCTCGGTCCAGGCCCAGGTGCTGAACCTCCTTCTGAACCTGCAGAAGGAGTACAAGATGAGCTACCTCTTCATATCACACGATCTAAGCGTAATCCGACACATGTGCGATGCACTGGGGGTAATGTACCTCGGGGAGGTCGTGGAAACCGGGAACACGAGGGATATCTTCCAGAAGGCCCTCCACCCATACACCCACGCCCTACTCTCTGCGATTCCGGTCCCAGATCCCTCCAAGAAGAGCAAGAGGCTGGTGATCAAGGGCACCGTTCCCAGCGCGATAAACCCGCCAGAGGGTTGTCGCTTTCACACGAGGTGCCCGTTCGCAAAATCAATATGTTCAAAGGAGGTCCCCAAATATTATAAGGCCGGGGAGGATCACCTGGTCAAGTGCCACTTCCAGGACCTTGACTTCGGGCAGGCTGAGGTCTCATGAGGAACCTTGTATTCGGTTACATCATATTCATCGTCATTTTACTGACAGTATGGTGGACCATAATTCCGACGCAGGAGGAGCTAATTGAAAGCCAGGCCTACGTCAAGTTTAGGAACGTCATCAGGTCCCTGGAGGTACAGATCACCTCCCGCTACGGTGGGGAGGACATATCGGGCAACCTCTCGGTGAAGTACTACACATACCGGAACTCCACGGTTACCGATTACGAGCTTGCGGAGAACAACACGAAGGTAACGCTGTACTTCGAGATTACCAGCCTGGTAAGGGTCAAGAGGTTCGGCCTGATAATCGATGAGTACCTGGAGCCCCCCCAGTTCAAGGCCATGGATGCATACCTCGAGGAAGAGTTCTGGGTCCTCGACGTGAAATCGGACAGGGACGTGGAGCCGCCCGCCTAGCTCCCGGGCAACATGTCACGGTAAAGGGACCTCAGGAATACCCGCAATGATCCCAGCCATGATCTCTTCTTCACTAGCAGGTCGTCCATTTCCCCCAGAAGCATCTTCACGTCTCCGAGCTCACTCTGGGAAAGGGATCCCCCCCCGTAGGTCGCCTCGACGAACCTGTCTGTTATCTCCCTGACCTGCCTGTAAACGTTCCCGGACCGCTCCTCCACGAGCAAAACGAATTCGTGGGGCGTCATTGCCCGGGGGCGGCCGACGCCCGCATTCGACAGCAGTTTAAGCATATCGGCGTACTGGCGGGAAATAGACTCGGGCCCACCTGTCATGGTTCTCTTCCTCAGCATCCAAAGGGCTATCAAGGCCGCAAGAATGACAGGTATTACCCACAGTACATTGGTAATTCCCTGGGTACTCCTTCCCCCTCCCGTTCCACCAGTGGCAAAAACCAGCGAGGCCGTTGCGGCCCCGAGACTAGCGTTGCCGTTGAATCTCGCGCCCAGTGAATGTTCTCCCGGGTCCGGGTCGACCACAAGAGAAACCATTCCGGATTTATTCGTCTCCAGTTCACCGAGGCTCTCCCCGTCCATGAAGATCTCGATCACCTGGCCAAATACTGGTCCGTCCGGACCCCTGAGGGCAGCTGCCAGGGTAACTGGATCGTACCTCTCAATTTCGAGTTCCAGTGTCGTCCTCCTCCTAATTGGTATCGAGATGTTGATGCTCGATGGTTCATACAGGTCATTGCCCTCGCAGGTGACTATGAGGTCAGCGATGGAGGCCGCCTCGGTTATCCCCGGCGGCAGCTGGCAGAGGGCCGTGAATGAACCATCCGAGTAGGTTCTGGCCGGAAGCACCATCACAGGCAATACCTCCTCTGGCCAAACCATAACCGGGAAGATGTCCAGCCCCTCGGTGTATAGCGTGACATTAACCGGAACCCTTGAGACTCCCTCTCCGTCACCAGGTTCCTGGAGTACCATGCCCTCAACGCGGAAGAAATCTTCCTCCGTTACGTAGCTCAGGTCGCTGGTTACGTATATGGATGTCGGGTCTCTCTTGATCGTCCCGTGGTAAGGGATTATTCCCTCGTAGATCGCCCCGACCTCGGCCGCATCCAGAACGTTGGGGCCCCCGACGCCTCCCGGGGTGGGGTCAAAGGCAACCCATCCGAACCCATCGAAGTAAAGCTCCACCCAGGCGTGGAAGTTGAGCTGAAGCACCACGTAGGCCCCCTGATCCTCGTCATATGATCCCGAGCCGAAACCCGTCACCACCCTGGCCGGGATTCCGAGTTCCCGGCATAGAACCGTCATCGCCGCCGCGAAATGCTGGCAGTATCCCGCCTGAAGATCGAACAGGAAGTAGTCAACGACGTCCCTCCCGGGCGGTATCGAATCAACGCGCAGATCATACCTGTAGTCCCTAAGGTGCTGGGCCAGGGCCACAGCCACGTCAAAGGGGTTATCCAGTCCCTCCGCAATCTCCTCGGCAAGTTCACCGACTCTGGAAGGAAGAGATTCGGGCAGCTGCAGGAACTCCTGGTCACCGCCGCCAAAATCGATTTCCCTGAGCACCGTGGGATCTGGTATGGTAACCTCCGAGAGAACACTGTACTTCATCCCGGTGCTCTGGGAGCCCCTGGTCGTCAGGGCGAGGGAGTCCGTTACAACGAAGGATCCTGCACCATTCACGACCCTGGGCTCATAGGCAGCCAGAAGAACCCCGGGGAAATTCTGCAGGAGTGTAAAGGTCTGGGTCACCTCCCTTGAGAGATTGCCCACATCCCCCCAGCCCGATGGAATCTCCTGACCCGGTCCGCGGATAGATCCCCCCACCTCCGACAGGAACGACCTTCCGGTGTAGTTCACGAAGACCAGGCCCCTCCAGTAGCGGGGTGCCGAGGTCCTTACCATGAGGGCCGGTGAGAAATCAGGTCTGACCTCGCCGACGAACTGGTAAAGCGTGGAAAACCGCAGCAGGGCCCGGGAGAGGTTACCGGCTCCGGAGGAGTTCAGATTCCAGAACTTCTCTATGGGAGTTACCCCCCTCAGATCGGGCACCAGGGGCGCCAGCACGATCGCCACCAGGCTCAGTATTATGATCTCCTTTCCCCTGCCCGAGAAAAGCGTCTCCGGAAGACCTCCTTTCCGGGCCCTCCTGGAATACCTCATGGCGCCCTCCAGACCTAGCGATATTAGGATGACTAGAACGAAGGCGTACCCAAGGAGGTTTGTCGAGGGACTCCTTCCCCACAGAAATCCCAGCAGCACCACGAACCCGGCTGGAATCGATGTGAAGAAGGAGATTCCCGTCAGCGTTGAGATGAATACGCAGTGAAACGAGATAATCCAGGCCACCAGCGGCAGGAGGTTAATTTCCTCCGAGACCCCTATCGCCATCTTGAAGACCTCGTTCACCTGCTGCTCCGTCGAAAGCCCCTCCGGCAACCATACCTCCTTCCTGTAATCACTGATCGTCCCGGCCAGGTATGAGCCCACCAAGACGGCCGATAATATCTGGATAACAAGGAAGACGAGCAGAATCCTCCTCAGCACCCCCATTTCGCGGAACTGCTGTATTTCCGGGGTAATCGAGAGAATTACCAGGGCAGAGAGTCCGACGAGGATTATACTCTCCCCAAGGTCCGTTACACCGGGCACAAGCCCCAGGACGGATAGGCCCAGAAAGGCGATCAGGCACAGGACCGCCGAGAAATAGAGGTAACTAGACGATGGAATTGGGTTGGATATGCTTCTCAGTTCATCCAAGAAATCACCGTCCTTTTACCCATATCCATGGGGTAACCCACCCTGCCCTGGATGTCGAGAAGACCTTCAGGTAGATTAGCCCTGTCGGGGCCTGCGGTCAGAACCACCGCGGGGGATATTCCCCGCCGGATCAAATAGCTGAGGGATTTCACGTCCCTGTCCCGCATCGAGGGGGTCACGATGTGAATGGTGCCAGTACCTCCCTCTCTGCTCAGTCGGTCGAGGATGTAGCTCAGCGGCGTGTCGCCTCCCGGCTGCACGGCGGAAAGGGCGGAGAGGAGGCGGTGGTACTGAACCCTTCCCCGACCGCTGCTGACTATCTCCCTCTGCTCGCCGTAGAGAACCATCTTAACCTCCATCTCCTTCCTGAGGGAGGATACGGCGATGGATGCCGCGATGCGGACGCCCCTTTCAAAGACCTCCCCGAGGTCCCTGTTCGAGCTCTCCTCGCAGTTCAGCACTATGATAGTGGAGCGGATCTCCTCCTTCTCCAGTTCCCGGACCATGAGCCTTCCCGTCTTCGCCGATGAACGCCAGTGGATCGTCCTGACCTCGTCCCCGGGCTCATAGGGCCTGATCCTGAGGAAGTCTGATGATGCCCCCTTCTGTTCCGTCGTGGATACCCCCATCATCTCCGTGCTCTCCCTTCCCCTGAAGACCTCCACGGGGGCATGCTCGGGGTACGCTACGAGTCGGCTTCCCTCGCCGATCTGGAAACTTGATGTCCAGAGTCCGAAAAAATCTGCCACCCTTACTCGGGCTGGTCCCACGGTATATATTCCCCTGCCCTCGGCCCTTATCCTGTACCTCTGCCTCAGATATACCTGGCCGGAGCTTGTGGAGCTTGATCGCCCCTCCCTCACCAGCCCCTCGGGGAGATCGTCCTCGATCGTCAGAACCAGACCGGAGACGTACCTCTTTGTAGTCACCGTCAACTCGACGTCGACCACGGTCTTCTCGTTGCACGGGTTCTTTCCCAGTTTCCTGGATAGAGAGAATCCCCTGGGAGCCCTCCTCACCGTTATCTGTGAAAAAATGAATACCAGCAGGAGAGCCGCGAAAAGCAGGTACAGAAGCCGGAAAGAGGAGGCATCTGCCAACACGTAGATGGATGCCGTGAAGCCGAGAATCACCCAACCCCTTACGGTCAGCATTCGGATGTCCTACTCCTCGGGAATGGGAACGGGGACCTGGTCGAGTAGGCTCTCGACAACGCTATCCGGGGTCAAACCGTTCATCTGGGCAACCGGATCTACCAGGATCCTGTGGGCCAGGACCGGGACTGCCAGGTCCTTGATGTCATCCGGGAGCACGTACTTCCTTCCCGACAGAGCTGCCATGGCCCTCGACATCTTGAACAGGGCCAAGGTCGCCCGCGGGCTCCCACCCAGAGCTATGTCCCTGGACTCCCTTGTCGCCGTCACTAGATCGACGATGTACTGTCTGACCGAATCCTCCATGAAGATCTTGGAGATTCCCTCCCTCAGCCCTGCTATGTCCTGGGGATTTGCCACCACCGGAACCCTCTGGATCGGGTGCCCAGCCCAGTGCATGTCGATCATGTTCTTCTCCTGTGAGGGCGATGGATACCCCATCTTGAGCCTTACCATAAAGCGGTCCTTCTGGGACTCGGGAAGTGGATAGGTTCCCTCCTGCTCAACCGGGTTCTCCGTCGCCACAACGAAGAATATCTCGGGCATCCTGTGGACTACCCCGTCAATCGTGACCTGGCCCTCCTCCATGCTTTCCAGCAGGCTTGACTGGACCTTGGGAGATGCGCGGTTGATCTCGTCTGCAAGAACCACGCTCGCAAATATCGGGCCGGGCTTGAATTCGAACTCGGATGTCTTCTGGTTGTATATGTTCACCCCTATGATATCAGATGGCAGCAGGTCGGGTGTGAACTGTATTCTCTTGAACGAGCAGCTCATCGACCGGGCAAAGGTGCGGGCCATCATGGTCTTCCCGGTCCCGGGCACATCGTCAAGGAGGGCGTGGCCACCCGAGAGCAGCGATGCAAGCAGTAACTTCGCCACATTTCTCTTGCCAAGTATCACCTGATCGATGTTATCGAGGATTTTATCAGAAATTATCGAAGTTTCCCTTTCCATGTCATTCCCTTGACCTGAGGTGATCAAGTTCTAATTAAGAATTTATCCCACGTATCCACCGGATCAGTGGACCTCCAGCCTGTCCGAGATCAAATCCCCAAGTACGCCCTCAAGGTCGGTAACACTGTCCTCGGATATCTTGAATTCACAGGTTACAACGCTAAGCGACCTCTCGTCGAAGTAATCGAAGGCCAGCTTTGGGCGGCTCAGCCTTCCTGCCCTCGCCAGATAGCACCTGATAATAGAGGTGTAGGGCACATTTACGGCAATGGACCTCAGCCTCCGCTCCAGCTCCCAGGGCTCGTTGCTCTCGGAGATTATCTCATCCATATCAACCTTCTGGAGCTCACTGACACTGGATTTCCTCCTGTTCAGGGTTGCTCCCAGCATGATACCCGCGAGATCCGGAACCCTCTTCATAACCGAGGGGTTATCCTTGGGGATCCATACCCCCTGCTGGGTAAAAAGGATCTGGTTACCCTCCCCCTCAGCAACATCAACCACCGTAACTTCTTCCCTCTCCATCGCCTTCCGCCTCCCCCGTCCTGCCAATAATACTTTCCCAGAATGGTTCCCCGCCTTGGTCATCCGGCGACAATTTATATTCCCCCAGTCCTGCAGCCCTTTGATGTCGGATAGGCCATCGGTCGATGATTACTTCATGGAGATCGCCTACGTTGTAGCTAAGCGCTCAACCTGCCTGAGGAACAAGGTCGGGGCGATCGTCGTCAAGGACAAGCGAATACTTTCCACCGGGTACAACGGGGCACCCAGGGGGCTGCCCCACTGCCTGGACATCGGGTGCCTTAGAAACGAGAGAAACATCGCCTCCGGGACACACCACGAGATATGCAGGGCGGTACATGCCGAGCAGAACGCCATAATCCAGTGCGCCCTTCACGGTGCAAGCACGGAGGGTGCCACGCTTTACTGCACGCATCAACCCTGCATTCTGTGTACCAAGATCATGATAAATGCCGGCATCAGGAGGGTGGTCTTCTCCCAGGGATACCCTGACGAGGAGTCGATCAAGTATCTTCAGGAAGCCGGGATCGAGATCGTCCAGACCCCCTTCCCGAAATCTCCTTCATCAGACCAATGAGGGTGTGGCACTCCCTTCCAGAGATGAAGGCTCGGTTTACGAGACGCCTGAACACCAAGCTGCTGGACCTCTTGCGGTGCTCCGGCATCCCCGATGACTCTATCATCAGGTCTACGGTACTCAGGAGGACCTCCTTCTCCCTTTGGTTTGACTCCCTCATCCCCGCAGGTTTTATCGATCCCATGTTCCGGAAGATTTCGTAAAAGATGATAGCGGCCGCGTGTGTTATATTGAGGGCCGGGTACTCCTCTGACGTGGGAATGGTGACAACTATATCACATATCTCGAGCTCATTCCTGTTCAGGCCGTTTCCCTCCCTGCCCATGATTATGCATGGCATTCCCTTCACACCGGCGATGGATTTCCCCAGCTCCGTCGGGTCGATGGCAACCCTGGGAAGGTTCGTGTCATGCCCCTGCCTGCTGGTGGTACCTATGTAGAAATCGAATCCCATGTCCAAGAGCCCCTGCCAAGTGCACCTGCTGGATCTCTTGACCACATCCTTTGCATGCATCGCCGTGGTCCAGGCCTCCTCACCCAGGTTGCATCCCCCCACGATAATCAGCTTGGATAGTCCAAAATTCTTCATGGTCCGGGCGAGAAACCCGATGTTCCCCGGGTATTCCGGTTCCACGAATGCTACAGAGATGTCCTTCATCCCCGCCATGATATCATCTCGCGTGGAACTCAACAACATCTCCATCACCTAGGGAGTGGTTGAGACCAACCATCTCCCCGCCAAAATTTACAGAATGCCCCCAGACCCTGGCAAAACGGAAGTTATTCACGAAACGCCTGTGGAGGGATTTTCCTACATCCTTGACAGTCGACCCCTCGGGCAGAACCAGCGGCTTCGACTCCGGCTTCTGACCCGGCACCTTGGTATAGATTCTCATCTTCCCCAGAATGGAGTAGATGCTGCTCCCTACACTCTCGAGACCCAGGCCCCTCTTCGCGGATACGGGAATGATCGGGTAGTCATCCCCGAAGTGCTCCCTCAATTCCTCGAAGGCCGTCTCGGTTCCGGGCAGGTCACCCTTGTTGGCGATGATCAGGGCCCTCTTAAAAACCAGGGATTCGTCAAAGGCATCCTGTATCCGGTTCCTCTGAACCCTCTCAAGGAATATCACCGAGGCGTTGTGGAAGCCCCTGCTCTGCATGAGGCCGATAACGAAGGGCTTGTCCTCCTCATCTATCTCGCCCTCGATCTGGATACCCCCGCGGTCGGTTCTCTTGATGTCGATCTTCGGTCTCTCCCTGTTTAGCCTAATTCTGGCCGCCTTCAGCTCCCTGAATATCATCTCCATCTGTTCAAGCGGATTCCTGTTGAGATCGATTATTATGACCAGGGCATCGGAATTTCTGATCGTGGATAGCATCTTTGGCCCCAGCCAGCGTCCCTCCGAAACCTCCTCGACGAGGGGCGGCAACTCCACTAGCTGTATCTGAACGTCCTTGTAGAGGAGCATGCCCGGGTTCGGGATATTGCTGGTGAAGGGATACGGAGCCACCTTGGCGTGTGTCGATGTAAGCTTGTTTAGTATCAGGGACTTGCCGGTATTGGGCGCACCTATAAGCAGTATCTGTGCGATTCCCTCCTTCGGGATGTGGAACTCCGATCTCGAGGAGGTTTTCTTAAGGGCCCTTGCCTGAAGCTCCTTGCGCTTATTCGCAAGGTTCTTCTTGAGCTCGTACCTGAGCCTCTCCGTTCCCTTGTGCTTGGGAACCGTCGAAAGCATTAGCTTGAGGGCATCTATCTTCTCCTCCAGGGTCTTCGCATCGCTGTACTTCTGTTGCGCATCCAGGTACTCCCTGGTGACATTGGTTGGCATTTCTCGGGTGAAGCCTTGAGTTCACAATTGAAAATGTTAGCATTAGGTCTCGACCCTGATAATATAAGAAAAAGAGAGAAAAAAAATGGAAAGAGGAAGCTGGT
>Ga0180433_10003956_pt1 | contig 21199 bp, 8 predicted proteins | sample SS_ome_8_FD_132980 | JGI IMG/M metagenome (GOLD analysis project Ga0180433, IMG submission 132980) | Hypersaline lake sediment archaeal communities from the Salton Sea, California, USA - SS_1_D_1 metaG | ecosystem: Environmental > Aquatic > Non-marine Saline and Alkaline > Hypersaline > Sediment... | reverse complement strand
TACAAAGACTAGGAACGCAGGTAGCTATTGAAGATCTTATTGGTGTTCAATTATCTGATGACGGACAATTTGTTGGCGTATATAAAGCTATTGAAATTATTAGTCAACGAATTAAAGAACTTGGATTAAGCACACAAGATGTTCGATTCGCACAATTAGTCGAAGAGCTTGGTGGTATTAGACAAATCAGTAGGGTTATTCCGTTACTTACAGAATTTGAAACTGCACAGGAAGCATTGAATGTAGCACAAAATGCTTCTGGTTCTACTTCAAAAGCTGCGGCACAAGCACAGCAAACATTACAAGTTCAATTACAGAAAACACTAGAAGCATGGAATGATCTTGTTGGTTCTTTTGCTAACAATGGGCCACTAAGAGCTGTTGCCGGTTTTGTTTTACAATTAACTAGGGGTTTTTTAAATTTCGCTAAAGCTTTTGAACCATTTGCTCCTATTATAGCAACATTAGCAGGAATAAAAATAGCTAAGGGTCTTTCTAATCTCTTGGGCGGCGGACTAGGAGGATTATTAGGAGGAGTAGATAATTCAGCTCAAGTTGCAAATACTGCGGCAACTCAGGAACAGACTTCGGCATCACAAACTACAGCACAAGCTATCAATACTAACACTAACAGCCTAGTGATTTTGAATGGTAGTATTAACAGTTTAATTCAGAGTATTAACAATTTTTCTGTTAATCCTATCGTTGGGGACTCAGGAGACTTTGCTTCTTCTGCTGAAGGATTCGCTAGAGGCGGTGTGGTTCCCGGTACAGGCAACCGAGATACTGTTCCAGCAATGCTTACTCCTGGTGAGTTTGTGATTAGGAAAAATGCCGTTAAGGCACTTGGAACTGAAAAGCTTCATGCTATGAATAAGTATGCTATTGGAGGACCTATTCTGCAAGAAGATACCGTAGGAGCAGCAATATTAAGTGGCAATAACGGCAAAACTACAAGAGACACAAAAATAGACAAACAATTGATTATAGAGCAGTTTTCGGAAAAAACACAAACACCAGAAAGAGAAGATTTGGCAGCATTGCCAGATAATAAAGTATACACTCTAATTAAAAATCCTTTGTCCAAACAAAATTCTAGAATTTTTGATGAAGCCATAGATCAAGGATTAATACAAGGCGTAAATATAGCAGCTTCACAATTAGGTTCAGCTCTTGGTATTTCCGGGGACGCAATTAGTGGTTCCCTTAATGAATCTAATTTTTTAAGAAGTGTTAATGACGCAGCTAGAGGAAATTTATTTGAACAACTTATAGAGGCTTCCGGAACAGCTGCTAGTTCCAGCAAAGTCTGGCAAGCTAAAGATCCTCGGGCTCCTTTTGATTTTATTGGTCCATTTACAAAAGAGCTAGCAACTCTATTTCCCGATATAGCAAATGTGCAATATAAAGACGGTAAAGCAAGCTTTAGTGCTGCAACAAAAGAAAATTTCGCTAATAAAATCGGAAACGAGTTATTAAAGGGGTCTGCAACCGGCTCTACTGCTCCAAGCTCTGCGCCCTCGTCTCCTATAACTTCTGAAACTTTAAAGAAATTTAAAGATCTAGCTGATGGAGCAAGCGACAAAGGTGTTGCTGCTAAGGCTTTGTATAATGCGTTAAATTCAAGAGATATTAGGGAGCCATTAAATAAAACACAAAGAGATGAGGCGAAAAAATTAGTCAAAGCGCTTGCTGCAAAATATCCTGATGAAGCGAAATTAGCAGATATTGGAAATGCTTTATGGCTTCAGCCAGTAAAACCAAAAGCTTTAGGAGGTTTTATACAAAAATTCGCAGAAGGAGGACAAGTAGAATCATTAGTAAATCAAATTCAAGAAATGTCAGCTATTGATGCTGTAGATTTCTATACTAGAAAATCAAGAAGATTAAATACATATTATGATAAAGGAAAAGAATCAGAACTTAATGATACATACAAAAGCGCTGCCAAAACTCTAGATCAATTATTTAATGATGATGTACCAGATATTGTTTATTCTGGTTTTGGTGAGAGCAGAACAAATAGATTACTAAGAAATCCAGATAATTTATACGATTTAGAAAATGTAATAGGAAACAAAGTAACTTTCCCCGCTTATTTTTCAACTTCTGAATTTAGGAATGTTGCTGATGATTTTTCTCAGAGGGGCGGAGGTTTAAATAGTGTATCAGAGATACGAACAAAAGGAAAAGGAATAGATGTTGAGGCTGCTTTTGAAAGAGCCGGAAGACCATTAAACGAAATTGCCACAGGAGAATCTGAGTATATTCTTCCTCGTGGTTCTTCTTTCCGTGTAGATAATGCAGAAAATCCTTATGGCGGAGAATCTCTTGAATTTGAGCTTACTCAACTTGCAAAGGGAGGAAGGATCAGAAAGTTTGCACAAGGAGGATCAGCAAAAGACACAGTTCCCGCATTATTGACTCCTGGCGAATTTGTTATCAATAAAAAGGCAGCTGCAAGAATAGGATCTGCGAATCTTCATAAGATGAACAAAGCAGATAAAATCTCTGGATTTAACAAAGGTGGCCCAGTTGGTTTTGTTCAAAGATTTGCCGAAGGTGGAGGGGTTGAATCTCAAATAGGAGAAATTGCCAAAGCTGTTGCTGCTAGCACAGGCAAGAGTCTTGACGAAGCACTCGGGAAAATTGTAGATGAAGTAGTAAGATTTAAAGTACAGGGAGAGAGAGTAATAGGAGCAAGGACAGGGCTAGATCAGAGTTCTCCAGTTGTGCAACAACAAGTTAATAATGAGACTTTCGAGTCTTTGCAACGAGCTATAATAGCTGTTACCGGATCTGCTGACTTATTAACAGATGATTTTAAAAATCTTAGTGGAAGCACAACAGAAGGTAGTGATAAGTTTCTAGAAATTTATCAAGCTCTAATTAAGGTAACAGCACAAGTTGAAGAATTTGGAGAAGCTGCTTTAGATGCAAAAGATGATTTAAAGAAAGACCAAAAAGGTAGAATTGGTAATGTTCTAAGTTCTGGTAGATTACAATCAATTATAGGAGGTATAGGAGGAGGAGGAGGTGGAATAGGGAAAAAATTATTAGGAGGTCTATCTGGAGGTCTTAAAGGCATAGCAAGCAAGCTAGGTGGTGTATATACAGCGGCGGCGAGTAAGGTTGTTGAGATTTGGCAACAAGGCGGCAAAGCTGTTGCTGGAGCAATTACAAAAGCTTCTGTTGCATTAGGTACTGTCGTTGGAACATTAGAAAACGCAATAGGAGAAACAGAAAACGAAACAACAGCTGCTGTTTTCGGCGGCCTTAAAGGAGGACTCGCAGGAGCAGCTACAGGAGCTCAGGTTGCGTCTTCTTTAGGCTTAGGGCCGATAGGAACAGCAGTTACCGCAGCTGGGTTCGCTTTAGCTGGAACAATAAAGGGAGCTTCAGACGCAGTACAAAAAGTTAGATTAGACAAAATTTTAAGAGACGTAGCGGAAGCTGCTCAACAAGTAGCAAAAGGATTTGAAGCTTTAGAAGCTAATGTAGATGGAGCAGAGGAAAAAATTGTGGAAGGTTTCGGCAATGCTTTAGCTGCAAGCGATAAATTATTAACTATTTCTGAAGGTGGAACTTTGGGAGAAAGACTATTTGAAAGTTATGTAGTTCCTGCAGCATCGGCTTTTGGATTCGACGCAAGTGGTCAGACCGCTGTAGACAGAAATAGGCTAGGAGGATTAAACGCAGCTGCTGATGTTATTGTTGGAGCAGAAAATAGAACAAATGAAGACAGGTCGTTTCTATCTACGATAGGCCGGGCTATAACTAGTGTTATTCCAGCAGCAGGATTATTTGATCCACTTCTCGAAGCTCTGTTTACGAATTCAGATTCAGTATTAAGAGCTAGAGATGCTTATGCACAGGGAGCTAGTGAAAATTTTGAAAATGCCATTAAATTCGCTGAAGCTGTTGGTTCCAAAGCATCAGAAGCTGAAGTAGATGTAAAATCTTCAATTGCAAATCTTTATTTTGAAGGTTTATTAGCAGAAGAAAAGAAAACATTAGTAGCAGGACAACAAATCAGCGGACAAAGACTAGCTCAAATTCAAGCAGAAGCTAAAGAAAGAGCGGCAATAGATGCTGCATTTGCTGAAGCTCAAAAATTAGGAGGAGGAGCTGTTGATCTACTAAATAAAAAACTAGCTAATAATAGAAGCGCTGTAATAGAACAAGGCAATGCTATTATAGAAAGAGAGGAAAAATTATTAGATGTCAGAATAGCTCAAGCTAGAGCTACTAAAGAAATTACGATAGCAGTTGCTAATCAGCTAGATATTTACAGAAATTTTAACGCAGCATTAAAAAGAGTTAGTACAGAGCTAGAAAGATCTTCGGTAGTATTAGATGAATTTCTTGATTTTAATCAGGGGGCAACCGTAGATCGCACTAATGAACAAGTAGTTCAAAATTTAGCAGCATTTAGTCCGCAAGAAGTTCTTGCTGCTACGTCTCCTGTTGTTAGCGCTTTAGGAGGTTCAGAACAAGCATTACAGCTACAGCAAAATACTCAGGTAGCAAAATTTTTAGAAGCAGAACTTCCTAGAGTTTTAAGAAACACAGGAGGAGATCCAGAAGGTGCGAGGTTAGGAATAAAAGAATTAAGAGATCAATTAGAAGCTAGTGGGATAGATACCAGTAGTGGTGCTATTAGCGAAGTTTTTCAACAAATAGCAACAACTATAGAGAAAAATCTTGATGTTGGTTCATTATTAGACGAAATTGATGTTGGTGGTATTGTTAAAAACTTTAGTGAAGCTGTTGATAAAGGACAAGAAACATTATTAAATGCACTCAGAGCCTACAACGATCTGCTGCAAAGAACTATTGATTTACAAATTAAACTAAATGAAAGTCTAAATAGATATAACGACTTTATAACCAAAGCTGGTCAGGTTCAAGCTGATGCTGCTGTTAGATTTAATGAAGCAATTGGTAAACCAAGCTCTTTAGAAGAACTTAATAAATCATTTAATCTGGGAATACAAAATTTAACAAGAGGACTTGTTAATCAAGGAAGATTGGATCCGACACAAGCTTTAAACCCCACAGCAATTAGAGAAGGCATAGAAGAAGGATTAGCAGCAAATGCAGAATTACAAGCTGCAAATCAAAGAAATATTGAAAGTCAAGCAGCTAAAAGAAGAGAACAGCAGCTAGAAGAAACTACTCCTGAAAGAAGAGCAGAGCTTGAACAGAAAATACAACAGGAAGAAGCAGCTAGAAGAGAAAATCTTAAAAGAATAGCGGATAATAATAATGCTATACAAAGAGGAAAAGACGCATTAATACAGCTAGCTGATAGTACAACTAGAGCAGACAATGCTTTAAGAGCATTTGCAGAGGCACAAAGACAAGCCGCTGGAACAGCTAATTTCCTAGAAAAAGTTTTTACTAATTCCGCTCAAGAAAATTTCCAACAAGCAGCAAATCTAGCTGTAACTAGAGAAGCATTAAGCGGTAATCAACAAGTATTACAAACTCAGGCTGGAAGACAAGCAGCTTTTGCGGGATTAGATTCAATATCTCAAATACTGCCAGAGGCTGAAGTTAATAAACTTAGAGCAGATCTACTAGAACAAAATGCAGTAGCTACAGGAGTTGATCTTGACGCGGAAGTTTTAAATACTGGTAAAACATTGAGAGAAATGCTGGGTGTGTTGAGAAATCCAGAGGAAACTCAAGAAGCTAAAGCTTTTAGAGACGCAACAGCACAACAGTCTCAAGCAAATATAGAACTAGCTAAATTAGAACTAAAAGCTACAGAAGCTATAGTAACAGAAGTTCAAAATGTAGAAAGAGCTATATCCGAACTTCCTTTGACACTAGAACAAGCAGTAGCCAATGCTCTTGGTCAACAAGCAGCAAAAGACGAAGTAAGCGCAGCAGAACAAGAAGTAAAAGGGGTCGAACAAGATTTAAGTAGAGCTCAAGCTAATTTAGCTGAATTAGAAAACCAAAAAACAGAAGCTGAGCAAGTTGTTGAGCAAGAATTAGCTAAGGCTAGAGAAAGAGGAGTTGCACAAGATCAATTAGCTGCATTAGAACCTGAACTGAAAACTCTTCGTGATAAAGGTGCGAGGGCATCTGCCGGCAGCCGCCAGGGAGTGAAATCTCTTAGCGACGAAGATAAAGCTAGACTAGAAGAACTAGAAGCAGAAAAAGCTAGACTAGAACAAATAGCAAACAGCGGAGATAATGGATTTGCTTTAACAAAAGCTCGTCAAACAGTACAAGATGTAGATGCTCGCTTACAAGGTTCGGAAGGTCGCGCTTTAAGGGGCGATGTTGCAGTAAATGAAGAAAGATTAGCAGAAGCTAAAGCAAGAGAAGCTGAAGCTGTTCAAGCTAATACAGATATACAAGACGACAGAGCAAGAAGAGCGCAACAACAGGCTGATCAACTAAATCAGACACAAGCTGAGAGAGAAGCGCAGAATCTGCTAAGGAGAAATGAACAAGGACAAACTACTGCTGATTTAACTACGCGTTATGGAACACCATCAATTTTAACTCCATCACAAGAAGCAGAGTTAGCTGCCGCAGATATTCCTACAATCCCTGTACCACGAGCTAAACCAGATCAAACAGAAGCAGGTTCAGTAGATTTGTTCACTGCAGGCGCAGCGCTATCTCAAGAAGAAGCACTCGCTACGATAAGAAATAACGGAGGAACACGACCAACTGGGGGAGCACTTGATAATCCTGCTGCGGGAATTCCAGCTATCGCAGCTGCTGGTTTTGAGGTTCCAGAAGATCCAGCAGGACAAATTAGGGCTGCTGAGGCTAGAGCACAAGCAGCTCCAGCAACTCAAACAGCTCCAAGAAGACCAGCACCACCAACCCTTGATCAAAGAATAGGAGCTATTAGACAATATCAAGAACAAACAGGAAGACTAAATCCTTTCCAAGCAAAAGAGCTTGAAAGACTCCAGAGACAAAGAAGAATAGAAAAAAGAAAAGCAGCAAATGCTGGAGTTCCTACAGCTGCTACAACCACAACAGAAGTATCTCAAGGAGTAGCAACAAGACAAGTTTCACAACAAACAGAACAACAAACACAACAACAAGCGCCGCAAGATGCTTTTGCCACAGCAATAAATAATTTTGGAACCTATGTTGATAAATTAGTTAATTTTGAATTCCCAACTATTCCAGATACTATCACATTACAAGCTAATCATAATGTAGTGGTCACATTCCAAGGAGCAGCAGCACTAGAAGGATTGAACGATAGTATGCGACAAGTTGCTATCCAAGAAACAGATAAAGCTCTCGCAAAGATTTGGGAACAAAGCAACGGACAATATGGGGGTGTTCCAAGATCACCAGCAGGAGGAGCAGGAAACACAGCACCAGCTTAAATTAGGAGATTATAGATGGCAGGACAAGTTAAAGTATATTATTGTAAACAAACAGAAACACCAACAGACAGTCACAGACTTGTTCCTGCTCCAACTATTAGTATAAATCCAGAAATATACTATGCTAATGATTCTATTATTGGATATACATATACAGTTGATCTTAATGGCTTCTGTGCTGCTAAAGAATCAAGCAATGATTTACTAGAAGGAAGCTTAGATCAAGTAGATTTTGTTCGTAGTGTTTTTAATGTTAATGGAGGAGATTTATACGTTAAAGATCAAGATGATAATGATCTGATCGTTTGTAAAGGCTCTACTATTAGAGGAATTAATTTTAATGAATCTCCTAACTTTGGATTAAATTATATCCCATACAGCATTAATTTAGAATTTAATGAAGTAAATTTTCCTGGATGTAGTGGTAATTCTGGCGTTGATTGCAGTAGTTCATTATTTCATCTTAATCAAACTTCTCCCAATATTACTACAGATAATCTAGTAGATATCAAAGAATACAAGATTAAAGAATTTAGTGACGGATGGAATTTCACTATTGATAATGAAATATACAATCAGTATCGTTCTGATCAAGATACAGAAAATAATACATTTAGAGTTCAATATCAATTACAAGCTACTGGCAAAAATTATTATGTTGATGATACTCTTGTTCCCGCTTGGCATCAAGCAAGAGCATTTGTTCAAGACAGATTATACAAACAAGTCAAGGGCTTGATTAACGGAATAGAAACATTAGAACCTGGAGACTATCGTAACGGATGTAATACGAGCAGAACTGCGAACGAACTATATGAAGTAGCAAAAGGATCTGGTATATTCGATAATTTTAATACCATAACAGACGCAGAAAATGGAGCAACTTTAAATACAGAAATTTATAATGAAACTATCACCTGCGAAACCTCCGAATCAGACGGGACATTCAGTGCCACTTATTCTGCAATAATTAAAAGAGGAAGCAATCCACAATCACGATATAATAATGCAAAGCACACTTACACTGTAAGTAACAACTATTCTAATGATAATGCTGGAAATAAAACAGTAACTCTTTCTGTGCAAGGCACAGTTGAAGGATTAATCCGTGGTGGCTATATAAGTTTTAATTCGAAATTTTCCTTACCTCAGAATGGCAGTTTTATCGTTAATGTTGATTCTGAAGGAGATAAATTCAATAACGCTAAGGAGTATTATTACAATAATGTAGGAGGTGATAGTGATCTTTCACCTGAAATGAAAGCTATAGCCGAAATAACTTATAGTAATCTTTTAGTACCTGGATCTTATGGTAGCGATATACAACCAGAAAGTTTCGTTATTGACCATAACTATAGTGATGGAACCATAGGATATAATGCTACATATACCACTACACATGCTAGATTTTCTATAAATGGATATACTAATATTCGTATTTCACAAAAATTTTCAACCCAAAAATATCAGGAATTTGTTATTCCAGGAAGAATTGAAGGTCCAATTGTACAGGATCTTGGGATGAAAACACCCAAAACTATAAGTATAAACATTGAGGGAATTAGACAAGACAGAGACTGCTTGCCAACAAATGCATGTGATATATACCCAGCATTAAGCAATATTCCCGGATTGGGTAGTATTCTTTATGATACTCAGAATTATATTGTTTCTAAAAGAAACTTTAATGTTAATGTGTTAGATGGGTCTTTTAGTATTAGTTTAGAATATACATGTATTAATTAGGGAAAATATGTCAAGAATATATAAACCAAACATAGAAATGTTCTATGGAACAGTAAATGATAATGATAGTAAAATTATTCCAGCTCCCAATATGAGTATAGGAATTACTTATGATTATGCTAATGATACAATTGTTGGATATACATATAATATTACTTTAAATGGAACAATAACTTCTTTAGATTTAAGAAATCTAACATATGGAGACGAATACGACCCAACAGAATATAATCAAAGAAATATAGGATCTTTAGCAGACAGCATAGATAAAACTAGATTTTTATTAGCCCAAAATGGTAATGTTTTACATATTACAGATGCTGCTACTGGAACAACATTTTTTAAGGCCAAAGGAGGAATTCTAAGAAGTTTTAATGTTGGAGAATCAAATAATAATTGGACATCCTCAGCTTCTTTTACTGCAACAATAGACTTTAATGCTATTGATATAAATGATGTTGAAGATTGTTATTCTTCGTTTTTAGATACTACTGGTTTTCCTACTAATGACAAAGGCATTGTTGAGATTAATGCTTTTAAGCTTAAAGCTTTTTCTGACTCATGGTCTTTTGATTTTCAAGAAGAAACATATGATGTAACCGGAAGAACTGAACCTCCAAATAATTATTATATCAATTTAGATAATAGTCATTTTAAATTAAGTTATCAGGCAAATGCAACTGGAAAAAGTTATTATGTTTATAGCGACGATGACACAAGCACATCAACTTTGATTCCAGCCTGGGAGCAAGCTAAAAACTTTGTACAGTATAGACTATATCATCAAGTTACATCTTTAATTAATGGAGTTTTAAAAACATATCCATCTGGCTGCGGTAGTGAAGATGGATTAAACGATATTAATATCCCTGGAAATACTACTAGTGGTCTTTTGAGTTCTTTAGGAGATAGTAACTATTCTATATTTAATGAAGAAATTTCTTGTGATTCCTCTGAATCTCAAGGAACTTTTAGTGTGAATTATAGTTGTATCGTTAGACGTTCTACAGGAGGTCCGTATAGCCGATCGAATTGCTTTCACACTGTACAAAAAAGTACCAATGATAATAATAGTACTGGGAATACAGTTAGAAATATAAATGTCACAGGTAAAATTACTGGGCTTATGTCAGGAGGAATAGTCAGATCAAATAAGCCTATAGAATTACCAGCACAAGGTAAATTATTCATTTATAGTGATATGACAGGGCAAGAAAAAATTTATAATGCAATAAATCTTTTAGATAGAATTTATAATTACGACAATTATAATAGAGATTTTTATGATGGTTTTAAAGAGGCTCTGGGCGTTAATGCTGATGCTTTTAGTGACATTTTAGATTCTCCAAATGATCCTAATCCAACTAGTTTCAATTTGACTTACAATCATTTAGAAGGTACTATAGATTATAGTGTAGAATACAGTAGTAGAAATAATTGTAGTACATCTTACAGTTTAATAACTGTTGATATTGAGGACAGCACTAAAGTTTTTGTCATTTTGGATATACCAGGAAGTAATAGTTGTGGAGTTGTTCAACCATTAGGAACGTTCACTCTTAAAAAAGTAAATGTTACGATAGAAGGATACAACAGCGAAATTGCTATAACGCCAGGGCAGCTTAATTTTGACGATTTAGTTAGATGCGCTAATAGTTGCGGAGAAACGCCAGATTTACCGATTAATATACCAGGAGGCACAATAACGGATCAGACATATACACTAGATCCATTTACAGGAAAATACACTATAAATGTTTCTTATATGTGCCCAGCAGAGGGTTGTATATGTGTGGACAACGGAGCTTCTGAAGTTTGTATTCCGACGAATCTTTAAAGAGGAAATAATGACTTTATTCACAGAACCAACTAAACAATTAACATTCTTACAGGCAACAGTATTATCATTTAATGCTAGTATAGGATTAGGATCAACAGCAGAAAGTAGTTTAACTGTTGAGCTAGTAGAAGATTGTAATAAAGGTCAACGTTTCCAGCCTTTGACTGGCAGTCCAATAGTTGGCGATCCAGTATACTTTCCAGGAGACGGACCAAGTGATTTTAAGTTTTCTTTTGGAGGTATATTACAAAGTTGGACACAACAAAAAGGTAGCGGAGGTAGAACATTTTCATGCGTGGTTACAGACCCCAGGCAACTTTTAGAAAATGCTGTTGTGATTATTGATTCATATCTCGATATTCCTATACAAGCGACAAACTATTTTAATGTTTATAGCCGAGCAGAAGGCCAGGTTTTAAACGGTAATTGTTCTGTATATGGTATTACAGGAACATCAGAAAGAGGAATGCCATATCGCTCTATTCTATTTCAGCTTACACAAATGGCTCCTATTATATACTCCTCTACTGGCGCTGCATTTTATATAGACTTTACTACGTTGCCAGGAGGAGCAAATGCTCCGTTGGCAATACCAGAATACTATAGAGTTCCTGGTCCGTCTATAAGTCTATTACAGCTCGTTCAGGATATTTGTGATGCTGGAGGATATCAGTTTTATTGTTATTTAGATCAAAATTTAGTAATTAGACTTGGCTATATTGACTATAGAGATATACCAAATTCTATTAGTGAGAGCATATCAGAGCTTCAAGGAAGTGCCACAGACCTAAGTTATGGTCAAGAGCTAAGAAACGAAAAAACCAGAACTGTATTATTTGGCGAACAACAACACTATATGAGTGATTCCAATAATTTCTCTTTCTTTTTTGGAGAAGACACAAATCCATACACAGGATTGAATTATCCGATTGTTCCTTATGCGTATTCACCCCAGGAAGGATTTTGGATAGCTAAAAGAATTAGTGAAGTTAATGTTGGACTATACAGACCTATTCCTGTACCAGAAGGAGCAGACGTATTTACAATTTCTGAAATGGATATTAGAGCAGCTATGGCTTCTTATGATCTGTGGTTTCAAAGAGTAATGACGCCAACAATTCCAGGAAGTTTTAATTTGGCGGTTAGAACTATGTTTAATGCTGCTACTGGTGGAGTAGCTACTGGTTCTGATATGATAAACGTAGTGCTTAATGAAATGGAAGGAGATCCAGAATTTCCACAAAGTGATCTTGGTAAAATTTATCCAGATTTGATGAATCAACCTGGACCAACATCTCAGCAATACGAAAACATAGTAGAAACAGATCTACAATCATTACATGGATTTGTTAAAAATTTAGGAGATACATATTACGGTAAACAGTTCTTTGCTCAATTGAACCAAAATATTTGTCAAAAATTAGATCCAGAAACATTTAATCAACTTATATTTACAGATGTTCCTACTAATGATGGAGGATGGGTAGAACCAAATACTCAAATACTTGGTCTTGAACCACCAGACCTTGATATATTTAAAGAAACAGACGGAAGACTAGGAGCATTTTTAGGATTTTGGGATACTTTTGCTCAACCTATAGCTGGATTTTCTGGCGCTCAAGAAGTAGAAAAACCAGAACCTGACTATATCAACGAAGAGGAGTCATAATCAATGGGAACAGTAGCTTGCGGAAAATTAGATCTGAGAGACGTAGCCGAAACAGATAAAATTATTTATGGCGATAGAGCATACCTCAGAGCAGATATAAATGAGCGTATTTATATATGGTATGGACTTCCTTATTGCGTTTTAAAAATTGGATCTCCTGTTTATGCCATTACTTGTTTAGAACAAGCTAGTATTGGGGCAAATATGCTTAATGCCAATACAGTTCTTAATAACACAGGAGACGAACAGACTCTACCTCCAGACGACCAAGGAGATACAGATTTAGGAGGTAACAACGCTAGAACAGCACCAGCTAATACTGATGTTGATACTTTGAATAAAGCTCAACAGTCTGTTGGAATAACTGATATTAATAGATTCAGATATATGCCAGCGTGTGTTATGCCAGCTGTGGCTGCTATTCCGATGAGAAGTAATATCAGGACTTATGGTCCTTATGCTTCTAGTAATTTTGCAAGGAGTACTGGTGGTATTAATGTTGAGAGCAACACAGATCTTTGTCCTTGGGTATATGGCGGTATAGGTAATATGCACGCTGCTGGCATTAGCATTGTTGAAAATGCTAGTTTTGGACTAAACAGAGCAGAAACAGGATCAGTAACAGTTCCAGGATATCCAAATGAACTTAGGCTAGGTGAAGCTTTCGGAGCAGCCAATGGACCTACATTAAGCGATCTGAATTTTAGTTATGGTTCCAATGGGGTTACTACTACATATAAGTTTTCAACATTTACCCCTAAACGCGGAACAATAAATAATCAGACACAAGAAAAATTAAAGCTAATTGCTAAAAACAGAACAGAACAATTGAGATTTTTAAGAAACCAAGCTATTAATAACAATAAAATTGGTCGTAAGCTAATAACGACATCTGTTAGGCCAGCACCACCAATCCAGAATTCACAAGGTGGAATTAGATCAAGCAATACTCTTGGAAGAGTATTAGTAGGAGAAATGTATGATTGGAACAAATTAAATGATGGATCTAATTTAAATAGAACTGTTGTGGGAGTAGGTTCACTACCCAAGAGCACAGCAGAAATGGTTCACTCATATAATACCAAAGCTTATACTAGTTTTGATTTTTTCTTTGGTCCAGTATCTAAAAGTGGAGATGGAGGATTGCCACAATTTGGGCAATATTCTATGCTACCGGGAGCTAGTTCTAGTGGAATTGGAACAAGCGGGACAACAATAGGCGCCCACCCTCCTGTATCAGATTGGTATGACCCAGCAAATGTCAGCTTAAACGAATTAGTTATGGATCAATATAATCTATCTATTAATAGACAGTATTTAGATCCTCTTATTACCCCAGATACTAATCATCATCATGGTGCAGAAGATAAGACTACAACAGGATTTCCTTACGATATAATCGGTCGTGGATCTGGTTTACCTCCTAGTGGATTATTAAATTCTAGATACAAGATGAATTCTGATCAAAAATACATAGGAAATAGTGGAGATTTTAGATTCCATGCAATAAGAGGGCCATTAGTTTTACAATCATGGGGATATGATACAGACGGAAAGCCAATTCCCAATGAATCCGATACGGACACAGAGGCAGGGAAAGGTAATTTTACAAGAGAATCTTTAAAAGATAAGTTTTTAACTAATTGGATTAGTAAACCTAAGACTTGGCCCGTTGCTCCTGTAGACTTACGATATGATAGAAATAGAGGCGTATGGACCGCTCCTCCTCCATACAGAATTATCGCAGCTGAATTATTAGAAGACCTTGATGCTGGTAAGTCAGCTGCTGCTAAAGTATTAAAAGATTTTGACCAAACTCTTTATGATAACGAAGGACAGCCAATACAAAATCCGACTATAAGAATTAAAGACAGAATAGACTCTGCTTTGTCTAAAGGAACTAAAGTATATTGTTATTTTGACACATACTTAGCTGAGTACATAGCTTTTAGTTCTACTGATGCTTGGCCGGTTATTATTACAGGTGTGGCTAGGGTTGCTTTTAGACCATCTGATAAAACTGCATCAATTGTTTTACCTCAAAATGCAACATTAGCTGGAAATAATATTGATCCTGGATTCCAGGGTTATCCTAGTTCAAAACCAGATATACTTGACAACACACCAGTTTTTGCTGCCCAATTAATTGCCTATAATGTAAAAAGATGTGGCGCGTTGGCTGGGGATGCAGTTACTATACATAGAGTAAGTATGCAAGGATACGCGGTAGAAGAAGGAAACGATGCTCCTTATCAGTATGTAGTTATTCATACTGGGGAAAGCAATGAAGCTACGCCATTCGGATCAACATATTAGGAGTTATTAAATGGTAGCGGAATCGGGATTATTTGTTGAGTGTGCAGAAAATTTGATAGAAGCACCCTCTATTGATGGTGATGCCCTAAGATACTTTAATACTGCTATCGAGCTAATACCAGGATATAAAGAATATGTACCACAAGCTTTAATTCATTCAGCTGACAAAGGTTTAGCTTGGGCTGATATCAAAGATGTTATAGTAATATTATGTTGGAAAATTAATGACGATAGAGAAAATCCAAAGTTTATTATTGAGAGAGGTCATATCCCAACATTTGTCACAGAACCAGCGGAACCATGCTCAGTAAAAATTACAGCATGTCCAAATGATTCAAGTTCTGTAGTTCCTCCTACAATAGCAGAAGACACTTTTAAAATATGTGATTTTAGTAAGATTACAATTAATATACCAGATGAAGAGCTTAGAAATAAATTTGTTAATCCGTTTTCTTGGAGATATTTTAATCTAGCAATCGAGCAAATTCATGGCTATGAAGCTGGCAGTCCACAAATACTCACGCATTCTGCTAAATGCGAACCAGATCAATCATATCCTAGTTTAACTTGGCAAAGACTAGGATGTTTAAGTGTTATGAATTGCATAGATTTAGATGATCAATATGGTTTACAAGATTTAAGAGCTCAGATTGCTACAATTTATAGTTTTGGAGCAACTATATCTATAGGCGCTTCTTCACAATCAATTCCAGAAGAATTATTTGGTGATGGATCTCCCCCAAAATCTGATCCTGACGGGGGAGGAGAAGGAGACCTACCTCCTTTTGATATTATTATCCAACCTCCACAGCCTTTTATTCCAGCCCCACCTATTGAATATTTTTTGCCTACGCCAACTCCTACTCCTACGCCAGAACCACTGCCAACAAGAGTGCCACCTGATGTGCCACCAATAGAAGGAGGACCTATAGGTGAATACCCTCCAGGTGGAGGTGGTGGAGGCGGAGGAGGAGGTGGAGCCCCCGGTGGTGGTGGAGGCGGAGACTATCCACCTTGTCCTGACGGTTTTATAGAATATGAAAATAAAGTTTGTTGTCCTGAAGGTTGGGAGCCAGTTTATATTAATGGAGATTCTCCAGCTTATGGATATAGTTGTTGTCCTATAGGCTATAATCTTTGCACCAATCCATGTAGTCCAGATTATGGCTTATGCGTACCATTCACCGACGATTGGTGCCAAAATGCACCGACGGCAACTCCATCGCCAACCCCAACTTATACTATTACTCCTAGTCCAACCCCAAGAGAAAGTCCAACTCCAACCCCAACACAATGTATACCATGTGATATAATATTTGATGCTATACAGTCAGAAGAAGATGTATATAGATATTTTAATATGCCTATTGAACAGATTCCTAATTATAACGAAAGCAAAATACAATTTTTAGGACACAGCGTCGAAGGATTTCGTACACAAGTTTTTTATTCCGGAGAAACATATTTCGATGATTGTGGTACAGAATATTATGTGGAAGTACCAATTATTTCTAGTTATCCGTGTGGATCTAGCGGAGTAGGATTGCAATGGTTTGAACCTACTTGTGTCGAAGTAGTCACTAATATAGAAGTAACAGAAGAAGCTTTAGTTGCTGAAAAACAAAAAATTACTGTTATCAATTATTATGAATCAGCAGATCGGGCTTGTGCTATTTCAGTAACTATGTGTCCTACGGTTACACCTAGCAATACCCCAACTCCAACAGCAACTCCTCCAGTTTCTCCTAGTCCTACATTACCTCCTCCGAACCCAACTAATTCAGCACAACCTCCGTATATTCCTCCTGAGGGACCAATATGTCAGTGTCCTATTGGATATGATCAAGTATTCGATTGTGGCTGTTGTCCTGCTGGATGGAGTATTTGTACAAATACAAATTGTGGAGCTTATGGTTTTTGTATACCTCCAGATTTATTTCCAATATTGTGTGGAGACTGTGAAGAACCACCAGAACCTCCACCACCTCCTGTTATTACGGATTGCCCTCCCGCTTGCAATTCAGAAGATGGAGATGGTCGATGTGATCCTCCAGAAATAGGAGGATGCGATTCATTTAATGATTCTGGAGGAGATGAAGGGGGAGGAGGCGATATTGATACCTTTATAAAAGATGATTTACCTTTTGGTTTCATAGGAATGAAATTAACTTGGAGAATAGATTCGGACAATCCGAACTGGAACGGAACTATTATTATAGGTTTTTATGCTCCAAACGGAGAATTTATTACAGGAGGAGAAGTTGAATATACAGACGAAGTAACTGGCGTTGGATATTTTTGCAAACCTTTCAATGGCACAACGATACAAGTAGAAACAACTTATCAAGAAGGTGTACAGTATGAATGGGAAATTACTTGTGACGGATATTGTTGTCCGATAGAACCTATTATAAGATATCAGGTATTTGGTTGTCCAGAAAATTGGGATTTTATGTATAGATGCGATCCAACATTTGGAGAGCCAGTAATAGCATGTTGTCCTCCAGGATGGGTTATCTCGGTTGGAGGACAATTAGATGGTCTTTGTATTGATCCTAATAGAGTTAATATAGAAGATTATCCAGAGGCATGTTTTGACTAGTTAAATCAAGGATTAATTATATATGGCTACACCTACACCAACAAGAACTCAAACACGAACACCAACAGCAACGGTGACAGGTACTCCTACGCCTACTCCAACCGTTACCAATACTCCTACAGTTACTCCAACAAGAACACAGACTAGAACACCAACACAAACTAGAACTCAGACCCCGCCTCCTTCAGTAACTCCTACTCAAACTAGAACTCCAACAGCTACTCTAACACCAACCCCAACAGTTACGCCTTCATTAACTATTACCAACAGTCCTACTCCTAGTGTAACTATTAGTTTTAGTCCAAGTCCAACAATTAGTGTTACACAAAGCCCGACTTCAACACCAACAAGATCACCTACTCCTACAGCGTCTCCTACTGCTACGCTGACGAGAACACCAACACCGACTCCTACTGTTACTCCTAGTTTATCGCAGCCAGATTATAGCGCATTAAATACTCCAGTTATTAATCCGACTAATACGCCAGAGCCTAGTCAAACTCCTACAATTAGTATAACCCCAACAATTAGTGCAACGCCCACTGCAACAGTTAGTAACACTCCGACTGTTACTCCAACTATTACGAATACTGTCAGTTTAAGTCCTACTACTACGCCTTCTAGAACTCCAACTCAAACAATTAGTGGTTCTCCAACTCCAACAGTAACACCTACTGCTACTGTAACTGTTACTCCGAGTTTAAGTTATTCTCCGACTCCAACTAATAGTCCTACAGCAACGAGAACACCTACTGTAACCCCCACTATTAGTCTTTCTCCAACCGTAAGCCCTAGCATAACCCCGACTCGAACTCCTACGGTTACTCCTAGTATTACTCAAAGTGTCTCTGTAAGTGTTAGTGCAAGTTTAGCATGGCCGCTACCTAGTAGAACGCCAAGTCCAACGCCAACAAGAACTCAGACTAGGACGCCTACTAGAACACCTACAGTAACCCCTACTATCAGCAATACACCTAGTAGAACACCAACAATAAGCGTAACACCAAGTATTAGTGAATCAAGTGGATCAACCCCAACACCTAGTTTAACTATAACTATTACTACCAGCGACGGAGGATCAACTCCAACGCCTTCTACCCCTTAATTTTTGATACCCATACAGCTTGTTGTGCCACTTCTTGGTGGAATGGTTTTAATCCATATTTCATAACAGTATCTTTAATGTCTTTCTCTTCTATTTCTAACCAATCCCATAATTTACCTTTGACAAAAGAATTAAAATAAGCTTTACTAGGAGCATAGTCATGAGCCATAATAACATCTCCTTCTTTAAGAAAAGGAGCTATGAGATTATATTCGCATATTTTACATCCTCCATCACATAAAACCAATGTTGGATTTCCAGATTTTACAAAATCTTTTATCTCTTTTTTGCAGTAGTTGTTTTTAAAGTCAGAATAATCGTCATTAAACAAATTTTTAGTTTTAACTTCTACTCTTTTATCGACTAGTGGTATTAAAAATTCTTGCTTGTATATATCATAGGTTCTAATGATAGACTCTTTACATTCTATCTTATCTAGAATGTCTCTTACCATTAATGTTAGACCGCCATGCATTGTTCCTATTTCTAAAACTTTTGTTGGTCTTAGAGCACCAAGGATTTTGTTAAAAACTTCTTCTACATTAGGATTTTGTGCAGCATGTAGGTATCCATATGCGAATCCTCCGTTAACCATTTAATTCCTCCAGTTTTATATGTCTTAATAGATATCTTAGATTTTTATCTAGTGTACAATGTTTTTCGTACCATCTTCTAGCATTTTCAGAAATAAAACGTAAATATTCCTCATTATATCTTACACGATTCCATGTCTCTAATAGGCGATCTCCAAAACTTTCAAAATCAGAATGTTCAGGATTGCCATTCCAATATTTGATATCAGAAAAACAACTAATATAATGATAATTAGGAATTAAAGGATCGTCATAGTCTGTATTGATAAATGGCCTTATCACAGGAGTACCAACAGCAAAACATTCTATGTCACGGTTGCAAATTTCCGTTCCTCCGGGTAAACTTAAAGCACACCTATACTCAGACAGTTCTTTTAAATAGTCCTCGTATGAGAGCGTCTCTGCTGCTTCATTCTTTCTTTTTTCGATAATAACTATAGACTCATCGTTGACTCTTGATAGCATTTGCGACCTAAATGGCCATAGCCATCCTCTAAAAATCATCTTATCTAATGTCTCTTTATTATATTCGTATCCTATTGGTTTAGGTCCGTAAGGTCCGTAATAAAAAGATTTGTAAATTTTGGTTATATCTAATGGACAATAAAGATCATCGTTGCCTATAGTTTCTTTTCTCCAGTTGAAATAATCAAAATAATTAAAACCACCAGGATAGAAAAACTTAACCATATTTTCAGGTTGCCAACCAATATGCTTCATGAAGTGATATCGCCAATTATCGAAAAACGAGATTAGTATATACTTCTGGTTTGTAGGATTAATAATAGAGAAATTCATACAGCTAAAAATGCTGCCATACCCGAAATTATCAAATTCCTTATGGTTAACAATTTCAAATTTATGTTGTGGATATTTCTTCTCTAGTTTTCTATACAGTTCATTAAAAAATGTTGACACATAGAAATGAGGCCAATCATTAAAGTCATGTTGAATATGGTATTTCATCAAATATATCCTGTAATTGGATCTTGCCATTCCTTGCTAATGCTATGCGGCCATACTATCCAGCTTGTTGGTCTTTTCTTTGTTTGGAAACTTCTCCATATTTTGTAATACCCATCTGGGTCGTTTTTCATTCTTTTTATTTCTTCTGGATCTGCATCTTGCCTATACATATCTTGCCCCTTTTCATCCTTGAATGCTACGCACCAAAAATCATAATCATCATATGGCATTTGATCAAAACCAAGATCTATACAATGCTTAAATATATGAAGAAGACTATTGTTAAATTCTTCATCTGATATTTTCATATTTTCAAACTTAGGCAATTTATTATCTAATACATCCTGGGTTATCGCTCGCTGCTTAAAACTAATCCCAGAAAATTTTTCATAATCAGAAAGAGTTCTCTTGTCGCCAAATCCATAGATTCCAAAATCAATATCTTGAACTTCGCCATCCATACCGAATAGCTTTCTGTTTCTTTTATGACAAATTTCGTTCCTTTTTCCCCATCCTTTGTCGTCGTCCCATTGTTTGGTTCTTCCTTTTCTAGTGTACTCATGCCAAACTATTACTTTGTGAGGATGGAAAATATCATAACCATGAGTAAAAGCTCTTGCTGCTATACTAATTTCTTCTCCATGAAAATAATAATTAGGATCATGTTTAACTTCTTTAGCAAATGCACCTAAGGTAAAAGCAAAATGAGCACTATAAAATCTTCCTAATAATGGTTTGTCTAAATCATCTTTTGATGGGTCGAATGCAGCAGGAAGAAAGAATATGGCTCCTTCTGGAATAAATCTATCGAAGGTCATTTTCCAAGGTTCTTGAACTCTATCCTGAGGATCATTTTCTGGATTATAACTAGGAATATAAGCTGTAATCAGAGGTTTAGGATGTCCTTCTTTTTGTAGTCCTTCTAACATTCTAATTAACTTAGCATCCCAATCCTGAGTAAAACGATGATGACTATCTAATTGAAGAGT